>Ga0299915_10003052_pt1 | contig 12136 bp, 10 predicted proteins | sample RVTome_13_FD_200263 | JGI IMG/M metagenome (GOLD analysis project Ga0299915, IMG submission 200263) | Soil microbial communities from uranium-contaminated site in the Upper Colorado River Basin, Wyoming, United States - RVT92D227 (version 2) ...
ACCTCCCGTTCGGGACACACACGATCGCGCGCCGTTGCGGCTGGAAACTGACCAAAGTCTCGCGAGGCCGTCCGGCCGAGCGAGCGAGAATCCGGACAATTGGTGCTCGCGCCACTACTCTCGAGGCATGCGTTCACTCCTGGCCTGCGCGCTCGCTCTCACCCTCGCTGCCACGCCTCGCATCGCGGACGCGTGCCTGTGGGACTACGACACGCTGAAGGAGGAGTCGCTCGGTCAGGCCGACGCCGCCGCCGTGATCGGCGGTGACCTTCACAAGCACTCGAAGGCGTTCTACGAGGCGAAGGTCGAGTACACGCGCGCGCTGGTCGCGAAGGGTAACGCGACGAAGGACCGCTACGACGATCTGGCCGTCGCGCTCGCGAAGCTCGGCAAGCACGACGACGCGATCGCGATCCTCGCCGACAAGGAGCAGAAGTTCCCGGGCGAGTACACGACCGAGGCGAACCTCGGGACGTTCCTGGCGATGAAGGGCGACACCAAGGGCGCGCTCGATCACCTGAAGAAGGCGATCGCGATCAACCCCGATGCACACTTCGGCCGCGAGAAGTTTCAGATCCAGCTGCTCGAGTACCTGCAGCGAGTCGCGAGCAACAAGACCCTCCCCGAGAAGGAAAACTTCCTCGGCATCGAGGTCGGCAAGGACCATGCGGGAGAGTCCGCCGTGATCATCCACGTCAGCCGCGGTCACAACCCCAAGGTCAAGCTACCGACGCCACCGGTGGCCGCGATCGTCGGGCTGATGCGATTCGGCGATGGCCAGGACAATCCGCACCTGTGGTACGCGCTCGGCTGGGCGCTCGTCGACCAGGGCAACGCTCAGCTCGCGGTTCGTGCGTTTCGCCGCGGCGAGCTCCTCGGTCACCCGCGCGCCGGCAAGGATGGCGCCGTCGTCTCGACGACGATCTACTCGCTGGGAGCCATTTGCTGCGACCCGCCGGAGTCCCCGAAGGTACAGATCGCATGGGGCAAGATCACCAAGGTCGCCGATGCCGAGTGGGCGAAAGGTCAAGCCGCCGACGCGCGCCGTCAGGCCGCCGAGGACGCGAAGATCGCGAAGCAGCAGCTCAAGGCCGTGTTCGGTTACTAGCTCGCCGGTGGCACGATCGGGAGGAGCCCATCGAGCCGCGATCGAGCCGGTGTCGCGCGCGCGTCGCGAACATGACGTGGCACGCCCTGGACGTCGGAGACGACGTGTAGCTTCTCGAGGAGCTTCAGCACGTAGTACGTGAGGTCGATCTCCCACCAGTAGAAGCCCTGGCGGGCCGAGCGCTGGTAGTGGTGGTGGTTGTTGTGCCAGCCCTCGCCGAACGCGAGCACGGCGAGCACCGGGTTATTGCGCGAGTCGTCGCCGGTCTGATAGCGGCGGCTGCCCCACACATGCGCGAGCGAGTTGATGCAGAACGTGACGTGCCAGACGAGCACCAGCGAGAGGAAGTGGCCATAGAACAGCGCCGTCGTGCCGCCGAGGCCATACAGCACGAACCCCCACGCGACGGCGATCAACAGGTCGTGGCGATTGAGCCACCGCAGCTCCGGGTACTTCGCGAAGTCCTTGACGCGCTCGAAGTCGGTCGCCGAGTGACGGCTGCCGAGGAGCCAGAGCACGTGCGACCACCAGAACCCGCGCTGGCGCGGCGAGTGGACGTCCTCGGGCTCGTCGGAGTGCTTGTGATGGTGACGATGATGCGTGGCCCACCACAGCACCCCGCGCTGCGCGCTCGACATCGCGAACACCGCGAGCAGGAACTGGAAGAACCGACCGGTCTTGAACGCGCGGTGCGCGAAGTACCGGTGGTAGCCCGCCGTGATCGCGAACATTCGCACCGCGTAGCTCCCGACGAGCCAGCCGAGCGCGGCCCAGCTCCACCCGACCGCGATCGCGCCGACCACCGCCACGCCATGGACCGCCCAGAACGGGACGTTCTCGCGCCATCGCGGTCGGTCGATGTCGTACTGCATGACCTCATGGTGAGTCTCATCGGGCTGGTGTGTGGGTGTGGGACGTCAGCGTTGCAGCACGGTTACCGGGAACACGTGACCATTTCGTGACGGGCCAACTTGTAACGGCAGCCCTTTTGACCGGCACCCGAGGGAGCTCTACAGAGCACGCATGCCCACGCAGTTCTGCTTCGAGCATGTGTTCCGAGCGCCCTCGGTGGCGGCGGTGTTCGCCGCGTATTTCGATCCGGCGAACGTGCTCCATCAGGACCAGATGCTCGACATCGTCGAGCGATCGGTCCTCGAGCTCGTCGACGACGGCACCACCTTGCGCCGCACGTGCAAGGTCGTCCCCCGGCGCCAGCTGCCGGCGATCATCCGGCCATTCGTCAGCTACCCGCTCCACTACCTCGAGACCGCCACCTGGCACCGCCGGGACGACCAGATCGACGTCGAGATCCGACCCTCGATCCTCAAGGGCCTCAAGGGCCCGAAGGGTAAGGACGACAAGCCGGCGATCACCGCGATGTATCGGCTCTCACGGCTTTCCGATGGGGCAATCCACCGACGGTACGAGGGTGTCGTGTCGGTAGATATCGCCCTGCTCGCCACGCGGATCGAACGCGGGATCGTGGCCGAGTTCGAGCGATCGGTGCCGGTTGCGGTCGCCTGTACCCAGGCCTTCCTCGACCGACCGTGCGCGATCTAACAGCAGTCTCTTCAAGCACGGGCTTAAATCCGGGAAATCCTTCGGGCATAATAGTCGACGTGACGATTCCGGCGGGGACGCTGGTCCCACGCGATGCCAGAGATTTCGGCAGCTATCAGCTGATCGCGAAGCTCGCGACCGGCGGAATGGCCGAGATCTTTCTCGCGCGTCCCAACGGATCCGGTCAGTCCGAGGTGATGGTGCTGAAGCGGATCCTTCCGCATCTCGCCGAAGACGATCACTTCGTCACGATGTTCCGCGACGAAGCCGATCTCGCCGCGCAGCTGATCCACAAGAACGTGTGCCACGTGTTCGCGTTCGGCGAGTACGCGGGGACGTGGTTCATCGCCATGGAGTATCTCCACGGCGTGCCGCTGTCGCGGATGATGACGCGACTCTCGAAGGCGGGGAAGATGCTCGACGTTCGCGTCGTCGCCGGCATCATCGTGCAAGCGTGCGAAGGCCTGCATGCCGCGCACGAAGCGCGCGGTCCCGACGGAGTGCACCTCAACGTCGTGCACCGCGATGTGTCGCCACCGAACATGATGGTCTGTGGCGACGGTACGGTGAAGCTCCTCGACTTCGGCATCGCCAAGGCGCGCGGCGCGAACTCGCGAACCCGGACCGGGACGGTCAAGGGCAAGAACGCGTACATGTCCCCCGAGCAGATCCTCGGCAAGCCGCTCGATCGCCGCAGCGACGTGTTCGCGCTCGCCGTCGTGATGTACGAGATGCTCGCGATCAAGCGGCTGTTCCATCGCGACTCGGACTTCCTCACGTTCAAGGCGATCACCGAGGAGCCGATCCCCGATATCCGCGAGCGCAGGCCCGACATCCCACCCGGCATGCGCGCCGCGTTGCTGCAGGCGATGGCGCGCGATCCGAACGGCAGGTTCGACACCGCACAGGCATTCGCGAACGCGATCCGCAACTCGGTCGCGACCATCGGCGGACCGGCCTCGTCGAACGATCTCGCGCGCCTGTTGTTCACCGACTTCGGCGACGAGATGGCCGCGCGCGACGAGATCCTCAAGGCCGCCGACGATCCGAGCACCGCGCCGATGATCTCGCCGGCGCCGGCCCGTCCGAAGCCGACGACGAGACCCCCGCCGATTCCTCAGGCGCGCAGCGGCGAGCTGGGGACCTACCAGCGTCCATTTCAGGTGAGCGAGCAGGTGTCGGCCGCGTCGATCCCGTCGATGATCGTGCACCAGCCCGGCTCGAGTCGCATCGAGATGCCGATGGCTCCACCGACCCCGGTCGTGCTCGACCTGTCCGCGAACGTCCCCGTCGATACGTGGATGGCGAACCCCGACACCGATCTGTTGCGCGCACATCGCTGGAAGAGCGTGCGCATCGTGCTCGTCGCGATCCTGGTGCTCGCTGCGGTCGTCGCCGTGCTCCTCATCACGATGAACATGGACGGTTGCAAGGGCGCGGCGATCGTGACCACGAGACCGGCCGCCGATGCCGGTGTCGCGCAACTCGAGCCCGACGCCGCACAGCCCGATGCCGGCGTGTCGAAGAATGACATCGTCGCGCTGTCGCGCTACGGGTTCTTCAGCATCAACGCGAGCGCGAAGACCACGATCTGGATCGACGGCAAGAACATCGGCGAGACTCCGCTGACTCGGCTTCCGCTGCCACCCGGTCCCCACAAGGTCAAGGCCATCGGGCCGCGCGGCAAGCGCAAGGAATTCAACATCACGATCTACGGCGGCCGCGATACGGAAACTGAAACGATCAACTGGTGAGCATCGTCTCGGCTGCTGCACTCGGCGCCGGGCTTGGCGTCGTGACCGGCATGCCGCTGGGTGTGGTCAACGTCGCGATCGTCGACGCGGCCGCCGCGGGTCGCCGGCGCTTCGCGATCGGCGTCGGGATCGGCGGTGCGGTGGCCGACACGATCCACGCGGCGCTCGCGTTCGTCGGCGTCGGGCGACTCGTCACCTCGCGGCCCGAGCTCGTACGCGTCCTCGCGATCGCCGCCGCCGTGCTGATCCTCGGCTACGCCGTCGCCTCCTGGCGTCGCAGCCGCGCCCTCCCGAGGTCGGCCACCGACGCGAGCAGCATGCTGTCCGGCCTCACCACCGGCTTCGCCCTGACGCTCCCCAACCCGGGAGCGCTCGCGGCGTGGGTCGCCGTCGCAGCGTCGATCTGGCCCGAAGCCACGATCGCGGAGGCCATCGTGCTCGCGGTCGGAGTCGGTCTCGGCTCGGCGGTGTGGTTCGCGCTGCTCGCTCGCTGGGTGAGCCGCGTGCGGCCCGATCACAAGGCCCTCGCGATCATCCCGCGCATCGCGCTCGTGGTCCTCGTCGTGCTCGCCGTCGTCGGTGTGGCGCGCGTGGTGTGAAGACCAAGGCCGTCTTGGCGTCGTTCGATTGCGCGCGGTTCGGATGGTTCCAAGGTCGATAGCCGACATCGGGAATGCTCGATCGACTGCGCCGGTAGCGCAGCAGTGGGATCGGAGACAGATCAGTCGCTACGACAGCGGCGCCGGCTTGATGCTGGTGATGTGCAGGCTCGACTCTGCGCTCGTCACGATCTGCACGCGGTCGCCGGTCGAGAACCGCGGTACGAGCTCGGCCGGCCCCTGAAAGTGAATGTCGGCGAGGTTGACGACGTCGAGGTCCTCGCCTTCCTCGTCGGTGGCGCGCTCGATGTCGAGCTGGATCTTCGCGACGTGCCGCGAGGTCACGTTCTGGAACTTCGCAACGAGCGTATGCAGCTCGATGCTGCGGATGGTCCCCACCACCCGCATACCGTCATCGCTGCCCATGGTGCCATCGTACACCCGCTACGGGGAACCGATCGTCGCGGTCGTCAATCAGTGCCGGCTGGGGCGCACGGGAGCGCCGGCGATCTCGATGCCGCTCATGGCGCGGGCGGCGAAGATGCACTCCACGTCGCCGAAGGCGGTGACGTCGTGTGTGGAGCCCTCGGCCTGGACGAGCTCGTCACCGGTCGACAGGATGCGACCGGTGTGATCGCGGAGCTGCCCGGAGATGATGAGCGACACCTCCTCACCTCGATGCGTATGGTGCGGGAACGTCACGCCGGGCGCGATCCGAATGAAGCCACAGTCCGCGGCCGCGAAGGCCGGACCACCGTCGAAGTGAACGAGGCTGATGCCGGGCATGCCGGCTTCCCAGGAAGCCGGCCGCTCGATCAGGCCGAGGAACTCGCGGGCGCGATCGACCGTGACATCGAACAGGGTGCTCATCCTGGCCGCAAACGGCTCGAACCGGCCACCACCTGCCGACGCGAGCAGCCGTGCCTTCACGTCGGGCGAAGGCGCCACGGGCACGACCAGCCGGTCGGCCGAGTCCTGGTACGCGAGGAGCTCGGCGGCGAGCGCCGGGTCGGCGGCGAGCGCGCGCTCGACGGTCTTCACCTCGTCGGACGACAGGAGATCGGGGATCCCCAGCGCATACACCGGCAAAAGCTCGCGAACGTCGGCGGTCATGACTTCTCCGTTCGACCCTGCTTGCCAGCTGTCGACGATGGCGTCGACATCCCGGTCCGCAGGCGATCGAGACCTGCCGCGATGCGCGACTTCACCGTTCCAACGGGGATGGTGCAGCGCGTGGCGATCTCGGTACAGGACAGCCCTTCGAAGTACGCCAGCTCGAGCACCCGACGCTGGTCCGCTCCGAGCTCGGCGAGCTCGGCACGCACGCGTGCGTGATCGGGACTGGTGCGCTGGGTCTCGTCGACCAAGAGGTCGAGCCCGGTATCTCCCGCGTTACGGGAGACCCGCGCAGACTTCTGCAGGTCGAGGGCTCTGGAGCGCATACGGATGGCCAACCAGGTACGAGCTCGACCACGCTTTGGATCGAAGTCTTTCGCACTGCGCCATGCCTCCAAGAACACGTCATGTAAGAGATCTTCGGCCTCCAGGCGACTACGTACGATGCGCATCGCGAGGCCGAGCAGGACCGACGAATGCCGCTCGTAGAGCTTGGCCAGTGCGTCGCGGTCCCCTTGCGCCATCGCCGCGACCAGCGCAGCGTCGATCTCGGCGTCGTCGCTCGGGTCGCTGGCCATGCGGAAGTGAAGGTATCACGCGACCGGCGCGCGATCCGCCCTCGCTGGGCGCTCGGGAACGCGTGTCCTGGTTTCTCCGGCCTTTCGTGTCAGGTGCTTGCGCTCGCCGAGTGCGCAAGGTAGTCAGACCTTCCCGTGGCTTCGCTCGAGTCTTTACGCGAAGCGATCCGAGCGGATGCTACCGACCGTACGTGGTCACAGGGCGTCACGCTCGCACGCGACCAGCGCGTCACCGGCCGCGCGACCTCGGCCGGTGAGGTCACACTCGACGTCCGCGTGCCGGGTCGACCCACCCCGTTCGAGGTGATCCTGAATCCCCCGCATGGGGAGTGGGAGTGCAGCTGCACGAGTCGCGAGGCGGTGTGCTCGCACGTCATCGCGGCGGTGCTCGCCTCCGAACAGGCGGGTGGCGAGCTGCCTCGGTCCCCGAGCGCAGGTGCGACGATTCGCTATCTGCTGAGCCCGGCGACCGGCGGGATCGAAGTCGAGCGCATGCTCGTCAAGGGCGACATCGTGGACCCGCTCAAGGGCTCGCTGCTGTCGCTGATCGCCAAGGGCCGCGGCGGCGGGATCGCGAGCATCGAGGCCGATCTGAAGGCCGATCCACTGCTCGCCGTGCGCGCCGGGCCGGTCCACGGCGAACGCCTCGATCGGTTGTTCACCGTGCTCGCCGACGCGCCCGACGTGCGCTGGCGAGGCAAGCCGGTGACGACGAGCGGCGACCCGGTCATGCCGCACGCGATCGTGCTCGACGCGCGAGGCGGGGTGCAGGTGCGAATCGAGGCCGACCCGCTCGTGCACGAGGTCATCGCGGTCGGTGCCGTGCGCACCACCGATAACATGCTGCGTCCGATCGGCGCGGTCGACCTCGGCGGAGCCCGGCTCGAGAAGCTGCCGCAGGTGTTCGACGTGCCGCGCAGCGCATTCGCGGAGCTGATCGGAACGACGATCCCGAGCCTCTCGCAGCGGATCTCGGTCGACGTTCGCGCCCACTCGCTACCGAAGGTGGGATCGCGCGAGGTGCCGCGGATGGCGTTCGACGTCGAGCAGGACGGCGATCGCCTGTTCGTGATGCCGACGCTCGTCTACGGCGATCCACCGCGCGTGCGGATCGATGCGGGTCGAGTCATCCACCTCTCGGGTGCGCTCCCCGTCCGCGACACCGATTCCGAGCGCCGCCTGATGCATCGCCTGCGCGACGAGCTCAACCTGGTGCCCGGCCGGCGCGTCGAGCTCGCCGGCAAGGACGCGTTCGCGATGCAGAACGGGCTCGCCGGCTGGCTGCGCACCGACGCGCGCGGGGCGAACGCGGCGAAGGCGGTCGAGCTCGAGGCGCGGATCGTGATCGACGGTGCGAGGCTCGACGTCGAGATCACCGGCCGCGGCGGACGTACCGCCTCGCTCGGGGCGGTGCTGCGGGCGTGGCAAGCGGGTGTCGATCTCGTCCCGCTCGTCGGCGGCGGCTGGGGCCGGGTCCCGATGTCGTGGTTCGACAAGCACGGCGAGCGCGTGGCCGATCTGCTCGCGGCCCGCAGCGACGATCACCGGGTCCCGCTCTACGCCCTCCCCGATCTCGCGCGGCTGTGCGCCGACCTCGACGAGCCGCCACCGCGCGAGCTCGAGCGCCTGCGCCCGCTGCTCGAGGGCTTCACCGGCATCCCCACCGCGGTGCAGCCACCCGGGTTCACCGGCGAGCTTCGCCCGTATCAGCAGACCGGGGTCGACTGGCTCGCGTTCTGTCACGAGGCCGGCCTCGGATGCGTGCTCGCCGACGACATGGGCCTCGGCAAGACGATCCAGGCGCTCGCCGTGTTGAGAGGCAAGACACTCGTCGTGTCACCGACGAGCGTGCTGTTCAACTGGCTCGCCGAGACCCGGCGGTTCCGGCCCGATCTCTCGATCTCGAGCTATCACGGTACGCGGCGCGCCCTCGATACATCCGCGGATGTCGTGCTGACGACCTATCCGATCCTGCGCAACGATACCGACGAGCTCGCGAACGTCATGTGGGACACCGTGATCCTCGACGAGTCGCAGACGATCAAGAACCCCGATAGCCAGGTCGCGCGAGCGGCGTATCGCTTGCGCGCGCGCTGGAAGCTGACGCTGTCGGGGACCCCGATCGAGAACCGGCTCGACGAGCTGTGGAGTCAGCTCCACTTCACGAACCCCGGGTTGCTCGGCGGCCGCGCCGACTTCCAGGAACGCTGGGCCGAGCCGATCGGCGCCGGGGACGCAGCCGCGGCCGCGCGTCTGCGCGAGCGGATCCGGCCGTTCGTCCTGCGCCGCATGAAGACCGAGGTCGCGAAGGAGCTGCCGCCGCGCACCGACGCGATCATGTACGTCGAGCTCGACGAGACCGAGCGCATCACCTACGACGCGATCCGCGCCGCCACGCAGCGCGAGATCGTGACCCTGCTCGAGGCCGGCGGCGGCATCATGGCCGCGCTCGAGGCGCTGCTACGCCTGCGCCAGGCGGCGTGCCACTCGGCGCTGCTCCCGCCCGGGCTGCGCGGCGGTGCGAACCTCGAGACCTCGTCGAAGCTCGAGCGGCTGCTCGAGGCGCTCGAGGATGCGGTCGCCGATGGCCACCGTGCGCTCGTGTTCTCGCAGTGGACGTCGCTGCTCGATCTGATCGAACCGCACCTGCAAGCGGCCGGCATCGCGTTCGTCCGGCTCGACGGCTCGACGGTCGATCGCGCGGGCGTGGTCGGCGAGTTCCAGTCCGAGGGCGGCCCGCCCGTGATGTTGTTGTCGCTCAAGGCGGGCGGCACCGGCTTGAACCTGACCGCCGCGGATCACGTGTTCCTCGTCGATCCGTGGTGGAACCCAGCGGTCGAGGACCAGGCCGCGGATCGCGCGCACCGGATCGGCCAGGACAAGCCGGTGATGGTCTATCGCATGGTCGCGCGCGACACCGTCGAGGAGCGCATCCTCGAGCTCCAGGCTCGCAAGCGGGCGCTCGCCGATGCCGCGCTCTCCGGTGCGGGTGGCGCCGCGGCGATCACCCGCGACGATCTGCTCGCGCTACTGTCCTGACGTGCGAATCGCGCCACTACTCCTCGCCTGCTGCGCCTGTGGCTCCTCGAAGCAAGAACCACCACCGGATCGAGCGCCAAAACCCGCGCCCGCATCACCCGTCGTCGAGCGACGCATGACCGACGTGCGGGTCGATCGCCGCGTCGAGCTGCTCTCGATCGTGATGCGACTCGCGGGTGCCCCCGAGTACCTCAAGACCCCGGCGAGCTCGTACATCGCCGAGGTCGACCGGACGTTCGGGCCGTTCGCGACGCATCCGGCGATCGCCGCGACCCGGACGCTGCGCAGCAAGCACGGCATCTCCTACGACGCGCCGATGGTCCTCGCCGTCCACCTCGACGATCAGCTCCAGCCTCGCTCCCTCGACGAGCTCGCCTCGCTCGACCGGCGGTGGGCCGGGGTCGACGTTGCCGCCTACGTCACCCAGCTCCGCGACTTCGCGGCGGCGAGCAAGTTCGGCGACTTCTTCACCGCCCAGACCACGCACTACGACACCGTCGCCAGGACGCTGCGCACCGTCGTCGACGCCGAGAATCCCGTCGGCTGGTTCGATGGCTTCTTCGGACCGCGCAAGGACGCGCGCTTCATCGTCGTGCCCGGCCTGCTCACCGGGCAGCGGAACTTCGGCGTCCGCGTGACGCTCGCCGATCGCTCGACCGAGATGTTCCAGATCCTCGGCGTGACCCGCCCCGATGGGATGCCCTCCACCGACGAGGAGACCGTCGGCTTGCTCGTCCACGAGATGGCGCACTCGTACATCAACCCGATCTTCGAGCGACACCGCGCGAAGCTCGAGGCCGCCGGCACGAAGCTGTTCGCGCTCGTCGAGCAGCCGATGCGCGCGCAGGCCTACGGCGAGTGGCACACCGTGCTGAACGAGGCCGGCGTCCGCGCGATCACCGTCCTCTACCTGCGCGACAAGAAGGGCGACGAGGTCGGCGCCCGCGCCGCTCGCGCCGAGCTCCGGCTCTCGTTCGTGTGGACCAACGAGCTCGTCGAGGTGTTCCGCAAGTACCAGCGGGATCGCGCGAAGCATGGCTCGTTCGAGGCCTTCATGCCCACGGTCATCGCGTTCTTCGACGAGCTCGTCGTCCAGTACAAGGACGGGCTCCCGAAGTCCCCGTTCCTCGGCCCCGTGAACGCCGCGCTCATCGATCCCGTCATGGTCGCACCCGCCGGCGGCGAGCTCTCGACCTACGTCGGCCAGATCCGCGACAAGCTGTTCGCGGCCGCGCCGCTCGTCGCCGCGACCGCGCTGACCTACACCGAGCACCCCAACAAGAACCTCGTCGCGTACGGCACCCCCGCGACGAACCCGATCATCGCGAACGTGCTCGAGCACGCGAGGATCACGATCACCGCGGATGCGATCACGCTCGGCAAGAAGCAGTTCACGGGCCCCGGCCTCGTGCTCGTGATGTGCCGCTACCGCCAGGACGATCCGACACGCGGCGTCGCGATCTACGCCGCCGGACGCGACCGCGACCTCGTCGGCATCAACCACAACCTGCGCCACGGGAACCGTGACTGGCTCGTCGCACGCCGCACCGCCAAGGGCTTCGAGATCCTCGACAGCGGAGACTTCCCCCGCGCCGTCGACGGTGCCTGGCTGCTCCCCTAGCTGGCTCCTAGGTCAGCGGCGAGAGCCGCAGGATCTTGCCGAACACGTCTCCGCTCTCCGGATCGATCTGTGGATCGATGAACAGGCGGGTCACCGCGGTGTCGCGGAGCCCCGAGAGCATCTCGTCGGAGATCATCGCACCGGCCTCGACGCCGATCGCGAACAGCGCCTCGCCGTTGCCCATCGCGACCGCGAACGTCTCGGCGCCCGGCCCGGTCGAGAACAGGAAGCCGTACGGACGGCGACACCACATGTCCGTGCCGTTGGACGTCAGGTACCAGATCCGCGGAGGCAGGATCTCGACGAGCTGTTGTAGCGTGACGTCCTCGGTCATGGGGCGGAATCCTCTCGAAGAGGGGACCCTGCCACAACGACCGGCGGTACGCGACGGGCAACCCCGGCGGTGACCTCGGAGTCACTGATGGCGTCTCGTGCCCCCAACCGATCCCCGTGTTAGCGTGCGCGCATGAAGCGCTTCGCCATCGTCGTGATGCTCGCCGCCGCGTGCGGGCCGGGCTCCCCCGGCGGCCCGACGATGAACAGCCGGATCGGTGGCACCGACCTGCCGCCGCCCATCTCCTCCGTCGTGTCGAAGGAGATCCTCGATCGCGAGCCGATCGCGAACAAGGCCGAGGTCAAGCACATCCTGATCTCGTGGAAAGAGCTCGACGACGCGTTCCAGGGTCGCCAGGACGCGCGCGCGGCCAAGCGCAGCAAGTCGGAGGCCGAGACCGAGGTCAAGTCGCTCGTCGGGCAGCTCA
>Ga0299915_10003053_pt1 | contig 12135 bp, 12 predicted proteins | sample RVTome_13_FD_200263 | JGI IMG/M metagenome (GOLD analysis project Ga0299915, IMG submission 200263) | Soil microbial communities from uranium-contaminated site in the Upper Colorado River Basin, Wyoming, United States - RVT92D227 (version 2) ...
ATCAGTCCTTTTTCGCCGCCCAGTGTTTCTCAGGGACTATGGGGATGATAATCGGACAGCACAGGAGAGGTTCGCCCGGATTCAGTGGGCTTCGTTTATACGGAACCTTTCTTTGTTTGATAATGCGCGTTGGTACAACGATCCCACGTACACATATAAGGCAGAGCTTAAAGCCATTCAACTTTATAACGCAGCGCAAGTCGGAATGCTCGTCCCTAAGACAATCGTCACGAATACGCCGCAGTATGGCAATTTGGCTGTGCTCGGGGATCGATTGGCGGTCAAGGGTCTTGACACAGTAATGATACGTGAGGCGGGCGATGAGATGTTTGGCTTCACGACATTTGCGATGAGCTCGGATTTGACTGATCCCGCATGGGCTTCGGCGCCGACCATCGTTCAAGAGGCAATCTCCTGCAAGACCGACGTGCGGGTGACTGTCGTTGATGAACGCGTTTTTGCAGTCAAGATTCTCGTGGCGGGCGAGGGCGTCGACGACGATTGGCGAACTCACAAAGGAGCTGCACAATTCATCCGCCACAACCTTCCTGACGAAATATCGGGGAAATGCGTGGAGCTAGTTACCACGCTGGGGCTTCGCTTTGGCGCAATAGACCTTGCTCTATCGGACAACAAATACTACTTCTTGGAGATTAATCCCACCGGCGAATGGGCTTGGCTTGTAGATGCTGCTGGGCTACCTATTGACGAGGCAATGGCAGATGCGTTGTCCTATTAGGCTTGGCCCGGTCGCAGATGCTCTGGAAAAAATCCTCCTTTGCTCCTTTGTGACACTGCTCCGTGCTAATTCGAAGGTGCGGCATAGAATTAAGGATGATAGTCCCGCGCAATACAGTGATGATGAAAGGTTGGCGCTAGAGACGGAAAAACTAGTGGAGAATTTAACGTTGTCTGTGGATCGCATCCAGCGAATCGAAGCCAAGGCGATTAATACGATAGTCGGCGTCGGAATCGCCTTGAGCATTCTCGGCTCCGCAACCGCAATTATGAGCGGCGATGGTCCTCTGGCGTCGAGTAATATGGGCGTTCGAGTTGCCGCCGCCGCAATATTGATAGGTGGTGTGCTCTATCTGTTGCTAAGCGGTTATCTGGCTTTGCGTGCATATGCAATTGCGGAGGTCTATCGACCCAAACTACAGGACATGGCGCCCTTAATTCCAGAGAAGGAGGCAAAAGAGATCCTTCTCTTTTGTCTCGATCAGAACAACAGAGTTGGCACCCTAAAGGCTAACCTGCTCTCAGTAAGTTTCGACTGCCTTCGCAACGGCCTCGTTCTTGTCGCCGCCTTGGCCGTACTAATCGTCCTGAGTTCGCTCAGTACAAGCCCTCCGGAGGGTAAGCAAGCTTTCAAACGTACTATGCTTTGCCACCCAAACCGATAACTTGTGATCTCAATGAGTCTGGTATGATTAAGAGGCAGTCTTTTCCCGATATTGTTAGGGATAACGAGGACGCGATTGCTCAGGCCATCGCCGATGGCCGGAATATCGAAGCTTTTCTCCTTTTCCACGGGCTTCTCGAGTCACTATTGAGGAGGTTCCTCAAGATCGATGGCGACGTCCGGTTTATCGACCTTATCCGTCGTTATAGCGACTTCCTAAAGTCAGAGGGACAGACCAATTCCGGATTCGTGGACGAATTGATAAAATTTAATCAGCGCCGAAATCGAATCATCCATCAACTTTGGTGGCGAGGTTATTCGGAAACGAACACGAGGACTAGACAGGCTGTCAACGCCGCCCATTTGATGTACGGACTTTTTATTGAGTGGCTGGAAACCTTTGATCCAAATATCGTTGAGGCCGGATTGGAACGCGACTGCTAGGAGATGAGCGATGTACCTATGTGTAACAGCCGCCGCGCGCTGAGATTTGGCCATAAGGAAGAGCCAATAGCGCACTCGGCTGCGCGCTCACGTTATATGACTAAAAGGGGTCAGGGATGGAAGTGATCACAAAAATCATTATCACCGTAATAATTGTTTTCACTGCAGCCAAGGCATTGCATTGGACTTGGACATCACACATTGACCCTATCGCTACTATTCACAAGATGTTTAGACAGAAGCCGAAATTTGCTGACCTGGTGATCGCGAGGGATCCAAGCAAAATCTATCAAGGTGAAGTCATAGTGGCAGATGTTACTGGCGGCGTGGACATAAAGAATGGGAAGGTTGTTTTTAAGCAGATATCCGATACCTCTCGTCTCGATAAGAGTAAGCCAATCGAATATGGGCGATCCAAGTTCAAAATAATGCATGTTGGCCGGATCATCGGTATGAAATCCGTTGTATCGGAAAAGGGATCGAGGGTTTTGCTGAATGTGATGGAAGATGTGATTTGCGAAAAAGTTGAATGAAAGCGCCATCTTATTAGCAAAAAGATCCGGCTAGCAACCCAATAGCAATTCCTTGGGCTTTTGCCGCCTTTGGCTGCGGTTGGTTGCGCGCTAAAGAGGAAGGAGAAAAGCGAAACATGATTGTTCGAATCTGGCATGGATGGACAACCCCTCACAACGCGGAAAAATATGAGGCGCTGCTGAAGGAGGAGATTTTCGTAGGGATTCAGAACCGGCACATTCGTGGTTTCAAGAGTATTCAATTGCTACGCCGCGAATTCGGAGAAGAAGTTGAATTCGTCACGATCATGCTGTTTGATTCGTTGGCTGCGGTCCGAGAATTTGCGGGAGAGAATTACGAAGCCGCCCTTGTCCCGGAGAGGGCGAGGGCCGTACTCTCCCGTTTTGATGAACGATCTCAACACTATGAAATCAGAGCGGAGAGGAGCGGGGAGGCGATAGGTGACGCGTGATAAGTTTCGGGTCCTGCTGGAGAGTCTCGGTGCCGCCTGGCAGGATCGACGGTATGAGGATGCCGTCAAGCACTTTGCGCCCACCATCCGGTATTTGGACCCGCTGCGGTATTCGATCTCGGGACGCGATGCGCTGCTGGCCTTCTTCCGGAATGACGGAGGGTATCCTCAGAGTACAAAGCGTCGACGGCTGTTGACGTTTTCTCACTTGATTTTCTCGTTCGAGCCGGGCTTCATCACGTCTTTCCAGGGAGACACGGTCACCTCCATGATGTTGGCCCGTTTCTTGAGGCTCTTCTCCCCCCATGGCGGGAGTCTACCGTCCTCGACATCCGGAGCGGATCGTCCTCTACCGGGTACTCTTCCATCATTTCGACAGGTTTCTGACTGAGTATGAGGCCCGTTTCGAGCGGGAGTACGGTTTTTTCCGGCCGATCGTCAAGGAGGTCGTGGAGCGCTACCTCAACTGCGGCAACCCGAGGTGCGGGTTTGCCCGGATCCGGTGTCCTGACTGCGCCGAGGAGCAGCTCCTGTTATTTTCCTGCCGCACCCGCGGTTTTTGCCCGTCATGCCACGCCAAACGCCTTGAGGAATGTCAATTTTCACCCCCACCTCCATTTCCTGGTGACCGAGGGCGGCGTGGACGAAGCGGGCGTCTTCCATAAGATCCCGCGGATCGACGACTCGCGGCTGGCCGAGGTCTTCGCCCGCGAGGTGCCGGCGATGCTTGTCGGCCGGGAGATTCTCAGCCCGGAATGGACCGAGCGCATTCTCTCCTGGCGGCACACCGGCTTCAATGTCCACAGCCTGGTGCGGACCAAGACGAAGCCGGAGTCCGAGCGGGTGGGTAAATACATGATCCGGCCGCTCCTCTCTCTGGAGCGCCTCTTCTTCCTGGAGCAAGAGGGCGAGGTCGGTTATCGGCATGGCGAGAACGGCGCGGAGCAGGGGACGATGGACTATCTGGAGTTTATTGCCCGGGTGACCTCCCATTCACCGGAAGGGAAAGTCTATTGTCTTTTAGCCGGTGCGAGAGGGTTTTTTGCCCCAACATGCTCTTTCGCCGCCGCTTATTGCGACGATGATCTCGTTCAGATACATAGGTGACACCATGGGCTATGATAGGAGTCGCCATGTATCTACAACCGACTACGACCTATGGGTCCCTGATTCCTGGTTCAGAGTACATCCGAAGCCTGGTCCGCCAGGGGACGATCTCCCCGGCCGCGGCCGCGAGGCTGAAGTGGATGGATCACTATACCGAGCACAGGAACGCCCGTCTGACCTGCCGACATTTCGACATATCTCCTCAGACGTTTTACCGCTGGAAGCGCCGCTTCGATCCCTATGATCTGACAACCTTGGAAGATGAGAGTCGGCGGCCGGACCGGGTGCGGCAACCGCAGACTCCCTCCGCCATTGTGGAACGCATCCTCGGGCTGCGGACCCGCTACCCGCGCTGGGGCAAGGATAAGCTGGTTGTTCTCCTCCAACGGGAAGAGCTCCGGGTCTCGACGTCCACAGTGGGGCGGGTCCTGAAACGGCTCAAGGATCGCGGGGTGTTGGTTGAACCGTTGAACTTTCGTTTGGCCAAAGCGGCCCGCAAGCGCCGGTGGAAGCCCCGTTATGCCATGCGCAAGCCTGCCGGCTATCGGGTGGATGCGCCCGGGGATCTGGTCCAGGTGGATACGCTCCAGATCCGTTTATAGAGTGACGACGTTCGTTACCAATATAGTGCCCGGGACGCAATCTCCCGTTGGGACTGCTCGCACGCCTATCGTCGGGCGACAAGCTTCACCGCCGCCTGCTTCCTGGAGTATATGGAACGCAAGTTTCCCTTCCCGATCCGGTCCATCCAGATCGACGGCGGGTCGGAGTTCAAGAAGCACTTCGAACAGGCCTGTCGGGACCGCTCGATCCGCCTGTTCATGACACCGCCGCGGTCACCGAAGCTTCAATGCTATGTCGAGCGATCGAACCGGACGCATCGAGAGGAGTTCTATGAAGTCGAGGATATCGCGATCAGGTTGGACGAGCACAACCAACAGCTCGAGCGATGGAATCAGACCTATAATTACGTCCGCCCCCATCAATCGCTTGCCCAGCTCACCCCAAATGAATATTATCAAGACTGGGTTAAACGCCATAAGGCTGCCCAGCGTCACTAATGTACTGGACGAGTACACTTGACATTTCTTTTAAGATGGCGATATATATTTGATACATTAAAGGTGGGGTTTTCGATGATGCGGCCCTGCAATGTCAAAGGTCACGTATGACAAGGAAGGGGGATTCTGATGTCGGATGATGTTCTCCACAAGCTTACCGTATATAAACTAACCGGGACAGAGATTGAGTCGATTAATATCCCTGAGTATAAGCCTGTCGCAAAAGGCACGTGGAAAACGAAAGGACGAGAATTCCCATATCTCCTGTTGTTTTATAAAAAAGGTCCGCGAGAAGCCGCTTGGTTTCCTGTCTTTAGGCCCTTAAAGATTAAGCTGAATCCAAGAGATATGCCTGAGACAATAGTATCCGGGTTTATATTCATCATCAGGGTCGGTTCATCTAACTATGGTATTACGGGCGGAGTCGGGCATATTAGCCTACGTAAATATCTGCCTATCGAGTTTAGATTTGGAATCGAGCTGGCGCAGAAGATTCTAACGTTAGCAGAATTACGGGGATTGTCACAGAAGGATACGGGAGGAATAGTCAATTTGCTCGCTCGTGGATTTCGAGGGATTTATAATCCGCAAGGGGATATAAACAACTTAAAAAGGGTTCTGACGCACGTGCGCGGTACGCTGAAGAAGCAAAATCCGTTACACGAAAAAATCGGATGCAGCATTCAGGCGAGCGATTCTCTTACCGTCTGCGGACGAAAGAGCTTTCAGGACATGATCGAGTTTCTTTGCGAGGTTGACTCGATCTCTGCCAAATCTCAACAAAAACTCAAGATACCCCAATTGGAGCACATCAATAAGAAAGCACACGGAGCGCTCCTCGGGGAGCTGGAGTTGCGACTCATCGAAACCTTAAGCAAGTACGATCCTTATGAAGAGCATACTCTTTTCTTGGATAACGAGGATATTGGCTATCTCCCTGATCGAGTCACGCATTACACTCTCTTGTTTAATCATCGCGGGTATGAGGCCGATGCTTATGAAGAGGTCTTTGAGCACGTGCGCAATCTTCTATCGAATATCGCTACAGACGGCGATCGTTGCGATGCTTTCAGGCGGATGAATCTGAGAGTCAGTTACGATGATGGTTCCGTGGAGACGCGATCTTTATTCTACTTTTTGTGCGGAGACCTGGAATATGAAAACGATGTTTTCTTCTTGAACAATCAAAAATGGTATAGAGCCAGCGAAGAGTTCATCGCCGCGATAACGAGAGAATTGGACAACATTGAATACATTGATCCGACGGCAATAGGATTGGAAGAATGGGATACGTCTTCATGCCCGAACGAGGATGATTTCAACGCGAGACACAAGAGCCTTCTCGTCCTGCATCGGCATCTCGTAAAAATCCCGGAAGAAAGAGGCGGCATCGAATTTTGCGATATGCTGAAAATCTCATATAATGACGTCCATATAATTCACGTAAAACGTGCGGCCGGTGCGGCATTGCGCGCTCTATTCGCCCAAGGATTTGTATCCGCCAAGCTATATAACGAGAGCGACGAGTTCCGGCAGAAGGTTCATAATGGCGATTTCGTTTATATCGATGGAGTGCTCACGGCGAAAGACAAGAGATTGCTCAGGAGCCTTCAGAAACGCCAGCGCCACGAAATGAGAATCGTGTTCGCGGTTTCTGATGATACGAAATCACACGCGGTAACTCCCGGAGGTTTGGCAACCTCCAAGGTATTAAAGGGAACGCTATCCACATTTGCCAAAGTAGATTTGCTGGATCGCGTAACGAACATGCGGGCCATGGGATACGATGTTGCTGTATCAAGAATTAGGCCGTATCCGACCGGCGTATCAGAAAAGGCAGACAAAGGGTAAAAGCCTTTCCGTTTCACGTGATTCCTGTCATGTCGAGCACGGAAATCTCCGTTTTGCCAGAAATCAGAAGATCCTTCAGGATTGATAATATTTCGGTTTGCAGCTTCTTTGTTAAACAAATGCAAACGATGTGGTCAAAGCCCTTCACCGAATTTTTCGTAATATTATAAATCGCATCGCTCTTCCCCGTCTCAATCTCTATCGCAATCTTCTTGCCGTCTTTTTCGGCGACCAGGTCCACCGCCCGCCCGCCAGGGAGCTTATATTCGTAGGTCACGGCGTAGCCTTTCTTCCTGTAGTGCTCGCCGGCCTTTAGCTTCGCCGACTCGTGCTCAAAGCCTCCCGCCTTATGAAAAACCTCCTCGACGCGCACGTCGGGAATCGCCATCTTGCCTGCGTCCGTAAGGACGAGGACCTTCAGCCTGCCGGTCCGCGTGGAAACCGGCCGCCAGCAAATTAGACCTTTATCCAGAAGCCCCTTCTGGAGATTATTGCCCTGATATCTGTTCAGCCCGAGCCGAACATATCGCGCGACTACTCCCGATATAGGGAAGCGCGCTATGTCCTCTAGGAATCGGCGCTCATTCGCCGCTAAAACAACCCCAGCCCCCTCCTTATTAACAAGACTTTCAAGCGTCCGAACAAGCCCATCTAGGCTGCGCCGGAGCCTGACAACCTCGCTTTCTTGCGTATGACTTCTGTTCCACCTCAGAAGGTCGGAATCGGACACCACGCCTTTCCGTATCGGAAAAAGAGGGAAGCGCACAAGGAAGGGTTTGAAGTAGCGGCCCTGGAGTTTCGTAATCGCAAGGCCCGTCTCAGGCTGGCCCAGGAAATCAACCTGCTCTTTTTCAAGAAGCAAAGATTCGCTTATCGTGTACATGTCCGACCGGTGCTTCAGGCCGAAGCAAATAGTCGTGTATGTGTTCCCAAGCGCCGGCAGCGAGATAAGCGAGGGATGCTGGTCGATCAGGATTATCGACTCGCCGAGCTCGCGGATCTCTCGAAGAATTATATCGGTTATCGCTTCACTTCCTGTCATCTCCTGCTTTTTTCGCAGCAGTATGTGATGCGCTTCCTCATTCAAAATCGCATGCTTGAAAACCTCGCGCTCTGGCTGCGCAAGCCGGTAATGATGAATCCACAAAAGCAAGGCCTCGATCAGGAAGGTCTTGTCGGAATTCGTCAGCGCGTCGAGCTCCAGGACCGCGCTCTCGCCAAGCAAAGCATCGAGGGGCGATGGCCTGGTCACGTTCAGCACTCGGCCAAACTCGCCAAAGCAGAGCACGCCAAGCGTTCGTAGGGTCGAATCCATCCAGAGCGCCTTCCTTCCCTTTACCTCGGTCTTCTCCAGAATGGCCAGCACGTCGCGGAAGGTCGGGTGCTCGGCGGAAGGATTCTCGTAAACCCCGAAAGACGAATATGCCTCGTCTATCGCCTGCTGCAGCAGATAGGCGACGCCCTCGCCGAAGAAATAAGCATGGCACATGACCTCAATCAGCTTCTTGAGCCAGGCCTGAGGCTTCGTCCCCGCAGGAGGAACCAGGGGATTGAAGAGCAGGGGAGCGTCCTCCCGGCCTATCGTATAGACTTTCAGGCCGTTGAAGCTGACGTTCGTGGCGGCGAAGCCTCCGTCGTCTCATATCTTTACCGAGGTCGGCCCGATGGCGGCCGAGGAGAGCGGGGACTATTTTTGATCATCTCATTTTCACCGGAAGGGAAAGTCTATTGTCTTTTAGCCGGTGCGAGAGGGTTTTTTGCCCCAACATGACCGTCCAGACGCTGTGGGGATTTGTCCAGATGTACGTCTACGACACGGGGCGGGACATGATGGAACTTGGGGTCGTCCCTGTGCCCCGTGGCGAACATGCTGCCCGAGGTGGCCTGCGTCAAGCTGGGCTGGACCTTGGGGCAAACGGCCGACCTGGAGGAAGTGAAACGGATCATGCTGACGCCCATCGCCGGCGAGATTACCGAGCGCGAGCCGTCAAACGGCTACCTCATCCTGCAGGGCGGCATCCCCGAAGTCGAGGAATTCATCTCCAAGTATCGGAAATGAGGCTTCTTGGCCCGTGCCTGGATTCATGCAAACCGTATTTTCATTCCGGGAAATAGATCCTGAGAAACAGGAGCCCATCCTTCGACAACGAACTCTTCGAACTCCTTCGGCTCAACGCCCTTCTTGAGTGATAAAAAAATGCGCCTCACTTCAAATAACCATAATGATGACGGGGCCGATAGACTCCTGGCACGGCCGGGACAGGAATCCAATAGACGAGCCAACGTCATGGATATGACCGCGTCTCCCTGGAAAGAAAGACTCGATAAGGGCCATGGCCGAGGAACATGCTTGATGTTTAAATGGGAGATCGCAATCATAGTCTGGAAAAATCCCATCAGCGAGCCGCAGGGCCTGTCCTCGTGGGGTGAACCTTGCTCAGTGTTCTTTCGTAGTATATATTAAGAGGAAGAATTAACCGTCCTGGAAAATTAAGGAAGGCTTCTTCTATCAATCAGCATAATTTGTTAAGGAGGTGTTTCGTCGATGAGAAAAACGATTGCTTTTTTGGCCGTGAGTTTGTTGATCGTATCAACCGCGTTGGCGCAGGCTCCCCCGGAGAAAAAGGCTCAGCCCCAGTCTAAAGCTCCCCTGCCCATGTACCAGCTCGCCGAGGCCATGGCACAGCGCTTGAACAACAGCCTGCAGGTGAAGACCGTCGTCGGCCAGCCGATGAAAGTCGGCAAGGTCACGATCATCCCGATCATGATGATCGACGTCGGGTTTGGCGGCGGAGGCGGCGGTGCTCCTCAAAACCCGGACATGGGCGGCAAGGGCTTTTACATGAGCGGAGAAGCCCGGCCGCTGGGCTTTGTCGTGGTCACCAAGGCCGGGACCCAGTTCATCAGCGTGGGCAAGATCCCCAAGAAATGAGGAGTCAGATATGAACGCCAGACGATTTTTAATTCTTTCGATCGGAGCGCTCTTCCTGTTTTCCGGACTGGTCAGAGGGCAAGCGCAGGTTCCGCTCGAGCAGCCCCTGGCGGAATTCGACAAGCTCGTCTCCCACCTGAAAGTCGGCGCCGTTATCGGCGAGCCCATCACGGTGGGAGAGACGATCATTGTTCCTTTCGCCAAGATTCACTTCGGTCTGGGTGGCGGAGGAGCCATGATGGCTTTCGGGGGAGGCATGGGGGGCAAGACGATCCCTCTGGGCATCCTGATCATCGAGGGTGAAAACATCAAGGTCGAGCTCTTTCCCGAGGAAGAGAAAAAACCATCGTTCCTCCAGGAAATGCTTCCCGTCCTGCTGAAAATGCTGCCCGAGCTCATGGGGGGAAAATTCCCTCCCGGCGCCCCCAAACCTCCGGCCGCCGAGTCCAAAGCCGGCTCCGAATCCGCTTCGCTTCCGAAGGACGCTTCACTCGATACCATGAAGAAGCTTTTCGATGAAAAAAGGTATGCAGAAGCCCTGGAAATGGCGGACGCCCTGCTGGCCAAGGCCCCGAATAACCCCGACCTGCACGCCTGGAAGGGACATATCATGGGCAATCTGGCTCAGGGCAACCCCGTCAATATGATGAAATACGGAATGGGCGCCATGCAGGAATACGAAACGGCCCTCCAGCTGGACCCGAGCAACGCGGACGGGCATTTCGGCCGGGGCATGGTGCGGTTGATGGTCCCTCCCGGTTTTGGGGGTGACATCGACGGCGCCATCGCCGATTTCAAGGCCGCTGCCGCGAAAAAGCCGTTCCCGGAGGCGCACTTCAACCTTGGCCAGGCCTATCAGAAAAAGGGCCTGAGCGACGAGGCGAAAGCCGCCTATAAAAAAGCCCTTGAACTCCGGCCCGGCTACCCTGAAGCTGCTAACGCGTTGGCAGGAATAGAATAGGATCAGCAAAAGCGTCTCCCTATAGAAAAATCAGCTTGAATCGACTCGTGCCTAAAAAGCTAAGAGAGTTCTCTATCCCATGAATCGAAAAAGGAGGCGCGCCTGAACAGAGGACTGAACTGGCGGGAATTTATCCAGCTGGCCGCGGCGGGAGGCGCTTATGGACTCGCCGGTCCGGGGCTGTTGTCAATGGGGAGACCCTCTCAAGAAGGTGTCGTCCCCCAGGGCCAGGCCCGCATCCGGACCCAGCTCTCGGCCGGACACGAGACGCATCACCTCAACAAGGCCCTCGGCGCGTTCGTCCAGGCCGGTAAAAAGTTCGACATCCTGGGCAGGACGAAGGCGGAGATCATCGAAAAGTACGGCTTGTAAACGCGGGCTTTCGGCGATCTGCCGCCTCATGTCTTCGAGCAGGTTGCGCTCACGGCAGCCGAGGAGAGCGGGGACTATTTTTGATCATCTCATTTTCACCGGAAGGGAAAGTCTATTGTCTTTTAGCCGGTGCGAGAGGGTTTCCTGCTCCAACATGCTCTTCCGCCGCCGCTTATTGCGACAATTGATATCGCCGCGCGACCGGAAGTATATTACCAGCGTGGTTAAGAGGGGAGATTCATGGGCTGGAGTGGCTATCTACCCCGCCGCGAAAAAAGCAATTTCCTATCAAGCAGCCTGGCCATCGCCTTGGAGCAGGCCGGGCGTTGGACCGACGCCGCGTCCGCTTACGAGACGGCGCTGGCCAAGACGAAGAACCTGCCGGAGGATAAGAGGGCGGCCATCCGGCCCCGGCTCGAGGCCCGGCTGGCGGGAGTCCGGCAAAAGGTCCGAGGCGCGGCCGGGTGATCGGCACCGACGCTCCGTCCCATCCCCCGGCAGCGCTCCCCGCTGCCTCCGCTGGGCGAAGCCCCGCTTATCCTGCAGCGTCACGACTCCGGCATTTATCGGTCAGCCTGTCCTGCGCCTCGAGAGGGAAGCGCTGGGGATTTCCTTCCTCCCCAGCCATTTTTACCCAAGCCAGAAATCTCGGTTCAGCACGGTCTCCGGCTATAGTGATTATTAGTCCCCCTTATCCCTTTGGAGCAATCAAGGGCGATCTAACAAGGGTGGGCGCTCCGGATGAAGGTTTGGTGGGCGATAGAGGACTTGAACCTCTGACTTCTACCGTGTGTAGACGGCAGCGGAAAAACCTAAAGCGTAGAAAATAAGTGATTTCCCCCGCAGAGCTTCCGTATTCAAGGCCCTTCGGATTTTGATAGATTCAGATATTTTTGGGCACACTTTGGGCACAGTTGTATGGAATGTCATCGCCCTGAAATGTCGCTGGAATTCTGGAAAAGCAAATCGCTCTCCCGGCTGAGTCATTCACCCTTTATATTATTCCTTTGTAATGATACA
>Ga0299915_10003055_pt1 | contig 12134 bp, 9 predicted proteins | sample RVTome_13_FD_200263 | JGI IMG/M metagenome (GOLD analysis project Ga0299915, IMG submission 200263) | Soil microbial communities from uranium-contaminated site in the Upper Colorado River Basin, Wyoming, United States - RVT92D227 (version 2) ...
GATCATGAGTTACGATGTCGAATCCGGTCAAAAGAAGGAGATATATCGCAGCTCCCAACAGATCATTCGGATGGACATCTCTCCCGATGGAAAATGGCTGGCCTTCCTGGAATGGGCTGATAGCGCTCTCAAGGTTATGCCACCAGATGGCGGACAGCCCCGGGTGCTTTTTAAGTTCGAACTTGAGAAGGGGGTATGGAGCACCAGCGTGGCCTGGTCTCCGGACGGAAAATACATTTACTTTACGAGAAGCAGCAAGGGAAAGACGGGAAGACAGGAGTTGTGGCGGGTTCCCTCAGCAGGGGGAGAACCGGTGAAGTTTGACCTGGCGGCCAACGGAATGGAGAATCTGGACATTCACCCCGACGGCCGCCGAATCACATTCAATTCCTTTCGGGTCGGGCAAGAAGTCTGGGTGATGGAGAATTTTCTCCCGCAACGGAAAGACGATTGAGCCCAATGGCTGCGACCGGGGGCCTCACAGCCCCCGCGCTGCCTGACTTGGTCATTCGCGAAGGGCGCCACCGCGCCCACCGCCCACTCAAGGGCTACCGCCACTTTGTCCTCTGTTCTTCGAAACAGTGTCCGGAATCTCCCAACACTCGCAGATACCCCATATCGGGCCCGGAAGGCAGATTTCTTAAATTTTCAACACCTGAAACCCTTCCCCCCAGTCGATGACGCTTTGTTTTTCCGTGCAAGTTCTGCAAGTGTGGCAGACTTGTTGGGATGCCGCTGTGTTAAAATGCAGCGAAGCCCCTACTGAATAGGGCTTGGGACTGAATAGGGCTTGGGACTGCACTGTTATGAACAGATGGCCGGATTGGTGGCAACAAAGCATGCGCGATTTCACGCATGCCGAGCATGCGTTGGCAGATGCTGACTACGAATGGGCTGCATTTGCCGTACAGCAATCCGCTGAAAAAGCCCTAAAGGCCCTCATTATGTCGATCGGCGGAGAACCCTGGGGGCACTCGGTCACGAGTTTGGCTGAGGCTCTGCCCCAAAATCTGCTGATGGCGGTGGAAACCATGGAGGCTGCCAATCGACTCGACAAACACTACATCCCCGCGCGCTACCCTAACGGCTTTGCGGAGGGATATCCCGGCAAGCTTTACACGCGCGGGGAAGCGGAGGGGGCAATTCAGGATGCACGGAAAATCATCGAGTTCAGCCGGCGCCACCTACCTGGATAGGGCACAGCGCATCGAAGAGCTTCGTCGCAGCGCGGCCGTAGCACGGTCGCGCATTCCTGCAATCCGTGAGGTGATCCTTTTTGGCTCTCTTGTGACCGGCGGGGCGACGGCTCGGTCCGATGCCGACATCCTGGTTGTGGTTGAAAGCAGCCCTTATGATCATCCTCGGGACAGGATACCCGAGATGTTGCGCGCTCTATCCCCCCTCCCTTGTCCCATTGACCTCTTCGTGCTGACTTGCGACGAGGTCGAACGATTACAGGCTGAGGGATCCCCGCTGCTGCGGATCACCACCAAGACGGGCATGAACCTCATCTCGTGATCAGGGGCGGGCAACCTCCAGGCAAAAAAATCAAGATACAGAAAGGATTTCGGTGTCAAGCCTTGAAAACTTGATTTCTGTTCGGAGAATCACCGGCGCGAGGCTTGCAATTGAATCTTCAAGGCCTGACACCCTTTGATTCACTCCATATCCGGGAAACCCGTCATCAGCCACAACTCGGTGTCCCCGCCCTTGTGGAATGCAAATACTATGCGTTTCCCGTCGGGGGACCAGTCTGGCTGGTGCGGCGTGCCTAAAAGTCCCATGCGGATCTCTTTCGGCTCGCCTCCACCCCGGGAGATCTTCCATATCCTGTTACCGGCCGTGAAGGCAATCTTTTGCCCGTCCGGAGACCACGTCACACCATGATAGCGGAGTACCCCCAGGTTGGATGCCAGTACTCTCGATGGTCCACCCGCCGCCGGTATGACACGCAGCGTGTTGTCCTTTCCGAGATACGCAATCAACTCGCCATCCGGCGACCAGCCGGCAGAGGTTCCTTCGACCTGGTCCTCTGCCGTGCTGATCTGCCTTGGTTCGCCACCGGCGGCAGGGATCGTGAACAGATTGCCCGATCTCGTGAAAGCAATCTGGTTCCCATCCGGAGACCGAGTCGGGGCGCCCGCGCCGGCGCCTGGCTCGGTCAGCCGGGCCGGCTCTCCACCCCGGCTGTCGATGACATAAATCGCCGAAGGAAAAGGATCACCTTCGATGCCCTTGCTGACGCCGGCGAAACAGAGTGGTGTCCCGTCGGGCGAGAGCGAAGGCCCGCCGCCGGGGATAGGGATGCCGAGTGCTTCTTTCTGAAAAGGAAGTTCCCTGCGGCTGCCTCCCTCCGCGGCCACCTGAAAGAGCCCCCAGGTAGGCTTATCCCCGTCGGATCGATAATAAATCGTCCTGCCGTCCGGACTCCAATTCGGATAACTCGACCAACGATCGGTGATCTGAACCGCCTGTCCGCCGCTGCCGGCACGGCATAGAGTCCCGAGTTTTGGCGCCCTTCGAAAAGCAATCTGATCTCGTTATGTTTCGTCCAGCCCGCGATGAGGCTGTTACCACTCCTTTGTCCTCTGTTCTTTGAAACAGTGGCCGGAATCTGCGAACACTCCCAGTCCCGTCAATGCCATTCTTTGCGCCGCGCCAAAAAGCGATTTCTTGTTTATTCGCAGGGCTATGGGGCATGTCCAAGAACCAGTCTAAGCGCCTCGTCAACTTCCATCATCCGGGCAGGTGGCATGATTCCTGCAATATTCGTCTGGTGCGTTTGCGGTTCCAGGAAGCGTGAGTGATCCAGGGAACGCAGCTGAAAACAAAGAAAGAGGGTATCGTGGGGAAGGCCGGTTTCTCGGGCCGTCACCCGCACATTGGTTGGATAATCTCGCGGCACGTTTGATGATTTTGTTCCCACGATCACAGTGACAACGAGCGGTTGCCGGTTGATGGCGTCGGCCGAAACCACGAGGACTGGCCGGCGTCCTGCCTGCTCACGCCCTCGTGTCGGATCCAGACTGACGAAATAGATCTGGCCCCGGCTAATCATCTTTTAGTCCGTCGCTTTCGCAAACCCTGAACTCTCCGGAGATCGATGCATTTTCGGTCCGGATCGCAGGATCGGTTGCCATTCGTGCCATGGCTTCCTCAAATGTGCGCGCCTTCTGTCTGGCCGCGTAGTCCTTCAGAGCAACCTTTACCAGGCGATTCAGGTTTTTGCGCGCCTCCGGAGGAGCAAGGGCGATAACCTCATCTACAAGACTCTTGGGTAATGCAACGCTTCGGCGGACGGTTTGTGAGCGCTTCTCTTTTATCATGACACACCTTTTGTCACACATTTTAGGTGACAAAAGGTGAGCTGTCAACGAAAACCGTGGATGGTGGCCTCCCCATGTCGCCAATTCTTCGATAACGGGAAATTCATGCGGCGCACGTTGTGGCAGGTGACGACTCGCGACTCTCGTCCTGTCTGGGCTTGGCGGGTCACGGGATTTCCCGTGCTGGATCATCATGAACTGGCAGCCGGCAAGCTCGCAGCATGCCGGCGCGCAGACAGGGGAAGACGTCTGGGTGACGGAGAATTTTCTCCCGCAACGGAAGGACGACTGAGCCCAATGGCTGCGGCCGGGGGCCTCACGGTCCCCGCGCTGCGTGGCCCCGTGATCTGCCGAAGGGCGCCATCGCGTCCACCGTCCACGTCACTCAAGGATTACCGTTCCTTTATCCTCTGTTCTTCGAAGCAGTTTCGCATGCGCCAGGCACGCACCCGGGGATGGAGCGCGGGCGTCTCGCCCGCATTTTGATCCGGTTTCCCCAATTCCAAGGCTTTTGCGGGCCGGATGCCGGCGCTCCGACGCTATTTTATGAGCAGTGTCCGAAATCTGCAAACACTCGCAGATACCCCATATCGGGCCCGGAAAGCGGATTTTTTAAATTTTCAAGGCCTGACACCTTTCCGGGGCAGGAAGTTCTCCATCACCCAAATCTCTGGAACTCTATCGGAGGCGCCGAGGCCGGAGAACACGATATGCCGGCCGTTCGGATGCAGGACCGGACACTCCACGCCATTCATCTCCAAGCCCAGTTCCTCCGGCATACCGCCTTCGACTGAAATCCGCCATAACTTCCTTTGGTACTGGAAGATGAGATGCTTGCCATCCAGGCTCCATGCAGGATCGTTGGGAAGTCCGCCCTCATTCTGCCAGGCGTACAAGATTCGTGCTTCTCCCCCCTCCGCCGGCACGATTTTGAGAACCATCTTTGATTCGGGACTTGGAAATGCAACCCAGCTCCCGTCCGGTGAGATCGCAATGCCGATGGGGTTCCCGGAAGAAACGCGAGCGATTTCGTAATCGCTCTGTGTCATTATGTTTCGCTTCAGAATGCGGCAAAGTTTAATTTTCCAGTCGAACGTAACATAAAAGTAGGATCCGCCGTCATTTGACCATGCAGACTCATAACCCCCAGGCCCCAACCGGTCACGTGCTCCGGTCTGGGCGTTGATTCGGAAGATTCCGGCTTCCGCCGAAACCAGCAGGTATCTGCTATCCGGAGACCAGCGCGGCCGGCGAGCTCTGAAAGGCAGAGAGACCTCACTTTCCTCCTGAGTATCCAGCGATCGGATCCGGAGAGTTGTAGTTCGGTCAGAGATAAGCGAAGCCCGAATGTACGCCAGATATTTTCCGTCCGGCGAGTAGTCGGGATTGGAGTTGCGGCCTTCGCCGGATAGGATCAGCTTGTTCGCCGGGCCTGCGACTTTGCCTGTGTTCGGATCGAAGGGTGCGACGTAGATGTCTCGCAGAAACTGGGAAGTGGAGTAATAGAAAGTTCCCTCTCTGCTGAATCCCCATGGATAAACCATGCCGATTCCGGCTCTGACCAATGCAGGCACTCCTTCAGCTTTCCCTCCGTCCATTCGAAGTACCCATGTATCCAGAGTGCCCGTGCGGTCGCTGAGAAAGAGGATCCAGTTGCCGTCAGGGCTCCAACCGAGGAAATAGTCGTTGGCAGGATGCACAACGAGCGGGATCTCACGCTTCCCATCAACCGATGTAACAAAGATGTCTCTGTTTGAAGAGCCTGAGGCGGAGTCGGAGTCGTAGGCAATGTACTGAGAGTCGGGTGAAAAACCCATATGGCCTAAGGATCCCGACTGCCAACCCCGATTCTTCATGAGTCGCACTGATCCGTCTTTGGCTGAAACCAGTCCGAGGCGGCATCTTCTGTCTGCAGAATCTTCATCCGAAGCACCGTAAAAGGCCGCCAGGATGTGTTTGCCATCGTGGGACCAATCGGCCGGAAGTACGTATTCCCCTTTTTCGCTGCGGTACAGAATTCGGGGTTTTGAGCCCTCCGTGTCGGCGATACCAAGGCCTACAAACTTCGAGCCGTCCATCCATACATAGACGATTTGCTTCCCGTCTGGGGACCACACGGAGAACTCTGCGCACTCGTTTGATTTATCCCACGATCCCTTGTCGGTCAGCTGGCGCTTGGTTCCGGAAACGAGATCCAGCACCGCAAGATCGCCAGTATTCCAATCAACCGAGGACAAATACCGCCCATCCGGCGAAACTTTACCCAGCCCATCTGCCTCCATACCTGTATATACTTGCCGGATCTTGAACCCGCTGTCTTCCTTGGGAAGGAAGTTGTTCATCACCCAGACGTCGGAAGCGCTGTCAGGGGCGTTTTGAACAGTAAACGCGATGCGCCGGCCGTCGGGGTGCATGCTTACCTTGTCTGAGAACATTGCTTCCAGCCCGAGCTCATGGATCGCTCCTCCCTCCGCAGCGATCCGACACAAAATCCAACTGGACTTTCCCGGCTGTCGGCATGTCACAATTATGGATTTCCCGTCAGGGGTCCACTCGGGCCCATAGCATGTTCGCTGCCCGAACCGATAGATCTCGCGCGGAGTGCCGCCGCTGCTCGGCATCGTTTTCAACACTTCATTTGGACCGCGGTTCATGAAAGACAACCACCGCCCGTCCGGCGAGGTTGCGATCAGATAGTCTTCCCCTGCAGACCCAAGGTGAAGCTCACGCTCGTCACCGGTTTTCAGAGCCCGATACAGAAGCCGGCACGAGTTCTTGTCGGGATCCTGCCTCACGTAGAAGAAGCCCCGTCCGTCACGGGCCCATTCATGGTGTCCAAGTTCGGCACCGGCGGGCAACTCGAGAACAAGCTCGACCTTACCTGTCTCGATGTTGACGTTGCAGATCCCTTTCTTGCTTCCCCAGCCTGCAATCAGAATGGAGCGGCTGTCGGGCGCCCAGCGGGGTCCTGCAATATAACGAACGCCCAGGCTGGGAAATTCCTCAAAGAAGACCCGCTCACTTCCACCTCCGAGCGGTTGGATGCAAAGAGCGTTCCCCCGGTAGGTCGGGAATACCATCTGGCCTCGTTTGGAAATAAAGGCGAGATAATTACCGTCCGGCGAATACGCGGGATTCATATTGGACCCTTCAAACCGCTGGATGGCTTTAGCCGGAGGCGTGAGGACCTTTCCCGCAAGGAGATCGATTCGGGCCGAGTAAATGTCTCTGGTCACCTTCACATCAGCGTAATAGAAGGAGCCGTCCCGCGCCAAGCCCAGGGGGCAGATCCTCCCGATACTTGCCTTAACAAGGCGTGGCTCTCCCGCAGGTTTTCCCTTCGTCATTGGAAGCATCCAAAGGCTCCGGGTGCCCGTCCGGTCGCTGGAGAACAGGACCCAATTTCCGTCGGGCGACCAGCCCACGAGGGTATCGTCAGCCGGGTGCTTCACCAAGGCGTCTTCCTCAGTGCCATCGACGGTCATTACGAAAAGGTCGCCAGCCGCATCAGCCCCTGACGGGCGGTCATAGACGATGAAGCGTCCATCCGGCGAGAATCTCGCTGCTCCGCAATCTGTCTTGAGCGATCGCTCGGAGCCGTCCGCAACTGAGATCAAGCCGAGTTGCTTGTGGGCACCTTTCCGAACAATGCTCGCAAGTATCTGTCTGGCGTCCGGAGACCAGTCCTGCGGGTCGATCCAGTCTACGTCATCATTCCGAAAGAGCACCCGTGCCCTCCGGCCATCCAGCGAGAGAATGCGCAACTCAATCTCCGATCCGCGCCACCAACCGTAGGCAATCTGCTTCCCATCGGGTGACCATCTGGAGTATTCGGCGAACTGTTCCGGCGGCTCCCACGAGCCTTCGTTCGTCAGCAGGCTCTGCCTTTCTGCCTCCAGGTCACGAATGGCAAGATTCCCCGACTCCGAGTCTATAAAAGTGATGTACTTCCCATCCGGCGAAGGCGCACCCATAAAAACCCGGTCCGCATCCGTCCACACCTGGCGTGTGACAATGGCACCGGCGGCCTGGACTGCAGATTTTGCTGCAGCAGCCTGGTTTAAAGCGGCAATACGCTCCCTCGCTATGGCAACCTCCTGGGATTGGCCAGGGTAGCGATCGATGACTTTCTGGTAGGCCTGCTGTGCGCGTGTCAAGCCCAGCTTCTCGTAGCACATCCCGATGCGCAGTTGGGCCTTGGCCGCGAGGGACGGATCTTTCGATTCACTGACGACCTTCTCAAACAGGGGAATTGCCGCCTCGAGATCTCCCTTGACCTCTTGCAGGTGAACCGCCTTGTAAAACAGGTCCGAAACATCCTGCGTGAAGGCCGCAAAGCCGGACAGGATCAGAATCAATGTGAAAGCCGTTGTTCGTTTCATAAACCCTCCTTCCTCCGATCATTCGGAGTCAGGTATCAGTGTGAAAGAGGGCGTGTCAAATGTCGCAAACTCGATGCAAAAACTTGTTAAACGAGAAACTTATATCCGATGCCGTGGATGGTGATGATGTGTCGCGGCGAGCGGGGATTCTCTTCGATCTTCTGCCGCAGCTTGGCAATGTGCGTGTCCACGGTGCGACTGAGCGAAAAGCAGTCGTAGCCCCACACAGCGTTGAGCAGCTCGCCGCGCGAGACTGCCTCTCCGCGGCGTTTGCTGAAATACTTGAGTATTTCGTACTCGCGCGGCGACAGGTCGATGGCTTTTCCGGCCTTTTCGGCCGCGTGTTTCCCGTAATCGACGACCAGCTCGCCGACATGCAGGATTCCCGCGTCGCGGCTTTCGGGCGCCGCGCGCCTGAGGACCATCTTGATCCGCGCCATCAGCTCGAGCACGCTGAAGGGTTTGGTCACGTAATCATCCGCACCCAGCTCCAGGCCCAGAATGACCTCGGATTCCTGGCTTCTGGCCGTCAGCATGACGATGGGAATATCCGGAACTTCTTTCTTCAGCCTCCTGCAAACATCGTAGCCGTCCCGCTTGGGGAGCATCAGGTCCAGGATGACGAGGTCGGGGTGCTGCTCAACGGCCTTGCGGTATCCTTCCTCACCGTCATAGGCAGCCGACACCTTATATCCTCTGGCCTCGAGGTTAAACTGCAGCCCCGTCACCATGTTTCGTTCATCTTCGATGATGAGGATTCTTGCTTGGGGCTGATCCGGCATCGCTTTGTCCACCGAAGGACATTGACTGCTCTAACCCTGAATGGGAATGCCGAAGAAGAAACGGCTTCCGCGCCCTAATTCACTTTCGACTTCCACACGGCCTCCATGCGCCTCGACGATGTGTTTGACCAGGGCCAGGCCCAGGCCGCTGCCGGGAGTTTCCCGTGTCTTTTGCGTGCGCGCGCGATAGAACTTACCGAAGATATTCGGCAAATCCTCCTTCGGGATGCCCACGCCATGATCTTCGACCGAAACGGTGATCGAAGACTCGCTCGTACCGACAGTCACTCCAATATATCTGCTTTCTCCCGAGTACTTCGTAGCATTGTCCAGCAGGTTCAGCAACGCCTCGGAAACGGCATCCGGGTCGATGCGGCCGATGACCGGGTGTGACGGGAGCTGATAGTCGATCGTGAAGCCGAGATCGCGAATCTGAAACCGGTACGTATCCAGAGTATTGCGGATCACATCGACCACATCGGCCTCTCGAAAATTGTACTGCTTGACGCCCGCATCGATCCTGGAAAAATCGAGCACTCTATTGATGAGGTGCGTCAGTCTTTCGCTCTCTGCTCTGATGATGCGGTAGAACTCGCGGCGCTTCGCTTCCTCCTCGACCATGCCGGTCTCGAGAGTCTCGCCGAACATGCGGATCAGTGCGAGCGGCGTCTTGAATTCATGCGAAACGTTGGAGACAAAATCCGATTTCAACCTGGAGAGCGCCACTTCGTGAGCGGCGGCGCGCACCGTCAGGAATATTCCAAGAATGATGACCAGCAGGGTTCCGCCGAGAAAGGCCAGATAGGTTGCTTTTTCTCTCCACATAAGTTCATTGATCGACCGGCCGTCGGTGTCAAACAAGCCAACTTTCCAGAAAGGCAGTATCTCGGCAAAATTCTCAGCTGCCAGGAATGTCGAAGGCACAGGGCCTGTTTGCGCAAAGCGCACCTTGCCTTCGTCGTCAAGGATCCCCACGCGTATATCCTCTCCCAGGTCGACGTTTTCCAATATCCGCGGCAACAGGGAATCTATAACCAGGTCCTCGTTGAGTTCATAGCCCAGCATCCATTGGCCTGCGTCCGGCGCCGCTTTCTCGATCCGGAAATAGCCGAAAGACACGCATGTGCCTTCGCGCTTTGCCGAGATGTGCCCGATGGATGGGTCGATCATGCTACGATTCGGCCCGGACAGTATTTCGGGAAGAATGGCACTTTGAATCCATTCCAGATGCTTCATGTTCTCGAGCCGCTCTGTCTCCAGCTCCTTGAGGGCTTTCATCTTGTGTGCATCCAGTACCGATGCGTCGCTGTCGGAGCGGGCCACATAGGCTTCGAGTTCCCGACCCGTTTGCTTCAAGTAATATTCATATGCTCCGGGGGAACCGTCCCATGGATATTCTGCCAGCCGTTGATACAGCTGCAGCATAGCGCTGATGCGGCCCTTCTCATCTTTCGCCGCAGCGTAACCGTCTGCGATTTGAGATAAAGCCACTATGAATGTGGGAACCTCCCCTATCGTTGACATACTGTCGGAGAGATCGAGCAGCTTCTGATAATCCTGGATTCCCCTTTGGTAACCTCCCAGTTTGAAACGGCAGCGGCCGACTCGTGCAAGCAAAATGGCTCGTGCCTCGGCTGAGCGTGCTTCTTCGAATGCCTGCAAGTAGAGCTGCAGCGCGCCGGCCGGATCCTTGCGAATAAATTCAGCGGTTTCCGCCGCCGAAAGCACGTCTCTCAGCGAGGGTGCCAATGAGAACGATCCTGGCGGCGACTTTGGCCATCCGAAAGATATCGAAGGGGTCACGAGATCGCCATCGGGGCTTGCCAGGAAAGGACGTCTCAGCCATGGGTGGTTGGCAGTGACGAGGCTGAGCAGGTGTCTCGAGGCGCTCAGGCTTTTAAGGTTTGTGACCGCATCACCCAGTGAAGAGCGGAGACCCTGCTCCAGCCTCAGGACCTCCAGCTCGATCTTGTCGCGCACCAGGTAGAGTGTGCCGCGATAACCGGCCTCCAGCTGCCTGGCCCGTTGGTTGACGGAAATGTAGCCGACGTAGCTGAGGACCGCGCCGGGCAACAGGATCAGGACGATCGCAATCAGGAGAATCTTGATGGTTGTGGGAGCGTCCCTCACTCTGCTCATGAGTATAGAGATTAGCGCCGCGCACGTAAAAATCGTTCAAGAAATTGTCAAAAGATGCAAAAAGGAGGGTGTCAGGCCCTGAAAATTCATTTTTTGCGCGGGCGCCGAATCACGTTCAATTCCTGGTGGGTTGGCGAAGACATCTGGGTGATGGAGAATTTGATCCCGGAACGGAAAGACGATCGAGCCCAATGGCTGCGGCCGGGGGCCTCACGGCCCCCGCGCTGCGTGGCCCCGTGATTAGCCGAAGGGCACAATCGCGCCCACCGGGCCCACGGCCCACGTCACTCAAGGCTTATCACTCCTCAAGCCCGGAAAGTACGTTTTTTAAATCTTTAAGGTCTGACACCTTTAACTTCCAACATCCAGAGCCCAAGGTCCCCACCTTGGTGCGCACCAAATGCGATTCGTTTGCCATCCGGAGACCACGCCAGTGCGGCAGGGGTTCCATCCACTCCTGTTGCAATCTCTATTGTTTTTGCTGGTTCCAAGGAGACTACGAAAATCCCATCGTCCGTCGTATACGCCAGTCTCGTTCCATCGGGCGCCCAAGCGAGTCCATAAACTCTCTTCCCCTTCTCCACCTCAGTAAGGATTCGAGATTCTCCCCCGTCCACAGGAGCAGTCCTTATCTGATTTCCGGATACATATGTGATGGACTCTCCGTCCACCGACCATTTGGTCGCGCGGCCTGGCCCAATATGAGCAAGCACCCTGGCTTGGCCACCTGCCGCAGGTATCACATGGACGGTCGTTTGGTAACTGTTGCCAGCTTTGACCTGCCGGCTAAACAGTATGGATTTCCCGTCCGGCGACCAGTCCGGGAAAACATCCGTTCCAGGACTGTGGGTGAGCTGCCTGGGTTGCCCGCCTGCAACCGGCATCGCCCAGAGATGAATTTCAGCTGAGCCTTCTCGAGCAGATGGGAAGACTATCTCCTGGCCATTAGGTGAAATCCTCGGAAAGAGGGCACCCGTATAATTCAATCCGGCGCCAATTGGAATCCTGGAGATCTGCCCTCCCTCAGAAGGGACTGATGCGACTGATGCGATAAGGTTTTGGGCAGACTGGAAAAAGATGCGGGTTCCATCAGGCGACCAGCTTGGATGAAATGTGCCCTCGGGAGTGACTTGCGTTGATAGCCCGCCCGCGGACGGAACAGTGTATATGGCTTCGTGATTCGGATTCACCAGCAATAATCCTATTCTGTTGTCCGGCGTCCAGCCGACCAGCCGTAGAGAAGCTCGTAACGGCAAATCGATCCTTGTGGGGGCCGGGACCGGAGTTCCGGAGTCGGACGCAGAAAAGATCCAGAGTTCCTGACCACTCAGCCCGGTGGGATCCGGGTCCCTGTAAAAGGCAATCATGTTGCCGTATGGTGACCAAATCGGGCTCCTTGCTCTACCTGGGAGGTGACTGAGCTGTATCGGTGGTCCACCGGAAGTGGGCATTACCCATATGTCTGATCCGGGATTGTCTCCCTGACCTGCACGCTCTTTAACGAA
>Ga0299915_10003057_pt1 | contig 12133 bp, 7 predicted proteins | sample RVTome_13_FD_200263 | JGI IMG/M metagenome (GOLD analysis project Ga0299915, IMG submission 200263) | Soil microbial communities from uranium-contaminated site in the Upper Colorado River Basin, Wyoming, United States - RVT92D227 (version 2) ...
AAAAGCTCTTGGACCTCCTGCGGGAAAAACATTCTTTCGGCATCCCCAAGAGCCTGATCGAACGGCAGGTGGAAAACATCATGGCCCGGACCGAACTCCGGCTCGCCCGGCAGGGGGTGAAGCTGGATGCGGCCAATCTGGACAATCAGAAACTCCACGAATCCCTCATGCCTGCGGCGGAGAAGGAGGTTCGGGGAACCCTGATCCTGGAGAAGGTGGCGGAGAAGGAAAAGATCACCGTCAGCGATGAGGAGATGAACCAGAAGCTCGAGCAACTGGCCGCCCAGCTGAACCAGAGGGTCGAGGCGGTAAAGAATTACTACCAGAAAAAGGACCGCCTGGAAGAACTGCGGGCGATGATGCGGGAGGAGAAGACCCTCGATTTCCTCCTCGGCCGGGCGAAAATCAAAGAGGGGGGGAGCACCCCGGAGGAAGGAAAATGACTCTTATCCCCATGGTTGTGGAACAGACGTCCCGGGGGGAACGGGCCTATGATATCTACTCCCGTCTGCTCAAGGACCGGATCATCTTCATCGGCACCCCCATCGATGACTACGTGGCCAATCTGATCATTGCCCAGCTCCTCTTCCTGGAGGCGGAAGATCCGGACAAAGACATCCACCTCTATCTGAATTCCCCCGGGGGCCTGGTGACCGCCGGCCTGGCCATCTACGACACCATGCAGTACGTGAAGCCCAAGATCTCCACCCTCTGCATGGGCCAGGCCGCCAGCATGGCGGCGGTCCTTCTGGCCGCGGGCGAACCGGGAAAGCGTTTCGCCCTCCCCCACTCCCGGATCCTCATCCATCAGCTCATGGGGGGAGTGCAGGGGCAGGCCACGGACATCGCCATCCACTCCCGGGAAATTCTGCGCATGAAGGACGAAATCAACCGGATTATCGCCCACCACAGCGGTCATCCCCTGGAGAAAATCGAGAAGGACTCCGAACGGGACTTCTTCATGGACGGGAACCAGGCCAAGGAGTACGGCTTGATTGACGAAGTCATTTTCCGCAAACCGGTTCCCCAGATTCGATAAACCCGAGAGGTTCGATTGACCGAGCGAAAAGAAAAAGAGCGGACGGGAAATCTTTTTTGCTCCTTTTGCGGAAAAAGCCAGGGGGAAGTCCGCAAGCTCATCGCCGGGCCGGCGGTGTACATCTGCGATGAGTGCGTGGCCCTGTGCAATGAAATCATCGCCGAGGGGGCGGACAAGGAAGAGGCGGCCCTGCGCAAGCATAGCGTCCCCAAACCGGTGGAAATCAAAGCCACCCTCGACCAGCACGTCATCGGCCAGGAACGGGCCAAGAAGATTCTGGCCGTGGCGGTCCACAACCACTACAAGCGGATCGGGTCCCATATGGAGCTGGACGGGCTCGAAATCCAGAAGTCCAACATCCTGCTCATCGGGCCCACGGGTTCGGGCAAAACCCTCCTGGCCCAGACCCTGGCCCGCATTCTCCATGTGCCCTTCACCATGGCCGATGCCACCAGCCTCACCGAAGCCGGTTACGTGGGGGAGGACGTGGAAAACATCATCCTCAGCCTCCTCCAGGCGGCGGATTTCGACGTGGAAAAGACCCAGCGGGGAATCGTGTATATCGACGAGATCGATAAAATCTCCCGCAAATCGGACAGCCCCTCGATCACCCGGGATGTTTCCGGGGAGGGGGTCCAGCAGGCCCTCCTCAAGATCATCGAGGGGACGGTGGCCAATATCCCGCCCAAGGGAGGGCGGAAACACCCCCATCAGGACTACATCAAAGTCAACACCCAGAACATTCTCTTCATCTGCGGGGGGGCCTTTGTCGGCCTGGAGAAGATCGTGGAGCAGCGCACCGACTCCAAGACCATGGGATTCGGCGCCGAGGCCCGGAGCCGGTCGGAAAGACGGGTGGGAGAATGGCTCGCCGAGGTGCAGCCCGAGGACCTGCTGAAATTCGGGTTCATCCCCGAATTCATCGGCCGCCTGCCGGTGATCGCCAGCCTGGAGGACCTGGACGAGGCCGCGCTGGTGGCCATCCTCAAGGAGCCCAAGAACGCCGTCATCAAGCAGTACCAGAAACTCTTCGAATTCGAGAAGGTGAAACTGCGTTTCACCGACGGGGCCCTCCTGGCCATCTCCCGGGAAGCCATGAAGCGCAAGACGGGCGCCCGGGGCCTGCGGTCTATCCTGGAATCCATCATGCTGGAGATCATGTACGAGCTGCCCTCCCAGAGTAATATCTCCGAGTGCATCGTCAACGAAGACGTGATCCAGAACCGTCAGAAACCCATCGTCCTTTACGCCAAGAAGGCGGAAACGGCCTGACTCCAAATGCGGAATGGCGAATGGGGATTGCGGAATAGGCAAATCGGAACGAGGCTTTTCATTCCGAATTCCGCACTCCGCATTTGAAAGAATTTTTACTTGACAAATAATTTCCGCATGATAGAAAATAAAACTCTTTAAGGGACCCTCTTTTCACTTATCTGAATGGCGGGCTGCTTTGTTCCTTGAGTCCAACAAGGGCGGATAGCTCAGCTGGAAGAGCGCCTGCCTTACACGCAGGAGGGCACAGGTTCAATCCCTGTTCCGCCTACCGGGGTCGTAGTTAAGCTGGTCTATAACGCCGGCCTGTCACGCCGGAGGCCGCGGGTTCGAATCCCGTCGACCCCGCCAGTGGAAAAAGGTCCCTTGTAATAAGCCTTGCAAGGGACCTTTTTTATCTCGCGCCGCGCTTTGAGGAAGGGAAAAAATGAAAATTCTGCTCATGCAGCCCTCCCAGGAACGGGGACTGGGATTCCGCAGCCTGGCCGTGGTCGAGCCCCTGGGACTGGAGTCCATTGCTGGAAATATCTCCGAACATACCGTAAAAATCCTGGACCTGCGGATCGAGAACCACCTGTCCGAGATGCTGCGGGACTTCCAGCCGGATTTCTGCGGCATCAACTGCTCCTTCACCATCGACGTCTACCAGACCCGGGAGATCGCCACCCGGATCAAAAAATGGAATCCCCGGGTTCCCGTTTACGTGGGCGGGCACCATGCCTCCCTCTCCCCGGAGGATTTTTACTGTTCTCCTATCGACGGAGTGGTGGTGGGGGAAGGAGAGACGGCCATCCGGGACCTGGTCAAAGCCCACGAGACCCACGGAGAGGTGAAGGCCATTCCCGGCCTGGTGGTCAACGAGCCCTCCGCGCCCTGTTACACCCCGAAGCGCCCCATGGTGGAAAACCTGGACGAGCTTCCCATCCCCGCCCGCCACCTCACCCGGAATTACCGCAGGCACTATTACCTGGGTTTCCAGAAGCCCTTTTCCATCATGGAGACGGCCCGCGGGTGCGCCTACCGCTGCGATTTCTGCAGCGTCTGGAAATTCTTCAACGGCAAGTGCCGGATGAAGAGCCCGGAGCGGGTCATTCAGGAAATCAAAACCATTCCGGAGAAATACATTTTCCTGGCTGATGACAACTTTCTGCAGAGCGTGCCCCGGGCCGAGCGCATCGCCCATCTTATTTTGGAGAGCAGGATTAAAAAGAGATTCACCTTCCAGGCCCGGAGCGACGCCATCGTACGGCATCCCGGGATCGTGCCCCTGCTGCGCAAGGCCGGTTTCTGGAAAGTCTTCATCGGTTTCGAGAAGATCGATGAAGAGGCCATGAGCCAGCTGAACAAGCACAACTCCGTGCAGAACAACGAGGAAGCCTTGAAGATCCTCCGGGCCCACGGCATGGAGGTCATCGCCGCCTTCATCATCGATCCTTCCTTCCAGCAGCAGGACTTTCAGCGGCTCCGCCAGTACATCCTGGACCGGAAGCTCTACTCTCCCTCGCTGACCATCCTGACCCCTCTTCCCGGCACCGACCTCTTCACCCAGCTCAAGGAAAAGCTGGTCACCACCAACTACGAGCTCTTCGACTACGTCCACGCCGTTCTCCCCACCAGGCTCAAGCTGGCGGACTTTTACCGGGAGTTCACCGAACTCTACAAGGCGGGGTACGCCTGGTCGCAGATCGGCTGGGAAGGCGCGGCCGCCCTCCTGCGCCACACCTTCACCATTTCCCATTTGGTTTCCATGAAGCGGGCGGCGTGGGATTCAGTCAATCCGATGAACTACCTGGCGGGTCACGAGCGGCAGGGGGCGCCCCTGAAGACCACTCAGGGCTGAGCCGGCTTCTCGGGCTGCGGCCAGTAAAGGAACCGGTAGACCTGGGCGCTGCCCATCACCCGGATGACGTAATTCCGGGTCTCCGGGTAGGGGATATTCTCCACGAACTCATCGTCCCCCGAAGAGCGCCCGTTGGCCAGCCATTTGCGCACCATGTGGGGCCCGGCATTGTAAGCCGCCAGCGCCAGATGGACCTTCCCCCCGAATTCCTCCAGCATCCTGGCAAAATACCAGCTCCCCAGACGGATATTGACCGCCGGGTCGAAAAGCTGCTCCCCCGAGAAACGGCGGATCTTGAGCTCCCGGGCGATTCGCTTGCCGGTCTGCGGCATGACCTGCATCAATCCCCGGGCCCCCGCCGGAGAAACCGCCTGGACCTGAAACCGGCTCTCCTCCAGAATGAGGGCGCAGAGGAGGGCGGGGTCCAGGTTGCGGGCCTGGGCGTAACGATCGACCAGGGAGGGATTCCCCACGGGGTAGGCCAGCCGGTAGAGAGATCTTTCTTTATCCGAAGGCTGGCCGGACAGGGACTTCAGGGTGAATTTTTTCCGGACCAAAAGGTTGGAGCGGTGATATTCCTCGGCTTCGCGGTACAGGCGGGAGATCTCCATCCACATTTCCTCCAGGTTCGCCCCTTCCCCCTCCGCCGCCTCCAGCTCCTCCGCGGCCAGAGGAAGGAGAGCCATCCGGGTCAGGAGCCGGCCTTTCTCCAGATGGACGGCCTTGGCTCCCGAAGAGTCGGCCTTGACCTCCAGAAAGGGAGGGAGGGGCGGGTCCTGCAGCACCGGAAAAGGCCCCTTGGGAGCCGACAGCGCCCGACCCCGGAGGGACATCAACTGGCGGTAATAAGAATGGGGGAAGTCCCGGGAAAGGCGGGCATGGTGTTCTTCCGCCTCCCGGGGGCGACCGCTTTTCTCCAGGGCCTTGCCCCCCCAGTACAGGGCCTTTTCCATCCACCGCGATGGGGGCTCCATCTTTTTCAGCTGATCCCATGTTTGCAGGGCCGGCAACAGGTCATTTTTCTGGTACGGGAGCCAGCCCGCGCTCCACAGGGCGGCGAAACGATACGGGCTCTGGGGGAATTTCTCTCCCACTTCCCGGTAGGTAGAGACCGCCTTCTCCAGCTCTCCCAGATCTTCCTGGACGGTCGCTTTCAGATACAGCGACTGGGCCAGAAACGAGCTTTGGGGATAAGCGGCCTGGAATAGAGAAAAAGTGTTCAGCGCTTCTTCTTTTCGGCCGCTTCGAGCCTGGGTCTGAAACTTCCAGAATACACTTTTTTCGGCCATCCCCTCGTTCCGGGAGTGGCGGATCAGGAGATCGAACAATTCGATCGCCTTCGAATACTGTTTCGTCCGGAAATAGCCCATTCCCCGGTGGAAATAGAGGTCATCCACCCAGGGTTCTCCGGCATAATGGGAAGGATAACTCTGCGGGGGATATCCCTGGATCTGGTTCATTTCCCGCAGGGCGGCTTCGAAAGAATTGGCCTGATAGAATTGGAGGGCCCGGTGGAAGAGGGCTTCCGGGGAGATCTTCTCCTCCGGCGCTTTTTTCTCTTGGATTAAAAACTCCCAGCGGGTTCGGGCTTTTTTCGCGTTGCCGTGAAGCGGGTTCTTCAACCACAGTTCCCGGTAGGTCTTCACCGCCTCCGGCCACTGGCCGAGCCCCTCCCTCGCCTGGGCCAGAAGAAACCGCCCCTGGACGGGGGAATCTTTCCAGGGAACGTCCTGCAAAATCCGGTCACAGGTCTCGACCGCATTGGCGTAATTCCCCCGCTGCAGATAGATCTCCGCCATCCCCAACCGGGCCTGGGGAATCAACAGGCTCTGCGGATATTGCTGGATCAGGCGCTGGTAGGATCCCAGGCTCTTTTCTCCTTCGCCCGTCTTTTCCAGGGCCTCTCCCTGGAAAAAAAGAGCATAATCCCCGAGCAAAGGATGGGTCTCCGCGGCCCGGGAGAAGGCCTGGGCGGCCTCCGGCCAATTCTGCAGCCCCCTGAGGGCCTGGCCCTGCATGAAGATCAGGTCGGCGGCCAACCGGGAGTCTTTCGTTTCTTCCGCCAGCCGCTGGAAAACCTTCAGGGCCGGGGCGTAGTCCCCTTTCCGGTAGGAGAGGAGACCTTGAGCAAACTGCTCCTCGGGGGGGGTCCCGGCCAGCCCCTCATTCGGGGGAGAAAAGGCCCCGCCAAGAAGGATCAGGCCGCAGATCAGGATTCTTCGAATGCCGCTCATCTCTTTTCGCGCCATTGGATGGTGAAGGAGTTTCCGGGGTTGAGTCCCAGGGTATTCCGCGCGTTTCCCCGGTTCACCGAAATTTCCAGCAGGCCCCCACTCCCGAAGAGGGCCATGGGTTGCCCTGGTTTTCCCTCCCCGTAAGTCCGGGAGAGCCGGTCGATTATCCACCCCTGGCCCTGGATTTGAAAACGGGTTTCCAGCTTACGGGCATATTCCTGGCGGGTCACATTGGTGATCAGGTTTCCAAAAGAGTCCGCCCAGAGAATTCGGGCGGTCAGGTGTTTCTTTCCCCGGCGGGGTTCGGGAAAGTCCATCCTGACCAGGTTCTTGACCTTCGGCCCGAGTTTCGCGGGGTCCAGGCCCAGGGATAAGTGCCCGGCCACGGGAGCAAAGATATCCCTCCCATGGAAGGTATCGCTTACCGGAGTGAGGAAATATTCCTTTCGAGCGATCTTGCGGGCCCTGATTTCCCCACCGGCGGAGAGAAGGCCGCTGAAGACTCCATTGTCCGGCCCCACGAAGAAATATTTGTCCTTTTCCACCACCACGGCCCTCCGCTTCGTGCCCACCCCCGGATCGACAACCACCCCATGGACCGTCCCCGGGGGATAATAGGAGTAGGAATTCCGCAAAACGAAAGAGGCCTGCAGGATATTCTGGGGGTCGATCTGATGGGTGATGTCCACTATAAGGCAGCGGGGATTGACCCTGAGGATCGCCCCTTTCAGGGCCCCCACGTACTCACCGGCCCATCCAAAATCAGTAATGAGAGTTACGATTCCCGAAGGTTTCTGCCTCATAAGGAGCCAGTCCCGGCCATTGATCATTGACCATTGATCATTGGGCATTGCGCATTGATCATTGACCATTGATCATTGACCATTGACCATTGGGCATTGCGCATTGATCATTGAACATTGATCATTGACCATTGACCATTGGGCATTGGGCATTGAACAATGATCATTGGACATTGGTCATTGGTTATTGGTCATTGCGCATTGACCATTGAACATTGACCATTAATCATTGACCATTGATCTTTGTGCTGTGCTCTTTGCTCTACGCTTCTTTTTTATACATTTCCAGATAATTCTTGATGTACTTTTCCACTTCGGCCTCCGGCTGGATAATCCCGAAGTGCCCTTCGCAGAGAATGTCCGCCTTTAATCCCAGCAAAATTCCCATGGACTTTCTCCAGGCGGAAAGGTCCGAGCCGAAGGAATCGGAAAAGGGGCCGTGGATATCCTGTCCGAAGAGGACCCGCTTGCCGTCCCGGTCCAGAATGATGGATAGGGAGCCCGGGGTGTGGCCCGGGGTGTGAAGGCAAAGGATTTCTCCCTTTTCGAACTTCAGCACTTCCCGTACTTCATGTAACTTGATATCCACCCGGGTGGGGGGAAAGTCCCTGTTATACCAGTCAGCCGCGGTCTTGACCGGGTCTCCCTTCTCCATGGGGCGGGCATCCAGAGCATGGGCGATGACCTGGCACCCCGTCCGCTCCCGCAGTTCGGGAATGCCCCCGATGTGATCGATATGACAATGGGTGGCGACCACCGCGGCGATAGATTTGTGGCCGAGTCCCAGGGACTCGATATTCTCCAGAAGGACGGGGACGCTCCCGCCCGCACCGGCGTCGATTAAAACGAGTTCCCCCAGGTCCAGAAGGTATACGCAGCAGTCTTCTGGAGCAGTCAACTCCGAAGATCCGATGACATAGACTCCTCCCACCACTTCACGAAGGTGATTCATTTTCTTACGTTCTCCCTGTCAACCGTTGCGGCGAATGGTTCGAAACATCGGCAGGACTTCATTGTCTGTTCGATCAGGAGGGAACCATTCCGGTTTGGGCCATGAATTCGGGCTGGTCATCCCTTTGTCCCAATGTAAGAAATAAGCGGATGGGTGTCAAGTCGAATCCATTCAGATGAAAGAGACGGAGGGAAGCTGGGAATTTTTTGCCCCCTTCTTGTTCAAATTTGATTTCCCGCCAACAATATTGTACCCCGCCATGGGTCCGATACTTTCCCGGAATGACAAAAAAAACAAGAATTCCAGACCATTACAGAATGAAATCACCGGAAAGGGATTGGCATATGAATTGCGTTACCCCCTCCTACCATGACTTTCCGGGCAGCCCGCAGAACGCACAGGCTGGTCTTGAAGGCGAAGCGTCCGGGCTGTCCGAAAAATTCAGGGGAACCGTTGACCCCATCGGAGCCAGGGAGGGCTTGATGAAGGAGGAACGTAGTGCTTTTTTATGGCCTATCCCTGGTACTCACCCTTTTTCCCTACATTCCCACTCTCCTATCACACCTCCTGATAGGGTTCTTTAATTTCCTGGCCCTGGCCCTCGCACCTCGTGCCCTGGGCTTTCTTATTTCCGCCCTTTTGCCTTTTCGCCTTTGGCCTAGGGCCGCGCGTCTTTTCTCCAGGTCTTGGTTTCTCCGCGTCTCCGCGTCCGCTTTTCATCGTTTCACCGTTTCTCCGTTTCTCCGATTCATTCCTTTGGCCTTCTCCCTTCTCCGCTCCGAGCGGCTTACCATGCGCCTTTTCCCTTACTCTCTTCGCCCCGCACCCGCCCTCTTCTTCCTGACGATGATCTTCTTTCTCTCCACCCCCGTCCAGTCCGCCCAGGTAACCCTTCAATGGGACCCCAACCTGGAGGAGGATGTGGCGGGCTACCGAGTATACTATGGGACATCCAGCGGCAACTACAGCCATTACCTCGATGCGGGGAAGACCACGACCTGTACCGTCTCCGATTTGCAGGATGGAATGCCCTATTATTTTGCCGCCACCGCTTACGATACCGCTTTCGCGGAAAGCGAGTTTTCTTCCGAAGTGGTGTACGGGGGCGGGGGAGGATGCGCCTTCTCGGTCTCTCCCGATGCTCAGTCCTTTGGCTCCTCGGGCGGAGCCGGAACGGTCAGCCTGTCCGCCGGCACGGGATGTTCCTGGACCGCATTCAGCAATGCCTCCTGGGTCATCGTCACCTCGAATAGCAGCGGCTCGGGAAGCCGTACGGTCTATTTTTCGGTAACCCCCAATTCTTCTTCCTCCCGCAGCGGAACTCTGACCGTGGCGGGGAAGACTTTCACCGTGAATCAGCAGGGGAGCTCCCCATCCACCTTCACCATCAATGCCACGGCCGGGGCGAACGGAACCATTTCTCCCCGGGGAGCAGTGACGGTCACCGCGACCGCGGGCCAGACCTTTACCATTACTCCGGCCCCGGGATACACGGTGAGTGAGGTGAAGGTGGATGGAGGTTCTGTCGGAGCCGTGACCTCTTACGGGTTCGGAAACGTGACCGCCAACCATACCATTTCCGCCAGCTTTGCGGCTCTCTCTCCGTCCCCGAACCTGGTCCTGGCCCTGAATGCCGGGGGAAGCGAATACGCGGACGGCAGCGGAGCGCGGTACGCGGCGGACCAGTATTTTTTCGGAGGGGCATCGGGCAAGAGCAACGCGACCCTTAAGGGAACGCGGGATGGAGCCCTGTATCAGGACGAAAGGTACGGCAACTTCTCCTATGCCATTCCCGTTGCCAACGGGAGTTATGACCTGACTCTCAAGTTCGTCGAAAGCACCCATTCAGCCAGGAATCAGCGGGTTTTCGACGTCTGGGTGGAAGGACACCTTTCTTTGGATGGTCTGGATATTTACGCCGTAACCGGGAAGGATACGGCTCTTGATATTACCTTCACGGTGAGCGTCTCCGACGGGGTGCTCAATCTGGATTTCATGCCCTCCACCGGGGACGCCCAGGTCAGCGCCCTTCTGATCATGAAAGCGTCCGGCACTGCCAAAAAGCCCCCCGGGAAGCTCAAGAGGCATTTCAGCACCCAGGCGAGAACCATAAAATAGGTTGCTATGAGCTTTGGGGAGCGGGCTATTTCTTTTTCTTGAACCCCGGGAAATAAGGAGACAAGCCCTTTCCCTTCAATTCCCGGATGACCTTCAATCCCTCTTCACGGGTGCTGAATTTCCCGGCCACCGCCCGGTACCAGGTCTCCCCTCCGGGCAACTTCCGGGGGATGATCTTGATCTCCTTCCCCCGCAAAGCAGGCTCTCCCTTCAGGAAAGTAGAGTACTCGGGCTTCAAGAAGGTCCCCAGCCGGACCTGGTAGGTCCCGTCGCCGCTCTCCAGGACGAGCGACTCCTCGGTAATGTCGGGAAGGCTCACCTGCTGGTTGGCCAGGAGTTTGCGGGAACTGGGGATCCGCGGATTCACCTCCAAAATCTGGTCCACCACCGAGGTATTGGCCACCCGATAATTCTTAGCGGCAATGGTATAGATGGACTCTCCCGCTTTCACGGTGACCGTCTTTTTGATCCGGGCCTCCGCCTTGGATCGGGGACCGGCGGCCGGGGAGGCGGGGGATCCGGGCGCGGGTTTCGAGGCCACCGCGGGGCGCTCGTCCGGGGACGAAGGTTTTCGCTCCGCCACCGCCGGCGCGGGCTTTGTTTTTGCCGGAGTCGGGGATGCCGGTTTGATCTCCTTTGGAAGAACCGGAGGGGGAATCTTTTTCTCCGCCGGCGCCGCGGGCAGGTCAGGCTTTTTCTCCGCCCCCGGCGGAGGAGAGGGCGGCGGGGCCTTTTTGGTCGGAGACCCTTCAGCGGGCCTGGATGGTGTTTCCTGCACCCCCTGTTGTTTGGCCGCTTCGGGTTGGGAAACCGTTTGGGCGACCCCTTCGGGCTTTTCTTCAGAGGGAACAGCGGGAGCTTTTTCCCGGATGGCCGGCGGCTGGATGGGAAACTTCGCCATGGGGGGCTCCTCCGGGCCCTTCAGGTATATCCTTCCCAATAGGATGATGGCCCCCACCCCGAGCAGGGCCAGCAGAGAAAAGCCAATCTTCCGGAAGAGAGCGCTTTTTCCCCCGGCGGCCGCCCCCCTCACCCTGCGCCCCTCTTTCGGTTTTCCTTCCTCCAACTCCTCCGGGTCGACGAAATCCAGGTCCTCCAGGACCTCGGTCACGATGGGGGAATCGACTTTTTTCTTGGAAAGGCCGTACCCGATCAGGAAGGCGTTGTCGCAAAGGATATTGAGGGTGCGGGGGTTTCCCTTGGCATACCGGCAGATCAGATCGATGGCCTCGGGGGTGAAAACCCTGCTGATCTCGCTGTCGACTTTCTCCAGCCGGTGGGCGATATACTGCCGGCATTCCTCCTCGCTCAAAGGCCGGATCTCGCCCATGATCTCGACCCTCTGTCTGAACTCCCGGAGGTTCGGCGAATCCAGCCTGGCTTTCAGTTCCGGCTGCCCGACCAGAACGACCTGCAGTTTCTTCGCGCTGAGGGTCTCCGGGGTGGGCAGGAGGCGCAGTTCTTCCATGATCTCCGGGCTGAGTTCCTGGGCATCATCGATGAGAATGGCCAGCGTTTGGTCCGGGGTGAGGCTGTGGAGGTAGTCATTCAGCTGTCTCACCAGGGATACTTTGTTCTGCGGAGCCGAAGGGACTTTCAGCTCCCGGAGGACATCTTCCAGCAACTCCTCAAAGGTGTTTTGGGGACGGAAGACGGCCACGGCCTTGACCTTCCGGTCGATCGTGTTCAGCAGATGCTGGACGAGGGTCGTTTTGCCGCTTCCCAGCTCTCCCAGGACGAGGATAAAACCCTTTCGATCCAGAATGCCCCGGATCATGGAGTCCAGGACTTGCTGGTGGGTCTCCGTCAGATGGAGAAAACGGGGGTCCGGATTGACGTTAAAGGGCTCTTCGGAAAAACCGTAAAACCATGTGT
>Ga0299915_10003058_pt1 | contig 12130 bp, 9 predicted proteins | sample RVTome_13_FD_200263 | JGI IMG/M metagenome (GOLD analysis project Ga0299915, IMG submission 200263) | Soil microbial communities from uranium-contaminated site in the Upper Colorado River Basin, Wyoming, United States - RVT92D227 (version 2) ...
GGCCCCCTTCAGGAACCCAGATTCGGTCCCCATCCTTTAATGGCATGTTGATGGATGCAAGGACCCAATCCCCGGTATCCTCTGTGTTGACCTGAACATCTCCCTCTAATAGACTTATACGCCCATGTCCAAGGTCTGCTGGGTAAGATAAAGCTGGTAAAAAGATGACCACGGCCATTAATGCAATCCATCTGAACGTTTTCATGGGCACTCCTCCTTTATTGCATTGTGCAGAAATCATGGACTTTGAACCTTTTTCCTTATCTTATTATAAGGCTTTTAATTATTAGACGAAAGGAAATAGGTATTTATTCTATCATGGTAGGAAATATCCTTCTTGACCTCCAAGAATTGACCTCCCAGTTGCATAAAATTATATGAAAAGGGAGGTGGGTGTGCTGTAAAACCTTTACACCTGCTTGCGCGAAGCCCCGCCTCCCAGAGCCTCGTGCGGCGGGCAGGCGCTTCGGCGAAGGCAGGGCGGCACCTCTAAACGTTTTACTCCCCAGTTTTTAAGCAAATCACAAAGATCACCTTGGGTGACATCGTTAGTTACCCATGAAACATATAAAAATCCGCAATTGTAAAGGGTTGGAAGCACACTCGCCTCCCTTTTCAATGAAACATTAAGGTTGAGTCAGAAGTCCCCGGAACTGCGCCTCAAGATAAATTCTCGGAGGGCGGCGAAGAAGGTCTACGAAGCTTTTGAGAAAGGATAACAATCCCTACCAAAACCAATCCCACCAGATCAGCCCATCCAGCAGGATACATGAGGGCAAGACCCGCAATGATTAAGAAGGTCCGTTCCGGAAGTGTCGTTCTTTTAAGGAACCAGCTGTCAACCCCTCCCGCAAGGGCGAGAATTCCAATGATCGATGTAGCAAAGGTGGTGACAATATTCAAAAAGGAACCCTTTAATAAAATCCCAATCCCATTTGGATGAATGGTAAAGGTGAAAGGGACGAGGAAGGCAGGGAGGGTATACTTCCATGCATAAAGGGTAGTCTTATAAGGATTCCCTTTGCAGATGGCTGCGGCTGCGAAAGGAGAGAGCGCGGTCGGTGGAGAGACTTCTGAGAGGATTGCATAGTAGAAGACGAACATATGGGCTGCATAATCAGGCACTTTCAACATGATGAAGGCAGGGGCAACCATAATGACTGCAATAATATAGGTAGCCGTCACCGGAACAGCAAGGCCGATCACCCAGATGATGAGGGCACAGTAAATGGCTGTCAGAAGGAGGCTATTCCCGGCATAGTGAAGAATGATCCCGCTGAATTTAACTCCCAGTCCTGTGAGAGTAACTACTCCAACAATAATCCCTGCTACCGCGCAGGTTGTTGCCACACTCAGAATGTTTAGCGACCCACTTCTCAAGCATTGAATCAATTTTGAAAACCCGATGGTTGTCTCTCTTCTAATGAAAGACGTTGAAAAGGCGAGGACTGTGGAAAGGAAGACGGAAAGAATGGCTGTAAAACCGAACAACATGAAGGCTACGATGGACACAAGTGAAAAGAGTTGGTACCAATATCTTCGGATCAAAAAAGAGGCAGAGGCATGTGAAACCTCCACATGCTTGACGCCGTATTTCTTTGCATCAAATTCCACCATCAGAAAGATGGACCAGTAATAGAGGAGCGTCGGGATGCTGGCCATGAGGATCACTTCCAGGTAAGAGATTTTAAGCATTTCAGCAATCAGAAATGCCGCAGCTCCGAGGACAGGAGGAGAGATCAGGGCTCCAATCCCTCCTGCGGAGAGAAGCCCTCCAGCCACATCCCTGGGATAACCTGCCCTGGCTAACATGGGCCAGGCAAAGGCTCCCAGGGTGACGGTTGTCGCAGTACCACTTCCTGAAGGGCCTCCCAAAAGGAAGGATGCCAAAGTGACCGTTCTTCCAGCGCCTGTCGGTTTTCCTCCCATGAGAGAAAAGGAAAAATCGACATAAAACTTCCCTGCTCCCGAATACTGGAGAAAAGCCCCAAAGATGGTAAAGAGGATAATAAAGGTGGAAGAGACATCGATGGGGACTCCAAAGATACCTTCCATGGTGATATACATGTGGCCCACAATTCTTGGGATATCATATCCCCGATGGGTCCAGGGTTTTGGAAGGCATGGGCCGATGAGGGCATAGGTAACGAAACAGAGGGCTGTAATTGGCATCACAAGGCCTGTGGACCTCCGGTTCGTCTCCAGAAGGACGAGGATCAAAATGGACCCCATGAGAACATCCCATGGGTTGGGCGTCACAGCCCTATCGATGATATTATCAAAGTCGCTGATGAGGTAAAGGATGGGGGCGATGCTAATAAGAGCGAGGAGGATATCAAACCAGAAAATTCTTCCGCGAAATCTCCTGGCAACAGGAAAGACCAGAAACGTGAGCCCCGCCACAAACATCACATGGATGCCGCGGAGGATGTGAGGGGTGATGATTCCCACAGCCGCATAAAGATGGACCAGGGACATGATGACTGCAATGATCGTGACCAGGTTGTTTGCCAAACCAGGAGGGAGGGCATCAACCACCCCTTCATCTTCCTCGATGAACCTTTCTGCCTTCCGGAGATCCTCCTTGTTGAATTCCTGGACACTTTCAGATGGAGGTTTTTCCATCCGTTCCGTTCCCAGTTAAACACTCCTCCTTTTTGATATCCTATTTTACCTGGATCCCATGTTCTGCATAAAACTTCACGGCACCAGGATGGAACGGGATGGGCGAGCCAGTCGTTATGGTCTTCAGTGTAATTTTAGCTGCTTCCTTGTGAACCGCGATAAGATCTGGGTTGATATGATTGTAAAGGGTCTTGGTGATCATGTAAGCCAACTGAGGATCCATCTTATCCAGAGTCACAAAGAGGTTGGTATGACCCACACTCTGTACGTCGTAGTCAATGCCAGGGTAAGTCCCTTTAGGGATAACCGTCGGATAATAGCCCCCAGGATACTTCTTCTCTAACTGGGGGATCGATTCTGCACAGTTGAGAATCTTGATGCTGATCCCTGGAGTGGTTGCAAGGTCCAGGATCGCCCCTGTCGGAATCCCTCCGTCCCAGCCGATCACATCTAATTTTCGATCTTTGAAGGCATTGACCGACTCATTGGCTCCAAGACGCTCACGCTTGATGTCCTTGTCGACATGGATTCCAAAGGCATCAAGGATCTTTGTCGTCTTGACTTCCGTTCCGCTCCCGGGAGAGCCGGTTGAAACTCGCTTTCCCCTGACATCACTGACAGACTGAATGGGGCTATCCTTATGGGTAATGAAGTGCATGTGGTTGGTATAAATGGAACCTAAGGCACGAAGGGGGATCTTATCCTCTGGCGCCCCTTTGCCGAACTTCTCAATTCCATTGATGGCATCCGTACAGATGTCCGCTCCGGAAAGGCCCAGATCCGCCTTCTGGCTCTTCAAGAGTTTGCAGTTATCGACAGAACCCCCAGTGACTTCGACGGTAACCTCTGTGTTTGGCATGTACTTTGTCAGGATTGTTGCAATCCCAGCGCCCATCACGTAAAAGACCCCTCCTGTCCCTCCTGTGCCCATGGAGAGTTTGACCACCTTCTGCTGGGCACCCGCTTCAGTGATCACAAAAAAGGCAAAGAAAAGGATCATCCCAACAACACCCCAAGAAAAATGCAACCGTGCTTTCTTATCCATAGCAGCCTCCTTTTTGTAAATTTCTAATCCTGAGAGATTCAAACTCCTTTCATCTTTAACTCTTTTTCCATACAATGAACCACATCCCAGAAATCGTCTGGCTTGTGTTCAAATCTTTTTCCCAATTCCATCGCAACCGACCTTTCGAAGAAGTCCTTCGTGCCCCTGGTCATCACTGGTGTCACGTCGATCTCTTCCAAGGTTTCGATCACCTGGAGCATCTCATGGTAGCGCCTTTCACTAGCCAGGGGATGAGTTTTGATCCAGTTCTCCGCTACACGATCAAAAGGATTTTTAGTCATGAAGTCAACAATATCCTTCCAGAGATGGTCGGCAAGTCCTGCCCGTTTTCCAGCAATCAACATCTCCAAGAGAAGACACTCCACTCCCTTTGAAAAGACACTGCGGATCATTTTGACCAGGGAGGAATCTCCTATTTGGGTCGAAAAAAATCTTAGATTAACTAAACCCAGATGATTCATCAACCGAGAGAAAGTTTCAGCCTTTTCCCCTGAGACAAGGATGGAGGCCTTTGGACCTGTTTCTCCCACTGCACTGAGAATAGCTCCTTCTATGAAATCGGCCCGGGATGTCTCAATGATCCGGGCAATCTGTTTTTTAGCAGAGGCTGAGGTTGAGTTCATATCGGAATAGGTTTTATTCGAATCAAGGTACATCGCAGCGGTTCTTGCCACTTCAACTGCCTTATGGGTTGAGACAGTGGATAGAAGAATTTCACAGGTTTCAATCAGTTTTTTAATAGGAAGAAATTGGATCCAATCCTCTGCCTCTTTCGTTATGACATCAAAATAGTAAACGTCCGCTCCTTTAGCCTTCATCTCCCTCGAAAAAATCCTTCCAACCTCTCCCAGACCAATAAATCCAATCTTTTTCAATTCCATAGATGAACCCCTAAATTTAAACCAGATACTTCTTCTCATCCTCCTTCATGGCCGGGACACCCTGAAGATCGAAGATATGATCCACAGAGACCATCATGGGTCCGATGGTATGGATCCCGTTAGCCCTCTTGATCTCCTCAAGTAATGCTTCTTGAGCCTTCACAGAGGCTCTCATGGGTTGGTTAGCATAGATAAAGAGCTTGACCTTTTTCAGCTTTTCGACCTCAGGGAGGGTCAAGGAAGGATAATTTGTTGGAACTAAAATGAGGGGGGTTGGTCGATCCCAGTTTCGAATGAATTCGAGGATTTCATCAGGCTGTTTTGATTTAGAATGGATGAGGATACAATCCGCTCCTGCATCCACATAGCGATGGGCCCGCTTAATCGCCTCTGCCTGCCCCCAGCCCGCGATAAGAGCTTCAACGCGAGCGATGATCACAAACTCTTTATTTTGTTGATGGGCTTTGGCCGCTTTGATCTTTCCAGCAAATTCCTCGATGGGGGCCAATTCTTGACGTCCACCTTCAAGAAGACTATTGTCTTTAGGAAATTTTTTGTCTTCGATGGATATCCCCACTATTCCTGCCTCTTCGAATTTTTTCACTGCATAAATGACATTGTTGACATTGCCATAACCCGTATCACAGTCTGCGATGATTGGGATGGAGACAACTTCGTTCATGCTCCGGGCTGTTTCGCAATACTGGCTCATGGAGATTAAATTGGCATCTGGGACTGCAAAAGAGGCAGAGATACATAGGCTACTTGACCAGATAAAGTCAAACCCTGCCCGTTCGATGAGCTTTCCACAGAGGGGATCCCCAGCTCCTACGCCAACACCTACTCCGGTGCCTGTCAGGATATTCCGTATTCGAATCAACTTCTCTTTGTGGCTTGCGTAAGACATGGAGCATCCTCCTGGCTATCTGTTGTGGTTTTATTTTACATGGATTTTCGAGGTTGTCAAACTAATAAACTTTGCCAGCGTAGGATTCGACGAAAGTTAAAGTCCTATGCTATACTTCAACTATGCCAGAGGCGGATGTGATCATTATTGGAGCTGGAGTGGGAGGGCTGACCTGCGGTTGTCTTCTCGCCCAGAGGGGACTGAACGTCCTGATGGTCGAGAAAAATCAGAAGGTAGGGGGATGCTGCACTTCTTTTCAGAGAAATGGGTTCACTTTCGATCTTTCTGTTCAGTCAATTGGTGAATGTCAGGAGGGTGGAAGGATCTGGAATCTTTTGAAAAGATTGGATCTCCTCGATCAGTTTCGTTTCATCCCCCTGGAGCCTGCAAGGGAGTACCACTTTCCCGATAGACATATCATACAATCCTCATCGCTCGATACCCATATCGAGACCCTCTCCCGGACCTTCCCTGGAGAAGAGAAAAATATTCGGGCGATCTATGAAATACTAAAAAATATTTTTAATGAACTATCACAAATTCCTTCCTCTGTTAACTGGTTTGATCCCTCTTCCTTCTCATTGCACTATCCTCTTCTCTCGAAGTATAAAGACAAGACCTACGCAGAACTTCTCGATCAGTTTATCTCTGACCCTTTCCTGAAGACGATTCTCTCCATTCGAAGTTCTTATGCCCTGCTTCCTCCGGAGGAAATCTCTGTGGTTGGAATGGCGGGGATCGAGATGTCCTATTTTAACTATGGTGTTTCCTGTATCGAGGGGAAGGTCGAACAACTTCCTATGAAGCTGGGAGAGGCGTTTGAAAGAAAGGGAGGACAGGTTTTACTTGGCCAAGAAGTTTCAAAAATATTAGTAGAAGAGAAAGGAGCGATCGGTATCCAATTAAAAGATGGTCAGGCGATCAAGGGAAGGGCGATCGTTTCCAATATGGATGCTCATGCCACTTTCTCCAATCTCCTTGGAGAAGATCAGATCCCGGCTGGCTTCAGAGCCAAGCTGAAAGGGATGAGGCCCTCTCTCTCTTATTTCATCCTTTATCTTGGGGTGGATGGGAAGATGGATGAACTCCAGGTTTCGAATAATGAGGTTTTCTTTGATCGCCAGCTTTCCTGGGAATATCAGGCTCTCAATGCAAATCGAATTCCTGAAAATCCGCCTTTTTACCTTCTGGCTCCCTCGAAGATCAATCCATCCCACGCACCAGAAGGGAAGAGCACCCTGTGCCTCAGTCTCAAGGCGCCCTATCACCTGGATTTCGATGGTGGACAGGAAGTGAGGGAACGAATCTACCAGTATCTCATCACAAGGGCTTCGGCTTTTATCCCTGATCTGGAGAGGCGGATCCTATTGAAAATTGAGACTACTCCCAGAACGATCGAACAGTGGACAGGCAATCGATGGGGGGCTGCCTACGGATGGGCGCAGATTCCAAGTCAATCAGGAATCCATCGCCTTCCACGGGCGACTCCTATTAACAATCTATACCTGACCGGTCATTGGACATCTCCTGGAGGCGGGATTGCCGGGGTGGTGGCTTCCGGCGAGCTGACCGCAGAGGTTGTTTTGAAAAGGTTTGAGAGAGGAGAATCTCAGGATGGTTAAAAGACGCTCTGCCTTGATCTTATGTCTTTTGTTTATTTCACTCTTTCTGTGGGGATGTCCCCAAAAGATCATCAAGCTCCCTCCGGTTGAGACGCCTCCGGTCAAGGATCCCATCGCAAGATTTCTTGAAGATTTCTCATCAGCCGAATCTCTCCAGGCCAAGGCTTCCATTCGTCTGGACACCGAGAGAAAAGGTGAGGAGATGAGGGTCCTTCTCAACGGGGTGATCCTTTATCAGAAGCCGGATAAATTTCGAATCCTCGGATATCATCCTTTTGGAACAGGTGTTTTCGATGCCCTTTACCGAGGAGGAGAATTTTTTCTTCTCAGCCCTTTACAGAACAGGGCCTATACCGGTGAGGTTTCAGAATATCAGGATTTGATTGAAGAGGCGGACGTCCGGATCTTCACAGAAAAAGCTGAGGGGAGCCAAATTCCAAACCGGATCCGGATCGAACTTCCAGAGAAGAAGACTCGTCTCGACCTTCGGCTTAAGGAGATGACTCTCAATTCATCTCTGCCGAAAGATTCCTTTGAGTGGATTGTGCCAGAAGGGGTCGAGGTCATGCCATTGTCCCAATTCTTAAAGGGAAAGAAATTGTGATGAAGAGTAACCTCTCGGAAGCTGTGAAAAAATCCCATAAATCACCCCCACCCTCACCCTCCCCCATCAAGGGGGAGGGAATTTCTTTTTTATTTCAATATAATTACCCTCTCCCCTGGTGGGAGAGGGTAGGGTGAGGGGGCACATTCCATTTTTTTCACACCTTCTCGGTTATGAGGGGTTATTTGACCCTTTTCTATTTTTTTAACTGAGGGGGTACAATGAAGATTCTTTTTGTCATTCCCAGATGGCCTAAAGACAGCTTCTGGGATGTCATTGCTTTTAAATTTCCTCTTCTTTCAACTTCTCTCCTTGCAGGGCTGACTCCTCCCCATCATCAAATCAAAATCATTGATGAGAGTCTCACGGAGATCGACTTCGATCAGGAGGCTGATCTGGTTGCCATTACTGCCATCACACCTCTGGCAACGAGGGGTTATGAGATCGCAGACCAGTTTCGGAAGAGAGGCAAGAAAGTAGTGATGGGAGGCATTCATGCCTCCTGGCTTCCTGAAGAAGCCAAGAAACATTCGGACAGTGTTGTTATTGGTGAGGCGGATGAGATCTGGCCCGGGGTCTTGAAGGACGCAGAAAAAGGGGCGTTAGAGCCTTTTTACCGCCAAACAGAGAGAACCAATCTCCATTGCCTTCCCATCCCCCGAAGAGACCTGCTTCCGAAGAAGGGATATCTCTTCCAGAATTTGATTCAGACCACCAGGGGTTGTCCCTATGACTGTGAGTTCTGTTCCGTAACTGCTTTTCATGGAAGATCTTATCGGATGAGGCCTGTCTCCGAAGTTGAAAAAGAGATTGAGTCCTTGGAGCGTTCAAAAGCCTACATCTTCTTTGTCGACGATAATCTCGTTGGAAGCCTTTCCCATGCCAGAGAACTCCTAACCATGCTTTCCCATCATCGATTGCGATGGGTCAGCCAGGGACCGATTCATATTGCCGAAAATGAGGAAATGGTCTCTCTGATGGCCAAGGCAGGGTGTCACGGGCTCTTCATTGGATTTGAAAGCCTTCGGGAAGAGAACCTCCAGCTTATGGGAAAACGGATCAACCGCATTGAGGTCTACGAGCGTGGGATCAAGAGACTTCATGATGCGGGGATTGGCATCTATGGCTCATTTGTCTTTGGCTATGACTATGATGATCCATCGGTATTTGATGAGTTTCTTGAATTTGCGGACCGGAACAGGATTGACGGGGCCTTCCTTCCGGTTCTAACTCCATTCCCGGGAACCCGGGTCTATCAAAGATTAAAAGAGGAGGGGAGGCTTCTGACAGAGGACTGGTCGAAATATGACATGGCGACTGTGGTCTATCAGCCCAAACGGATGACCGTCGAGGAGCTTCAGGAGGGATTCTGGAAAGTGAATCGCTCTTTTTACTCTCTTCCCTCGATCATGAAAAGGGTCTTCAACCCCTTTCATCTTCAGAGAAGCCTGATCATCTTTGGCCCGATGAACCTGGGACTTTGGCCCGCTGTCAAAAAAGCCGAGAGATATTTCAAAAATTAAATGAAAACCCCAAACTATCTTTTAAAAAGAGTAAATAGAGAGACGTTGATGAGAAAAGTAAAGGTCAACCTATTTCTGATCATTCTCTTTTCCCTATGCTGGGTATCTCTTTCAAGCGCAGAGGAAAGGATCCTCAGGTTTCACAGCGATATCACAGTCCACGAGGACGCATCTCTCACCGTGAAGGAGACGATTCAAGTCGTCAGTGAAGGCAAAGAGATCAAGCGAGGGATTTACCGCGACTTTCCAACACGATACAGTCGGCGCTGGGGCAACCGCACAGTGAGTTTTACTGTTCTGGAAGTACTTAGGAATGGTCAACAAGAAAAATTTTTCCAGAAACGTATATTCAATGCTGTCAGAACCTATATTGGAGACCAAGATACCTTGATTTCTCCTGGTGAACACACCTATACCCTTGTCTATAAGACAGACCGGCAGCTCGGCTTCTTCAAAGATTATGATGAGCTCTACTGGAATGTGACGGGCAATGAATGGAAATTTCCCATTGAGAAGGCCTCAGTCGATGTGAGGCTGCCTCAAGGGACTCTCCCGAAGATCATGAACCATACTGCTTATACAGGGCCTTTGGGAGACAAAGGAGAGGATTTTAAAACGGAGATCGATTTCTACGGGGGGATTAAATTTGAGACGACCAAGCCCCTTGCTCTATATGAAGGGCTTACCATTGCCCTCTCATGGCCAAAAGGTTTTGTGATCGAACCGGATGCAAAGACGAAGTTACTATATTTCCATCAAGACAATAAAGGCCTCTTCTACGGTTTCATCGGTCTTCTAGTCGTTTTAGGCTACTACCTTTTCGCATGGGCTAAAGTGGGAAGAGACCCCAGCAAGGGAGTGATGGTCGTCCATTATGCGCCCCCTGAGAACATGAGCCCTGCGGAGATGAGATATTTCCCGAGGAAGGAATATGATGATAAGACTCTTGCTTCCGCGATCATTGATATGGCGGTGAAGGGGCATCTCTCCATCAAAGAGGAGGATGGGAAGTATACGCTTTTGAGAAGGGAGAAAGGAAAGACCCCCCTCTCCACAGAAGAAATATTCGTCCTTTCAGATCTTCTCGATTCTGGAAACGAAATAGTTTTAGAAAAGGAAAATGGCTCCAAGATCAGGAGTGCTACAAGACAACTGGAGAACCATCTGAAATTAAAATATCGATTGGGAAAACCTTATTTCATTTCCAATAAAAAATATTTTTTGGCCGGCCTTCTCCTTTCATTCATCGTTTTTTTAATCAGTGGGGGAAGGGATGCGGTTGATACAGATTCTCTTCCCGTTTTTATTTTTATCTGTTTCTGGTTAACCCCCTGGAGTTATTACACCTTTGGTATTCTAATGCCCGGAATGATAAAAAGCTGGATGAACTTCAAAGGCCCTTTCCTTAAAAGGATTCTCCAACTTCCTGCTCTTCTAATTATGACATTCTTCACGCTGGTTTTTCTGGGTGCGGAGGTATTTGTCGTTTACTACTTCTTCTTTGACACATCTTTTTTAGTGGGTTCTTTGATTGTTTTAGTCGTGCTGGTGAATGTCATTTTCTTTTTCCTTCTTAAGAATATTACTCCAGAGACCAGAAAAATGCTCGACGCAATAAAGGGGTTCAAACAATTTCTGGTGGCCACTGAGAAGGACAGGCTCAATATGCTCAACCCGCCTGAGAGAACCCCGGAGCTTTTCGAAAAATATCTGCCCTATGCCCTTGCCCTCGATGTAGAGCAGAGGTGGGGAGAGCAGTTTTCAGATGTCCTTGCGATGGTTTCGACAACGGGTGAAGGAGGATATTCACCTTCATGGTATTCAGGAATGGGAACTAGCCTTACCACAGCAAGCGAATTTTCATCTTCCTTTAGCAACTCCTTTACAGATGGCCTCTCATCCTCTGCTCCAGGCTTAAGTACCGGAGGAGGAGGGGGAGGTGGGGATGGGGGGTGGTGGATCGGGGGGAGGCGGGTCTTCCGGAGGAGGTGGAGGCGGAGGCGGAGGAGGAGGCTGGTAAGTCAGAGGGGTCCTCTCCCCATTTTTTCAGAATAGGGGTCACTAATAAAAGGTGGAATAGGGTCAGGTCTTGTATTATTACAATTTTCAGCAATTCTCCTCAAGTTGCTGGATTGCAAGACCTGACCCTATTTCAAGACTGTAAAATTTCAACTAAAAATGGGATTGATTCTCGGTTCCAGAAACTGGTTCATACTGTCAAAAAAAATCTGCTGAATATTCTAAAACAATATTAAACCAAAAAGGAGGTAGAGAGATGAAGAAGAAACCCCTTTTGCTTTTGGTGTTTTTGGCATGGGTTTACTTAACGAGTTGTGCGGTTGCCCCGGTTGCTTTGAAGGATTATAAACCAGCGAACCCGGATGAGGCCGCTATTATCTCGGTTATAATTGGTTTTGAAGAGAGTCTCAATAAGGCAGATCAAAACAAATTTCTGAGTATTGTGGCAGATGAGGCCCGGATAATGCATGGGACGCAAAAGAAGATATATAATAAAGAAGAGTACGCTAGGTTCTTGCCAGAAAGGCTTAAGGAAATGGGGACCATAAAATTTTCTAACCCAAGGATCCAAATTGAACGGGAAATTGGAGCCGTACAGGCCATTTATGATGGCAAGATAGTTGCTGGGTTACCATACTCATTTGAACTTAAGAAAATTAGGGGCAAGTGGTTAATACTTTCCAACACCTTTTGAATCTATGAAAAAGTATTTCAATTTTAGATGCTTATACAAATTTATGCAATTGGTGACAATTTGGGTCAACAGTTAGAGCGGTCCATTTTTTTGGAAAAAGAAGAGTAAAGATTATGAGAAGAATGGCAATTTTAGGTTTATGCTTCTTATTACTGGCATGTGCATCAATAACAGAAACTCAGAAGCCTA
>Ga0299915_10003059_pt1 | contig 12127 bp, 12 predicted proteins | sample RVTome_13_FD_200263 | JGI IMG/M metagenome (GOLD analysis project Ga0299915, IMG submission 200263) | Soil microbial communities from uranium-contaminated site in the Upper Colorado River Basin, Wyoming, United States - RVT92D227 (version 2) ...
CCGATATTCTAAATTCGTAACACTTTAGCTCTATGAAACGGAATAGATTGGGCCAACATTCAGAAATGCTTCCAAAGCTTTAGAATGCGGAATTTTGTATTTTATAGCTTGGAAATGGAGCAAGTTTAATAGGCGCTGCAATACCTTTGAGGTCTTCTGAATGAATCAGTGAAAGGTGTTCGCTCTAAAGCTTTTGGAAGATTCCCGCCTAATGGCGGCTTCCCGGAAATCCGCCCAGCATCCCTGAATGCTGGCCCATTAGGGTGATTTTACAAAGAGCTAAAGTGTTACCTAAATTCAAACATCAAGGAGGGTCATTATGGAAGGGAAAGAACAATCAAGCACTGGTTTGGAAGAGAATGTGGCTGGTTTCTTCTGCTATCTCTTAGGATTCATCACCGGAATTATCTTCTTGGCAATAGAGAAAAAGAGCAGCTTTGTGAAGTTTCATGCCATGCAGTCCACCATCACCTTTCTTAGCCTCTTTATTATCTCGCTCATCTTGGGATTTATCCCTATTATCGGTCTTCTGGTCTATCCGATTTGGATTTTAAGCCTTATTTTGTGGCTCCTCCTGATGGTTAAAGCTCTTCAGGGAGAACGGTATTCCCTGCCGATTGTTGGAAAAATGGCAGAAGGAAAGTAATTGGATTTTTCATGAAACCAAAACATAAGAAAAAAAGCCCTAAAAAGGGCAGGGGGGGCAGGATCCTTTTTTTCTTGATTCTGATCGGGATTGGTTTGATCCTACTCTTTCATCAGCAGATATTCCGCTCCATTAAGCCGTTGTCTGAGAGAGGGAGCATTTTAGTGGAGAGGAAGGAAGTCGTCCTCTATTTTTCAGATAGCGAGGGTGAATATCTGGTCGGAGAAAAGAGAGAGATTTCGAGAAAGAACAAATTCAAAGAGGAGGCGGAAGAGGCGATCATCGAGCTGATCAGGGGTCCAAAAGGAAAACTCGTTTCCACCCTTCCTCCAAGAACCAAATTGTTGACTCTCCAGATTAATGACGCAGGATTGGCGAAAGTTAATTTTAGCCCTGCCCTTTCCAGGGACCATCCAGGAGGAAGTTCAGGCGAGATGATGACCCTCTATTCGATTGTCAATTCTCTTTCCCTCAATTTTCCCCAAATCAAAAAAGTCCAAATCCTCATTGATGGCGAGCCAGTCGAAACCATCACAGGACATCTTTCCCTAAAACAACCCATCTCCCCCAAACCCGATTTGATTAAGGGACGATAATTGATTTTACAGAGAATTGATGATATTCTTAAGACCCTGGAATATTGGAAGGTTGGAATACTGGAATGATGGGTTGGAGATAAGTCGGAATTTCTATGCTTGAAGCGAAATATATTCGTGAACATCTTGATGAAGTCCGAGAGAGGCTGGCCTTAAGAGGCCAAGCCATCAATTTGGATCAGTTTGTCTTGATTGATGGGGAGCGAAGAAAGACCATCCAGGAATGGGAAAGATTGAGAGCCTCCCAAAAAAAGGTCTCTGATGAAGTGAGTAAAATGAAAAGGGAGGGCCAGGATGCCTCGGCTTTAATTGAAGAGATGAAAAAGGTCTCGCAGGAATTAAAGGTGTTAGATGGGGTGATTGACGAGAAGGAAAAGGCTTTGCAGGATTTTCTCCTCATCGTTCCAAACCTTCCCCATACCTCTGTTCCTGCGGGAAAAGATCCATCTGGCAATCTTGAGGTCAAGCGGTGGGGTGAAATTCCAAAATTCGATTTTGGTCCGAAGCCCCATTGGGATTTAGGTGAGGAGTTGGGGATTCTTGATTTTAAAAGCGGAGCCAAGATTACCGGAGCACGGTTTACCCTTTATTGGGATCTGGGGGCAAAGCTGGAAAGGGCGTTGATCAATTTTATGTTGGATCTCCATACACGGGAACATGGATATCGTGAAGTGCTTCCCCCCTTTATGGTCAATAGAACAACGATGACTGGTACAGGACAGCTCCCCAAATTTGAAGAAGAGCTTTTCAAGGTTGAGGGTATCGACTACTTTCTTATTCCGACCGCAGAGGTTCCTGTGACGAATATTCATCAGGACGAAGTCCTTGAGGAGAAGGCGCTTCCCCTTTACTATACAGCCTATACACCCTGTTTCAGAAAGGAGGCTGGATCTTATGGAAAGGACACTCGGGGGTTGATTCGGCAACATCAGTTCAATAAGGTGGAGCTGGTGAAGTTCACAAAGCCCGAAAACTCTTATGATGAGCTGGAGAAACTTCTCTCCGATGCAGAAGAGGTTTTAAAAAGGTTGAACCTTCCCTACAGGGTCGTCAATCTTTGTTCAGGAGATTTGGGATTTTCAGCCTCGAAGACTTATGACATTGAGGTCTGGCTTCCCGGTCAGGATACATTCAAGGAGATTTCTTCTTGCAGCAACTTTGAGGATTTTCAAGCAAGAAGGGCGAAGATTCGATACCGCATTTCTGGAAAATCGAAGACAGAGTATGTCCATACCCTCAACGGTTCCGGTCTGGCGGTTGGAAGGACATTGGTGGCTATTTTAGAGAATTATCAACAGGCTGACGGGAGTGTGATCATCCCGGAAGTTTTACGACCTTATTTATACGGAGTGGATCGAATAGAAAGAAGGAAGTGAATTAAGAGTTTAGAGTTTAGAATTTAGAATTAAAGGTTAAGCGTTAAAAGTATTTTACCATAGCCAAAATTGCGGAGGGATGGCCGAGTGGTTTAAGGCGGCGGTCTTGAAAACCGCTTCTCTGAAAGGAGACGTGGGTTCGGCGGCCCCGTGAGGGGGAGGCGGAGAGAGCGAAGCGAACGAGCACATCCTACTCCCTTCGCCGTAGACGAAAAGAAGTCAGTAAGAATAAAGTTTTGTGAGAAGATTGATTGCAAATGCGGAGGGATGGCCGAGTGGTTTAAGGCGGCGGTCTTGAAAACCGCTTCCCGTAAATCCGGGACGTGGGTTCGGCGACCGAAGGGAGGCGGAAGGAGCGGAGCGGATGAGCACATCCTACTCCCTTCGCCGTAGACGAAAAGAAGTCGGTAAGAATAAAGTTTTGTGAGAGTACTGGTTGCAATTGCGGAGGGATGGCCGAGTGGTTTAAGGCGGCGGTCTTGAAAACCGCTTCCCGTAAATCCGGGACGTGGGTTCGAATCCTACTCCCTCCGCCATCCTATAATAACTATTTAAAACGGAGAGATGCCCGAGAGGCCGAAGGGGCTCGCCTGCTAAGCGAGTATCCCCCTTTAAAGGGGATCGAGGGTTCGGCGACCGAAGGGAGGCGGAGGGAGCGAAGCGAGCGAGCACATCCCTCTCTCTCGGCGAGAGCCGATAAGGGAGGTTATTGGTTAGACTAGGTCATAATCATTGGGTGGCCAGATCACGGAGAGATGCCCGAGAGGCCGAAGGGGCTCGCCTGCTAAGCGAGTATCCCCCTTTAAAGGGGATCGAGGGTTCGAATCCCTCTCTCTCCGCCACGAACCACGTAGGGTTCGTGGCGGGCAGGCCAGAAAATTTGCGAAGCAAGATCACGCGCCCATAGCTCAGATGGATAGAGCGTCGGACTACGAATCCGCAGGTCGGGTGTTCGAATCACCCTGGGCGCGCCATGCACCACGCAGGGTGCATGGCTTGCCCTAAACCTGACATGGTTTAGGGCGCCAAGAATTACGAACTATGTAAGGTTCGTGGCAGCCCTGAACTCCACGTAGTTTAGGGCGTCAGTTATTAGTGACTTGTCTGAGATCAACAATGAGAGATAGGGAATTTGATGAAAGGTATATGAAGATGGCGCTGGAGGAAGCGGAGAAGGCTGGCCAGAGAGGGGAAATTCCAGTGGGAGCCATTTTATTAAAAGGAGGTCGGGTGCTCGCCAAAGATCATAATCGTTGCATCGAGCTTAGCGATCCCACTGCCCATGCGGAAATCCTGGTGCTTCGAAAAGGAGGGGAGATTTTAAGAAATTACCGGTTGAATGAAGCGGTGATGTATGTGACGGCTGAACCATGCCCCATGTGTGTTTCCGCAATGGTTCATAGCAGGATATCGAGATTGGTCTTTGGAGCACCCGAGCCGAAATTTGGGGCTGTGGAATCAAAATTTAAATTGTTGAACGATAACGGTTTAAACCACAAGATAAAAGTTGATCGGGGTATTCTTGAGAAAGAGTGCGGCGAGATATTAAAGTCTTTTTTTGAAAAGAGAAGGGGAAGAGAAAGTTATGAGTTGGGAGTTATGACCTCAGAGTTAGTAGATAAGGGAATTAGATAAGAATATAAGGTAACTCATAACTCCGAAATTAAAACTCATAACTGCGATTTAGCATGGAGAGGTTGCCGAGTGGTTTAAGGCGCCGCTCTCGAAAAGCGGTTCTCCCGAAAGGAGACGTGGGTTCGAATCCCACCCTCTCCGCCAGCCTGCGCCAAGGCTTCGGCTGGCAAGCCAGCTACAGGAATATTCAGTGGGATGAGAACCCTTCCCCGACTTTGGGAGGGGAATTGGTTCGGCGACCGAAGGAAGGCGGAGGGAGCGAGGCGACTGAGCACATCCCACCCTCTCCGCCAGCCTGCGCCAAGGCTTCGGCTGGCAAGCCATGCTGAGGTAAGTGTTTAAAACGGAGAGATGCCCGAGAGGCCGAAGGGGCACGATTGGAAATCGTGTATCCCGCTAATAACGGGATCGTGGGTTCGACTCCCACTCTCTCCGCCATGCACCACGTGGGGTGCATGGCTTGCCCTAAACCTAACATGGTTTAGGGCGCCATAAATTAGATACAATGTAAGGTTCATGGCAGCCCTGAACTCAACGTAGTTTAGGGCGCCATGAATTATAGACCGATATGTATTATGTTTACGTGTTGAGAAGTCAGCTTGATGGAAAACTCTACATCGGTTACACAACAAACCTCCGGAATAGGTTGCAAGAACACCAAAGGGGAGAGGTGACATCGACGAAGGCCCGAAGACCCTTGGATTTGGTTTTTTATGAAGGATACAAGAGTATGGGAGACGCAAAACGTCGAGAAAGGTATCTCAAGACATCGAAGGATAAATCTTCTTTGCAGATGATGCTGAGAGATTCGTTGAAAGAGTTGTTCAAATAGCGTATTAAATTCAAAAGAATTTGTGTGAAAAATTGGAGAAATTCCAAACTAAATCTATAAGATCTTGTTGATAGTCGGGTCCTGCGCAACAAAAGATTACAAACCCCGTCAGGTCCGGAAGGAAGCAGCGGTAGTAACCCCCTTTGTGTGCCGCAGGGGTGCCTGGCTATCAACAAGTTATTTTTCCCATCACCCTTCCCCTCTCCCCAGCGGGGAGAGGGATGGGGTGAGGGGGAGGAGAGCGATGTCCTATTTAGTGTTGGCGAGAAAGTGGAGGCCGCAGCGCTTTGAAGAGGTTGTTGGGCAACAACACATCACCCAAACCTTACAAAACGCCATTTCACAAAAACGGGTGGCTCATGCCTTCTTATTTACCGGGGCAAGAGGGGTCGGCAAGACCTCTACGGCTCGCATTTTAGCAAAAGCCTTAAACTGCGAGAAAGGTCCCCAAATTAATCCCTGCAATCAATGCACAAACTGTCAGGAAATCACCCACGGGAATTCGATGGATGTGATTGAGATCGATGGAGCCTCTAACCGCGGGATTGATGAAATTCGAGAGTTGAGGGAGAATGTCCGTTATACCCCGGCCAAAAGTCGGTATAAGATTTACATCATCGATGAAGTCCATATGCTAACCAGAGAGGCCTTCAATGCCTTATTGAAGACATTGGAAGAACCTCCGCCACACATCCTCTTTATCTTCGCCACCACCGAACCTCATAAAATCCCCGCCACCATCCTTTCACGATGCCAGCGATACGATTTTAAGAGAATTCCGTTTAGGGAGGTCATCGGGAGCCTGAAGAGGATCGTGGAGGAGGAAAAGATCCAGATCAGCCAGAGAGGACTTCTTTCTATCGCCCAAGAATCAGAAGGGAGCCTGAGGGATGCTCAAAGTCTTCTCGACCAGGTGATCGCTTATGCAGGAAAAAATATCCGCGATGAAGATATTGCGGAAGTCCTTGGACTCATCGATCATAAAATTCTTAGCGATACCATAGACGCCCTTGCCAATAAGGATGTTGAGCGGTGCATGGGGGTTATCGAGCATGTCTACCACTTTGGATACGATCTTCAACATTTCTGCCGGGAGCTTCTTCAATATCTTCGCAACTTAATCCTCATCAGGGTCAGTCAACATCCAGAAGGGTTACTGGAAATGCCGGAAGAGGATCTGGAGTTATTAAAAACACAGGCGGGAAAATTCCAATTCGATCAATTAAATCATCTCTTCAGTATTCTTTTGAAAGGAGAACAGGAAATAGCACAGTCCACTTTTCCTCGAACCATGCTGGAGATGACATTGATTCGAATGGCCACTTTACGGCCCATCCTTCCCATCGATGAGATGATCAAGAAGTTGGAGGCCTTAGAAAATAAGGAACTGCCCAAAGGAGGGGGGGAGAAAAAAAACTCCTCTGCTTCAGCAAGAGTTATCCATCCGGAGAATCCGGAAAGAGATAAACAAAAAGAAGAGGCACCGCCCAAGAAGCAAGAGGAAGTCAGCGAGGAAGCAGTTTTTAAAAAAGAGGATTTAAAAAAGGAAGAGGAGTTTAGTGGCGTCTCCCCAAAGATCTGGGAAGAGACATGGAAAGAGTTGGTCAATTTTACGAGAGCCAGGAACCCTATATTGGGTTCGTTTTTGGCTCTGGGGAGTCTTGTCCATCTAAGTGATGAGAAGATTGAGATTGGTTTCGAAAAAGATTCATTCCACTATGAGAGAATGCTGGAAAAGGAGAATCGGAGCCAATTAGAATCGATCTGTCATGAATATCTTCAAAAAAAGGCAAAAGTGGTCGTTTCACCATTGAACCCGGGGATGGGTTCAACGGGGCGTGTCATGTTCACCAGAGGAGAGACAACTTCTAATGGGTTGGGGAAACAATCCGAGAAACAAGAAGAGAACCCCATCATCCAGGAGGCTCTCCGTCTCTTTAACGGAAAAATTGTGGAAGGGTAAACCCTGTTAGAAATTCCAGTCGTTCGACCCAGAGGCTCTCGACGGGCAGGACATTATTTCTATCGGGGTAAAAGGAGAAGCATATGACGAAAGGTATTGGAAACATATTAAAACAGGCTCAGCAGATCCATGCCAAAATTTCTCAACTCCAGGAGGAGATGGCTGGGAAAACGGTGGAAGCCAGTTCCGGAGGAGGCATGGTGAACGTCGTGATGAATGGAAAGCAGGAGGTCCTTAGCATTCGGATCGACCCAGAAGTGGTTAACCGAGAAGACATCGAAATGTTACAAGATTTAATTGTGGCGGCCGTGAATGAGGCCATCCGAAAATCCCAAGAGATGATGACAGAGGAGATGAAAAAGGTTACTGGGGGGCTCAATATTCCCGGCCTGCTCTAAATCTTTGTAATTTGACATTATTTTTGGGAGAGTCATTATGATCCTCCACGCCAAACCCATTGATCAACTCATAGAAGCCCTGACGAGACTTCCGGGAATCGGGAAAAAGACTGCGTCCAGGCTGGCTTTTCATATTTTGCGGAGCAGTCCATCAGAAGCCCAGGAGCTGGCCAGAGCGATTTTGGATGTGAAAGAGAAAATCCGGCTTTGTTCAACCTGTTTCAATCTGACAGATGAGAATCCCTGCCGGATTTGTCAAGATGAGCGCCGAGCCCGAGAGATCCTTTGTGTGGTCGAGGGGCCGAATGACCTCATCGCGATCGAAAACACTGGCGTTTTTAACGGAAGATATCATGTGTTACACGGTACTCTTTCACCTTTAGAAGGTGTTGGGCCGGACGATCTTAAGATTAAAGAACTGGTAGAAAGACTTCAAAAGGAAAAGATTTCCGAAGTGATTCTGGCCACCAATCCCACGGTGGAGGGGGGAGCGACAGCACTTTTTCTTACTGATCTCATCAAATCCCTGGGCATAAAAGTGACAAGGATCGCCTATGGAATTCCCATGGGAAGTGAGATTGAGTACTCAGACGGGATGACTTTATCAAAAGCTCTTGAAGGCCGAAGAGAGATATAGAATTTTTTTGTTTGACATCCGCATTATTATGTGTTAACGATAACGCAACCAAAGATGATTAATAAAATCGAATAGTTCCATGAAAGTCCAAGAGAAATTATAGGCTTGAAATAATTAGTGAAATAATTTATATTTTACCTGCTTATTTAGGGAGAATCAGATGATTGAGATTCGATTCCATGGAAGAGGTGGACAGGGAGCCGTCACTTCAGCGGAACTCTTAGCCCTGGCAGCTATTGAGGAAGGTAAGTACGCCCAAGCCTTTCCAAGCTTTGGCCCGGAGCGGAGAGGGGCTCCGGTCTTAGCTTTCTGCCGCATTAGCGATCAACCCATTAAGATCAGGGCCAATATCTACGAACCCGATTTAGTGGTCGTGCTCGACGCCTCTCTTTTAAAGGTGGTTAATGTTGCCGCCGGCTTGAAGCCGGATGGCATTCTGGTTACCACAAGTAATGATTCTCCTGAAAAGGTGAAAGAAGTCTTGAAGATCAGGAATCGGCTCGGTGTGGTAGATGCGGTCAAGATTGCCAGAGAAGTTCTCGGGCTTCCGATTACGAACACAACGATGCTTGGATCCTTGCTCAAGGTTTCGGGATTGGTCAAGAAAGAGTCTTTCATCCCTCCTTTTAAGGAGCGGTTTGGCCGAATTGCAGAAAAGAATCTTTCTGCTTTCGAAAGGGCCTATCAGGAGACCATCCTCGTCCAATAGTTTTTGAAAATCCCCCCAGCCCCCCGTCATTAAAAGAGGGAGAGGGGGGATTATAACAAAAGGGGGTTGGCGGAGTATTAAAAAAGGGGGGATAGGGAGATCGCTAATAAAGGGGAGTTGGAGAGATTATCGTTATTCAATTAGGAGAGGTAGAAGGTCATGACAAAACCTGAATCAGAATGGACATGGAAGGAACTGCCAGTTGGCAATGTTGTCTTAGAACCGGGGAATGCCAGCCAATATCGGACGGGAGATTGGAAGACTCTCAAACCTGTTTTAAACAAGGAGCTGTGTATCCATTGTGGATTATGCTATATCTTCTGTCCGGACATGGCCTATAGCCTGAACGAAGAGAGTTATTTCATTGCGGACCTTTTCTATTGCAAGGGTTGCGGCATCTGTGCAAAGGAGTGTCCCACCGGAGCCATCACCATGGTGCTGGAAGAGGAGGAGAAATAAATGGGGAAAAGGATTGGAATGGAGGTTTCAATCGCCGCTGCTGAGGCGGTGAAGCAGGCCAATGTCGACGTCATCTCGGCCTATCCCATTACGCCCCAAACGCATATTGTGGAACATCTCTCTGAATTGGTGGCGAATGGAGACCTTGACGCAGACTTTTTCTGTGTGGAATCTGAGCACTCTGCCTTGAGCGTCTGTGTGGGGGCGGCGGCGACCGGAGCGAGGACATTTACCTGTACGAGTTCCCAGGGGTTGGCCCTGATGAGTGAGATTACCTATATTACATCGGGCTTGAGATTACCGGTGGTCATGATCATCTCGAATCGGACGATTTCAGCCCCCTTGAGTATTTGGAACGATCATAGTGATGCGATGTCCATCCGGGACTGCGGGTGGATTCAGTTCTTTGTGGAGAATGGGCAGGAGGTCTATGACCATGTGTTTGCAGCCTATCGGTTAGCAGAAGACAATAAGGTTCTCTTTCCTGTCATCATCAATATGGACGGATTCATCCTGAGCCACGTGATCGAACCCATTGAGCTGATCGAGCAGGGAAAGATCGATCAGTTCCTCCCTCCTTATCAGCCTGTATACCAACTGCACCCTGATCACCCGGTGACCATGGGCGCTTTTGCGCTTCCCAGCATTTTTGCGGAAACCAAGAAAGCTCAGGAGGAGGCCCTCCGATCTTCCATGCCTAAGATCATAGATACCTGGAAGGCCTTCGGAGACATGACAGGCAGGTATTATCATCCGATCGAGACCTATCAAGCAGAGGATGCGGATACCTTGCTGGTGACCATGGGAAGTTGCGGTGAGACGGCCTCTGTGGCGGTGGAGGAGATGAGGGAGGAAGGAAGGTCTGTCGGGCTCGTGAAGATTCGACTTTGGCGGCCCTTTCCTTTCGAGGCCTTCAAAAAGGCAACCCTCCACGCGAAACAGTTGGTCGTGATCGACCGAGCCATCTCTGTGGGGGCTTGTGGGCCTGTGGCATCGGAAGTGAAGGCCGCGCTCTACGGAGAAGCCCAGAGACCCTCGGTGTATAATTTTGTTGCAGGGATTTCTGGAAGGGATGTGACTCCTTCGGACTTCGTCAAGATGGTGGATAAGGCAGAAATCGAGATTGAAGAAGGAAATAATGAAGGGTTCGAAATTTATGGGGTGAGAGGATGACTGAAAATTTAAATGTTTTTGCTGTTCGGACATTGACTCAAAAAGAATATTTTTCACCTGGCCATCGGTCTTGCCAGGGATGTGCGGAGGCATTGGCCGTGAGGTTGGCAGCCAAGGCATTGGGAAGGAATGTGATCATTGCCAACGCAACAGGATGTATGGAGATCGTTTCTTCTCCACTGCCTTACACCGCATGGAGAGTTCCCTGGATCCATGTGGCCTTTGAGAACACGGCCGCGGTGGCTTCGGGCATCGAATCCGCATTAAAGGTCTTGATGAGAAAAGGGAGAATTCCTCACAAAAAAATAGTCACCCTTGCCATGGCTGGAGATGGAGGAACAGCGGATATTGGGCTCCAAGCGCTCTCAGGCGCCCTCGAGCGAGGCCACAACTTTGTCTACATCTGTACTGATAATGAGGCCTACATGAACACTGGTATCCAGCGGTCTTCGGCGACGCCTTTTGGCGCCTCCACAACCACCTCTCCGGTGGGAAGGGTTCAAATGGGGCAGATCACCTGGAAGAAAAATATGCCTGCCATTGCGGCGGCTCATAATATTCCTTATGTGGCTACAGCCTGCCCCAGTTATCCGATCGACTTGGTGCAGAAAGTGAAGAAAGCGGCTGATATCGAAGGACCTGCCTATGTTCACATCCTTTCTGTCTGTCCAACCGGATGGAGGTCTGCGCCCGAACTTTCGATTAAACTGGGTCGGTTGGCTGTGGAGACGGGGATTTTCCCTCTTTATGAGGTGGAAAGGGGTCAATATCGCTTGAATATTGATTTCCCGAAATTGAAGCCCATTAAGGAATATATCAAGCTTCAAGGACGATTTCGCCACCTGACCGATGAAATGATCGGGGAGATTGAAAAACGAGTTCATCGGGAATATGAACAGTTGAAAGAAAAGGCAGGAAAAGGAGTTTAGAATGACCCGTTCAGAGATCAACGCCATCATTGACCGATACGAAGGAAGAGAATCTTCAATTCTGGCCATCCTTCAGGATATTCAGGCGAAAGAAAAATATTTGCCGAAAGAGACGCTCGAACACGTGGGAGAGCGTCTCCGCATCCCCTTGAACAAAATATACCGAATGGCTACGTTTTACCGGGCCTTCAGCCTCACTCCGCGGGGTCTCCATGAGATTCAGGTCTGCCTGGGGACGGCCTGTCATGTCCGTGGTGCACAGCGAATTGCCGATCAGATTAATCTGGAGTTAGGCATCCGACCGGGAGAGACGACCAGAGATCAAAATTTCACACTAGAAACGGTCAACTGCTTGGGCGTCTGTGCCGCTGGGCCAGTGGTGGCGATCGATGGCCAGTACTTTGGAAAGATGAGCCCTGGCAAAGTCGAAGGAACCCTGAAGAAGTTTCGGCCGGATAAGAAGAAGGAGGGGGCGAATGGGAAGGCTTAATTCTCCTCAAGAGTTGGAAAGACATAGGGATGAGATTCTCAGCAAGAGGGATCCCAATCAGCCCTTTATCACCGTTTGCGGTGGAACGGGATGTCATGCCTCAGGATGTCATGCGGTGGTGGATGCCTTCAAAAAGGTTCTTCAAGAAAAGGCCAAGGGCAATGGAGTTGGCCTTCGAGTAACGGGGTGCCATGGTTTCTGCGAAAGAGGGCCATTGGTGGTCATTCATCCTCAAAAGGTTCTCTATCAAAAGGTGAAACCCGAGGATGCTCCCACGATCTTTC
>Ga0299915_10003062_pt1 | contig 12122 bp, 9 predicted proteins | sample RVTome_13_FD_200263 | JGI IMG/M metagenome (GOLD analysis project Ga0299915, IMG submission 200263) | Soil microbial communities from uranium-contaminated site in the Upper Colorado River Basin, Wyoming, United States - RVT92D227 (version 2) ...
CTGCCGCGTCGGGAGACGCGCCGCTCTCTCCAGGCGGGTGAGCCAGAGAAGAAAGCCGCCCTCAGGCTGAAGGCAGGCGGCTACTACAGCCAGTGGGTATACCCAGAGCGGCTGCTCTTGCTGGTGTGGTGCTGGTATCAGAAGTTCCGTGGGGAGATATAAATGGCCCACCTCACCCAGAGCCACGGCGAACTGCTAAAACGGCTGGAGCGGGCCTTCAACCCACGCACGGTGGCCGTGGTGGGCGATAAGCAGGCCATGGGCTACATGTGGCTCCGTTGCATGAGCACGTTCCAGGGCAGACTCTGCTCCGTGCAGATCGACCCCGACGAGATCCCGGTCATCGAAGAGTTGGGGGTGCCCAACTATCGCAGCCTCGTGGACATCCCAGGCGAGATCGACTACGTGCTGTGCGCGGTGCCACGCCAGGTGTCGCCCCGCATCGTCGCCGACTGCGTCGCCAAGGGCGTGGGCGCCGTCGCCCTGTTCACCTCCGGCTTCGCGGAGACGGAAACGGAGGAGGGGGTTCGCATCCAGGAGCAGATCACGGCCATGGCCCAGCAAGCGGGGCTTCCCCTTATCGGGCCCAACTGCATGGGGATCTACAACCGGCGCCTGGGGGTGCGCCAATTCGAGGGGCAGCCCACCGGAGACGCAGGCAACGTGGGGTTCATCTCCCAGAGCGGCACCCACTGTATCAACTTCTCGCTGGTGGGGCAGCTTCACGGCATCAAGTGCTCAGAGACGGTCAGCTTCGGCAATGCCGCTGTCCTGGACAGCCCGGACTACCTGGAGTACCTGGCTAACGATCCTGACACTGAGGTCATAGGCATGTACCTGGAGGGGGTCAAGGATGGGCGCCGCCTCTTGCGCCTCCTCCGGGAGATCACGCGGCGGAAGTCGGTGGTAATCTGGAAGGGCGGGATGACAGAGGCCGGGAGACGCGCCGCCTACTCGCACACGGCATCGCTGGCCACAGATGCTACCATCTGGGACGCCGTCATGCGCCAAGCAGGCGCTGTGCAGACCAGCGATCTGGACGAGACCATTGACGCTGTGAAGGCGCTGGTCTATTGCAGGCCGGGCACCGGCCGCCGTATGGGGCTCATCGCCATGACCGGCGGCCAGTCGGTGGTAATTTCCGACGCCTTCGAGGGAGAAGGGCTGGACGTGCCCCTGCTGAGGCCTGGCTCCTATAGGCGGCTGGCCTCCTTCTTCGACATCGTCGGGGGCAGCTATCGCAACCCCCTGGATGCCGGGGGCACCGTAGGCATGGGGTTCGTGACTGAGAACGTGGAAAGGCTACTGGCGATCCTGGAAGAGGATGAGAACGTAGACGCCGTCGTCATAGAGGTGGGGGTGAACTTCCTGGCCCGACGCCTGCGGGAGGCTCCGGCCCTCCTGGACCAACTGGCGGACACCCTGGCCACGCACCGAGAGCGTTCCGCCAAGCCCTTTATCGCTATCGTCCATCCCGGGCACGTGGAGGATGTCATGGCCGAAGTCCGGTCCAAGCTGCTGGAGCGGAGGATCGCCACCTTCGGCAGCTTCCGAGCGGGGGCCAGGGCCCTACGGCGGGCCATCGACTACTGGCGGTTCCGAGAGGGACTGGACTAAGACCCGACGCCAGGAGAGATTCTTCGCTCCGCCCAGAATCATTATGTCAATATTTCCACTCCGTTTGACAGCAGCGGCGCCCCCTGGTTAGGCTGTAGGTGATACCCCACCCCCGTATACATCGAGGCGAGCCACCCTGGTCACCCGCATCTACTTAGATCACGCAGCCACTACCTGCCTCCACCCCAAGGCCCTGGAGGCGATGCTCCCCTATCTGCAGGGACGCTTCGGCAACCCCTCCGCCGCCTACACCCTGGGCAGGCAGGCCGCCCGCGCCGTGGAGGAGGCTAGGAGATCCGTGGCCTCGATATTGGGCAGCCAACCGCGGGAGATCGTGTTCACCGGGCCGGGAACCGAGTCCATCAACACCGCCATCAAAGGGGTGGCCTTCGCACAGACGCTCCCCGGACTGGGGGACCACATCGTCACCTCCAGCATCGAACACCACGCCGTCCTCCACTCCTGTGACTACCTGGAGCAGTTCGGGTTTCAGACCACCTACGTCCCCGTCGACCGCTACGGCCGGGTCGACCCCGACAACGTGGCGCGGGCGGTAACCGAGCGGACGGTGCTGGTAAGCGTGGTACTGGCCAACAACGAGGTGGGCACCGTGGAGCCCATCGCCGAGATAGCGGAGGCCATCCGGCAGCGGGCGAGATCGCTGCGGCGGTGCATCCCCTTCCACACCGACGCCGTACAGGGGGCCAATGCCCTGGACCTTAATGTGGGACGGCTGGGCGTGGACCTCTTAAGCCTGTCGGCCCACAAGTTTGGAGGCCCCAAGGGGGCAGGCATCCTATACATGAAGCGGGGCACGCCGTTCCTGGCTCAGCAGAGCGGCGGCGGCCAGGAGCGCCAGCGGCGGGCAGGGACGGAGAACGTCGCCGGCATCGTCGGCACGGCAATGGCCCTGCGACTGGCCCAGGAGAACCGGAACGAGTACGCCCGGACTTGCCGCTCCCTGACCCAACGCCTGGTGGAGGGCGTAATGGCCTTAATCCCAGCGGCGACCCGCAACGGACACCCGGAGCGGCGTCTGCCTAACAACGCCCACTTCAGCTTTGAGGGTGCCGAGTCGGATAGCATACTGTCAGCTCTGGACAAGCTGGGCATCGCCGCCAGCGCGGGGAGCGCCTGCACCTCCGCCACCTGGGAGCCGTCCCACGTCCTGGTGGCGATGGGCGCGCCCCTGAGCCAGGCAGTGGCTGCCCTCCGTCTCACCGTCGGGCCGGAGAACACGGAGCGGGAGATAGACTACCTGCTCTCCGTGCTGCCGGGAGTGGTGGCCTCCTCCCGGGCTAAGGCCAGCCCCCGCCTCTCCGCCAAGTAGCGCCTTCGGCTTTCGTGGCCCATTCCTCCCGCCTTGCATTCCGTTGAGACTGTGCTATTATGGGCTGTACCCTGTCACGACGACGACGACAGAGAAGGGGGAGACGTGCGGCAAGAGGCGTGGAGCGACCTTGCAGGGGCGGACTCCCGGCCAGAGGGCGCAGCTTCCTCTACCCAGGTCCACGAACTTGGGGCCGTTCAGCAGATCTCCATCCTAGACGCTGCTGGCGACAGGCACGAAGGCTTTCTCCTGAGAGTACCCCGCTGGGATGCCAGCATACCCGCTAACCTTCAGGCCCTCAAGGGCGGCTTTCGCATCGTCATCCTGGGGGAACCGCCAGGGACTTCCATCCAAGCACCCCCGGGAACCGTAATCTGCGCCCCAGTTGCGCCGACGAAGGCGCCGGCGGCTGTACGAGAACCGACGGCGGTCTATGAGGTAGAGGCTGAGCGGCCACTGTCCTCCCTGACGGCCACCGAGGCGAGACTTCTGGGCCAGGGCAAGCTGCTGGCGCCTGTCGACCTGCGGGTCACGCCCCAGGAGATCTTTGGCGCAGGGAAGCCCTGCTTCGAGCTGCTGGCGCGGGACCTCCTTACCAGCGAGGCCCTGGCCGACTACCTGGGGCCTCTGGCCCTGGCTCTCACTGCGCCCGCCGCCCCCGGGCGAAGTCCAGCCCAGGAGCTGATGGCCGCCCCGCAGCGGCTCGTTCGCCAGGCTGAGGTTGCCTTACGTGGGCTGGGCCGGGGGGTGGGCCTCGAGGCCACCGACGCCATCGACCGTCTGTCCCAACTGTCGGCCGCTGCGGACGCTGAGTCGTTCCTGGCCTGCGCTCGTCGCCTCTACCCACGGGTGCCCACCCTGCTGGAGGATATCTACCTTCTGCGGGCCCTAACGGAGCGGCTGCCCGAGGCCCTGGAGATGCTGTCCATGCGGGCATTCCTCGTCTACGCGGTGGTACCCCCGACGGACCCCGACCTCTTGTTGGACAGGGCAGTGGTGCTGGAGCAGCTCCAGTTCGCCAGCCTCGTCCCCGAGCCGCAGCGGCTCAGTACGGCCCGGGTGGCCCTGGACCACTTCCGCACTCGCTACCAACGCTGCTACGAGGCCCACCACCGGAGCTACTGGGCCGAGACGGCCCGCCCCTGCACGCCCAACTGCTGGAGGCGAAGGATCATGCGGAGACGCTAAGGAGGCTCAACACCCTGACGGAGTTGGGGCCGCCAGTGGGAGAAGCCTCCCTGGAAAGCTACCTGGAGCTCCTGGAACAGACCTCCGGCTGCTCTCTCCTGGGGGCAGCGGTCGAAAAGGTGGATGAGGCTCTCTGTCCGGCTTGTCACCTGCGGCTGGACCAGCAGCCCCCGCAGGAACAGGTCTCGGAGGTGCTGAAGCGGGTGGAGCGAGCCATCGAGCGGCAGATGGCCCGGCTCTCCACCGTCGCCGTGCGCCAGGTGCTGGAGCGAAGCGCCAACCCATGTGTAGAGCAGTTCCTCAAGGTACTCCAGGCCGCGCAGATCGCCTCCCTGGCGGAGATCCTGGACGACGAGCTGGTGGGCTACCTGCGCCGATTCCTGGTAGAAGCACGTATCGGCTCGGTCCTGAACCCCATTCTCTCCCACCTGGAACAGGGCAAGCCCCCCAGGGCGGAAGAGGCGCAGACAGCCCTGCGAGAGCTGGCCCTCGTGTTACAGCGGGCCTTTCGCGCCAGCAGCCGCGCCCTCCCCCCTCCCAGAGCAGCCCTGAAGGATAGCCCTGCCAAAAAGCCCAAGACATAGGCTAAAATGGCGACATGGCCAGCCACCAGTGGCTCATCGTGGGTCTAGGCAACCCCGGCCTCGTCTACGCCCACAACCGGCACAACGTGGGGTACTGGTGCGTCAACCACCTGGCGCGCCTTCACGCCATCCCTCTCAAGGCGCGCCGACTGGCGACTGTGGGTGAGGGGCAGATCGCCTCCCAGGCAGTGCTCCTGGCCAAGCCCCGCACTTATGTCAACAGAAGCGGCCACGCCCTATCGGCCATCCTGAAACACCACAAGCTCAGTCCCCAACAGACGCTGGTCATCTGCGACGACCTGGACCTGCCTCCAGGAAAGCTGCGCCTGCGGCCCAGGGGGGGCCACGGCGGACACCACGGCCTCCGCTCCATCATCGGCGCTGTAGGCAGCGACGACTTCCCCCGCCTGCGCATCGGCATCGGGCGGCCGGAGGTGGACGGCCAGCCGGTGTGGGACCCCGATGTGGTGGCGGTGTGGGTGCTGAGCGACCCCTCGCCCCAGGAAGCGCAGACCCTGCAGGCAGCCGTGGCCCTGGCAGCCCAGGCCGCGGAGACGCTGATGAGGGAGGGGCTGGAGGCGGCCATGAACAGGTACAATCGCTAGGCCGAACGCCCAGCGCAGCCCTCCGTAGTAGAATATTGGCTGGGCCTGGAATGTCCGAGGCCCGGCGTTAGCGCCCGAGGCCGACTACCGGGGGATCCCAGACATGAATCTGTCCGGACTGCTGCCCTTGATCGAGCGGGCGCCCGCCCTGGCCCGGTTGCAGGAGACCCTGGGCCAGGGGGAGGCCCGCCTTACCGTTGGCGTGAGCGATCTCGCCAAAGCCGCCATTATCGCTGTTCTGGTCCGCAAGTGCCAGTATCCCGTCCTCGTGGTGGCCCCTCGGCCGGACCGCGCCGAGGCGCTGGCTGAGGAGGTGGCTGTCTGGTTGAACGAGCCGGAGCGGCTCCTTCTCTTCCCAGAGCGTGATGCCCTGCCCTACGAACGGCTGGCCCCCGACCGGCAAACGGTGCGCGATCGCCTCCGGGCAGTGGCCGCACTGACCAAAGGTACGCCATCGATCATCTTCGCCTCTGCTCTGGCCTTGGCCCAGCGAACGCTCTCGCCCCGGGAGGCGCAAAAGGCCACGCATACCCTGCGGGTTGGTCAGCGGTTGGAGATGGGGTCCTTCCTGGGAGAGCTGACGGCCCTGGGGTATAGCATGGAGCCCCTGGTGCAAGAGACAGGCCAAGCCAGCCGCCGCGGCGGCATCATCGATGTGTTCCCGCCCACCTCAGACCTGCCGCTGCGGATCGAGCTACTGGGGCGGGAGATGGAGAGCCTGCGCCTCTTCGACCCTGCGACCCAGCGCTCGGTGCAGGGGCTGGAATCGGCGGAGATCGGCCCGGCCAGAGAAGCTATGCGACATCCAACCCCAGGATTCGACCTCGACCTCTCACAATGTACCCCCCAGGTGCGGGAGCGGTACCAGGAGGAGCTGGCGCTCCTCAGAGATGGGATCGGCTTCGGAACGGACTACTTCTACGTGCCCTTCCTGGCACCTGCTGTGCTGACGGAGCATCTGCCTCATGGGGCCCTGGTGCTCGTGGACGAGGAGCCCGAGGCAGCGGCGGCGCTGGAGGAGGCGCAGGGGCAAGCAGAAGCGAGCCGCCGGGAGCTGGAAGAGCGGGGCGAGATCCCGCGGGGGCTGCCCGCGCCCCTGGAGGGGTGGCAGCGGCTGCGCCGGGCCCTGGAGAGGCTACCCCGCGTCCTGCGGCTCTCCCGCTGGGCCTACGCCGAGCCTGCGGCGAGCGCCGCCAGCGAAGAGGCCGAGATCCTCAGGTTGCCCTTCGCGCCCGCAGCGGCTTACGGCGGCCAGATGAGCCACTTCGCCTCCGAGGCCGCGGCTGAGGCCAGGGCCGGGCGGCGTCTGGTCATCGTCTCTCAGCAGGCACAGCGGCTGGCTGAGCTGCTCGTCGAGGAAGGCACCACGGTGGCGGTGACGTCCCACATCCCTCCAGAATCACAAGGGCTTGTCCTGGTCCAGGGGTCGCTGCCAGGCGGCTGGCGGCTGGCGGAGGAAGGGCTGGAGATGGCGCTGATCACCGACCGGGAGGTGTTCGGCTTCACCAAGCAGCGCCGGGCCGCCCCCCGCAAGGCTGTCAACCGGGAGGCCTTCCTGGCCGATCTCTCCGGCAGCGACTACGTGGTGCACGTGGACCACGGCATCGGCCGCTTCGCCGGATTGGTGCGGCTGGCCATCGACGGACACGAGCGCGAGTACCTGGAGCTCCACTACGCTGAGGGCGACAAGCTGTTCGTGCCCACGGATCAGTTGGAGCGGGTGAGCCGCTATGTGGGCCCCTCGGACCGGGAGCCGTACCTGACCCGCCTGGGCAGCGGCGACTGGCAGCAGGCAAGGCAGCGGGTCCGCAAGGCGGTGCAGGCCCTGGCCCGGGAGCTTCTGGCCCTGTACGCCGACCGGGAAGTGCTCTCCGGGCACGCTTACCCATCCGACACCCCCTGGCAGATGGAGCTAGAAGGCTCCTTCCCCTACATGGAGACGGCCGACCAACTGGCCGCCGTGGACGAGGTGAAGCGGGACATGGAGCTGCCCCGGCCTATGGACCGGCTAGTGTGCGGCGATGTGGGCTACGGGAAGACAGAGGTGGCGATCCGGGCCACTTTCAAGGCTGTCATGGACGGCCGCCAGGTGGCCGTTCTGGTGCCCACCACGATCCTGGCGCAGCAGCACTTTCAGACCTTCCGCGAGCGCCTGGCCGCCTTCCCCATCCGCATCGAGGTGCTCTCCCGCTTCCGTACGGAGGTCGAGCAGCGGCGGATCGTCGCCGAACTCGGCGCGGGTGCCATCGATGTCGTCATCGGCACTCACCGGCTGCTCCAGAAGGACATAGCCTTCAAAGAGCTGGGGCTCGTAATTATCGACGAGGAGCAGCGGTTCGGTGTGACCCATAAGGAGCACCTCAAGCAGCTCCGCCGCGAGGTAGACGTGCTCACCCTTTCTGCCACACCCATACCGCGAACCCTGTACATGGCCCTGGGCGGCATCCGCGACATGTCCACCATGGAGACGCCCCCGGAGGAGAGGCTGCCCATCAGAACCTACGTCTCCGAGTTCGATGAGCGGCTGGTGCGGGAGGCGATCCTGCGGGAGATGGAGCGTGGAGGACAGGCGTACTTCGTCCACAACCGGGTGCAGACCATCCACTCCACGGCGGTCAGGATGCAGGAGATCGTGCCCGAGGCGAAGGTGGCCGTCGCCCATGGCCAGATGGAGGAGCGGGAGCTGGAGCGGGCGATGGAGCAGTTCAGCCGGGGGCAGACCGACGTCCTGGTCTGCACCACCATCATCGAGTCCGGCCTGGACATCCCCAACGTCAACACCATCATCATCCACCAGGCCGATAAGCTGGGGTTGGGGCAGCTCTATCAGTTGCGCGGCCGGGTGGGCCGTGGTGCCCATCGGGCCTACGCCTACCTGCTGTATGATCGCAAGGCTCGCCTTACCGAGACGGCCCACCGGCGGCTGCAGACCATCTTCGAGGCGACGGAACTGGGCGCTGGCTTTCAGATCGCCCTGCGAGACCTGGAGATCCGCGGCGCCGGCAACCTGCTGGGCCCCGAGCAGAGCGGCTTCATGGCCGCCGTGGGCTTCGATCTCTACTGCCGCCTCCTGACCGAAGAGGCAGAGAGGTTGCGGGCCTTGCTGAAGGGGGAACCGCCCCCGCCCAGCCGCGAGGGCCCGGCAATGACCATCGATCTGCCTCTCGCCGCTCACCTGCCGCCCTCCTACGTTCCGGACCCGAACCTCCGTCTCGCTCTTTACCAGCGCCTCAGCCGAGCGGCCGAGCCGCGAGAGGTGAGCGTCATCGGTCAGGAGATGGTAGACCGTTTCGGGGAGCCGCCGGCACCGGCCCGCGACCTCCTGTACATAGCTTCCTTGCGCAGCCTGGCTATCCAGGCGGGGGTGCAGTCGATATCCACCGAGGAGGGCGAGGCCGTGGTGCGGCTAAAGGAAGGGTTAGTGCTGCCCCACGAGGCTATAGCGGGGCGGGCGCCCAAAGGCGTCCATGTGGGCCGGACCTTGCTGCGGGTGGAGCTGAGCGACAGGTGGCGGGAGCGGCTGCGCCAGGCGCTGGAGCAACTGAAGACAACCACGAAGAAATGAGCGGCCCTGGAGGCCTGAACAAGGAATGACGAGCCTGGAACTCCTATTGGCACGCCTTTTTCTTATAGCTGCCCTTAGGCGCGCTCCTCAATCTCAAGGTTGACAGGGGGTTGCCCAGCCGTTAGTATACGCGCCATCGTGAAGGGACTCACGCCAACCCGCTCCAAGGAGAGGGCCCCGGAGCGGGTACCGCTCGCCTCCACTGGCCTTGTGGGCCGCCTCGACCGTGTACACGCTACGGCGATCATTTTCAGTATCGGCCTCACCGCCTACCTGGCCATCGAGCCCACTCAAGACTGGCTCCTGTTGCTCCTCGCCATGCTGATGGCCCTGGGCACCGACGCCATCGTCCGCACTCACCCGCAGGCAGGTTTCCATCGGCTGGACGACACGGCCCTCTTCCTGTTCGTGCCCGTGCTGTTCACCCTGGCCTTGGGGCTGTTCCTGGAGGAAGTGGCGGATGGTTACTGGACAGTGGGGGCAGGGCTCCTGGCCGGTATCCCCCTCTGGGCGATCCTCCATGCCGAGCACATCTCCGTCGACCATAAGTCACCCAATTACCATTCGGCGCGCCTGATCCTGAACGTAGCCACTTACATAACGGCCCTCCTGTTCTTCGCTGTCATCTATGACTTCAACCCCGGCTTGCTGACGGCCTCCTTCGCCGCAGGCATCGTCAGCCTCCTCTTGGCCATCGAGGTGCTGCGGGAGGAGGCGACGGACGCTTCCCAGACACTGCTGCACGCCGTGGCTATAGGCACCCTCCTGTCGGAGGCCACCTGGGGTACTCACTTTCTCCCCCTGGATGGAGAAAGCGCGGCGGTCTTCTTACTGCTCGCCTTCTACCTGATGACGGGGCTAATGCACAACTACCTGGCCAGTCGACTGAACCTCCGCACTGCTGGCGAGTTCACCGGGGTCGCTCTGGCCGGGCTGCTCATCCTCACCCTCTCCCAGGCTTATCTCTAGCCTCCGACCAAACAGAGCTATCTGTTGCCTTGCCGGGGCAAAAGTGTCATGCTAGCATGGCCTTGGTCGGGGCGTAGCGCAGCCCGGTAGCGCACCTGAATGGGGTTCAGGAGGTCGGAGGTTCAAATCCTCTCGCCCCGACCAGCTATTCTGAGGCCGGTGTACTTGGGGATCAGGTAGCGAGCGTAGGCGGGACGCCAGCACTCCTCCAAGACGGTGCGTTGGACAGCTAAATGGGGATATCAAATTACGCACAGCAATATACGTTTGAGGTGCTCAGATGGGATGGGATTATATTGTTTTCCTAGTCATTGGCTTTGTTCTCTCTCTGATAGCATCTATCCTCGGGGCTCTTTTTTACGCAAGGGCAACGCTATATAGACAGAGGAGACCCCTCAATCAAATCTTAAACTTTGGTAATGACGAGCTTCTATTTGTTTTCCCTCATCGAGAAGACACTGTTGCGGCTATATTGCCACGAACATCTACAGAGGATTTTCTTGCTATCAACAATGTCATTAGTGTTTTGTTGCAGATTGGGTGGAATAAACGAGTAGGTGTACGGGATACAAAGAGACTTCGCGATTCAGAGAAGAAACGAAACCTTGTCTCTATCTGTAGCCGCAAGTCCAACCCTTTTACAGGCGAGCTTCAGGGAATTATGCGGAAGAAATATCCTCGCTTTTTTCGCGTTGAACCGCTAAATCAAAATGAGTGGTATGTGACAGATGGTAAAGGCGAATGGAAATCAAACAGTTATTCTCAACTTGCAGAGTTTCTGCACCGAGGTGGCGATCGGGCTGATATCCCAGAACAACACTTTGATGATGTTGCCGTGATCAATAAGATAACTAATCCCTGGAATTCAAGCAATAAGATATTAGTGATAGAAGGGGCCCGGGGAATTGGTACTTGGGGTGCAGCCGAGTGCATAAAGAAGGGCTGGGAACAGATATTCCGTCAACTTCCTGATGACAAGAAGGATTCCGATTTCTCCGCTCTGGTTTTTATTCGTTATTGCAATTGTGATATCACGCAGATAATTGTAGATAAATGTATAGTACTGGAGGTCGACGGTAAGTAAATCTGACTTTTTATCGAGGCTGTCCAACAACGGCATGGACACCGACCACAAGAGCGTCATTCTTTAATGACGGCCAGTCAGCTTTCGAGGGCCGGTTGCATCCATCTGTAGTGTTTCACGTTAGGTGAGAAACTTGCCCGGCCTGGGCGAGGCGTTGTTGAGCATACTGCCAAGGCGTACGGTAGTCCAGTGCGCTGTGAAGTCTCTCCCGGTTGTAGTAGCGGAGGTAGCGCTGGAGGTCTCGTTCCCAGGCTGGTCCCGTTGGCCCAGTGATCCCGTCCCAAAACTCCTCCTGGATCGTCCGTTGCACCCGTTCTACTTTGCCGTTGAGGTGAGGGCTGCGCACGCGGATGCGGGTGTGACGGATGCTCAGTTTGGCCAGGAGCCGGCTGACCTCCTGGCCAAACTCGGGGCCGTTGTCGGTCTGGATGCAGCGCAAAGGGAAGGGGAAACGGGCCAGGATCTCTTGGAGGGCCTTGCAGACCGCGGCGGCGGTGCGACCCTTTAACAGGCCAGCGTCAGTGTAGCGGCTGCAGTCGTCCACCAGGGTGAGCTGGTAGCGCCCTTGGGGGAGGTACATGAGGTCCATCTGAGCGCGCTCACCAGGTCTCTCCCTGGCGTAGCGCTGCCAGCGGGGTTTTGGCCGTCGTGGACGGTGCACCAGGGCCCCACAGCGGCGGAGCACCCTGTAAACGGAACTGAGGCTGCGCTTTAGGAGCCCGGCCAGCCGTAAGTAGGCATGAAGACGATGAACGCCGCAGCCCAGCGCCTGATGGGCACGGCGGATGATCGTGATCTCGGCGCCGGACAGAGCCCTGGGGTGGCGGTGAGGCCTTCTTGGCCGCTCTAAAAGGGCCAGCCGTCCCTTCCGGCTCCACAGAACCAGCCAACGACAGAAGGTGGAGTAGGGAACCTGGTGGTACTGACAGAACCTGCTAGCGCTGAGGCCAGGCTGCTGCCGCCGCAGTTCCTCATAGCTTGCCACCAGCTTAACCCTTGTTTCCCAGGGCCAAGATGTGCGACGCTTTCCCATGGTCGAGTCCTCCTTTGGAATGAAGCTTTGTTGCTGGATTTGGCCTCACTCTATAGGCTGGCCCGGCCCTTCGCTTCGCTCAAGGCCTGCCCTGAGCCTGCCGAAGGGGCGGGCTCTTCTTTCACCCCCTCCCTCCTCACATGTCCT
>Ga0299915_10003063_pt1 | contig 12122 bp, 6 predicted proteins | sample RVTome_13_FD_200263 | JGI IMG/M metagenome (GOLD analysis project Ga0299915, IMG submission 200263) | Soil microbial communities from uranium-contaminated site in the Upper Colorado River Basin, Wyoming, United States - RVT92D227 (version 2) ...
AGAAATGATGAAGAAGACCAGTGACAAGTCCAGTCGGATTGCAACCGTGGTCCTGGCAGCTGCGATCCTGGCTGGGAGCGCAATCGCGGTCGTGCCAGCGCGCGCCGCCGATCTCATCGGTAGCTCGCTGACGCTCGAGGCGTACGGGGGGTGGCAGCACCTCAACATCAACAACGCCGCCACCAGCGTCGCCAACGCCACCGCGGGGAACGAAGGCACCGCCATCATCGGCGGTGACGTCCTCGCCAAGCTGACGCTGTTCGGGATCGGGCTCACGCTCGACAAGACGGTGAGCGGCGACGGCGGCCAACCGTGGGCGGGGGCGCTCCTGGCCGGCGTCGTGCTCGACCTGCTGCCGAGCCTGCGCATCGAGGGATTGGGCGAGGCGGGTCGCCTGGGAAGGGACTTCGGAGACATGTTCGGGTCGAACGGCGCATGGTTCCTGGGCCTGCGCCCGGGGGTGAGCTTCCGGCTGCTGCCAACCCCCTTGCGATTCGGGATCTCCGGACTCGTCCGCTGGCCTACCTCGGGCGGAGACATCGGGTCGCCCAACTACGGGATCGTGGGGCGGATCGGCTTGGAGCTCTCGTAACGTCCGCGCGAGCCGGACCTGGCTCCGCTTCCAGGGTCGGATTCATGTTTCAGCCCAGCAGGATCGGCAGGAGCACGCCCGTGCCCAGCGCGAAGACCCACAGGCCCGGTGCGGGTGTCCCCTCCGGACGGCGGCGCCTCGCCTCGTGTGCCGCGACACGAGGGTCGAGGAGCAGCCACGCCGCGTGCCGGCGCTCCAGCGCCAGGAACGACCAGGCGGTCACGGCTCCGAAGAGGAGCTGGCCCACGAGCGAGGGGAGGAGCGCGCTCGCCGCCGACGCGGACCAGTCGAACGTTCCGTGCAAGAGGACGGGCTCCAGCGTGAGCGGGTCGAGGTACCAGCGGATGAGGCCGAAGAGCAGGCCCCAGACGACGGCGGCTCCGTAGGACGGCGCCTCGCGGTGGAAGAGGATCCCGTAGGTCATCCCGAGCGCGGTCGAGAGCGCGAGGCTGCCCAGGAAGCCGACTATGGGCGAGCCCCCGCCCATGGCCGACAAGACCTGCGGCATCGCGCCTGCTGCGACGAGCGCGAGGTGCAGGGCGAGCCCGCCAGCGATGCTGGCCAGGGCCCCCCACTTGAGAGAGTGCAGCAGGTTCAGCCCCGGCCCCTCGGGCTCGCGGTGGATGGGGTCGGATTCCGTGAAGAACCCGACCCAGAGCTTGTCCAGCGCGCCGTAGATGAGGCCCGCGAGGAGCCCGTACACGATGTGCCCCACCAGCGACCCGAACAGCGCGGCGCCGCGCTGCCAGGACCAGTCGAGGGGCTGGCCGGCCCAGATCGGCAGCGCCGTGAGCGGGCCCACGAACCACCAGAAGATGCCGTATGCCATGCCCCAGCCCATGCTGGATCCGTAGCCGCGCAGGTCGCGCTGGAAGAGGACGCCCAGGCTGGCGCCGATGATGATGGCGAAGACGAAGTGGAGCGTCACGCCCACCATGCGGGACTGGGAGCCGACGAGCCCGGCGATGAGCGGGAAGAACCCCACCTGCGCCATCCACTTGCCGAAGGCCCAGCCGCCGACGACGCCGGCGAGGCCGCCCACGGCGAGCGCGCGGGGCCAGCTGAAGCGTGGGCGCCCCTCTTCACGGCCGAGGAGCCCCCACGTGCCGAGGCCGATGCCGAGCGGCGCTCCGAAGCAGAGGACGTACGCGACGAGCTGCGGGAAGCGAGCGCGGGCGGCGTCCAGCATCCCCACGCCGTGCATGCCGTCCGCGGCCGCCGAGAGGAGGCCTACCGGGACCGCGAGCCAGAGGATGAAGGCGAAGCCGAGTCCCCAGACGAGGCCGGCGCCTGGTGTCGTGGCGCGCGGCGCGGCGAGCAACGCGAAGACGACGCCGTAGGCGGCGCCGAAGAGGATTCCTGCCTCGAACGTCGCGACGAGGCCCTGTCCGATTGCGCCGCCGAGCGCTCCGAGGACGAGGGCCAGGACGACGCCGCCGATGCGGTGCGGGAGTGGGGGCATGGGGTCCTCACGAGTCGCGTGGAGCGGGCGCCGGACGCGCCGGCTCGGAGAGATCGATGGTCTGAACGATGTCGCGCGGGAAGAAGAGCTCGAGGGTCCAGTCGGAGAGCACGCGCACCTTGCGCTCGAGACCGGGCAGCTTGGCCACGTAGATGGAGCGCCACAGGAACCAGGCGAGGAGGCCGGAGAAGCGCACGTGCCGCCGGGTGAAGGGCACGCGCAGCTCGGCGCAGGCGGTGTGGTGGCCCACGACGCACAGCGCCCCCAGCGCGTCGAAGTGGAACGGCTTCGGTCGGCCGGCGGTGAGGGAAGCGTGGATGTTCTCCGCGAGGGTGCGCGCCTCCCGCAGCGCGAACTGGGCGGTGGGGGGGCAGGGCTCCTTCGTGCGGGCGTCGACGATGGCGGCGCAGTCGCCGGCGGCCCACACGCCGTCTTGGCCGGGGACGGCCAGGTGCTCGTCGACCACCACCGCGCCGCGCTTCGACCGCTCGACGGGGAGCGTCTTCAGGATGGGGTGAGGCGTCGATCCCGCTGTCCAGACCAGGGTGTGGCCGCGGAGCTCCTCGCCTGACTTGAGGACGAAGGCTCCTGGCCGGGCGTCCGCGACGCGCTCACCGAGGCGGAAGGTGACGCCGCGGGCCGCCATCCGCTCCAGCGCGTACGCGGCGAGCTGGGGAGAGAGCTCCGGGAGGATGCGATCGCCCGGGTGTACGAGGACGATGGCGAGCTCCTCGGGCGCCAGCCCGGGGAAATCGGCGAGCATGCCGCGCGCGAAGTCGTTCAGCGCTCCCGCCAGCTCGACGCCGGCGAATCCCCCGCCCGCCACGACGAAGGTGAGGAGCTCTCGCCTTCGCTCGGGGTCGGTCTCGATCTCGGCGCGCTCGAAGGCGTCGATGACCTGGTTGCGGATGCGCATGGCCTCGCGCAGCGACTTGAAGCCGAGCGTGTGGCGGGCCACGTTCTCGAGGCCGAGGTGGTTCGTCACCGAGCCCAGCGCGAGCACGAGCTCGTCGTAGGCGAGCGTGACCGGTGGATCGGACGCGATCACCGCTCGCCTGGCGGCGAGGTCGACGCTGGTCACCGGGCCGCGCACGACCTGTGTCCTTCGGAGGCTCGTCCGGATGGGACTCGAGATGTGGGTCGGCTCCAGGCTCGAGCCCGCCACCTCTGCCAGCATGGGTGTGAAGAGGAGCGCGTTGGTGTCGGAGACGAGCGTGATCGCGACGGAGCGATCGGCGCCGAAGACGCGCTCGAGGCTGGCGGCCGTCTCGACACCCGCGAACCCTCCGCCGAGGATGAGGATGCGGCGCTTGCGAGGCTCGGGCGGAGGCGGCGGGGCGGGCTCGGGTCCGAGCCAGCGGGCGGCACCGTCGGAGACCGCCTGCGCCGCGAGCCCGAGCGCCGCGCCGAAGAGCACCCATCCCACGAGGTGCGGTACGAGCGCGCGCATCCCCGCCGCCGTCCACATCGGATGCCCGCCCGAGAGGAGCGGGAAGAGCACGACGCTGAAGATCGCCCACAGCGGGATGCCGAGCGCGGCGGCGGTCATCATGTTGTCGACGTAGGCCCGGCGCGGGAAGCGGAACCAGGAGCCGTAGGCGATGCCCACGGTCACGGCGACGGCCACCGCCGCGGCGCCGATGCGCAAGGTGTAGACGAGCGCGGCGCTCGCCACGAACCCGGCGACGAGGCCGATTGCTGCTCGCCGTACGGAGCGGGAGGGGCGGGGCCGGGAGGCTGGCCAGGCGCCGCGCACCACGGGTGCCGAGGCGCTCACGGTTCCGTCTCCGCGGCGACGTTCGACAGCCCTGCGTGGATTGCCATGGAGCGCTCCTGGGAACGGGCGACGCGGAGCTGCCCGGTCGCCGGGGGAGACTGCGTGCCCCGGCCCTGGCCACAGAAGATGCAGGGCCGATCCGGAGGATGGTCGAGCTTCGCGCAGCCGCGCCGCGCGCGCGCCGGCACGAGCACGGACGCGAGCAGCATGCCGAGGGGTGGAGCGAGGAAGTAGATCCAGAGGGACGCGATGGCGTCGGCGGCGAATACCGCCGAGCCAAACGACCGCGCAGGATTCATGCTCATCCCGGAGATGGGCGCCTCGAACGTGATGTAGAGCGCGACGAGGGCCCCGGCGCACAACCCGGTGAACCGCTGGAACCGCGTGCTCGAGACCGAGAGCACCACCGTCATCAAGAGGAACGAGATGGCGACCTCGGCGCCGAAGGCGACGACCACACCGGAGGGGCCGGGCACCGTCACGACGAAGTTGGCGGCGGGATGGGCGAGGCGGCTGCCGAGGAACGCCCAGGAGATCGCGACTCCAGCGGTGGCGCCGGCGAACTGCGCGGCGACGTAGAAGGCGGCGTCGGCGCGCGTCACCTTTCCGAGCCGCAGGAAGGCGAGCGTCGTGGAAGGGTTGATGTGGGCGCCGGAGCGCTGGCCCCAGGGCGAGTAGATGATGGCGACGGCCGTGCCACCCATGGCCAGGCCCATGACGACCCGTCGCGCGAGGTCGTTTCCGAGCGCGGCGTAGGCGGCAGAGCCCGGGTGGAAGAGGAGGACTCCGAACGCGCAGGCCGAGACCATGAACGCACCCAGTCCCGCCGCCTCGATCAGGTACTCGGGCCAGTGTGCACGGAGGGCGGCGGTCACGGGTACGCTCCCGCCTCCCCGTCGAAGGTCGAGGTCACCGTTGAGGCCGGGTTCGAGGTCGAGGTCGGGGTCGGGGTAGCGGTCGGGGTAGCGGTCGGGGTAGCGGTCGGGGTAGCGGTCGGGGTAGCGGTCGGGGTAGCGGTCGGGGTAGCGGTCGGGGTCGAACTCGCGCTCGAGGTCGACTGCGCCGCCGATTCCAGCCCGACCAGGACGGCCAGGACCTCCGCCACGCTCCAAGCCTGCGCGGGCGCACCGACCGGGCGGTAGGGTGGCTCCGGCTCCAGGATCTCGGAGATGGAGCCGAGGCAACCCTCGGAATCGAGGTGCCGCTCGAGGCCGCGCAGCAGGGAACGGCAGTACGTGAGGGTGTGGCGAGTGCGGCCGAACGCGGTGAGGTAGGCGCGGATGAAGGGGCCGAGGAGCCATGGCCAGACGAGGCCCTGGTGGTAGGCGCCGTCGCGGTCGCGCGGCGCGCCGCCGTAGCGTGGCCGGTAGTCGGGCTCGCCTGGGGCGAGCGTGCGCAACCCCACCGGCGTGAGGAGCGCCTTCTCGACCGCGCGCACGACGCTGCGCTGGCGCTGCGGATCGAGCAGAGGGAACGGCAGGCCCACCGCGAAGATCTGGTTCGGCCTCATGCGGCGATCCGGGCCGTCCGGGAGCAGCACGTCGAAGAGTCGATCGCCGGAGGGATCCCAGAAGCGCTCGGCGAAGCTTCCCGCGACCCGGCTGGCCTCCCGCTCGAGCTCGGCTGCGCCGCTCGCATCTCCCGCCGCCCGGCCCCACATCGCCGCGAGTCGGAGCGCGTTGTACCAGAGCGCGTTCACCTCGACGGGCTTCCCGTGGCGGGGGGTCACCACCCAGTCGCCCACCTTGGCGTCCATCCAGGTGAGCTGGGCGCCCTCGTCGCCCGCGACGAGGAGCCCGTCGCTCGGATCGACGCGGATCCCGTGCAGCGTACCGCTGCGGTGGAAGCGGAGGATCTCTCGCGCCTCGGGATACACCTCGATCGCGAAGCCGGGGTCGCCGCCGGACGCGAGGTAGCCGTTCACCGCCTGGAACAACCACAGCGTCGCGTCCACCGTGTTGTACTCGGGGACCTCGCCCCGGTCCGGGAAGCGGTTCGGGATGAGCCCTCCACGCGCGTGCGCGAGGAAGCCGCGGATCACGTCGCGCGCCTCGTCCAGCCGCCCGCGCGCGAGGTACAGGCCGGGTAGCGAGATCATGGTGTCGCGACCCCAGTCCGTGAACCACGGGTAACCGGCGATCGCCGTGGGCGAGCCGTCGGCGCGCTCGACGAGGAACTGGTCGGCGGCACGATCGAGCCTGGCTCGGAACGTGTCCTGGTGGCGAGAGCGACGGCGGGCGCGCTCCGATTCCTCGACGGCGTCGACGGATGGGCGATCGAGGGCTCGCCAGGGGCCGATGGTCGCGACGAGAAACGCGTCCTCGCCCGGACGGACCTCCATCTCGATCGTTCCCATGCGCCAGAGGTCCTCGCGGAACTCGAGGCCGCGGTCGAGCTCCTCGAGGTACTCCGTGTTCCGGTGCCATGCCCCGTCCGGGCGGAACGGTCCGCCGGAGTGGTGCAGGCGGAGCTCGGGCAATCCCGGATACGGCCGTACCGAGAGCGTGCGCACGGCACCACACGCGCTCTCGCGGACCCGTGCATCGAGGTCGCCGTTGGCGTGAGCGAGCGCGTGGTAGTCGCGGAAGGCGAGGAAGGGCTGGAGCCGCAGCTGGGCGAGACGGTTCGCTCGGTAGCGAAGGACCACCGTCTGCTCGCCGCGGACGAGGAAGAGCCGCTTCTGGAGATCGATCCCGCCGGCCTGGTACGTCCAGGTCGGGTAGGGATCGAGCCGGAACTCCGAGAGGTGCCGGTGACCTTCCGGATACAGGGTCCCGGGGTACTGGTTCGTCGCGAGCGAGATCTCCTCGCCGTCCTGAAGGAGAGCCTCCTCGATGCGGGCGAGCAAGACGTGGCGCTCGCCTGGAGGCCGGAGCGGGGCGACGAGGAGGCCGTGGTAGCGACGCGTGCACGTGCCGGCCACCGTACCCATTGCGAACCCGCCGGTCCCGTTGGTCTCGAGCCACTCCAGCTTCGACGACCGGGCATGATCGCGGCACGTCTCGCCGTCGATGACGATGGGAGCCGTCACAGCGGAGCGACCTCGCAGAAGATCTTGATGGCGCCGTCGGGCTTGTGGAGCTTCGCGAAGAGCTCGTCGTAGCGCTCGAGGCCGCGCACAGGGTGCGTGAGGAGCGACTTCAGCCACCCTGGGTATGCGGACTCGGCGTGAGCCATGTCGCGCACACCCATCTCGAAGTACTCGCGGCCGGCGTTGACGCTCCCCACCATCACCCGGTTCCCGAGCACGAAGTCGAGGTTGAGCTTGTCGCAGGGCACCTCGACCCTGCGGTCGCCGCCGGTGACGCTCGTCAGCACGAGCACGCCGTTCTTGGCGAGGCCCTGCATGGCGTCGAAGACGAGCGGCGAGAAGCCGGAGCCCTCCAGGATGAGGTCGAAGGCGCCGAGCTCGCGCCCGCCCTGGGCGACCGTGAGCTCGGAGGTGGTGACGTATCGCGCCCCGAGCGCCTCGATGAGGGCGGCGTTCCGGTATGGCTTCGCTTGCCTGCCGAAGGCGACCACGTCGAGCCCGCGGAGCCGGAGCACGAGCGTCGCGAGGAGGCCGATGGTCCCGGTGCCGACCACCGCAGCGCGGCGCGGCCGCCACACGCGCAGGCGGCGCTGGATCTCGTACGCCTGCGCGATGCCCTTCTCGACGACGGTGAACGGCTCGAGGAGGACGCCCACCTCGGCCGCGCCCTTCGGGACCGCCACGATGTGTTCCGCGTCGTCGACGTAGTGTTCGGTGAGGAACCCGTGCAGGAGGTTGATGCCGCGCTCGTAGTACACGTCGTCGGTGGTCATGTCCTGAGTGCCGATGAGGTCGTAGAGGCTCTTGCCAGGCCGGCGGACGGTGGCGACCACGTAGTCGCCCGGCTTGAGCTCGCTCACCTTGGGTCCGACCGCCTCGACGCGCCCGAAGCCCTCGTGCCCGAGCACGAGGAAGTCGCTCCCGGCCGGCGGAGCTCCGTACTCCGCGTCATTGATCTCGCGGTCCGTGCCATCGACGCCGACGCGCAGCACGCGGACGAGGACGCCGCGGCCGTTCGGGACATCCTCCACGGACGGCTTCGGCAGGTCGGCGAGGTGGACGCTGTTCTTTTTGCCGGGGGTGACTGCGATGGCCTTCATGGGGATCTCCTCGTTTCGGATACAGCGGTGCTCGATACGTCTGACATGAGGCGATTCCGTTACGTGCCGCTCTGCTGCAGGAGCTTCGCGACGAGGCCGGTCCAGCCGGTCTGGTGGCTGGCGCCGACGCCGGAGCCGTCGTCCCCGTGGAAGTACTCGTGGAAGAGGACGAGCTCCCGGAAGTGGGGGTCGTCCCGGTAGAGGCGATCCTGGCCATGACAGGGGCGTCGACCCTCGCCATCCTGGAGAAAGATGTGGGTCAGGCGCCGGGACAGCTCGGTGGCCACGTCCTCGAGCGTCCCCTCGCGCCCCGAGCCCACTGGCAGCTCGACCTTGAAGTCGTCACCCAGGTAGTGGTGGAACTTCTGGATGGACTCGATGAGCAGGTAGTTGATGGGGAACCAGATGGGCCCCCGCCAGTTGGAGTTCCCGCCGAACAGGCCGCTCGAGGACTCGGCCGGCTCGTAGGTCACGGAGTGCGTCGACCCGTTCACCTGGAGCGCGAAGGGCCGCTCCCGGTGGATGCGTGACACGCCGCGGATACCGTACGGGGACAGGAACTCCCTCTCGTCGAGCATGACCTTCAGGATGCGGCGCAGCTTGTCCGGGCCGACCACCGAGAAGAAGCGGCGGCCGGCGACGCCCGGGGTGCGCATGCAGGCGACGCCCTCGGTGAGATCGGGCCGGTTCTCGATGAACCAGTCGAGCCGGCGCATGAAGGCGGGGAACTTCGCCAGGACCTCGGGGTCGAAGGTCTCCACCGCGAAGAGCGGGATGAGGCCCACGAGCGACCGCACCTTCATGGGGATCTTGTTCCCGTCGGGGAGGTGGAGGACGTCGTAGAAGAGCCCGTCCTCCTCGTGCCACAGGCCCATGGTGTTCATGGCCCGGGCGATGTGGACGAAGTGTTCCCAGAACTTCGAGGCGACGTCCTCGTACTCGGGCTCGGCGCAGGCGAGCTCGAGCGCGATGGAGAGCATGTTGAGGCAGAACATCGCCATCCAGCTCGTCCCGTCCGACTGCTCGATGTGACCGCCGGTGGGGAGCGGCGCGCTGCGGTCGAAGATGCCGATGTTGTCGAGGCCGAGGAACCCGCCCTGGAAGACGTTGCGGCCCTCCGCGTCCTTGCGGTTCACCCACCAGGTGAAGTTCAGCATGAGCTTGTGGAAGACCTTCTTCAGAAAAGACCGGTCCCCCTTGCCCCGCCGCTTCTTCTCGATCTTGTAGACGCGCCAGGCCGCCCACGCGAAGACAGGCGGGTTCACGTCGCCGAACGCCCATTCGTAGGCGGGGATCTGGCCGTTCGGGTGCATGTACCATTCGCGCATGAGGAGCAAGAGCTGCTCCTTCGCGAAGTCGGAGTCGACGAGCGCGAGCGGGAGGCAGTGGAAGGCGAGGTCCCAGGCTGCGAACCAGGGGTATTCCCACTTGTCCGGCATGGAGAGGACGTCGGCGTTGTAGACGTGGCCCCAGTCCGCGTTGCGCCCGCGCCGGCGAGCGGGCGGGGGCTGCGGCTGGGAGGGATCTCCCTCCAGCCAGTCACGGACGGCGTAGTGGTAGAACTGCTTCGACCAGAGCATCCCGGCCAGCGCCTGCCGCATGACCTGCTTCGCGTCGGTGGTGAGGCGCGAAGGGATGACGGACGCGTAGAACTCGTCGGCCTCCACTTGACGCGCGGCGAAGACACCGTCGAAGTCGTCTCCGATGGCGAGCTCGCCGCCGGGCAGGGCGCGCCGCAGCCGCAGCCGGATCACCTCGGTCGCCCCCGGTGCGATGGACAGGCGGTAGCGGGCGGCGGCCTTGGTGCCCACCTCGTCCGGATTGACCGCGTCCGCCTGGCCGTTCACGACGTACCCGTGGAAGCCGTCCTTCACGAAGTGCGACCCGTTGGCGGCCCCGTGCAGGCGCGCCACGTTCGTGTCGTTCTCGGTGAAGAGGAGCTCGGGGCGGCCCTCGCAGCCGAGGAAGAGGCTCCCCTCCTTCCCGTGCTGCGCCACCATCGCCGCGCCGCCGAGAGGCGATGGATGGACCGCACGGATCGAGGGCCGGTCGCGGTGCCCGTTCCAGCTCCAGGTGTTCCGGAACCACAGCGTGGGCAGGACGTCGATCTCGGCGCGCTCCGGGCCGCGGTTCGCGACCTCGATGCGGACGAGGATGTCCTCGGGGCGGGCCTTGGCGTACTCGATGAACACGTCGAAGTAGCGGCCACCGTCGAAGGCGCCCGTGTCCCCGAGCTCGTACTCGCGGCCGGCGCGGCCGCGCCTCCGGTTCTCGTCGAGGAGCTGCTGGTAAGGAAACGCGGACTGAGGGTACTTGTAGAGCATCCGCATGTACGAATGGGTCGGGGTGGAGTCCAGGTAGTAGTAGAGCTCCTTCACGTCCTCGCCGTGGTTCCCTTCGCTGCCGGTGAGCCCGAAGAGGCGCTCCTTCAGGATGGGATCCCGGTGGTTCCACAGGGCCACCGAGAAGCAGAGGATCTGGTGCCGGTCGCTGATGCCCGCGATGCCGTCCTCGTTCCAGCGGTAGGCGCGAGATCGCGCGTGGTCGTGCGGGAAGTATTCCCAGGCCGTGCCATGCTCGCTGTAGTCCTCGCGCACGGTGCCCCACGCTCGGTCCGAGAGGTAGGGGCCCCACCGCTTCCAGTGGACCTTGCGCTCGCGGGCCTCGGCCAGTCTCTGTTCTTCCTTCGTCATGTCCTGCTCCTGGGCCTGCTGGTTGCGTCACGGATCATGGCCACGCCGGTCAGCTCATCCGAGCGAGGAGGTGGTCCCCCACGCGGAGCGCGTTGGCCATGATGGTCAGGCCCGGGTTCACCGCGCCGGAGGAGGGGAAGAAGCTGGCGTCCACGACGTACAGGTTGTCCACCTCGTGCGCCTTGCAGTTCACGTCGAGCGCGGAGGTCCTGGGATCGCGCCCGAAGCGGATGGTCCCGTTCTGATGGGCGACGCCCGCCAGCGGGATCCGCTGTCCGACGTAGAGGTTCCGCGAGAAGACGCCCTGGTGGCACTCCTTCCCGTGGATGGGGCAGGCGCGCTGCCCCTTCATGAGCTTCTGCAGCCTGGCGATGAGCCGCCTGTGCCCCTCCTCGTTGTTGGGCTTGTAGGCGAGGACGATCTTGCCGTCGCGATCGAGCGTCACCCGGTTCTCCGGATCCGGGAGGTCCTCGGAGGTGAGCCAGAAGTCGAGCGAGTGCCGCGCCATGAGGTCGAGCGTGAAGCCCGGCACGAGCGGCGGCGCGCCGCCCTTGAGCGCCTCCCCGTCGAGCTTGCCCACGAAGGAGATGTGGCCCATCGGGTAGGGGAACTCCTCGTCTCCGAAGTAGAAGTCGTTCACCGAGAGCGACTTCTGGAAGACCGTGGGGTTGGGGCAGCGCGAGATGGCCATGAGGACCGAGTTCACGTGTCCCATGTAGTGGCGGCCCACCACGCCCGAGCCGTTGGCGAGACCCCGTGGGTGGCGATCGCTCGCCGAGCGAAGCAGCAGCGCGGCCGAGTTGATGGCGCCGCAGGAGACCACCACGATCCCGGCCGCGAGCTCGATGCGCTCCTCGCCTCGCTTCACGAGGACCTTCGTGACGTCGCGCCCGGAGGAGCTCGTCTCGAGCCTCTCGACGTATGCGCTGGTGAGGAGCGTGACGTTCGGGTGACGCAGCGCCGGATCGACCCCGAGCACCTGAGCATCGGACTTGGCCTGGAGGAGGCAGGGGTAGCCGTCGCAGGTGTTGCAGCGGATGCACGGGCTCACGCGCGGGTTCTTCTCGTCGAGCATGATCCCGAGGGGGGTGTGAAACGGACGCAGCCCGAGCCGGGCAAAGTCCTCGCTGAGCTGCTGGATGCGCGGTTCGTGGCTCACCGCCGGATGAGGGAAGGACCCGCTCGCCGGCGGATCGGTCGGATCCTCGCCTCGCTCGCCGTGGACGTGGTAAAGGCGCTCGGCGCGCGCGTAGTACGGCTCCAGGTCCTCGTACGAGATGGGCCAGGCCGGTGAGACGCCGCCGTGGTGACGGAGCTCGCCGAAGTCCTCCTTGCGCAGCCGGAACAGGGCCGCGCCGTAGAACTTCGTGTTCCCGCCCACCCAGTAGTTCGTGTGCGGGTGGAGGTCCTTGCCCTCGATGTCCTTCCAGATGTCCTTTGTCTGGTACTTGCCCTCCAGGTTGACGG
>Ga0299915_10003064_pt1 | contig 12119 bp, 12 predicted proteins | sample RVTome_13_FD_200263 | JGI IMG/M metagenome (GOLD analysis project Ga0299915, IMG submission 200263) | Soil microbial communities from uranium-contaminated site in the Upper Colorado River Basin, Wyoming, United States - RVT92D227 (version 2) ...
CTTTCAACTACCTGATCACCGATGCCAGTGGTCGGGCTGTGGTGGCTGAGGCCTTGCCCGGTGGAGTGACTCTTCGGGAGCCGGAAGATGGGTTCATCCTGGCCACCAACCATCTACCAGGAAGAGAGGTGCCGGAGCAGGAGCTGTCCACGGATGATAGGCGGAGACTGAAACGCTCACTGGAGCGATACGCGAGGGCGAGCGAGCTACTCAACAGCCTGGAACGACCGGTTGACGACGCCGTCATCGGGAGCTTGCTCAGCGATCATGGGGCACCCATCTGCAGGGGGAACCACGATCCTGTGGAAGGAGATGCTAGTTTCGACAACGTGTTCGGGACTATTTGGTCCTTGATATCGCGTCCAGCGGATCGGACGCTGCAAGTGGCGTGGGGTCACCCCTGTCGCTCGGCGTACCGCCGGTACGCGCTCGGCCAGGGAGAGGTGGTGTAGTGCGAGACTTGGCTGGCATGAAGATCCTGATCACCTCCGGTCCCACCAGAGGGCCCATTGACGCTGTTCGCTACATTGCCAATAAGTCCACCGGTCGTCTGGGGATGTTGATGGCCAGCGAGGCACTGTCCCGAGGTGCCGACGTGACCTTTGTCTACGGCAAGGATAGCCTGGTTCCGGATGCTGAGGTCGTGGGAGAGGAAGCCCTGTCCCACCTGAAGTTGCGGGAGATAGAGACCATCGATGAACTCCAGGCAGTGATGAAGCAGCAACTCCAGAGCAACCCCTTCGACGCGGTGTTGCACTGCATGGCCGTTTTGGACTACGTACCGGAGAAGTGCGTGGAGGAGAAAACTCCGTCCGGACGGAAGGAGTGGTGGATCAAGCTGGTGCGGACGCCGAAGGTGATCAAGATGATCAAGGAATTGCAGCCTTCCACCCTGCTGATCAGCTTCAAGCTGGAGGTAGGCAAGTCACGGGAGGAACTCGTGGATGCGGCCTACCGCTCACTGCTAGCGAATGGAGCGGATGTGGTGCTGGCCAACGATCTTCGGGAGATCGAGCAAGGACGCCACGTAGGATACCTCGTCAACAGAGCTGGGGAGGTGGAAGCGGTGGCTGAGGGGAAGGAAGAGATAGCGCAGTTATTGCTGGATGTCGTAGCCAAGCGGGCCAAAGCGCACGCAGGCTAGCGGCGGTCGGACAGGAGGTGGTGGATGTCTCTAGAGGGCAAGACCATAGTATTAGGGGTTACCGGCAGTATTGCCGCCTACAAGGCGCCCACGCTGGCCAGGAGGCTTCAGAGCAAGGGTGCGGTGATCATCGTGGTGATGACCGAAGCGGGTGCCAAGCTAGTGGATCCGCTGACCTTCCGGAGTCTTACGGGCAAGCCGGTCCTGGTGAATATGTTCCCGCCCTCCACTGATTGGCAGATAGAGCACATCGCATTGGCCGATATGGCGGACCTCTTCCTCATCGCCCCGGCAACGGCCAATACCATCGGGAAGATCGCAGGGGGCATCGCGGACAACCTGCTGACCTGCGCGGTCATGGCTACCAAGTCGCCTGTGCTCATTGCCCCTGCGATGAACGTGAACATGTACGAGAACTCTATAGTCCAGGCGAACATCGAGAAGCTCGAGCAACTCGGCTACAGTTTTGTGGGCCCCAAGGTGGGGACGTTGGCCACAGGCACTACGGGCAAAGGTCCTCTCGCCGCAGTCGACGAGATCGTCAGCAGAGTAGAGGAGTTGCTGGGCGCCAGTGGGTGAGACGGCAATCGATCTTGCTTGACGGGGCCGCTAGTGCCACCCCGGTATCGTCATTCCTCAGTGTCGTGTTCTTCCCACAGCTGCCGCAGCCATCCAGGTACGGACGCCTCTGGCTTGAGGTCACCGCGGATGAGGTAGGGCTTGATATCCAGCACCGGGGTCCCATCGAAGGCGTCAAGTCCCCGCACAGTCAACTCATTTCCCTGTACGCGGAGCAACTCCGCAGTTGTGACCCCCAGTGGATTCGGCCGCAGCGGTGTCCGGGAGGCGAAGAGGCCAACGAGAGGCATGTCCTCCCTCGCCTCGGGGTGAACCTGCAGAGGAACCTCGGTTTCACTGGGTCTATCCAGCCAGAAGATGACCACGAGGTGGGAGAACTCCTCCAGACCCTGAAGTCCTTCCGCCCACTGGCTGTCGAGCACGATGCGCGACTCCAGCTCTTCCCAGATGGCTTGCTCGCCCTTCTGGACCCCGTTTTCCACGTGACCGATCGGTCTCAGGGTCAGTACCCTGTCCGGTTGCTGTTTCACCACGATATCTCTCAGGGTGTCCGAATTCGAGCACTCGGCAATGCACACGGTGTGCTATGGGGCATCCGAGTGTAGTATAGCAGCTATCACCGCGAGGGCAAAGAACGGCCGCTCCGTTCTCGCGGGCCGGCCGTCGCCGTGCGCTGGAGGCCTGGATTGCGGAGCTGAGCAGCCGGTGCTAGGATTCTAGAGCGGTGTTGAAGGCCGCTGGGGCGAGAGGCCGGTATGGCTAGGGTCGAGGTGCAGAGGTCGGCCGGGGCAGTGATCTACCAGGAACGAGAGGGAGAGATGTGGGTTGCCCTCATTGCCACCAAGGGCGGCAGGGTGTGGGGATTGCCCAAAGGCCTGATAGAAGAGGGGGAGGAGCCGCTTCAAGCCGCCACAAGAGAGGTCCGAGAGGAATCAGGACTGGAGGGGGAAAGCGTGGCCGACCTCGGCCACGTCGAGTACTGGTACCGCGACGCCAACAGCAAGGTACTCTACCACAAGTTCGTGCACTACTTTCTGCTAAGATATGTGAGCGGTGATGTCGCCGACCACGGATGGGAGGTCGATGAGGCCCGCTGGTTCTCGTTCGATAACGCCCTCGACGCGATATCCTACGAAAACGAAAGACAGGTGCTCGTCAGCGGTGGAGAGCGCTGGAGCAGCCTTCCGCGTGAGACCGCCTGACCCCTGCTGGCACTCCTCGGCCGGCAAACCTGCTGCCCTTCAGCGGGTTGGGCTGTGCAGTGGCGCCACCGCACAAGCGCCCCTCAGCCTGGACTCGACGGCCTGCGGATGACCAAAGCCGAGTCGCGTTCCAGGCTGGTAGCCATCCTCGCGGCCCTGCTGGTGGTGACCCTGTGGTCATCTTCTTGGATGCCGATCAAGCTTGTGCTCCAAGAGATACCACCGTTGACCTTCGCGGGGCTGAGGTACTTCATTGCTTTTCTAACCCTGGCCCCATTCGCTGCTTCCGCCTCCAATCGCCGCATTCTGCGAACCATCAGCCGGAATACATGGCTTATGCTCGGCGCTTTGGGTCTTCTCTTGTACTCTATCGGCGTGGGTGGGCAATTCGTGGCCTTGTCCCATCTAACCACCGTCACGACGCGCCTGCTGTTCGCCTTCGACACGATCGTTGTGGCCCTGCTCAGCGGTATTCTGCTCCGTGAACGGCCGGCATGGGTACAGTGGCTCGGCATAGTCATGGCGCTCGCCGGGATCTATGTCTACTTCTATCCGGTGGATGTGGGCAGGTCAGAGACCATCGGCATCGGCGCTTCTTTGCTGGGAATGATGGGGTTCGCCGTCGCTGCGATCGTTGGGCGCAATGTCGGTCGGTCCCGAACGCTATCCCCGCTGCTGGTGACCGCAGTGAGTATGGGTGTTGGCAGCGTGGTGCTTATCTCTTGTGGCCTGATACTCGAAGGGGTCCCCGCGGTCAGCCCCAGGAATTGGATGATTATCCTCTGGCTCAGCGTGGTGAACACCGCCCTGGCCTTTGTAGTCTGGAACTACACCTTGCGGACTCTGACGGCGGTGGAGTCCAACATCATCACCAACGTCATGGTGCCGGAGATCGCGGTGCTGGGATGGTGGTTTCTGGGGGAGCGGCTATCGTTGCTGGATGTGGTTGGCCTGAGCCTAGTGGTATTGGGAACCGTCCTCGTGCAGCTTGGAGGAGCCAGATTGATCGGGAGGGAGGCAACGGAGACTGGCTAGTCCTTTGCTAGTCTCTCTCGCAACAGTGCCCACACCTGCCTTAGTTCCCGGCTGACGTCTCCATCCTCTGTTCATATCGTCCCGGCAGGATAAGGTTGGTGGCAGACAGCCAGTCCTCGCAGCAGCCGCTGGAGTGCCACAGGTGGGAGCAGACGACGAAGGAACTTGCATCCGCAGGCGCGGCGTTTTTCTGCATGTCTCCCGTCACAAGTGCCAGCCAAGAGGCTCGCCCTGAGCGATGGCGAGATTCAGCCCCTGCTTTACCGCGGATGTGGTGCGGCCGGCTCTGATCTAGCAAGCTGTGGTGCCAGCGCGGACCTGGGTGACTGGGTCAGGCGGAGCTCGAGCGGGTCGCGGCTATCGAAAGACGGACCGCGCGCCTCACGACACGCGGTCCGTCTTCAGATGCTGCGAATCTGATGCTGGTGTTGTGCACCAGTGTAGCACCGCCATACGCCGTGTCGATTACTCGAGCGCTGGCTTTGCTACTGGATCACGGGAGGGCGCAGTTGCGAGTGCGGCACCACGGGCCCGCACAGCTGAGCCGCGGACTGCGGCACCCTCCGCATGACCTTTACTAGTGGCGCCTCTTCCAGCGATCTCGCTTGAGTCTCTTCCGATACTTGTGCCGCGCAATCTTCTTGCGGCGTTTCTTCACTACTGAACTCATACCATCTTCCTATCCACGTCTCGCTGTCCGCAGTTCTCGCTGACTCACATTATACCACATGCGGCGGACGGCCGCAAACAGGGCACATCAATGGGCGAATCGGAGATGGCGCTGCCGCCGCGGCGCACAGCGAGGTCCGTGGACGAGACCCTGGAAGAGCAGCTAACTCACTCCTCGTGAAGAGGGGGCGTGATGAGCACCTTGTCAACGCGGAGGCCGTCCATGTCCACCACCTCGAAGCAGTACCCCGACGCCTCGATCAGGTCGCCCTCTTGGGGCACACGCCGAAGGCGCGCCATGACGAGACCGCCGAGAGTGCGGAATTCACGCGCATTCTCGCCTTTCACGGAGTCGGTTCCGAGCGCCTCGCCGGACAAGGGCGGGCCGGTCCGCAGGATTGGCCTGGCCGGGTGGCTATGATATAATCTCCGCGGTGCCGTGAGTGTCGCCTCGAAGTGGGTGGAGGTTGATGGCAAGTGAGAGCCAATCTCTGGTTCACTTGAAGCGGAAGCGGGCGGGCCGTGAGGCCTCGCAGGCTGGAAGGGGGAAAGGCTTTCACCTGGCGCTTCAAGACCAGGGATTACTGGGAGTCGGTACCCGTGGCCAGACCCATCAAAAGCGTGGAAGAGTTGATGCTATTGCACCAACCATGGGTCACCTCGAAGGCCTCAGACGTACTGGAAGCGGTGCATTCTCACGGCGGCAGGACCTTGCTCGACGACGAAGGGCTGGTAGTGGTCGAAATCGCCGATGCCAAACTCGAGCAGGCCAATGCTGAACTCAGCACCCTAGGATGCACGCTCAGTAACGACTTGTTGCACACAGTGCGAAGGAGCGGACATGGGTAGAAGGATCAAGGTGGGGGCGGCCCAGATATCTCCCCATTTCTTCGACAAGGACAAGACGCTGGAGAAGACCTGCCGCTACATCGAGGAGGGAGGCAAACTCGGGTTAGACCTCCTGGTGTTCCCCGAGACCTACTTCTGCGGCTATCCCTACTGGCGGGGGTCCGTGTCCGTAAGGCGCTCCACGGAGCTGATGGCTCGCATGATCCACTCAGCTATCCGTATTGACGGGCCAGAAGTCGAACGCATGTCCCAGGCAGCGCGGAAGTCAGACGTACACTGTGTCATTGGCTGCAACGAACTATCAGAGCGGCCGGGAAGCCTCACCATCTACAACTCTCTGATCGTGATCAGCCGCCAGGGCGAGGTGCTGGGCCGTCACCGCAAGTTGATGCCCACTCACTCGGAGAGGCTCTACTGGGGTATGGGAGATGGGAGCGACATTCGGGTGTTTGAGCTCGACATCGGCAGGATGGGAGCAGCCATTTGTTACGAGCACCACATGACCTTGCTCCGAGCGGCGCTGGCAATCAAGGGCGAGGAGATTCATTGCGCGCTGTGGCCTGGCTGGTGGCGCGTGGAAGGGCACCTGGGAGGGAAGGTCGGAGAGGCCGGCGCTGAGAACTGTGACTTGGAGTCGGCCATAAGGCAGCACGCCATCGAGAACGGAGTTTTCGTGGTCAGTTCAAGCTGGTACCTGGACCCTGACGACATTCCAGCGGACTTGCGCGATGAAATGAAGTACAACCTGGCCGTGGGGGGAAGCTGTGTGGTGAGTCCCGCTGGGCTCTTCATCGCCGGTCCAGTATTCGAGGAAGAGACCATCGTGTGGGCCGAGATAGACCTGGAGGAGCGAGAAGTGGCTAAGGCCTACCTTGACGGGATTGGCCACTACTCGAGACCGGACCTGCTTACTCTGCGGATCCGGGACAAGGGCTACGAGCCTATGGAACGTCTGGATCTTGAAGGGCCTGCGACAGAACCTTCGCAGGCGCATCTCATGTTGGAGATGCTGCAAGAACACGAGGTCACGGCGGCTGAACTGAAGCGCTGGCTTGAGGGGCGCGGAACTGTCTAGGCGGTAGTCCTTGAAGCTACTGTGCGCGCGATCAGTCAGCTAGGGGAAACAGATGCCGCTCCTCCAACCAGGGCAGGAGAGCGGCCACGATCAGGCACAGGGAGCCAGCGAAGATGAGACTCCCTCCGACTTCCTCGAGAAGGGCTGAGCGGCCTCCCTGCCAGAGCAAAGAGATGATCGCGGAGCCCAGCAGGAGATAGATCACTCCCACCACGATGAAGGTGAGCCTCCACGGCACCCCAATCGAGTTCGCCGCGCCGGCCAGCAGTAGCGCCAGGAATAGCAGGCCCAGATTGAGACCCACTATGAGGAAGGTCCACGCACGGAACATCAATCACGTCCGAACGCTCAATTCTGGAGTTCCATTCTACCATTCAAAGGGCAATTGCACAAGACGGGATCTAGGATCAGGCCACTAGCTGCGTCAGTTAGTGAGATACCTGGCCATGGACCCTACTTCGGGCAAAGCGGCAGTCTGATCTCGCCCTGTCGTACTGAGCGAAGCGCAGAATCTGTCCTGCGATTCTTGGGCGCACCGCGCCTCAGAATATCACAGATGCCGCCCTTGCTGCTCTGACTATGCCCATTCTCGTCCTTGCCTGTGAATGCAGTTCGTGATCGCCAATCATAATAGGGAGGCAGGTCCTAAGGAGTCGTGACCGTCGAGATCGCGCTGACGCTTGGGATAGTAGCTGCGGCCATCGCCCTGTTCGTGACCGAGCGACTGCCGGTGGAGTTGGTGGCCCTGCTGGTGGTGTTGGCCCTTGTCGCCACAGGGCTCTTGACTCCTGCCGAGTCGTTCGCGGGCTTCGCCAACCCGGCGGTCATCGCGGTTGGAGCCATCTTTGTCGTCAGCTCGGCCCTCTTCCAGTGCGGGCTTGCGGCACGCATGGCAGATTTGCTGATCAGGCTCGCTGGCCGGAGCGAGGTTCGACTGATAGCTTTCCTGATGTTTGGAGTCGCCATCCTATCCGCGGTGATGAACAACCTGGCCGCAGTGGCCGTGCTACTGCCCGCGGTAGTGGGCATCTCCAGACGGACGGGGATATCTCCGTCGCGGTTGCTGTTGCCCCTGGCATACGGTGCCACGTTGGGCGGCACTCTCACTTTGATCGGCACCCCTCCAAACCTCATAGCGAGTGGTGTGCTGGCCCAGCACGGCCTGCCCCCGTTCGGTTTCTTCGAGATCAGCCCAGTTGGAGTGCCCCTGGTCCTGGCGGGAGTCTTGTTCATGCTGACAGTTGGGCGGCTGCTGCTGCCGGATCGTCCCCCCTTGGAGAAGCTCCGGCGAACAAGACTGCCTGAGGAACTGATCGAGATCTATCACCTGCCGGAGTACATCCATGCCCTAGAGGTGCCAGAGCACTCTCCCCTAGTAGGCCGGACTCTACAGGAGAGTGGCATGCGGCGGGACTTTGGGCTGACAGTCCTGGGCGTGGTGCGACAGTCAAAGAAGATACTCGATCCGGAGGCCTTTGAGACCATCGCGGCCAAAGACCGACTTCTCGTGCAAGGAGGGCCGAGGCGATTGGAGCGAGCAGCTCGCGCGTGGGAACTCCGATCCTCGCCGGCGAATCCAGAGGAGTCGGAGCTGTTGCTGGCTGGCGATATCGGGCTGGTCGAGGTGACCCTGGCTCCGCGCTCGGCGTTCGCGGGGCGTTCCCTGCGTGAGGCAGACTTCCGCGAGAAGTTCGGGGTCACGGTCCTGGCACTGTGGCGCGGAGGGGAGCCGGTGGAACGGGATATCGCGGGAGAGCCACTGCGCATGGGTGACGTCCTACTGGTACAGGGCGCTTGGGCGCGCATCAGACTTCTCAGGAGAGAGCCCGGCCTGATCGTGCTCTTCGGTGAGGACACGGTGCCGCTGAGGACGCGGAAGGCGCCCTGGGCGATTGCCATCTTCATCCTGATGATCGCCATGGTCGTGTCCGGGGTGACGCCCATCTCGGTTGCGGCCCTCACCGCCGCTGTGCTGATGGTGCTGACCGGCTGTCTAAGGATCGAGGAGGCGCATCGGGCCGTCGAATGGAACGTCGTATTCGTCGTAGCGGGAACTCTGCCCCTGGGCGTGGCTATGGAAAAGAGCGGCGCGACGCAGTGGATAGCGGACACGGCTCTGGCGCCAGTGGCGGGCCTGGGGTTGCTGCCTCTGCTGATCGTGATCATGACCGTCACGGCGATGATGACTCTCGCCATGTCCAACTACGCCACAGCAGCACTCCTTGCGCCGATCGCCTTCAGTGTTGGTGCCAGTCAGGGGGTTGACCCCCGGACCCTCGTCCTGGCGGTGGCGGTGGCCTCGTCTGTGGGTTTCGCGACTCCCATTGCCCACCAATCGAACCTCCTGGTCATGGGTCCCGGCGACTACCGCTCGAAGGACTACATGCGGGTAGGTCTCCCGCTGACTCTGGTGGCCCTGGTGGTGGCAGTGGCCGTGCTATGGCTGCTGGCATAACCCCAGTGATTGGGGAAAGCGCGGGGGCTTCGGTGAGCGTCTATGCTGAGGGATATGTGGTTCTTGGGTGGAAGAGCGGCGCGGGCGGCACCCGACAAACTGATGTTCCCCGACAGGGGCGGACACTGGCCCGCAAGGCGTGCGATTTCAATCCACTCGGTTTCGCCTAGCGCTCCAGAAGCTCCAGGATGATACCGTCGGGATCGGCGAACATGGCGATCTTCCAGTGAGATCTGCCGACGGGCCTGGCGGCTCTCCTCAACTTCTCGTCGCTGGTCTCAACCACGTACTCTATCTGAGGCTCGAATTCGTACGGGGGAGTGATCAGTACACCCCCTAGGTGCTTGATCCTCTGAACGGCCTCTTCGATGTCGTCGACACGAAACCCTAGATGAGTTATCCCAATCTCGCCGTGCAAACGTGCTTCGGATTCGCCAGGCTTGCGGAGGGTCGGCATCGGAGCACGCACACTGCATGGGGTGAGTTCTAGCAGTTGGTCCTGAAGGTGCAGGTAGGCATTGGAGGTGGTCTTCCTGAGCAGATTGAAGCCCAGAACCTGCGTGTAGAAGTCGATGGACCGGTCAAGGTCGGACACCGCCAAACCTATGTGCTCAAGTATCATATGCTCTCCCTCTAGGTGCCTGCTCGTAGTCAAAGCCGGGGCGATTGCACGCTGCCGCTACTGTAGCCAGGGACTCGTTATCTAGGACGGAGCCAAGCCCAGCAGGCGCGCGGCGTTCTGGTACAGGAGCTTCTCCTTCACTGCATCCTTGAGAGGCAGCATGTCGACTTCTTTGACCGCTCTTTCGTGAGGGATCAGGGAGTCCGTGGCAAAGAGGATCTGGTCTTGCAGGAGCGAGTTACCATAAGTCATGAGGAGTTCCCATCCTGTGCCCGGTCTGCCGATATACTTGGGGGATACGGCCCCGATTTCCAGGTAGACATTCGGACGCTTCCAGGCTACCGCCACCATGTCGTTGACCCACGGCCAGCCACCGTGATTGGCGACAATCGCGAGCTCGGGGAAATCGCACGCCACCTCATCGAGATAGAGCGGGTGTCCGTAGTCGATCTTCCGGTGAAGGGCGAAGTTGAGGGAGGTGTGGATAGCCACTGGAATGCCACTATCCTGGCAATACGAATAGAGGGGATAGAACCTCTTGTCGTTGGGATACCACCCCTGCACCCAGGGCTGGAGGTTCAGGCCCTTCATGTTCCACTGCTTGACATAACGGTCGAGGTCGGCGAGCGGATCCGCAGACGATGGGTGGTCGAGGCCCGCGAACCCTATCAGAAGATCCGGATGTTCCTTCACCTTCTCGGCCACGGTCTTGTTGAGCAGTTCAGCGTCGCCGAAGGAGTATTCAGCGTGCAGTACGGCTTTTGAGACGCCGCTCTTCTGCATCTCCCCCAGTAAGTCTTCGAAGGGCAGGGTACACATCCTCTCGAAGTCATACAGCTGCTTGTAGCGCTCCATGAAGGGTGGAAGCGCCTCGTATCCCCCAGGGAAGAACTCCTCACCAGTACCGATGATCCGGAAGTCGAGAATCATGCTGTGCCTCCCTGCTTTTTCGCCAGGCGATCGTAGCAGCCTTCCGTTAGGTCTTCTTTCTCCTCTTTGAGTTTCTCCTTCTGAACACGCTCAGAAGGAGTCTTGGGCAAGCTCTCTCTGAACTCAAGGTAGCGCGGCACCTTGAACGCGGCCATGTTCTGCTCGCAGTACTCGAAGATCTGCTGCGCGGTAAGGACTTCACCGGGCTTCAGCACGACGTAGGCCTTGACCTCCTCGCCACGAATCGGGTCCGGAACTGGAATGACAGCGGCGTCCAAAATCTGGGAGTGGCCAAGGAGTACCTGCTCCACAGATGCCGCGGAGATGTTCTCTCCGCCCCTGCGGATGATGTCCTTCTTCCGCCCGACGAAGTGATAATCACCATCCTCGTCCTGATAACCCAAGTCTCCGGAGTGGAACCATCCACCCCTGAACGCACGCTCGGTGGACTCCGGGTCCTTGTAGTACCCTTTCATCATGCCGCGGCCGCGTTTGAGAATGATCTCTCCCACCTCTCCCCGAGTAACGTCGATGTCATCATCGTCCACAATCCTGACCTCGCGATAGGGGACAGGCCGACCGATGCAAGCGGTACCAACCTTGCGATCCATATCACTAGTCACTGCGATGTCGGCGGTGGTCTCGGTGGAGGCGTAGATCTCGTGCACGGGAACACCAAACCGCTCCTCCCACGCTCGGTGAATACTGGGAGGAATACCCGAAGTCTGCACCATCCTCAGGTTGTGCTGCCTGTCCAGTTTGGAGGGAGGCGTGTTGTACAGGAAAGAGGTCATGGAGCCGATGCAGTAGAAACAGGTGATCTTGTTGTCGCGTACCTGGTCCCAGAACTGGCTGGTGCTGAACCTCTCAGCAACCACCAGGGTGGCGTTGTAGAGGATGACCATGATCGTATTCCACTGAGGGTCCATGTAGTAGAAGGGCTGAGCGGTGAAGACCCGGTCCTGGCTGGTAAGCTGAAAGAGCTGCCCCTGGATGTCCCCCAGGTTCAGGAAATACTCCTGGGTGGCCAGGCATCCCTTGGGGGTTCCCGTGGTGCCTGAGGTGTACAGAATGACGGCGTCGTCGTTTGGAGCGATGTCCACTGTCGGTAGTTCGGCTGGACTGGCCAGGAGAGCCGAGAAGGCCACATCGCCGCTGACCCGGTGATCATCAACGTTGATGAGGGTGTGCAAACGGGGCAGGTCAGCCTTCAGCCGCTGGACAGTCTCCAGGTGGTTGTCAGACGTAACCAGCACACTGGCTTCAGAGTGATTGAGAACGTATCTGATCTCCTCATCGACGAAGCGGGCATTTACCGGGACCATCACGGCGCCGATGGTGTTTGCTGCCAGCCAGGCACAGGGGAACTCCACGCGATTGGGTAAGAGCATAGCGACTTTGTCGCCTTTCTTGACACCTAGGGATAGCAGGCCACTGGCCACCCGGTGCACAGTGTCCAGAACGTCCGCATAGGTGACTTGCTGCTTGTTGAAGACGAAAAAAGCCTTCTCAGGAGTTCGAGAGACGGCCTCTTCGAGTGATCTGCCGATGCAGCTCAT
>Ga0299915_10003065_pt1 | contig 12115 bp, 14 predicted proteins | sample RVTome_13_FD_200263 | JGI IMG/M metagenome (GOLD analysis project Ga0299915, IMG submission 200263) | Soil microbial communities from uranium-contaminated site in the Upper Colorado River Basin, Wyoming, United States - RVT92D227 (version 2) ...
TCAGTTACGCCCATGGCACCAAGGCCAAGGTCGGTGGCTTTGCCGGGGCTAGGATCACCACTGACTCTCAGTCGTTTGAGACCACAGCCGACGAGATTGACCAGAATAAGCTGAGATTCCAGGGCGGCTGGAAGCTGGTCAAAGGAGCTGGTGCCGATAACGTCGACGGACCTGAATACGGCTTTAAGCAGGCTTCTGTCACCACAGCCGATGCCGTTTCAACGGTTCTCCAGTCCGTCGCCATCCCGACGGATTCCGTGGTCATGCTGGAGGCGAGGGTCCTTGGACGCAGAACCGGCGGAGTCGCTGGAGCCGCTGGAGATTCTTTCGTTCAGGTTAGGAACGTCAGGGCCAAGAACATTGCAGGCGTCGTGACGCTCCACGACGAATCAGCTCAGTATCTGAGTTCAGATCAGGCTTGGACGGCAGCGTTCGGAATAAACGGGACCAGCGTTGAACTCAGCGTTACTGGAGCAGTTGACAACAACGTGACCTGGCACACTTCCACCATCGTCCAGAGACTATTCTAGGAGGCGGTCATGATAAATATCCTTAAACTTTGGCTTCTGGCTCTTCTCGTCGCGGTCATTCCTTCCGCGTCCAGGGCTGCTTACCCGTCTCAGATCGACAACTTCTCGACGTCTTTGAGCTTATCCAAGGTAGCCAACGCAGCTCTGGCCATCGAGAACACATTGGGCACCAATCCACAGGGCACTTCCAGCACGGTTGGAACCCGTTTGTCCATCATCGAGTCGTTGCGTGACTGGCTTGAGGTTCAAAACATTCGACTTTCTGTGGATGAGGCCTTCCCAAGTCAAGGAAGCTATTCGTTAAGCGTCTCGGCCATACACCAACTCGGAGACACTCTTTATGTAGGAGGTCAATTCGGAGTCTGGGCGGGCGTGACTAGAAATTGTCTTGTAGCCATTGACGTTCCGACCAAGACCGTGATTAACACTTTTGATGCGGCCATAACAGGGACCTCTGGTGTAACCGTCATGGTGAATAAGATCATCGACTCTCCAAACGCCGGAAACCTTATTGTGGTGGGTAGATTTACGACGGTGAGTGGCACCAGCAGGATCGGTGTGGCCGAGATAGACGCAGCGACCGGAATCGCTACGTCTTTCGATGCGAATCTACTGACCTCTACCTCCAGCGCTTCGGTGGTAGCTGCTGTTGTCAGGGGGAGCAACATCTATTTCGGTGGCACCGGGTTTTCTTCGGTAGGTGGCGTGACACTCACCAGTAACTTGGCGGCTGTTGACAATACCGGGGTTCTTCAACCTTTCTATCCAAAAGATGCTTCTCCTAGTGGCCCATTTATCAACGATCTCGAAAGCACGCCGTTAGGAATCTGGGCTTTTGGTTCATTCTCATACCTTTCACCGACTCCGTCCGCTAGGATCGCAGTCCTAGATGCTACGACCGGAAACAATCTTGGGTTCATCTATAACGAATCGACGGCCGGACTTTCATCCGCAAGTAACTCGGTTGACTCCGACGGAAATTTTGTCTATGTCGTGGGTGGCGGTAACACGGCATTAAACTTTTCTGGCCTCCCGAGGCTTTCGGGACTGATGAGGTTCGATGGGAACACCGGGGCCGTCGATGTCACGAACACGGCTATGGTCGGATTAGCCGCAGAGGCCTCCGCTTTCGTCGTAGTTGGCGGGAATAAATTGTATGTTTCAACCGGGTCAGCAGCCGGCGGCACTACGGTTCTCGGTTTTGGAAAGCAAAATGGTATAAAGGGGACAAGAAGGGGCGTCGCCGTCTTTGACAAGAGCACTATGAACCTCCTCCCGGAGATCGTGGACTTAGATTTCAACAACACCTTTAGGATATATGTAACTGCGACAAAGTTATATGTAGGAGGAGCCTTCGGTTTGGCGAACGGGGTGTTTAGGCCGACATTGGCTTCTTTTTCTCTGATACCATGACTTATATAAACCAAAAAGGAGGAAAGCACCATGGGACTTCAAAAAAATGTAACGTCAGCTCGAACCGGGGCCGTTCTTGGCTTCCATGAGGTGCTGACCGTCAATGCCGCAGGCGACAAGGTCTCGGTGGTGGTCGCCAGCTACGTGGACAAGGCGGCCAAGGACGCGGGAAAGAACTTCGCGGAGGCCGCACCCCACGTCTTCGACTATGATGGATCGGCCATCAACAAGACGATGACGGCCTTCGCCCAGGACCTGCTCAAGGGCCTGCCGGAGTTCGCCGGCGCCGTCGAAGTGGCCTAAGCGTCGTTCTAGCTCCAGGGACCGCCATTGGCCATCTACGACGAAAGTCTTTACGACAACGACGTCTATGACGACCAGGACATTGAGCCTGTTGTCGCCCTGCTGTCGTTTGGCTGGAACCTGGAACCCCTTCCGGAGGAAGATGTGCCTGCAAAACTTGCCTATACCCTGAAAATTCAGGGAACCGACGAGAACAATCTCGTCGGCACACAAGCTGAGGTCGATGCCGAGATCAGTCTTGACATGGATGTCAACGGCGACGAGAACTACAAGGTGCCGGCCGGTGCCGTGGACCTGCCGCTTCACGTCCTTGACGGAAACGTCGACGTCGTGGTCTTGATCCCCAAGATCGAGATGACGGTCAAGTTCAACTCGGTGTCCGGCACCCCGTTCACGATCAGGGCCAAAGGTGCGATGCTGGTCGACGCCAAGGACATCACGGCGATCTTCGTCTCAAACGCCGGTGCCGTGTCCAACATCAGGCTCATCCAGGGCTCACGCCAGGGAGCATAAATGCCGGTCGAGATCATCCACACGTTCACCCCGCAGGAGCTTACGTTTCTGATCCAGCTAAAGCGGGTCGTGCCTAAGCCGTTTCTGAACTCCTGTGAGGACCCGACGGAGCGTGACTTTAAGCTCTTGGGCATCGCGGCGCTGGCGCTCGGCGACATCGCCAATATGCCGCCTTGTGAACACGGGCTGACGTTCCAAAACCTGCCGCTCGACCTCGTCCAGCTCCTCATCCTTGGCACCAACTACTACATCATGGCGTTCAGGATGGCCGAGTTCTCGCTCATCGACATCAGCTATAGCGACAACGGGCTGTCCGTCAACCTGGACCGTGTGTCCAAGATCAAGACCGCACTGGAGACCTTCGAGGCGATGTGGCTTCGTCAGATTCAGAACCGCAAGAACTGCCTGCTCCTGGGCCAGGGAGGCTTTGGCCTGAGGACCGCCCGCTTCCAGTCCAACTTCTCGCGGTTCGTCGGCATGTTGGGCACCGGCGGGGCCTTCGGCTGGAACGTGCCGTGAGCGACCTCTCCTACGTCTTTTACGTCAACGCGCTCAAGCTCATCGCCGCCGAGCGCCGCCGGAGCCGCCGCATCGACGAAGTCTATCGGATGTTGGCCCGTCACAACGTGCAGGCCGACCTCGTCGACTGGCTGTCCAACCCGTTCATCAAGATGGCCATGAAATTGCTCAGGAATTTTGGTTCAAACTATAAGATAGGTCAGGCGATTAAGCTGTTGGAAGAGGCCGGCGAAGAAGCCGAGGCCTCTAAGTCCAAGAAGAAGAGGTAGGCGATGTCGCTTCTCGGCGGCTCACTCTATAACCCGGAGCTCCTGACCGAACATCCAATTACGATCACACCGGTCTACGACGTGGCCGACGGTAACCCTTTGGCCATCTCTGAGACGACGCCCTTCGACGAGCCGAAGCCGAGCTTCCGGGGCGATGCGGCAAGGGTCGGGGTCTCTGAGTGGAAGGCCACAGAGGCCTATGACATTTCATGGCCCAAGCAGACGGGGGCCGTGCGCTACCGGCTCTACGCCTCGATGTCGCCGACCGGCCATGGATTTTTGGTCCAGGACGAGATCAAGGGCACGACCACTCGGTTCTTCCCCCCCTACTTCACAGAGTCCGTGGCCTACTTCTTCTGGGTCGCGGGCGTCGACAAAGACGGAAAAGAGACGTGGATTACCGACGTCCCATCGTCGCTGATGGCCACCCGCGAGAAACTGGCGTTCTTCCCCAATCCGATCACCAACGATCCATGCTTCTACCCGGCTGCCGACGAGCTCAACTGTGAGTTGGTCAAGGTTCTCCAGTTTATCCGGAGCGGTGACCGGCTCGAGCTGGAGATCAACGGGGAACCGGCGTTGCTCTACCTGCGCCGGCACGCCGAGGACCGCCCTTGGGGCATCCCTTGTTCCTGCACCGATGGCGGAAACGATGACGATTCAGACCCGGATTATGAGGGCCGCGGGAGGTGCAAGCTCTGCTTCGGCACCGGCATCTTCGGTGGGTTCCTGCCCCGCATCTCGATCGCCATTCGGTATGGAAATGCGCCGGAGCAGAATTTTGTCCATACAAAAAGGGGCTTCGAACTCCAGCACAAGTTCAACACCTACATGTTGTGGGTGCCCACGGTCCGGGTCGGCGACCTCGTTGTCAAGGCCGACGGTAGCCGCTATGAGGTGGTCAAGGTCAGCCCCGACATTTCGACCCGCGGGGTCCGTCTGCATCAGGAGTTTGACCTCCAGCAGGTCGAAAAGACCGACATCCTGATGGAGGTCACGGACGAGGCGATCCAGAGGTCCCTGGACAAGGCTAAACTGCCATCGTTTCTCAAGCCGGGCTTCAAGTCCTTCGGATAGGCCATGCCAGCACCTACACCCACAGCGATCCAGAACTTCCTGACCAGCGCCCTGCTGGCCAAGGGCTTCACCAAGAAGTCCTATTTGGACGGGGCTCTGGTCGTAGACCCCACCAAATTGCCAGACAAATTGGCCGATTTGGTGTCGGGCCTGAGTAACGGCCTGGCCCAAGAATGGGCGGTCTGGCAGGCCAGCCAGGCCGTGGTCGCCGTGGACACCGTTACCGGGGCCCCGGTGGTCGGAACCCCGCCTGCGGCCCTGCCCTAAGGCCTTCCGAAAAAGTTGAAAATCCCTTGACCTCTTATACATTAGGTCCATGGCACTCGCAGAGTTCAAGGTCACCAACGTCTCTAATGGCCGCCTCGAACTGAGGCCCTACCGGATCGTGCTTGGGCCCGGTGAGTCGGTCAAGTTGGCGGCACCGCTCGACGAAAACATCAATTGGCTGATTGGCCGCCGGCTGGCAAAGCTGGAGCCCTTGGCCTCGGCCCGTGAAGCACGGGTCCAGCCGTTTACCGTGACAGAACCGCCCCGGCCTGCCGAGCCAAAACCTGGTCGGCGCCGTGACCGAGACAACAGTTAAGCTCTCCATAGGGGGATAGGAAGATGCCCACATTTGCGCCCGGATACGTCCCACCTGGATTTTATGTCCAGCAAGAGGACATCTCGACGCCCGACATCACGCCGGGCATCCGCATCTCTGCCATCATTGGCCAGGGTGCAAAGACACTTGGCCGCACCGAGACCCTGACGAAGGGCGCGAAGAACGGCACCGACGGCCCTCTGTCCAACAACATCGTCATCAACCTGGTGTCGGTCAAGGACGAGGACAACGTGGTCTACCAGAAGGGCCGCGACTTCCAGCTTGCCCGCGTCGGCGACGAAGCGTTCGTCGACTGGTCGCTCAAGGCCACGCTGACCGGCTCCGTCGACCTTTCGACCTTGGCCCCGGACCCGGGCACCGTCCTGGACGGCAAGGTCCTGCGCCTCATCATCGACGGCGGCACCGGCACCCCTGCCGACCAATATATCTTGTTCTCAGCGCCGCTTCTCACGCCTGCGGACGTCGTCAACTTCATCAACTCCTGGCATCCGTCGCTGGTCGGCGTCGCGTCCCTGGACGTGAACAACCGCCTGGTCCTGACCGCGAACTCCGTGGTCATCGACGAGGGCAACGCCAACTCGGTTCTCGGCTTCGTCACCGGGGCCTCATCCGAGGTCCTGGAGCCGGCGACCGGCAAGACCTACCAGGTGGCCTACGTCTCGGACAAGTTGTCCTCCGAATACGTGCCGAACATCTTCCCCGGAAACATCAATCAGGCGGTGGCCGCCTATGGCGAGAAGCGCCCGGCCACCTTGTTCGACAGCGGCACCGCCACCGGCTCGGGGACCCGCACGTTCACCGACACGACCAAGACCTGGACGGTCGACGAGTGGGTGGGCTTCTACCTCAAGATCACCAGCGGCACCGGCAAAGGCCAGGTCAGGGTCGTGATCTCCAACACGGCCAACACCTTGACCCTCAGCCAGGACTGGACGCCGCTTCTGGCCCCCGACGGCACCTCGCTCTACACCCTGACCGACGTCAATGACAATTCGATTTCCAAGGGCTGCCAGATCGCGGTCGATGCAGGGGCTACGGTGCTCATTACCAGCCAATACGCCGACGACATCTTCAACGACCCCAACATCAAGGGCGCGATTGACGCGCTCAAAGAGGACACGAAGGGCTTTAGGGCCTACTGCCTGACGCTGATGAGGGGCCTGGGTTCGACCGAGGTCGATCCTATCAACTACCTCAAGGCCCATGTGGACAGCGAGTCCGATGTGCTCCACAACCGCTGGCGGCAGGCCACCATTGGCCTGGCCCAGGGCAACGTCGACTTTACGACGTTCACGACGCTGGCCACCGGCATCAAGGACGACCGCATGTCCTTGGTCAACGTCTCCGAGGTGGTCAGGGACTTCGGGTTCGGTAAGGAGACGCTGGACGGCTCCTATATGGCGGTCGCCTTGTCAGGCGTGATCTGCGCCAACGAGTTGGCCCGCAATCGCATGACCCGCAGGTCCGTGGCCACCGCGTTCTCGGTCGCCGACTTTGTCGACCATTTCACGGTCACAGAGAAGAACCTGATGGGCGCCGCCGGCGTCTCGATCTTTGAGCGCCGTGGCACCGACCTGGTCCTGAGGGACGACCTGACAACCGACCAGGGCACCAAGCTCTCGAAATACATCCGGCTCACCCGGATGAAGGACTTTGTCTCTGACTTCCTCAAGACCCGCCTGGAGGACCTGACGGTAGGCCAAGTGGTGATCGAGAACTCCGAGGGCGGAGCCGACGTCATCTCCAACACAAAGGCCAACCTGAACTACCTGTTCTCGGTCTTGATCGCCAACGGCACGGTCCGTAGCGTCGCCAACCTGTCGGTCAAGCTGAACGCTCTGGACAGCTCTCAGCTCGACATCACGGCGGACATCTTCCTGACGCCTGAAATCAAATACGTCTTCGCCCTGCTCGGCTTCGGCGTCTAAAGGAGACCCACATGCCCATCCGCCAAACACTCGAAGTCGCCAAGCACATCGCCAGGTCCAAGGCGCTCATCACCATCTACGGGACCGAGGGTGGCTACGACCCGAAGGACGGCATCCCCGAGCTGTCCAGCCTCAAGTTCATCGGCAACGTCACGTCGATCGACATCCCGGTCAACCGTGGGTCGGTCGAGCGCCGGGAGCTCAACGCCTCCACGTTCGGGCGCATCATGGAGATCGTGCCTGGACTCGTCGACTTCGAAGGCTTTCAGCTCAATGCCGTGGTCACCTACAAGGAGACGTTCCTTGAGGCCTGCGGCTTCCGTGGTCACGTCCTGGACTTCCAGGCGTTCCCCATGCTCTTCCTGTTCAGGCTTCCGACCCCGGACCCGGACCAGTTCCCTGAGCGCACGTTGGTCGCTGAGACCGCGTGGCTCAAGAGCAATCCCTTGATGTTTTCGGTCGAGGAGAAGGACGACCTGCGCATCACCCAACAGGTGTCCATCGCCATCAGCAACCTGCGCGAGATCACCTAAAGGCCGGAGGGTCAGATGCCCATCCGGGATCGGCTTCAAATCCCTAACACGGCGGCGCGTCAGCGTTGGGCCGCCACCATCAAGGTCGGGATCGACCTTGAGGACGTGCTTGGGTTGTCAGGGGACGTCGCGGACCTGGCGCTGGCCGGCGCTGCGGCCACCGGAAACCTCAACGGGCTCTTGGCCACGCTCAAGGAAGCTGGCACCATCGAGAGCGTCGACTTCATCCAAAACCGCAAGATCAAGGAGCGCTATGCGCTCGGAAAGAACTCGCTCAACTCCTTCCAGAACATCCCTCAGCAAGTCTCCAACACCCTCAGGCTTTCGAGGGTGGTCCTAAAGCGGATTCCCGAGGTTGAAGCCGCTTTCAACTTTCTTCCCTCAAACCTCATCCTACAACAGCTCCCGTTCATCATTGAACTCCGGGACGTCGGCGATAACAGTGGCGAGACCGATATTCGGCACCTGTGTTTTCAGTGCTGGTTTACCGACTCGACAGTCCGTTATGACACCACGTCCAAGGACGACACGCGGTTGATTCAGAACGCTACTATCAACGTCGGTAGCGTCCTGACCTTTGACCAGTCGTTTGGTGGAAACCCGGTGGTTCAAGCTGCATCTGCTTTGGCCTCGATCGTGGTCTCGTCATTAACCGAGCCGGCCGAAGACGTCATCCAAGATCTAAACATCGCCTGACCCTAGACCAGGGCCGGGCCAACCCCAAGGAGGCCGACCCACATGCCACCCGTAACCCCCCCACCAGCACCCAAAGCCGCGCCCGGACCCGACGATGCCACGCTCAGGAAACAAATCGAGGAGATGGAGCGCCGCAACGCCGTCCAACGGGGCGAGGCCGAGGGCATCCTCCAGGAGATCGAGGACAAGGAACGGCGCCAGGCGCTCGGCCTCGACATCGAGTTCGACGTCTCCAAGCTCATCACCCAAGGTATCGTCGAGAAGCGCGGGCTCAAGATTATTGAGGGTCTGTATATCGACATGCACACGCTGACCAAGGAAGAGGACATCCTGGCCGAACAGTTGGTGGAGCAGGTCTATGAGGCGCTAGGGGGTGGCATCAAGCTGTCGAAGCCCTATTACGAGGCCAAGGCCACGGCGATGCTGGCCATGGCCATCAGCCGGTGCAACAACCGGGTGTTCCCGGGTCCACCAACCGAGCCCGACAAGCGGAAATCCGCCGAGTTCGAGAGCGCGTGGAAGGGCAAGGTCGAACTGTTCCAGATCGTCCTCAAGTTCCCCAGCAACCTGGTGGACTCCTTGTCGTTTGTCTACGTCAATCTGGACAAGGCCGACGTCCTGTTGGAGGGTGAGAGCCAAAAAAAATCTTCTCGACCCTAGCCTCTAAGAGGCTATGGGTCGTCTGTAGGACGTTCAACGTGCTTCCGAACGATCCGCTGGTCCGCCGGTTGAAGCCCGTCCAGGTCGAATGGATCAACTGGCACCTACAGAGAGAGTCGGAAGCGATGAACAACAGGTCTGGCCAGGGAGGGTTCAGGCTGGAATCGTCTGCGGACGTTCCAGGTGAACTCTTTGGCGGCAGAGCCGAAGGGCGACCAAAGTCCGCCCATGACTTCTTAGGTAAAGGATAGACGGTGGCCAACAAAGACCCAAACTCACCACGCTCTTCACAAGGCCTCTCGCCGGCCGGTCTCGGAGACATCGAGGGGCTGGCTGCGCTTGTTGATGCCCTTGAGGACGTTCAGACAGGGGGCAAGAAGGGTTCGAAAGAACTCAAGAACCTGAACGACCGGATGGAGATACTTGTCAAGGCGACTAAGAAGTCCAAGGACCCGGTCGTGGTCTTGACCACGGTTTTTGGAAAGATGAAAAAAGGTAGCGACGAAGCCTCGAACTCCATCACGGTTTTGACCGCCGAGATTGAGAAGAGCGTCGAGGTCATGACCAGTTCGTCGAAGGCTACGCTTGAAAAAAGTATTGAAGGTATCAAGAAGATGCAGGCCGAATTGGTGGCCAGCGGCAAGGGCAACAGCCGCGAGGCCGTGATGCTGAATACCAAGCGGTCTCAACTCCAGATGCAGGCGTTCAAGGACGAAAAGAACTTTATGATCGAACGCGCCAAGATGCTACAGCAGGGCTCAGAGGGCGTGATTGGCAGGTTTAAAGGCGTTGGAATGGGAGTCCTAAACGCCACGATGAAACATGGGACCGCCGCCGCCGAAGCTCTTGGTGGCGCTCTTGGCCTTACCTCCGGGGCCATGATGGCGGTGGCCGCTGCCGCCGGAGTCATACTTGCCGGATTTGCGGCCTTTATCTTTGTGGCCAAAAGGTCGTCAAAGATGATGAACGACATGGCCGAGGCTGGCGACACAACTTCCAGTAGCCTGGATGAGATGAGGGCTCGGTCGCAGGAGTTCTTTCAGCAGACGGCGGACGCCGCTGGCCGCGCCAACATGACCTTCGACAAGATGCAAGGGCTTCTGGTCGACATCAACAAGGAATACGGATTTTCTCTGGGCCTGGGAGCCGACTTCGCTGGAACCGTGGCTAACGTCGGAAAGACCTTTGGCATGGCCAACGAGGAGTCAGTGAAGTTGGCGACCAAGATGGCGGTGCTGGCCAGGACCACCAATCAGTTGGCGATTAAACAGGTATTCACGGCCTTTGGCGTCGAGGCCGCAAAGCTCAGGCTCCCACTGGATGCCCTGGCCGAACCCATGATGGCGCTCTCTGAACTGGCCGGAAGGACCGGCCACGACGTCAACGCGGCTGCCGATAGTCTCGGTCTCATCATCCATTCGGTCGAGACCCTAAAGACCTCCGGCATCTCCATGTTCAGAAACATGCAGTCGGCGGACATCGCCAAGTTCACCAAAGAGTTTTCTGGCTTTATCACCGGCATGGACCAATGGACGCTGGCGGCTATGACGTTCAAGGACAATGAGACGTTCCAGGGCATGACCGAGCGGGTGGCCAGCATGGACACTAGGGCTAGGATCAACGCCATCCGCGACATGATGAAGGAGAACGAACTTTTTGGCCCACAGCATGCCTCGGAGCTCGGGGCGATCCTGGGTGGCAAGACCCCTGAGGAGATGCTCCAGCGGGGCAAGATTGCTCAGGCCGCCGTCTCAGGCAACATGAACGACTCTGAATACAACTCGCTCATGGCCAAAGACATCAACCGCCAATTGGCCGATCGCAAGACCGCCGGCGAGGCCATCCAGTTCGGCGTCGATCCGACGGCTTTTATGATGGACCGCGTGCAGAGGATTCTCGACTCGCTCATCAACATCCAGAACGTCATCTTGTTCTGGAAGGGTAGCGGTCCAAAGAACCCTGCTCAGGCCGCCGCCGTTCAGGGGGCGGTTCCAGCCTCAGGCTCTTATGCGGCCTCGGCGCTGGCCGGCAGGCGCCAGTCCAATTCGGCTCCTGTTTCCTCATCAGCGTTGAGGTAGGCGATGCCTCTTGCCCCGATTAAAGACCGGACCATCTCCCTGACCCTTGAGAGCGACATCAAGGAGAACAGCACCAATTCTAATAGCACGGTGCTCAGGAAGCCCTCTCAGTCGTTCACCGACAAGTTCATTCCCAGCTCGGGTATAGCTGGAGCCGTGGCCCGTAAGGTCTTGAACCTCAAGCCGGACCCGACGCTCAGGCTGGTCGGACCCATGGCCATCGACTTCACCTACGAGGCTGAGGTTGCGGTCGAAGATGGTCTCTTCACCTCCTATATACAGCCCTGGTTCGTGAAGCCGGTGTCAATCAGCATAAGGGGTGAGTCCTACCTGGGGACCTACACGCTGATCTCCAGAGCCGACAAGGACGTCGAGAGCGCGTTGAAAAAGATGTTGGAGTCGCTCAATGACTTTTCGGCCAGGGTGGGCCATCCCGGAACCAAGTCCAGGGTCTTGCTTGAGATCAGGAACAACCCAAGAAACGCCCGCAGGTTCTTAGGCTACATCCGGCGCCTGAACTTCGGCGAGAACGTCAGCACGCCTTTTATCCTCAATTATGAGATTGGGTTTGTGGGTAGGTCTGTGGATGACATGGAAGTTGTGGCCGGAAAGGTGAACGCCAGGGAAGCACTCAAGCGGGCAGGGGCCTGACGTGGCTGACACCTTCCAGGTCACAGAGGATAACTTCTCGAAGACCGAACGGCGCTTCCTGCTGTTCCAGGTCGACCTTGGCGACCGCGGCCTTAACACGGTTCTGGGCGTTCGTGGACTGACCGACACTAGGGCACCTCAGGACTCAGTCCGAATTTCGGACCCTGTGGATTACGACGATCCGGCGTCCCCCATCTACTGGCGCAAGGTCAACAATTTCCAGGACGGCGAAAATAATAACAGCTACGTCAAGGAGTTGAAGAATCAGTTTGAAATCTTTCTAGCTCAGTTCCAGAACGCCATTTCCAATAGGTCCATCAAGCTCAAGGGCACCGAGGGCC
>Ga0299915_10003067_pt1 | contig 12110 bp, 12 predicted proteins | sample RVTome_13_FD_200263 | JGI IMG/M metagenome (GOLD analysis project Ga0299915, IMG submission 200263) | Soil microbial communities from uranium-contaminated site in the Upper Colorado River Basin, Wyoming, United States - RVT92D227 (version 2) ...
TCAAGTTTCTTGCTGATTTCTTTCAGTAACTCAATAATCTGTTCTTGATCAGTCATTGTTCTCACTTCCTTTTCCTGAATAATCTCGCATCATCAAGTTCACAGACATATTCAAATCCGTTTTCAATCAGTTCTGATGCTTCTTTCACAGTCTTAGCCGTCTTGCACACATATTCGTCCTGAATAGTCGCAACAGCATTTGCTAAATGGATGTATCTCAGCGTATTCTGAATGTTGACGTGCCCAAGACTTTCCTTGACAAACAGAATGTCTTTTGTTCTGTGATAGAGCATTGTGGCTTTCCAATGTCTAAAAGTCCTAAGACTAATCAACCTGATTCGAGGGTTTTGCAGTTTATTTGCTACTCTGGTTCTTGCTTTGACAAAATTGATAGCAAAATGCTCTAGTTCATCAGCGAATCTGTCTCTTTGACCGCTTGAGGAAAAAACGTATTGGTTCTTCTTTGGCAGGGCTAGAAGCATATTCAATGTCTGCTCTGTAATGCCGAGTTTTCTTGCATGACTGTATTTTGCTGGTGTGATTGTTACACATTTGCTGGTTGTGCTGATGTCAGTCCATTTCAAAGTCCATGCCTCGATGGGTCGTGCACCAGTATCTTTTAACACGCGAAGGAACGTTGCCATCTTCGTTCTAACACTTGAAATGACGGAATCAAGTTCTTCTTCTAAAGGAACAAAAGGCAATGTCTCTTCTCTTCTAATGTGCGGCAACTTGATTTCAGTCAGTCCTAGCATGTTCAGATAGTCTCGGTAGGCATTGATTGTAATGTCCTTCGTTCCGCTAGCCCAACCGCAAGTATTCAGAAAGGCTATCACATTATCTGGGTTAGGCAATTCAACGCCATGCTTCAATAGGCTCTTAATTATCTTGATTTTTCGCTTGATGGTAGCTGGCTTCAAGGCTTTCTTGCAGAGCAAATAGTTCAGATATTTGGTCAGAATTTCATTAACAGCGGGGTGTTCAATGATGGTGCGGGGGGTGGGATTTGAACCCACGAACCTCTACAGGATAGGCGCCTCAGGCCTACGCCTTTGACCATGCTTGGCAACCCCCGCCCCTTGTTGGTTGCTCTATCTCCTAACCCTAGGTCTGAATTAAATCTTACCCATTACTGACACTGTTAAGATATTTGACCCGAAGAGGGCGCTGAGTTTAGGTTAAGACTATCTTTAACGCTTGAGTCTAGACTTAACTTAGATAATTGGAGACGTGTAGAATGCGGATTACAATAAATCCTGTAGAAGAAATAGAGACGGCTTATAAGAATGGGAACTTCTTCACTGGTTTTGCTCTCGCGGTCACCTATTCTGAACGCGAGGCAAACCAGATTCTTAGCGTTTTTTTCCACCATCGAATTCCATCAGATATTATTGAAAGATGGTCTTTGACAACGAAATTCAGGATAGTATGCGGACTGAATCTAATCGGAAAAACAGTCATGACAAAATCCGTGAGATTGTGGACATAAGAAATCGTTTGATACATCCTACTGAAAGAGAAGACAAAGAGAAACGAAGGGGTGATGTTTTTCTGCGATTTCGTTTGAATGAAAAAGAGAAATCTTCACTGCTAAACTTCAAAGAATGCTACACCACACTCTTGCTAGCCGATTCTAGGATATTCAAGGAAAAGTTCGGAGATAAGGGAATCAGATACTTGTAATCGGGTTTGCAGAGTCTAAATAGAACGTTCAACTTCGATGCATCCATGGCAGAGCGTGGGTTTCTCAGAGAAACAATACAAATCTGGGCAGAAAGGCTTAAGATAAATTGCACTTGTACTGTAACCCATGTCACGTGTCCCATCTTCTAGCGTCCTTATATCTGAAGAACTTGACGCTCTTTTGAAGGAAGTAGGACCCCAACACAAATTTTCAAAATGGATCAACAGCATGTCTGACGCTTTGAAAGAAAACATGTATGCCGGTCAGCTCATACAGAAGCATATGATTCCAAATTACTATATCGAGAAATACGGGGTGAACCACTTGTTTCGATATGGACATCCTGAAGGTTATCGTTCATGTTATGTTGTTGTGCAGGGAAGCACGCGTATACTGGACTTGATGTCTCATGAAGAATATGACAAGCGGTTTGGCTACAGAACAACCTAGCGGAGTTTCACGCTAGATCTTATCAAGGCCTCGAGTTTGGGGTTGTTAACGCCAGTGTAGATTATTCCTGATTCGTGGAAAGCTATTCTTCCAGAAGCTTCTAAATATGCGAGTATACGTTGAAAGGTCTGATATTGCACTTTCCTGGGAAGACTTCTCCAAAGCTGCATCCTGGTAGGATAGTCTTTGGATTCCAGAATTGCTTTTTCAACCATCAGGATAGTATCTAGCTTAGGCTCATGGAGAATCGGTTTTGGCTGATGAACGAATAGTTTCGGCTCATCGATAACCTTCTCGACCACTTCTGACACCTCATTCTCTGTTTTGCGCGTTTCTCTAACTACCTACTACCTACTGCTACTAACCATTATATAAACTTATATATGTCTTTCCTCTAGATTTCGCATCCATTAGAACTTTTCAAGTCTTGATGATATAAGAAAGAAAAAGATTGATTTTGCGTAAGGCTTCCTAGAGTATTCGAAAATCTTCCTTGATCGTCGTGAGCACCACGTGCGTGTTCGTTCTTTCGACAAACGGTAGCGACAGCAGACGCTTCGTGAACTTACTGAGTTCCTCGCGGTTCTTGAATTTGGCAATTATCGCTGCGTCTGACAAACCGGTCAAGTCGTAGACGCAGCAGACGTTGGGAATTCTCGCTATCTCGTTTTCCATTTCTAAAAGTCTTCCTTTTGAGACGGTTATTTCCGTCACAACAGTCAATTCGTAGCCAAGTTTCTCTTGATCTAACAACGCAGTGTATCCTTTGATTACTCCTCCTTCTTCCATCCTCTTTATCCTTGATAGAACTGTGCCGATCGATATTTTGCATTCTTTCGCGATCTGTCTAGAAGAAAGCCTTGCATCTTCCGTCAACACTTTCAGCACTTTGACATCTGTCTCGTCCAGATTCATTTCAACATTTCACCTTTAAACATATATCGAATCTGGTGGTCAATTATTTAACATTTGCTCTTATTTATAGGAATAAGCCTTAAATATGTTCAGTGCATCTTGATTTTGTTATATATTTGCTCTGCAGGGATCATCGTGGAATTTGCCAAACTTCAAGAGATCCAAAACCTCGAAACTTGTCTCAAACTCGCGAAGAACGCTGACTTTGTCCTTTTGCACTTCACCGACGTTCTTGGCTACCTGAAAGGCAGGACAATACCCGCAGAAGAGACCAGAAACGCCTTGACAAAGGGAGTAACTTTTGACGGTTCTTCGATGCTCGGAGGCGTCGGCATAGAAGACAGCGACATGATAATGAAACCCGACATGTCTACTTTCACCGCTGTTCCGTACTACTTCTACGACAAAAGCGTCGCCAGCTTCATCTGCGACATAAAGCGGCCAGATGAACAACAGTTTGAAGGAGACCCTAGAGACATTCTGCGTAAAGTAATGGACAAGATCAGAAAGGAAGGCTATTCGCCGACAGCCGCGGCAGAACTGGAATTCTATCTGGTCCAGAAAAACGAAAAAGGCGAAATCATCCCGGTTGAAAACCACCTCATCGACAAGCAGCGTTATTTCGACATCGCCCCAGGGCGGGATCTCACAGAATCCTACCGCATGGACTTAACTGATGCGCTTTCGACGTTAGGGATTATTGTTGAGCGTCAGCACCACGAGGTCGGTTCCGCACAGAATGAAATTACCTTCAGGTACTCCGACCCTTCTGCTACGGCCGACAGCATAGTGCGCTACAAGTTCGCAGCAAAGGCTGTTGCCGATAAGAAATACGGTTGGACAGCAACGTTCATGCCCAAGCCATGGCAAGGCAAAGCCGGCAGCGGAATGCACGTTCATATAGGACTCTTTGACGCAAAAAGAGGCGAAAATCCGTTCTTTGATCCTAATAGCTATGGGTACGTCAGCCAAGAATGCCGATACTTCATCGGCGGGATACTCGAACATGCTCGAGCCCTTTGTGCAATAGCAGCTCCAACAGTCAACAGCTACAAGAGACTCGTGCCGGGCTACGAAGCTCCAGTTTACATCGCATGGAGCAAAAAGAACCGTTCAGCCCTTGTTCGCATTCCAGCCTTTTCAGCGGACAACCCCAAAGAAGCACGCATCGAATTCCGATGTCCAGACCCACTGTGCAACCCTTACCTGACGTACACAGTGGTCTTCGAAGCAGGACTAGAAGGCATCAAAAAGAAAATCGACCCAGGCGACCCCATCGACGCCAACATCTACCATATCAGCGAAGCAGACCGCAAAAACCTCGGCATCAAAACCCTCCCCGCGTCGCTAGAAGAAGCCTTAGAAGAATGGTCAACCGATGACATCTGCACGCGGACGCTGGGCAAAGACACTGCAGAGAAGTATACGCAACTCAAGAAACAAGAATGGCAAGAATACCAGCCTCAAGCACCGAAAGACGCAAAAAGCGTGACAGCCTGGGAAGTCCAGAAGTATCTATTTGCCTGACTTCACTGCAAATTGAAATTGTTCTGCTCTTGGGCACACTTTCTTAAGCATCTTAGGATATACCCAATTTCATGCCGACGGCAGGAATTGGAAGAACAAACAAAGTCTTGTTCCTCTCAGGCATTGTTCTTTTAGCAATTGGATTCATGGTGGTCTTCTATCATACAAGTTTCTTTCTAGTTTACGAAATGCATGGGAATGGCGTGAAAATCGACGAGTACCCGTACCAAAATGCTGGGTTAGCATTGGTCTTAACGGGATTAATTTTCCTTGCATTGGGTTTTCTTTACCCGACACGAAAACAAGAACCAGTTAAGGAGACTTCGGTTCGGTAACCACTTTCCAAGCATGGGCGCACGCTAGGTCCACGATGGCATAGCGTTTGATTTAGACGACGGCAATATTCTAATCGCGCATTTCGGCGGAACCAAAAGCCGACCAATAGTTAGGTCTTCTTCAGGAAACCCTCTCTAGGCTCGTAGATCGTGCCTTCACGCAGCAGTTGCCCCAAAAAGCGACTCGACTCAGACCTTGATATCTTGTATTTCTCATCAAGCTCCGTTTCCAACGCGTCCTTTTCTACCATGCCCGTTTCTTTCTCCATCTCCATCAAAGTGCCCAAGATTATCTGTAAACGGTCACGCGTGGTCTTGCTCTTCCCAGTCATGATGATGTCAATGTCGATCTTGTAGGAAGACAGGTCAATCCCAACCTCCTCCAGAGACCGTTTCATAATCGCAACGGCGGCTTCCGCGTCCTCAGCAGTGACTTCCTTCCTCAAAGCCGCTCGCGCCCTTGCCTCTGAGGTGCGAACAAGCGACTCCAGCTGGCGTGCAGTAATAGCGACAGGCGAACCTTCAGCCTCGCTGGCTGCGCGCATTGCCAGGTAGAAGTCGTTCAATCGCTTCAAAGCATCTTCGGTTAACACTGGCCTAACGCTCTTTGCATAGCTGATGTACTTTCGCAGCAAATCAACAGAGATCGGCGGCTCAATAGGGCTTGAACCTTTCCTGTGTAACTCGAGGATGTGCATTGACATCTTCAAGTCTGAATCCTTGTTCGGAACGTCCCTCAAAACGAAAATCAAGTCAAACCTGGACAAAATCGTAACGGGGAGCGAAATGTTCTCTGCCACAGTGCGATGAGGTTCATATCTGCCTAAAGTGGGGTTTGCAGCTGCTAGAATGGCTGTTCGTGCATTCAATGTTGCAACGATGCCGCCCTTTGCAACCGAAACTGTGTGCTGTTCCATAGCTTCATGGATCGCGACTCTGTCTTCAGGGCGCATCTTGTCCATTTCGTCGATGCACGCAATACCTTTGTCAGCAAGAACCAAAGCGCCGGCTTCAAGGCTCATGCCGCCGCCTTTTTCCCTGATGACCGCAGCCGTTAATCCAGCAGCCGTCGTGCCACGACCAGAGGTGTACAGGCCACGCGGGGCAATCCTCGCAACATACTGTAATAACTGGGATTTCGCTGTTCCAGGATCACCGATTAGCAGAGCGTTCATTTCGCCACGGATCGCTATGTCTGGCAGGGTTTTGGCCACACCGCCGAAGAGAAGGTACATGATCGCTTCCTTCACGTGATCGTACCCGTAAATCGACGGTGCGATTGAGCTAATGATTTTACGGTGAACCCAAGGATCCTTCGCCAACTCAAGAATTTTCTCCTCTTCCTCAGGGGAGGGCATTGCGGTGTCGGGCTCTTTGCCCAAAACTTCAATCGAATTGGCGTCTAAGTGAAGAATGAAAGTGCGAAGCTTCCCCACACCTGGAAGTGCAGGAGGCAAGGCCCGAACTGGACCTACGCAAGAAACATGGTCACCCGGTCTGGCTACATCAACGATCTCTCTGCCGACAAGTTTGATGCTCAGAGTCCTCGGAAGTTGACCAGGCGGCAGATCCTCGGGTCTCTCCTGAATCCGCAAATCTTGGGAATCTATGAAGGTTGAGTCTTCCTGAACAAACTCGTAAGGCCCTTTGCTTCCACAGCTCGGGTCACCGCAGGCGAAAGGCGCCCTCATGAAGATCCCGGTCTGGTTGACGGGCGTGATCGTTCCACATCTCTTGCACTTGAACGCTGCCTGCATCACCATTGGGCGCACAGGAGAGGAACGGACAACGATGCCCTCTACCATGACAAACTTTCCGATGTGCACTGAACCCAGTTTACGCAAAGGTGCGGGTTCCAGAAGTCTGACAATTCGTACGTCTATTACGGCGGTTTTCTCTGCGTACTCGGGGTCTTCGATCTGTAGTTGCGCATAGGCAGCGTTGTTCGCGTGTTTAAGATACTCGTCAGGTTTGGCTAGAAGCTCTTCGGCCAGCGCCTGATCAAAGGCTAAGAGGTCTTCAAAATTAACTGTGAGCGACGTTTTTGCCGTCATTGCCATCTGCGAGAGTCTTTGTCTGTAATCTTCGGTTTTCAGGAAATTCTGAAAACGTTCTTGCGGGTCTCCAACCTCTATTTCTTCAACCATCCGTTTCCTTCTCCTTATGGTTCAAGATCTGAGTCTTCCAGTTGTTGATGACTTGGTAAAGCTGTTCGTACAAGAGTCTCTCTTCAACAGTCAGGTTTCTTAGAGTGCTTTCGGTTTGAACAGGTGTTGTAGCAATCGAAACTATCTTTTTCAGCCTTGAATTCACAATGTCTTTTCTGAGTTGGTCCGCTCTCTCGAACTCGCGCATCTTCTCTGGATTGTTCGCAATTTCTTGCCGTGCTCCTGTGATGTATCGGCGAAGCTTTGGGTAGAAGCCTTCTGGCAATTTTGACATTTGCCCAGCTGTTTGAACGCGTTCCATCCATTGAATTTTGCCCAGTTTGGCTACGTCCAGCATGTCTTCAGCATGAAACCGTGCTACTCCTGTTCTGACGAGTTCTAGAGCCACCCAGTAGCATACATCGTAATCGCTGCCTTCATCAAACGGTCCGACGCTCAACCCGGCGAGTTTGATTTCTGGGCAGCTTCGGTTTGCGATGATTCGCACGGGAGAATTCTCAAAATCGAGGTCTGCGTTTCTTACGGAAGCGAATGCCCTGACCATTTTCCCCTCAGTCTCTCCGAACTTTCTAACCTACCAATACGCATATAAAAAGTGTTGTGAAAAAAATTTGAGTCGAGATTCAGAGACTTTCAGTGGAACTGCATCTGCTCTGCAACCGTGGGAATTCGGCTTTTCAGCGTTTTTTGAAGTAAAAAAAGAAGCGAGTTTGTTTTGTTGTTATGGCCACAGACCTAACGTCTTGATTGCATCAGAGACTCTGCCAACGCCCAGCATCAAAGCGGCAATTCGCATGTCGCACTTTTCCTTCTTGGACAATGGGTACACGTCTTTGAAGGCCTTCACCATCTTGGCTTCGAGTTTCTTGTTCACTTCGTCCAAAGTCCAGTGGTCCCTTTCCAAGTTCTGAACCCACTCGAAATAGCTCACTGTTACTCCGCCTGCATTCGCCAAAATGTCAGGGATGAGCAGTGTTTTCTTTTCATAGAGTATTTTGTCAGCCTCAGGCGTCGTCGGTCCGTTCGCACCCTCTGAAACTATCTTTGCCTGTATCTTGTCGGCGTTTTCTTTGGTGATCGAATTCTCGAGAGCTGCGGGTATGAGTATGTCGCATTTGGTTGAGAGCACTTCTTCATTCGAAATGTTTTCAGTTCCTTTGAAGTTCACCACTGACCCTGTTTTTTGTTTATGCTCGTACACCTTGTATGGATTCAATCCTTCTTTTGAGTATATTCCGCCCATCGAGTCGCTCACTGCTAAGATCTTCGCGCCCCAATCATACGCTATCTTGGCGGCGTTCCACCCAACGTTGCCGTAGCCTTGAACAGCAATCGTTGATCCTTTGAACTTCATGTCCAATTGCTTGCATGCCTCTCTGACGCATATGTCTACTCCCCGTGAAGTTGCTTCATTACGTCCTTCGGAACCGCCGATTGCTATGGGTTTTCCTGTGACGCATTCCGGAACACTGTAGCCTTGTCGTTGACTGTAGGTATCCATGATCCACGCCATCGTCTGTGCGTCAGTGTACACGTCCGGCGCAGGGACATCGCGATAAGGTCCGATGATGTCGAAGATCATACTCGTGTAGCGTCTCGTCATGTTCTCCAGCTCAGCTCGGGACATTTCTTTGGGGTTGCAGCAGATACCCCCTTTAGCTCCTCCGTATGGAATATCCATTACTGAGCATTTCCAAGTCATCCACATGGACAGCGCCGTGACCTCGTCCAGGTTTACCCCTGGATGGTATCGTATGCCGCCCTTGTAGGGGCCTCTTGCGTCCATATGTTGGACTCTCATTCCTTGGAAGACTCCGATTTTGCCGTTGTCCATTTTTATCGAAACAGTAACAGTCAAAGATCTCTTAGGTACCTGTAGCATTGCGTGTATTCCTGGGTCAAGCTTCAACTTTTCAGACGCGAGTCTCAGTTGCTCTAATGCAACACCGTATGGTGTTCGTTCTTTTGCCATGCTAATCTTCTCCAGAGAGGCATCTGGTCTTGGAATCCAAAATTTAAAGTTTGCTGTGTGTTTCGCAAAAAAAGAAAAGGAAAAAAAGGATTGTTAGCCTAGAATCCTTTCGATTGCGTCTTTCTCGAAATCGTCTGCCATCGGTATGCCTGTGACTTTTGTGGCTCTCTCAGAGAGGCTCATCAGGTCGTTTCTGTGGAGGAGATGCAACTTCCATTTCCTGTTGCCTGCCATGAGCTGCTTCAGTCCCACGCCAACCCTGTCCGTTAGGTACGTATAGACGCCAACTGCTTCCCATGGTATTTCTTTGAAGCGTTCACCGTACTTTTTCTTGAGTTCTGGTGCGGCTATGAAGAACTTGTCCGGTGTTGAGCCGAATTTGTCTGCAAACGCCTTAGGCAATTTGCCTTCATCTGACAACTGTTTGAAGTAACTTCCTTTGAAAGCTGCGGTTATTGGTGAGCGTCCCATCAAAACGGCTTTAATGAATGGTCCGTCTCCAAAATTGCTCATTGCTATTGATTTGAACATGGATGTTTCTTCGATGAACCCGCCTGCCATTATGAGGTCTGGAACGTAGCGACCTTTCTTCTTCAGCATTTGTGCACATCTCAGGACTATAGCTTCCAAGTAAACGGTCGGAATGCTCATCTCATCCATCATTGGCACAGGGCTCATGCCTGTTCCACCTGCAGCACCGTCGAATGATACGTAATCTATTTTGGCTTCTGAGGCCATTTTCATTGTCCATGCAACTGCTGAGGGCCTGTATGCTCCCGTCTTGAGCGTCACGTGTTTTGCGCCTTGTTTTCTAAGCCACTCGATATCTTCTATGAAGCTTTTTTCTTTTGGAATTCCAACTCTGCTGTGTCTCTCGAAGGACTTGAACACGCCTTCCTTGAATGCTTGTTGGACCGTTGGGTCTTCTGGGTCAGGGATAACAACGTAGCCTCTCTTTTTGAGTAGTATAGCTTTTTCTAGGTCTCTTACTCGCACTTCGCCGCCGATTGCTTTTGCTCCTTGTCCCCATTTTCTTTCAATAACGTTTACTTCTAGCTTTGAGATTGCGTAGACATCAACACCCAACCGTTGATCTTCGACGTTGGTTTGCACGACGATCTCGCCGTATTTTCCGTCCCAGAACTTTCTGAATAGGTCGACTCTGCGTTTCAGTTCCTTTGAGGACGTTACTTTTCCGTTTGTTATGGTGGCTTCTGCATCCATGCCGCAAACGTTTTCGCCGACGATAATTGAAGCGCCGGAGATTGCCGCGCCTACTGCCAGGCCTTCCCAGTTGAGTCTTGCTACATCTGTTGAGCCGAAAGCGCCGCTTAAGATTGGAACCTTAAGGGGGATTCCTCCGACCTTTGTTTCTATATCGACGTTCGGGAAAATTGTCAGATCAGAGTTGGGCTCAATGCCGTCTGCTTCAAACAAACCTGCTTGTATGTTGAAGTTGGACCAGTCCAGTCCGAAATCCTTCAGTGCTCCTGCAGTGCTGTAGCCAAATTGAACAGGGTCTGGGTATAGGGCTTCCCTTCCCCTGAAGGCTGATAGGCTTATTTCGCATAGAAACGGGCAGTCGCGGATGCAAATTGGGCACATTCCACTTGTGGGGCTCGTGTCTTTGACTCGGGTTTGGGTTCCTGTTGTCGATTTGCCGTTGAGGTACGAACTATTTCTATGTACACGTTCAGTCATTCCACTTTCTCCTAATACGTCAATTTTTAGAATTAGATGGTTAATTTGGATGCACTATTAAGCGTTTACCTCGGAGCAACGTTTTGTGAACATTCATGAACATGGAAAAGCTTGGGAAAAGGACTTTGTTAGAGCTTGATTTTCAGTCCTTCAGCCCAGTATTCATGGCGCTGAAAAGTTTCTGGATGATAGCGATTGCCCGCCTTTCTGACTTCCAGAAATCTCTTCTCGCCCTCTTTGTTCAAGTCGATTACAACCTGAGTTATGTGTTCAATGAGCGCACAGAATTCTTTCGAATGCGCATTCTTGGCCACAGTCCAGTAAGCCAAAGTCTGATATGCGTACAACGCTGGGCAGACATGACTGAAAAACGCCTTTACTGCTTCATTACCCCAAACATGTTCCATTAGTGACAAGCTGTTGAAAATCAGTCTTGATCCAGGGGTGACGAATTCTCTCTCGATTCTTCCGAAGAATCTGTGAAACTGTTCCGGGTCCTTCGAGCTTGGGACTCTTCTGATCCAGGCAGGCGCCTTGTCGTAAAAATCCACGAACACCAATTCGCCCTGACCTGACGATTCTGAAAAACAATCCAAAACAAGGAATTTGTTCTCCCATCCATCAGGAAGGGTCTTGATCAAGTTTTTCAACTGCAGCATTAAAGCCTGTGGAGGATATATGAAGTCCATATAGATTACTTGATCTCCCTCAGCGATTCCTTGCTTCATGAAATTGTAAAGAAACTCTCTCTCAAACGTCGCGGATTCCACTTCCCAAACGACGTTCTCGCCTAAGAAAAGCCCACCTTCCAGAAGCTGATCTAGCTGTGCTATGCCTGTGGACAGCATTTTTTCTGCGTCTTTTGGCATCACGGATCTCCGTTGTTTCTTTGGTTGGCAGTTGTTAAAAACGTTTAGGTGGAGCATGACTGTTCAGCCATGTACATAATGTACATAACGTTTCTATACATGAACATTGCATTAGTTATCTTCTCGCGAAACACGGTGAAAAGTAAATGTTAAGCCCTATAGAACTTTCAGGACGAGAGCTTGGAATGATAAAACTGATGACTGATTTCTTCGTTGAAAAACCAGAACTGACTGCAAAGATAGAAAGCTACACGACAGCTCACTATGCACTCATCACGACATATTCGGAAAACTTTGGGATCCCCGAAGCAGATTCATGGAAAATCCTTGAAGAACTGCAAAAGAAGGTCAGCGAAACAGAGTATGTTCAAGTTGAGGCACCCCGACCAATAAACAAGTGGCTTCAAATGTCAAAGGAGGAAATCAACATGCTTCGCACCATCATTGACTACTTTTCAGCAAACCCAAAAATGTCTCCCGCTGGTTCCTC
>Ga0299915_10003069_pt1 | contig 12108 bp, 10 predicted proteins | sample RVTome_13_FD_200263 | JGI IMG/M metagenome (GOLD analysis project Ga0299915, IMG submission 200263) | Soil microbial communities from uranium-contaminated site in the Upper Colorado River Basin, Wyoming, United States - RVT92D227 (version 2) ...
CACCCCGAGTTGGCCTGCTCTGGGCGCCGCTTCAGATCCCGGAAACGACGACGTCCCGGAAGACCAGGCTCGGAACCCTCTGCGTGCCATACGGAAAGGGGTCGTTGGCGACTTCGACGAGCCGCTGCCAGATCTTGAGGTGGTTGTCGGCGATGTTCATCTCGGACACGGCCTGGACGGGAACGCCCTTCTCGAAGAGCTGGCCGACGATGCCGATCGAGGTGTCGCCCGTCGTCGAGTTCGAGTTCCCGCCGATGAACCCGGTGATCAGGATCCCCCGGCCGAGGTCCTTCATGATCTCGGCGACCGAGCGCTTCCCGGGCGGAACGACGACCGTCGAGGGGATTCCCGTCGTCGGTTCCCAGCCCAATTTCCGGCTGTAATACCAATCGACGTAGAACTCCTTGAGGACTCCCGCGTCGACCATGACCCTCTTCTTGGCGGCGAAGCCGTCGTTGTCGAACAGCCGGGCCCCTTGCGCTCCCTTGATGAACGGGTCGTCGATGATGGTCAGCTTATCGCTCCCGATCTTCTGCCCTTTCTTGTCAGCCAGAAAGCTCTGCTTTTGCTGGATGCTCCGGCCGAACATGGCCTGCATGAAGCCGTCCCCGAACTGGCCCACGACCCGGTTCTCGATGATGACCGGGAGCGTTTCGGTCTTGAGCTTCTTCGCGCCGAACAGGGCCAGAGTCCGCCTGGCCGCCTCGATTCCTATCTGCTCGGGCTTGGGCAGGTCCCTGCGTTGGAGGGTCACGGCGTAGCCGTATTCGGCGGGCCGGCGGCCGCCCTCATCCTTGCCCGTCATCTCGGCGGCGCCGACGAAATACGTGGCTTCCGAGTAGCCGTCGAAGCCGTTGCTCGTCATGAGGAGCGATTCCCCGTAGCCGTCGGTCGAACTGGCCGTGACCGAGATGACCTTTTCGCCGCCCTCGGCCAGGCAGGCGTCCTCGATGGCTTTGACGAAGGCGTGCCGCGCGTCCGGAGTCAGCGATTTGTAGCTGGGATCGACCTGGCCCAGGTCGAGTTGCCGGCGGCCCTGATAGTACTTCGGGTCGGGCAGGCTCCTGAAGGGGTCCTCGGCCAGGAGCTTGGTCTGCGCGACGGCCCGGCCGATAAAATCCTTCAGGGCGTCCTTCCTAAGGTCCGAAGTGGTCATGATCGAGTAGCGGCCGTTGACGAAGATCCCCAGGCCGAGGCCTTTCGTCGACGCCTCTTTGATATTCTCCGGCTTGCGGTCGCGGTAGCTGACCTCTACGGTCCTTTCGCCGTCGATCCCGATCCGGCAGGCGTCCACACCCGCGGCTTTGGCTTCTTTGATACCCCAAGCGGCCAGGTCATACAGCTCTTGTTTCATTGTCCGTCTCCTTTCCTCAGCCCCGGGTCCCGCCGACGGTCAAGGACTTGATAAGGCAGGTCGGCTGGCCGAATCCGCATGGGGCGGATTGGCCGTCTTTGCCGCAGGAGCCGGCTCCGCCTTCGTAAAGCTGGAAATCGTCGGCCACCATGATCATATTCGCCAGCATCTTGGGGCCGTTGCCCATGATATTGATATCCTTGATGGGCGCCCCCAGCTTTCCGTTCTCAATCAGCCGGCCCTGGGAAACATAGAAGGCGAAGTCGCCCTCGCCGATCTTGACCTGGCCGTTGCTGACATCCTGGACGTAGATGCCCTTGCCGGCGGCCTTGAAGACGTCCTCGGGCTTCGCCGGACCCGCCTCCAGGTAGGTATTCCGCATGCGCGGGACGACGTAATATTGGTAGCTCTGGCGGCGGCCGTTGCCGGTCGGCTTGACCCCGTAAAACTTGGCCGAGATCTTGTCGTGGATATAGCTCGTCAGGATCCCCTTGTCGACGAGGACGGTCTTTTGACCGGGCGTTCCCTCGTCATCGACGTTGATCGAGCCGGTCTGGTTCGGCAGTGTTCCGTCGTCGACGATGGTCACGAAGGGCTCGGCGACCTTCTGGCCGATCATCGTGCAGTAGGTCGAGATCTTTTTCCGGTTGAAATCGGCCTCCATGCCGTGCCCGATCGCCTCGTGAAGGAGGACGCCGGTGACGCCGGGGCCCAGGACGACCGGGATCTCGCCGGCGGGAGGCTGAACCGCATCGAATTGGACCAAGGCGTTGTCGACGGCCGTCTTGGCCAGCTTCTCGACGACGGCCGGGGTAAAATAGGAAAAGTCCCGGCGTCCGCCGAAGTTCCAGCCGGCTCGTTCGCGTTTCCCGTTCTTCTCGGCAACCGCGGTCGCGGCCAGGTAGGTCCGGGGTTGAAGGTCCTCGGCCTTGACGCCGTCGCTCGTAAAGATGAGGATCCGTTTCTGCTGGTCGAACAGGGAGGCATTGACCTTGACGATAAGCGGCGAGAGCGCGAAGCAGCGGTCATTCACGGACTGGACGAGCGGGAGTTTGGACTCGAGCGGCACGGCCGTGAACAGGGTCTTGAGCGGGTAATAGTCGGCCAGCTTCAGCGGAGAAAATCGCCCCGCCACGCCTTTGGCCGAACCGGAAGCGATCGTGGCGGCCGTCGCGGCGGCGGCCAGCATGGACTTTTCACCGAGCTCCTGTGTGAAACCGTAGCCGACCTGGTCGCCCTTGACGGTCCGGATGCCCACGCCCAGGGCGACGTCGCTCGCTGCCCGGTTGACCTTGCCGTCCTCGAGGATCAGGTTGTTGCTGATCGTATGCTCGAAATAAAGGTCGGCATAATCTCCGCCCTTGGCCATAGCCTCGGACAGAACCCGGCGACACAGCTCGTCCGTGATGCCGAATTCCCGTTCGAAGTAGCCCGGGACCTCGGCCCCGGACAGGGCATACCAGCCCCTGGAGAGCAGGGGCGAAGCGACCGTGGCCGCGCCCGCAACGGCGCCCGTCTTGAGGAAATCTCGCCGGCTGAAGATCTTCATGGAGTCCTCCTCGTTGGGTTGGAAAGCAGACTTCGGGGCCGAGAAAGAAGGCTTTCGGGACTAAACCTCAGCCCCATAAAGATTCATACGCAGGTCACCATTAAAAGGTTCCTCTCCGGGATTATTTCAGGGTCGACCTCGGACGGGACAAGCGCTCAGGAGCCGGGAGGTCAGACCTTGACGAGCTCGTATGTTCGGCTTCCCAGTCCGATCTTTTCCGCGAACTCGACCTGCTCCCACGGGTCCCTTTTATAGACGGCCGGGCCGGCCTCGTTGACGATCATCTCGATCGACGCGGCCTCGATGGCGACGGGGTCCTTGGACAAAAGATACCCCAAGTCCCGGCAGATGATCGGCAAGGCGTTGCGCGTGCAATCGCATTCCCTGGTGATATCGATCAGGGCGTGGACGCAAACAACATTCTTCCCGAGCAAACAGGCCTTCGCTCCCATGGCCAAGACCTTGTTGAACGTCGCCGGGCTTTTCCCCAAGGTCGCCATCTTTCTTCTGAGGCTGGCCGTATGCATCGCGAGCTTGCAGGCTTTTGAGACTCCCCCCATTCCCAGGTTCTTGATCGTGCCCGAAAACCCGGTCAGAGCGGCCCCTTTCGCATGGACGACCGAAACGAGGTTCTTTGCTCCATAAAGCTCCGCGGCGACTTCGAACCTGAATTCGATCCCCTCCTCGTCCAGAGGGACGAACTGGCCTTTGTCCCCAATGACAACCGCGCAGCCGATCTTATCGAATCCGTGTTCACGGGCCAGGTTCTCGTGCTTTTCCCGGGTATTCCTCTGGCCCCCATAGAGGATGACCGTTTCAAACAGAAAAGGGACGAAGCCGATCCCCGCGAGCTCGTCGGTGACGATTTTCACGAAGTCCGGCTTGACATACCACTGGTTGCCTCTCTCGCCGAAGTGCAGTTTGACCAGGACGTCTTTTCCGGAAAAATCCTTCGCGGCCAGGTTCCTGAAAACTTCGCCGACCTTGGGCCGGGAGTTCTTTTGGATGAAATAGACTTCGCTCATAGAACGGGCGCCGCGGCCCGGGCTCCTAGAATCTTGGTCGGGCGATGAGGGCGTAGGTATCGTTGGTGTAATTGTTGGCGCCGGAGCCATAGCAGAAAACCCCTAATTCGGTGTCGCCGCCTCCGATCGCGCTGATCTCCAGCCAGCAGTTGTTATACAGCCCCGAGCCGACGCCGGCCTCCGCGAATGGATTGAACGACATGAAGGCTTCCGGCCCGATGGATTTGTAGAATTGCGAGCCGATGACCTCATGATAAGTATTGTAGATCGTGAACTTGAGCGTATAGCTCTCCGTCGTATGCATGTTGAAAATGCCGACGGACGTCCGGCAGGCCGCATGCTGGGCGAGATCCTGGATGAACATCGGACGGCCCAGGGCGACGGAATTGGCCTTCGTAAAGCTCAACCCAGGCCGCGTCTTCCCATAGTTGCCGTTGATAATCTTCGCCTGAACGGCGATAGGACGGGCAAGGGGGTCGAAAATCATGAGCGTCCCGACCCGGCCGTAATAGTCAAACACCCCGGACTCGAACGCGCCCAGTGTCCCGAGGATATTGTTATACCGGATCGTGCGGTATTGTGGCAGGCCCTCATAGAGGATGATGGGACCTCGTTTGCCCCCGTTGTAATAGAAATAGGCCACGAGACTGGAATTCGCTTCGAACACGGTGACCTGGATCTCGGTCACCCATGTTCCTCCGCCCGTGGCCGCCGCCCAGATGGCCTCTGGAACAATCTGAAGATAATTGGGCGATTGGTCGTAGCTCCAGAGAGGTAGCTGAGCCGCCAGGACCAATAACGCCAGGCCACAAAGCATTTTTTTCATGAGATCCCCTCCTTAGCCAGGGTTTAATGAACCTAGCCTAGAATGCGGGCCAAGCCATGTCAACCCTAAAAAAGCGGGCCGGAGATAAAGATAGCCCCGCGCTAAATCGCCAGGAGCGGCTTCGCCCGATGGAGAATTCAGCTGCGGACCGCGGTCAGGATGCGGTCGTAGAACAGGCTCATGTGCCGGCTCCGGTCGGCGGCCGACTTAACGTCAGCGTTGATGACCACGACCAGGTCGTGCTCCGGGACGACGAAAATGAGCTGGCCGTAGGCCCCGCGGGCCGCATAGATCATCTGCCGGCCGTCGCCCCGCGCGTCCGGCGCGAGGATCCACCATAAGTAGCCGTAGCCCGAGGGCGGCTGGCCCTTGACGGTCAGGTCGACGTGCGTGCGGAGGGATTCCCGGACCCATTCCTCGGGGACGACCTGCTTGTCCCCCCAGCGGCCGTTCTTCAAATAGAGAAGCCCGAACTTGGCCGTATCGCGGGCCGTGAGATTCAAGCCCCCTCCGGCATGCGCATGGCCTTCAAGATTCTTATGCCAGAAGTAATTCTTGATCCCGAGCGGCGCGAAGAGATACCGTTCGGCGTACTTGTCGGCGTGCATCCCCGTGCGGCTCTTGAGCATGGCCGACATCAGGATGACGCCGCCGCTGTCGTAGAGGAAGGACGTCCCCGGTGACGTGACCATCGGCCGGTCGAGATAGAACTTATCCCAGCCCTTGGGCAAGCGGTTCAGCTGCCAGTGGGGAGCGTCGGGCGTCCGCTCGTGATAGTCCGTGCCGCTCCGCATGGTCAGCAGGTCCTTGAGCCGGATGGACGCTTTCCGCTCGTCCATGTTCGCGATGTCCTTCATATCCGGGAAGAAGTCCAGCACCTTCTCATCGACGCCCTTGAACTCGCCCCGCGAGATGGCGATCCCGACCAAGGCCGATGTGAAGCTTTTGGATACGGACTGAAGCATATGGAGCCGGTCCGCCTTCCAGTCATTGAAATATTCCTCGACCACCAAATGGCCGTGGCGGACGATCAAAAGACAGTGGAGCCGCGGGAATTCCTTCCCTTCCCGGATGAGCGTCACTAGGTCGGCCAAGGTCTTCGCATCAAGCCCCTGCGCTTCGGGTGTCGAAACCGGCCATTCCCAGGAGGGGGGCTCCTGACCGGGAGTAACGGACGACACGGTCAACCGGTTTTTCTCCAGCGACGAGACGGCCGGAGCCGCCACGAGCGCTCCGAGCAGCCCGGCCGACAGGATGGCGAGAAATCCAAAATACCGTTTCATCGGCGCTCCTTATCCGTCCGAGTGATCCGCTTTCGGAGTCGTCAGCTTTGCGGCCCGCGCTCCTGAATCTGCGGACCACGTAGTTACGGCCGATAATTTAGGTAGAAAAACCCCCCTCTGTCTGTAGACAGGAGTCCTATTTTCGGGTTTTTTCAGGCTCCGAAGGGCTCGGCGCGGACTGCGCCGCCCGAAGACCCTATCCGGGAGGGGAAGGCCTCAGCTGCCTGCCGCCGCCAGCTTGACCAAGCCCCAATAAGTGTGTTTCGCCGGAGTCGACCGACCCGTCTGAGGCATGCTGGATTCGCCCAACTTGCCGAGCTGTTCGTTGGCGATGTTGCTGCTGCCACCCTGCTGCCGCGCCGCCGCCTGCCGCATGGCGTCGGTCATGCCGCCCCACTCGAACCCGACCATGACCGTTTGGCCGACGCCGGCGCCGACACCCGCCGCCCACTCCTCGCTCCGCGCGAGGGGAATGATGAATTCATAGACGAGGGACTTCTGCTGCGGGGCATAGCGGAACAGGGCGGGTTGGCCCGCTGTCCCGTCCGGCGGGGTCGGCGAGGCGGCCTTCTTGTTGACCACTGCGGAGAAGTAGAAATTGTACGCCGGCTTGGCCCTCATCTGGACTTTCTGTTCCTCGGTGAGCGGGGTCCGCTTCTCCTGGACCGCGATGGCCTCCTCAGCGCTGATCGTCTTTTTCAGGAAATGGACGCCGTAATCTTCCTTCTTCCCCTCCGGGCTGAAGTAGAGCGTGACGCCCGTGGCCTCGACCGTCGAGCGCAATTTCGGGTCGCCGATGACGAGCAGCACGTATAGGGTCTCCGCGTTGTTGCGAAAGGCGCAGGTGACGCGGCCCTTGGCCCAGGACGCCGGGGTCACGTCTGTCCAATCGTCCCCCGAGCCGTCAACCTTGGGGATCTTGTCCGCCCAGACGCTCTGGATCACGTTCTCTTCCGCGGCCGCCGGCGGCAAGGATCCGGCGACGAGGGCCAGAACGAAAACGATCAATGCTGCCCACGATTTTCTCATGTTCCTTTCCCCCTCTGGTTCGATCTGACCCCGTTAAAGAAATCGACCCTTCGAACGCTCTGCGGGACGCTGTATTTTCGCCGTGACCGTAACCTCGTTTGTCATAAAAAGCATAGGCCAGGATGGCACAGACTGTCAAGGACACCGAATTCAAACGTCCCCCGAATTATTTCCGGGCGTCCTTGGCGATGAGGTTGACGAGCTCGAGCCTGTTCCGGACGCCCAGCTTCTGGTAGATGTTGTAGATGTGGTTGCGGACCGTGCTCGCGGAGACAAAGAGCTTCTTTTCGATGTCCTGGTTCGTCGCCCCCTGCAGGACCAGGCGGAGGATCTCCTGCTCCCGGGGCGTCAGCCCGTAGCTCGCGATGACCCCGTCGGCCCTCTCCCCGACCACCGTGAAGGCGGACTTGAGTTTCAGCCACATCCGGAGGACGGTCGCGACTCCGGACGCGACGAACAGGACGGCCAGGCCGATGAACCAGGGCGTCCGCCAGAACGGCCGGACGACTTGGAGCCTGACCTCGAAGCCGGCGTCGTTCCCGACCCCGTCCGGGTTGGAGCCCTTGACCCTGAGCCGGTACTCCCCCGCCCTGAGGCCGGACAAGGTGACGGAGTTCGTCATCCCGAGCGAGATCCATTCCCGGTCGCGGGGCTCCAGCATGTAGGCGAACCGGTTGAGCCCCGGCTCGACGAAACATAGGGCCGCGAATTCAAAGGCGTAAACGTCGGCGCGGGCGGAGAGTTTGAGCGACCGCGGGCGCGCGTAGAGGCTCCCGATATCGACGTTCTGCCCGTTGCGCAAGAAACCGGTCCAGGCGACGGGCGGAACAAAGGGATTCTTGGTAACGGCAGCGGGCCGGAAGGCGTTGTAGCCGTTGACCCCGCCGAAAAACAGCGTCCCGTCGGGGTCCTTGATGCAGGCGCGCGGGCTGAACTGCTCGCTCTGAAGGCCGTCGTGAATTCCATAAGCGGTGAAGGTTTCGGTTTGTGGGTCGAAGCGGGCGAGGCCGCCGTTCGTGCTCACCCAGAGAGACCCGGACTCATCTTCGAGGACCCCACAGACGACCGCGCCCCGCAATTCCCCGCGGGTCCCATAGGTGGTCCATTCGTTCTTTTTCCGGTCGAGGCGCTCCAGCCCGTTGTCGGTCCCCGCCCAGAGGAAGCCGCGGCTATCCTCCAAGAGACAGTTGATGATGTTATCGTTGATGCTTTTTCCCGGCGGGTCCTTGATATGGGCGACATAGCGCTCGCAAGTTCCGGTCGTCATGTCCATCTTGTTTAGACCCGCCCGCGTTCCCACCCAGAAAAATCCCGCGCGATCTTCGTAGAGCGCTGTCACGATATTGCCGCTGAGGGTCTTGGGATTGGACGGCTCGTTCAAGAAACGCGCGAACGTCCCGCGGGCCGTATCGAAACGGTTCAAGCCGTGGTGCGTGCCGACCCAGAGGATATTCGGGTTCTCTCTTTCCGGCCACAGAACATGGACGTTGTTATGGCTGAGGCTCGTCGGATCCCGCGGGTCATTCAGATGGGTCGTGACGGCGCCCGTCCGCGGGTCGAGGCCGTTCAACCCGCCCGATTCCGTTCCCAGCCAGACTCTCCCGCGACCGTCCTCCGCGACGGCTTGAATGACGCGGTCGCTCGGGGAATTCGTCCTCGCGGGGCCGGAAGAGAAGCGAGCCGTGACGCCGAGTTCTTCATCCACCTTGTCGAGCCCGTTTCTCAGCCCCACCCAGAGGCTTCCGAACCGGCTCAGCCATAACGACAGCACCTCATTGTGACTCAGGCTCGACGGATTTTGGGGGTTGTGCTTGAAATGCTCGAATTTCGCCTGGCCAGCGAGGCTCTTGTTCACCCCACCCCGGGTCGTCCCCGTCCACATGACCCCAGAGGCGTCGCGGCGGATGAAAGTGATGTTATCGTCGCTCAAGGATTCGGGGTCCTGAGGGCCGTGCCTGTAAACGACATACTCGCCCGTTGCGCCGTCCCAGACCCTCAGGCCGTTCGACGAGGTGCCGATCCAGAGGCGCCCGGCTCCGTCCTCGGCGACGGCCGTGATCGTGCTCGAGGCGAGGTCCCGGGCATGGGCCTTATCCCCGTAGAAGCGAATAAAAGAATCCTCGTCCGCATTGTATCGGTTGAGGCCTCCCCCGTTTGTCCCGATCCAGATCGTCCCCGTCCGGTCTTCAAAGATCGACCAGACGGTATTGCTGCCCAGGCTGCTCGGGTTATCCGGGCTCCAGCGATAGTTGATCATTTCGCCCGTTTCGGGGTCCAAACGGAAGAGCCCTCCCTCTTGGGTCCCGACCCAAAGAGATCCCCGGCGGTCGACGAGCAAATCCCAAACCGTTTCGGCTTCGGGGCGCAAAGGGAAGCGGGCGTAGGTTCCCGTCTTCTTGTCGAGCCGGCCGAGCCCGCTGAGCCGCGTCCCGACCCATAGATCGCCGCGCTGATCTTCCTGAATCGCCAGGATGATATCGCCGCTCGTCCCGGCCGGGCGTTCTTGACCGGGACGATAAGGAATGAACTTTTCCTGAACCTTGCTGAACTTCAAGAGACCTGCGCCAGCCGTGCCGACCCAGATGTCTCCGGCCCGGTCCTCAATGACGGGATAGACGGTGAGGGCTGACGCGGGTCCCTCGGCCCCGGAGGGCGGGGAGAAAAATACGAACCGATTCCCATCATACCGCGCCAGTCCCGTCGCCGTGCCGAACCAGAGGAACCCTTCGGGGTCCTGGAAAGAGCTGGCGATCCCGGTTACGGGCTTGTTCTGAAACTCGGGAACGAGGCGTTCGAAGCGGACATGGGCGCCGGCGTCGGAGGCCGCGGGCATGGCTAGGAGGCATGCGCCCGCCAGAAGCCAGCCCGGGGAGAGTCGCGGCATGGTCCCCAGATGTTACTATATTTCGGAACGGCGCGGAAGAAGAAGCGGGTCGGGGGGGAAGGTCAGCGTCCCCCCATGGCTCATCATGACTCCCGGCAACCTTATCGCCCAGGCTGGCATCTTATGGAGTGGAACGCCAATTAAGAATTCGCGCTAAGGAAAAGTCAATGAAAAAGCGGCTCATCATTGTGCTGGCGGTCGTGGTCCTGGCCGTCGTCGCATACGTCATTCTCTCCGCGCCGAAGCCCGCCCGGATCGCGGCCGACATCCGGGTCGGCGAGGAGGTCGCGTTCGAGAGCCAGGGCGGGACGCTCGCGGCGAGCCTGCTCAAACCTGAGGGCAAGGCGGGGCCATCGCCCGCGGTCATCATGGTCGTCGGCTCGGGGAGCTATTCCTACCGCAGCTCCTGGCGGCCCGACCGCTTTCCCTTCTGGAAAGGCATCGGCGAGGCCTTTCTGGCCAAAGGTTACGCCGTCCTTTTCCTGGAAAAGAAGGGGGTTAACGGAACAGGGGGCCATTGGGCCAGACAATCCTTTGCCGACCGCGCGGCCGACGTTCGCGCCGCCGTCGATTACCTGAGGTCGCGGCCCGATATCGACGCCCAGCGCATCGGCGTTTGCGGCCATAGCCAGGGCGGCTGGATCGCCCAGCTCGCCGCCGCCGAATATCCCGACAAGATCGCCTTCATCGTCTGCCTGGCCGGCCCCAATGTCACGGTCCGCCGGCAGATCCTCGACGACATGGAGAGCGAATGGCGCTGCGGAGGCCTCGGCGAGGACAAGGTGCGGAACAAAGTAAAACGGGCGCGGTTCTTGTTCGGGGTCTACGGCGCCGTCTCGAACGTCGTCAAGGTCGGCTATCTCGGCCATATCCTGAACTACGACCCCCAGGGCGTCGCGAGCCGCATCCGTTGCCCGATCCTGGCCATCTACGGAGAGAACGACCGGCTCGTGCCGCCGGCCACCAACGCCCTGCTCCTCGAGGATGAGCTGATGCAGGCAGGACATAAACGCCATCAGATCGTCATTCTCCCGGGCGCAAACCACGGCTTCCAGAGTTCGGCGGTATGTTTCAAATGGGAGGAACTCGAGCAAAAGTTCGCGCCCGGCTTCCTCGAAGCCCTCGCCGCCTGGGAGCCGTTTGAGAATAGGGAATGAGAAAATCCGCGTTTTCGGTCGTCCTTCGAATTGACAAGGCGCGTCACGACATGTACAGTATATATGTACATATCAGGAGATGAGGATGGCGATCCAGACAACCTACACGAGAGCACGGCAAAACCTGGCCTCCCTCCTCGATGAGGTGACCAGGAACCGCCGGATCGTTTATATCCAAAGGCGCCAAAAAGAAAACGTGGCCCTGATCACGGCCTCCGAGCTGGCGAGCCTTCTCGAAACAGCCCACCTCCTGCGCTCGCCCCGGAACGCCCAACGGCTACTGGCCGCCCTCTATAGGGCGACGAGAAAAACGCGCCCTCCCATGACCGTCGCAGAACTCCGCCGCGAGATCGGCTTTGAGCCCGAAGAAACGTGAGGCTGTCTTTCAGCCCGAGTTCATCGAAGACCTGAGATACTGGGTGGAGACGGATCGGAAGACCGCTCTCAGGGCCCTCTCACTGATCGAGGCCATCCTTCGCGAACCGACGAGCGGCCTCGGCAAGCCCGAGCATCTCAAGCACCTGGCCCCAGGAGTCTGGTCGCGGCGGCTGACGCAAGAACATCGCCTCGTCTATCTGGTCGGCGCCGACCGGATCGATTTCCTCCAGGCACGGTATCATTATTAGCGCCACCCTCCTCTTTTGCGGCGGCGCCGCTTCACACTCAACGGTCCGGCAATTTGATCGTGATTGTTTCAGCGGAAAGAGCGAGGGTTCCGGCTTGCTGGGTTTTGAATACGAAGCCTCGGCCTTCAACCTCCAGCTCCTTGAATTCCCGGGCTAGCGGAACGGCCGGGTCAAGGGGGGAACCGTCGAGGCGGAGGACGACTATTCCCGAGGAATAAAAAGCGACCTCTTTCTTCTTCCCGTCCCAGTCGTCCTTTTCCAGGATCCCGCTGTCCTGGACCTGGAGATTGAGTTCGTCGTTCTTGAGCGTATAAGTCCGATACTTGGTGCCCAGGGATACCGCCCCGTCGTCCATAACCCATCTTTTCTCTAGCC
>Ga0299915_10003070_pt1 | contig 12102 bp, 12 predicted proteins | sample RVTome_13_FD_200263 | JGI IMG/M metagenome (GOLD analysis project Ga0299915, IMG submission 200263) | Soil microbial communities from uranium-contaminated site in the Upper Colorado River Basin, Wyoming, United States - RVT92D227 (version 2) ...
TGACAACCCCCTCTTTCCCCTAGAGGGGATTTTTCCCCTCCATTGAATAATGCAAACATTTAGGCTAAAATTTTTAGTGATATATTTAAAACCCACTCAGGAAAAAACCCAACTTTAAAAAGGAGAATTTTAAAAATGAAAAAAGAGACAGTCATTCTCTATATTGTCATTGCCTTTCTTGTCGGATTTATCGCAGGTGCCACGGTTGCAATCCTCAAAGGCACCTCAGGAGGTGGAAAACCGGCCATCGTTCAAAAACCACAACCGGTTCCGGAGGGTGATTTACCACCCTCCGGACCAGGGCCTTCTCCTACGGAACTCAACTTAAAAATTAAAACTCTCCAGGATATTGTCAAGAAAGACCCCAAAAACCTTCCTGCCTGGGTGGAATTGGGAAACCTTCATTTTGACGCCGGACAGCCAAAGGAGGCCATTGAGGCTTACAATCAGTATCTCGCCATCAAACCGGATAATGCTGATGTGAGGACTGATTTGGGAATTATGTACAGGGCCTCAGGAAACTTTGACCGCGCTATTGAGGAATTTAAGAAAGCAGCCCAGACCGACCCGAAGCATATGAACAGCCGGTATAATATCGGTATCGTGCTTCTCCATGACAAACAGGATGTTCAGGGCGCGATCAAGGCATGGGAGGATTATCTGAAAGTGGATACAAATAGCGAAAGGGCGAATCGCATCAGATCCCAGATTGACAAGATGAAACAAATGGCTGCTAAAATGCCGCCCGCTAAACCTCCGGCTGCCAAATAGGTTTAGGATTGATGAAAGAAGAGAAAGAAGAACTGGAAGAAGCCAAAGAGTTATTTAAGGAAGGCCTGAAAAAAATCCTCGAGGCCACCAAAAAGGTTTCCAAAGAAGTCGTGGGGGGTTTCCGGGAGGGCTATGCCAAAGACGTCACAAAAAAAGAAAAGTGAAATTCCAATTTCCAAATGACTAAAACTGTATTGAGTTTCGAATTTAGGTTGTCTCCCTATCTCCCTATCTCTCTTACTTCATTACTCCTACTTGCACATTTCTGAACCTGGCGGGTGCCGCACCGTGTCCCACATGGGCCACCTGGCCGGGTTCCCCTTTCCCGCAATTGGGCGTTCCCCACATCTGCCAGTGATCCTGATCGGCAATCGCATCACAGGAATTCCAGAACCGGGGGGTAATCCCTGTATAAGTGGGATTCTTGATCATCTCCCCGATTTTTCCATCCTTTACTTCCCACCCGACCTCTGTACCAAACTGGAAGTTGATCCGTTTATCATCGATCGACCAGCTCCTGTTCGTACTTAGAAATATTCCATCCTTGGTATCGGCAATCATTCCCTTTAATGTCCATTGCCCTGGTTCCAGGTTGATATTGGTCATCCTGATCAGTGGAATCCTGTTCCAGCCGTCCGCCCTCATCGTCCCATTGCTCCCCTTTCCCAGATGGCGGGCTGTCTCCCGCGATGTGAGAAGGTTAACCAGAATTCCATGAGAAATAATGGGAGTCCTTTGGGCCTCAATCCCTTCGTCGTCATAACCGAAAGTGCCCAGCCCACCTGGATAGGTTGCATCTGCCACAACATTGACGATCTCCGAACCATATTTAAAGTTACCCACCATCCCTGGATTGATAAAGCTGGTTCCCGCATAACTTGCCTCTGTCCCGAGAACACGATCCAGTTCAATCGGATGGCCGATCGACTCGTGAATCTGAAGAGCTAATTGCGAATTATCCAGTATCAGGGTGGTGATTTTCGAGGGGCAGGGCTTGGCCACAAGAAGTTGGGAAGCCTCTTCTGCGACTCTTTCGGCGTGATCCTGAATCATTAAATTCTCAATCCACTCAAATCCTTTTGTGGCAAAATTCCCTCTGAACGAATTGGGGTAGGATCGCACCTGAACATCGCTCCCCTGGATGGCCGTGGCAGAAATCCCTGCTCCGCATTCCACAATTTCCTGTTCAATATAGGAACCTTCTGTGGAAGCAAAGGTTTTCTCTGTTTTATACGATCCCATAAAAGCCTCTGAAATTTTCACCTTTTTATTTCTGCGGATCATCTCATCGGATACCAGAAGAAGGTTTAGCTTCTTTTCAGCAGGGACCTCAAATGGATCTATAGCAATGGGAGTTTTATATTGATCCACCTTGGGAGGAATAAGCGGAAAAATAATTTCCTCTCCACGTGCGTTTGAACTTGCCTTAGCAATCTTCAATGCCTTCCTAAAAACAGACTCCATCTCCCCCTTCGTCATTTTTGAACTGCAAGCAAATCCCCAGGCGCCTCGAAACAGGACTCTGATCCCGAAGCCAGAATCCTCATCAGAGGTCAACGCCTCCACATTTCCATTCTTCACCGCAATCTCTTCATTCCGGCGTCGCACCACCCGGATATCGGCATAACCCACCTTCTTTAAATTAGCCAAGTCAAGTATGTTATGAATGAGTTCCTTCATTTTTTGCCTATTCAAAGAGTGCCTAACATTTCTTAGAAATTAAAGCCTTAAACTTTAGGCATTTTAGTCACTTCCAACTTTAGCTCACTTTAGTCACTTGTTCCTTTAGGTCGCTTATAACGCCGAAACCCCTGAAAAATTAAATCCCTCCACTTTAATGGCAGGAGCCACCACACCTGTGATAAAACGTCTTGAATAGACCGTTCCCTCGGAGCAAATCCTTCGCTCTTTGGAAATGGCACTGACCCGTGATAGGGCTCGTAGAACCGATTCGGTAAATCTCAGATTTTTGACCGGTCTTTTTAATTCGCCCTCTTCAATTAAAAAAGTCCCACCCCGTGTCATACCGGTCAAAATAGTCTTCATCGGTTCAACCACATTGGTGTAATGAAACCGGGTAATATAGATTCCCTTTCGAACAGACCGGATCATCTCTTCCAGAGAAGACTCTCCTTCCCTCATGATTAAATTGATTGGAATAGGGCCCTCCGTATTGGGGGCGATAAGACCATGACCTGTAGAGTCTTTTCCATCCCGTCCTCCGGTGAAAGAGTCATAGGTGACTCCTTTTGCCACACCTTCTTCAAAAAAGGTCACCTTTTGCTTTGGGACCCCTTCGAAATCGAAAGGGATTCGCAATCCTTTCGGATCAAGACCATCGTCATAGACCGTTACCTTTTGATCCACTATTTTCTTCCCGAACTCGTTACAGAAGAAACTTCTCCCTTCCTGAACAGCCATCGCATGAAACCCTAAATATCCGAGAAAGGAGAGTAGTTCGCTCACGGCATAAGGCTCCATGATGACTTCATATTCACCAGGTTTGACCTCAATCGGTTCTCCTTTTAATGCTTTTCCAATCACCTCTCCGGCTAAAGAGTCGATATCCAGCTGTCCGGGGTCCCTCGATACGAAACTTGCATAACCTGACCCTCTCTCATTCTCGATGATCAGATGAAAGACGAGGTCCGAATATTTCTGATAGGCTTCCACTCCCAGGGAATTAGCCACTGCCAGTTCCACCGCTCCGTTCGAGAAAGCGCCTGAGGCCATCAACCTTTCCCCTTGTAACTTTTTGAAGAGATTCCTGATGACCTTCACCTTTTTATTGGGTGTGAGATCCTCGATATTTTGATTGAAGGTATCTATTTCTGGAAAGGGTCTGGGTTTGGGTAAGGAAACGAAATCGTCGTTGGGATGTTGGATCCTGGCAAGAGAGATCGCCTTCCTGGTCAACTCCCTCAAAGAAGACCGGTTTAAGATATTCGTCGTGAGTACAGCAATTCTCTTATCCAAAACCACTCTGAGAATCAATGTCCTGTTCTTTTCTGACACGTGTTGATGAACTGAAGAGTTTGCAAACCGGGTAAGAGAAGAATCCTCTGTCAGAAGAATGGCCTCGGTCTGATCAGCAGGAGATTCCTGGATCACCCTTTTTAATAAACGGAAACAACCGTCTCTTCCTGTCATTCTAAAATCCTTTTTGCATCTCAGTCCCCCCCTCACCCTAACCCTCTCCCCTGCCTTCGCCGAAGTGCCTGCCCGCCGCACGAGGCTCTGGGAGGCGGGGCTTCGCGCAGGCAGGCGCCAGGGGAGAGGGTTATAATTGCGGACCTCTCCGTCTAAGTCGTAGAAAGAAAGTTCAAGCCCCCTCCCCCTCGATGGGGGAGGGGGAGGGTGGGGGTGTCCCTATGTCTTTTTTTTTCTATAATCCGCTACCGCAGCCCTGATCGCCTTCTCAGCAAGAATGGAACAATGACGTTTGGAGGGGGGAAGACCTCCCAGGGCTTCGGTAACGACCTGGTCTGAGATTTTAAGGACCTCCTCAATTGTCTTTCCTTTCATCATCTCTGTGGTGATGCTCGATGAAGCGATCGCTGCACTGCATCCGAAGGTGAGAAATTTGGCATCGATGACTCGGTCCGATTCCACTTTAATGAAGAGCCGCATGGTATCCCCGCAGACGGGATTCTGTGCCTCCCCTACCCCATCAGGGCATTCCATTTCACCAATATTTCTCGGATGGGTGAAATGATCCATCACAATAGGACTATATGGGCCGGTTGACTCTTCCATAGCTCAAAGACATGAGTGACTAAAGTTGATAGTGCCTAAAATGCCTAAAGTTTAAATTTAATTTCTTAAACACTTTAGTCACTTTAGTTCACTGATAACTTTAGGCACTATATTAACTTTAGTCACTTTATTTTCTTCGAGAACTCCTTCCCGAACTCAATCGCTTTTTTGATCTCCTCCTGATCGGGGATAAATTCAATGGAGAAATCCTTGTCCCAGACCTCGAACTTCCCCTGATCGAGGTTCTGGCGCATCTCCTTGACTGCCCCTCCACCCCATCCATAGGACCCAAAGAGCCCAAAGAACTTTCCTTTCGGCTTCAACCCTCTCATGTAAGTCAAGAAGTCTCCCATCGATGGAAACATCCCATTATTTAGAGTCGGTGATCCCAAAAGGATACCCCTCGCCTCCAGCATCTCTTCGATAATATCACTTCGATGATTTGACCTGAGATGAAGAAGCCTTGCCTCTGTTCCCTCTTCGATCAAGCCTTTCAAGATAGCCTTTGCTAAAGCCTCGGTGCTCCCCCACATCGTATCATAGACAACAAGGACTTTCTTGCCTGCCTTTCCCTGGCTCCATTCCACATAAGCCTGGATGATCCGGTTAGGGTTTTTTCTCCAAATGAGGCCATGGCTGGGCCCGATCATATCAATGGGAATGCCCATTTTCACAATTTCGTCCACTTTTTTCAGAATAAGGGGCGCCAGGGGCCACAGGATATTGGCATAATATTTTGCCGCATGCTTCATCACCTCGTCTCCCACCTCATCCTCAAATCTCTGGCAGGAAGCGAAATGCTGGCCAAAAGCATCATTGGGCAACAGGACTCGATCTTCCACCACGTAGGTGAACATACTGTCAGGCCAGTGAAGCATTGGGGCTTCTACAAAGGCAAGGGTTCGACGGCCGATGGAGAGGGTTTCTCCCGTCTTCACGACTTTAAAATTCATCGCCCTCTTATAATGTTTCTCCAATCCCTTCTTTCCTCTTTCCGAGGTTACAACGACTGGATTTCCTATCCGCTCTATGATCTGAGGAAGTGAACTCGAATGGTCCATCTCGACATGATTCGAAATGATCACATCGATTTTTGAGGGATCGATAATCTCTGAAATTCTGCCCAGCATCTCTAAATAAAAAGGAGCCTTCACTGTATCGACCAGGACATTCTTCTCATCTAAAATTAAATAGGCATTATAAGTGGTCCCCGACGGTGTGGAATAACCATGAAAGTCCCTTACGTTCCAGTCGATCGCTCCCACCCAGTAAATCCCTTTCTTTAACTCAACAATCTCCATCATTGCCCTCCCCTATTCTATGAAGTGATATTATTAACCATAAAAAATTTCCCCTTAAAAATCAATCGACCTGTGAAATAAAAATCCCATCAATCAAACGAATTGATGGGATCATGTAAAACATAAATTCATACCATTCCCTGATGGGACGATGGTTAGATGGATTCTTAAATCTTAGTCGGTTTGCATAAATCTTCCTTATCCACCGCCACCCTGCCGCAAGCGCCACACACATAGTCTAATTTTGCCACTTTTGGCTTGCATACATGTCTTGGATTGGTCACGGTAATACCACAATATTCACATGAATAGGCCTTTTTGACCTCTTGCGGAGCACAGAGGTGACCTTTCTCCGTTGTAACCAGTCCGCAATTCTTACACTTATAAACTCCAGATTCTTCTTTTTTAGCCATTGGACAGTCCTCCTTTTTTAAATTTTTTACTTCTTCGAAATGACCTCAAACAAACTTAGGATCTTTTGAATCTCCTCCCTATCTTTACTCCCTTCTTTTTCCAGAATCATATAGAGGATAAAAATCTGGTAGGGCTCTGTGAACCCATAGATCCATCCCTGCTCTCTCTTGACTCCCTTAAGGGTATAAGTGGCATACTTCTTAGCCGCAAATTGAACACCTTTAAGAGGATAAGGGGTTGTTGGTCCTATCTCAGCTTTAATTTCTTTTCCATAATCATTTTCTAATTCTTCCTTAAAGCTTCCGGTGGCAGCTGTTGTTATCCATTCGATCGATTCCTGGCTGAATTTTGCATATCTGCCGGCAGGTGTAAAATCGATCTGAAGATTAGATTGAGTGGTAGGGTTATAGACAAAAACTTCCGACTCCTCCAATCCGCCTTTTTCATACCCCAGTTCTTCCATGAACGTCGGAATTTCTGTCGTAACCTTCCATCCGGCAGGAGCTGAAACATTGAATGGAAATCGAATGCCTGTAAATTGATTCCCCTCGATTTTACCCACAGGCAGGTTGGTATCCACTTTGGTAGCCTCACGAACAGGAACACCGGCACATCCTCCCAAGACAAAAGAAATTAGAATAAGGACTAAGGTTAATTTTCTCATGAACATTTTTCACCTCCGGAGTAGTATGACAGCAAATTTTATACCATAGTTGTAAAATCTTAATATATGGCTTAACTTATTGATTTATTTTAGATGTCTTCCACTAAAGGTAATTTTCAAAATTTAGTAGATATCGAATTGTGTATGATTTATGACCCTTATGTATTTAATCCGGACACTCGACATAATCATTGAGGCCGACCAATGGCTCCGAGGTAGATAGTTATTTCGTTCTTCCCATCGACCCCAATGATCTGGTCCACTTCCTGATCAAAGAAAGCTCCTACCGTACAACATCCCAGGCCAAGACTTGTCGCTGCTAAATAGAGGTTTTGCCCGATATGTCCAGCATCCAAGTAGATATAACGGTAGGCCCTTTCTCGGTACTTCCACTTCGAACGCTCAATGATTGCAGTCCAGATAAAAACACACGCGGCTTCTTCAAGCATCTCCTGACCGAGACCTGCACGAGAGAGCTCAGGCCCCCAATGGCCCTCTTTCAGAAGACTCCATTCCGTCTCCTTGACATTATAGTGATAGAGACCGGGTGAAATCTCTTCAACCCGGTTAGCAACCAAATAGGTCTCAATGGGGTAGAGGGCTCCTGCGGAAGGAACAATTCTGAAATCGAATCTGCAGGCTCCTGAGGTAATCCCCTGGGTCGCCCAGGTCAATTGAGAGAGTTCGGAAAAGGTGATGAATTGAGAGGAATAATCCCTGATCGACCTTCTTGTTCCCATCGTCTCCCAGAGGGGTCTTCCCCCTTCTTGATCAACAGGCCGGAGTGGATATTGTTTTTTTGAATGAAGATACTCTTTGTAAGGTGAGGGTTGTTGTGCCCAGTTAAGACCACCTCCTGGCATGGCTCCCCTGCGATATTTTGTCTCTTGTTGATAAACGTCTCCGACTCCTTCTTTCCCTCGATTCATAAGACACCTCCTTCCCATAAAAACGATGAGCTTTAATTGGAGTCCGTTACTCGTCATGCCGGACTTGATCCGGCATCCAGTCCCGCCTTTGGCGGGATTGAAAGAACTGGATTCCGGCTTTCACCGGAATGACGAACTTTTTGAACACCATTAGTTTATAAACAGACTCTAAATAGAAGATAATAATTCTTCCGCGAAAGAGTCAAATATTTTTCTTGACAAAAATCTCTGTTCGACATATTAACTGGTAATAACCAGTCATAATGAGTTGTTTTAGCTCACATTACCAGAATCAATCATGGAGAGCCGTTTGTTAAAAAATAACGAATCCACCCCATTATATGAACAGTTAAAAAAAATCCTTCGCCGGCAAATTGAAGAAGGAGAGTTTAAAGCTGATCAGATTATCCCTTCCGAGAGAATTCTTTGCCAGAAATACCATATCAGCCGCATCACGGTCAGGCAGGCCCTATCAGAGATGATCAATGAAGGCATGCTCTACCGAAAACAAGGGAAAGGGACCTATGTGGCAGGGCGAAAGATCCATCAGGGGTTGACGCGCATCATCAATTTTGCCAGAACAGTCATGGATCTGGGGATGAGGCCATCGACAAAGATTTTGAAAAACGAAGTTCTCCCCACTGATTTTCAAATGGCTAAAATCCTTGATATCCCTATCACTAGCCAGATACTGAAATTATGTCTGCTGGGAATGGGAGATGGAGAGCCTCTGGTCTCCTATGAGTCCTCCTTTCCACTCTCCGTTGGTAGAAAAATAGCGAAAGAGGCATTCAAGAGAGAAAAAAAGGGCCTCTCCTTTTCCACCTACGACCTGTATGGAGAGTCCTCCCGCCTTTTCCCTGGGAGGGTAAACCAGACGTTTGAAGCGACCGTAGCAGATGAAAACCTTGCGTCCCTGATGCACGTGGAAAAAGGTGCTGCCATTTTTATGATTACCTCCGTTTTTCTCAATACGGATCATCGCCCTCTGGAGTTCAGGAAGGCGATGTATCGAGGCGATCGATACAAATTTTATATCACACGTGAACTGTCTTTATCGGAAATAAAGAGAAAAGGGGAAGCCGCCCGGATTGAGGGAAAAAACCAATGAAAAAAAGAGAGTTGCGTATTCTATGTCCTAATGGGCATCTGGGCTTTGCGCCGACCAAGGAAGAAAGTTTTTGGATCGGGGCAGAAACCAGACCGGACTACTATTGTTGTGACTCAGGAAGTGACGATATCGGTCCCGGACCTCTTGGAAGTGATACGAGCGTCAGCCCCTATGAATGGCAAAAGCATGACCTTGAATTGATGCTGGTCGCTGCGAGAAAACAGTGTGTTCCTATGATGATCGGGTCGAGCGGTGATACGGGAACCAATAGCAGAGTGGATATGTTTGTTGAAATGATAAAGACCTTGTCTAAAAAACATCATCTTGCTCCTTTTAAGCTGGTCTATTTCTATTCCGAGTTGGATAAGGAATGGATCAGAACGAAAATGAAGCAGGGAAGGATCATTGAAGGTCTGGATGCCAGAAAAAACTTGACATTCGAAGAGCTTGACCGGACGGAAAGGATCGTTGCCATGGCAGGTGTGCATCCCTTTGTGAAGGCGCTTGAAAGGGGAGCCGATGTGATCATCGGCGGCAGAAGCAGCGATGCTGCGATTTTCGCGGCGGCTGCCCTCTATGAAGGATTCCCGGAAAACCATTCTTATTATATCGGGAAGGTCCTCGAATGCGCCTCCTTCTGCGCGGAACCCTACATGGCGAAGGAAACCGTCATCGGAACCATCACGCATCAGGATGTTAAGGTGACCGCCATGCATCCGGCTCAGCGCTGTACCATTGCATCCGTTGCCGGCCATGCGATGTATGAACGCTCCAATCCATTTTTTGAATATTTTGCAGGTGGCATGCTCGACATGACCCACTGTAACTATGAGCAGGTCGATGAGAAAACGACGCGAATCACCGGACAGGAGTTCATCCCCACCCAGGGGAAGGCAAAGGTGAAGCTCGAAGGATCGGGAAAAATTGGGGAGCGTTATATCGGCATCGTTGGGATTAGAGACCCCTACACCATTCGAAACATTGACAAAGTCATTCAATGGGCTCAAAGCCAGGTGGAGGAGAGATTTTCAGGGAAAGGTTACCAGTTATATTATAAGATCTACGGGAAAAACGCGATCATGGGAGAGTTGGAACCCATCAAAGAAATTAAATCTCATGAACTTTGCATTATTGTTGAAGGGGTTGCACCGACAAAGGAGATGGCTGAAGAGGTGACGTTGATAGGATCGAGGCAAATTTTTTATGCAAGACTCCCTGAAGTGAAAGGGACGGCAGGGACCGCTGCTTTTGTCATAGACGGGGTGTTGCCCGCTCCACCGGCTTACCGGTGGACGATGAACCATGTCATCCCTGTGGATGATCCATTGGAGCTTTTCAAAATCTATGGAATAACCGTTGGATAATTGGAAGGACATCCCATGAAAACAATAAAATTAGTTGAACTGGCCAAAACCATCCGGAGCAAAAACGCCGGGACAGATAAGATCACCTTTGATATTATCTTCAGAGAAAAAGAAAATTATGAGCTATTGAAAAAAAGCAAGGCATTGACCCGCATGACCATCGCGAGATTATTTAACATCCCTGAAGAGCGTATCAGCGATTTCGTAGAATTCGACCCTGCCTATGCGATAAAATTTACGATCTACCGGAGGGAGCCCAGCGGAAGCGCCGGTGAAAGCGATATCTTCGGATGTCAGCAATATCCTCCTCTGCTCGACATCGAGATTCCAATGGAACAGTGAAATGAATTTTTTGGACAGGGGTGACAAGGTGTGTAACCAAATATTTTTTTAAAAATTTTAGAAAGGAGGAAGAAGATGAAAAGATTAATGGTTTTATTGATTTTGTCGTTATTGATTTTGATCCCTCCATTCCAGGCCCACTCCCAGGATAAGACCCTGGTGGTGGGAATTATGAGTAGCGTGCTATCCCTGGATCCGGCAAACCACAGGGACAGGCCGACAGAGACAGTGATCCGGAATATGTTTGACGGCCTGGTGACCCGGACGCCGGATGGCAAAATCGTTCCCGAGATTGCGGAATCATGGAAAAATCCCAGCCCCACAGTGTGGGAATTCAAGATCAGAAGAGGTGTCACCTTCCACAACGGTGACCCTCTGACAGCGGATGATGTTAAATTCACTTTTGACAGGATTATCACAGATAATGCCATCGATGGAAAAACAGCCATGAGGAAAGGGCTGATTGATCCTCTCCAGAAGGTGGAGAAAATCGATGATTATAATGTCAGATTTCATTTGAACTCCCCATGGCCTATCCTGTTGGCCATGCTTCCACACCAGCAAATTGTTTCTAAAAAATACCTGGAGAGTGTTGGAACAAAGGGTTTTCTCGCGAAGCCGGTTGGGGCAGGGCCTTTCAGGTTCGTGGAAGGAAAACTGGATGAACGAATCGTGATGGAACGGTATGATAAGTATTACGGCGGTTCTCCAGAGATCCCGCCTGTGGGACCTCCTCCTTTGAAAAGGGTGATTTTTGAGGTGATCCCGGAAACAGCGACCAGGATTACTGCGCTTCAAGCCGGCAAGGTCCATATCATCCAGGGTGTGCCGCCTCACATGGTGGAAACGCTGAAGAGGGACCCTAACGTGGTGGTGAAAACAGCCCTCGGCACAAGGGTTCACATGTTTGAGATGAACGTTAAACAGCCTCCTTTCAATGATGTCAGAGTAAGAAGGGCGATGAACCATGCTTTGAACATGGACATCATTGTTGAGAAAATCTTAAGCGGGCTTGCAAAGAGGATGGCCGGTGCAATTCTTCCCCATGGGTTATATCTCAACACCAACCTTAGCCCGTACAAATACGATCCGGCCCTTAGCAAGAAGCTTCTTGCAGAAGCTGGCCATCCAAAGGGATTTCCTCTGGTGATTGATACCATAGATACCTACAAGGAAATAGCTGAAGTGGCCGCCCAACAATTCAGAGCCATTGGGATAGAGGCTTCTGCTCGAATATGGGATTGGGGTGTACTCAGACCGCTCGCACTAAACGGTGAGAGGAAAATGGTCTTCCAGAGCTGGGGAAATTCAACCCATCATCCATATGATTTGCTGAATCCAAAATTGATGAGCAAGGACAGGGGTAACTATTCACAGTATGCCAATCCGGAGCTCGATGACCTGTTAAAAAAAGGTGGTACGGAGACCAACCCGGACAGGGCAAGGGATA
>Ga0299915_10003071_pt1 | contig 12101 bp, 7 predicted proteins | sample RVTome_13_FD_200263 | JGI IMG/M metagenome (GOLD analysis project Ga0299915, IMG submission 200263) | Soil microbial communities from uranium-contaminated site in the Upper Colorado River Basin, Wyoming, United States - RVT92D227 (version 2) ...
ATGGTTTCGGGCGTATCCCGGAGCCACCTTGCGCAGCTCCCCCGCCCGGCCCAGCCTCGGCACGTCCTTCAGCAGAATCACCTCCATGAAGCCCGCCTCCTACCTGGATGTTCAGCCGAATTCTACAGCAAGACCGAAAAAAGCTCAAGTGGGCTGTGCCAGGTCCTTGGAGGCAGAATCTTGGTGCCCTTCACCAGGCTGTATGCTATAATGATCGAAGTTACGAGGAGTTGGGCATGCAGTGGCAGGGATGCGGAAACGTGGGGGAGCGCGAGCATTTGAAGGGTCCGGGCATGGTGTGGCTCATGGCCTTCACGCTACTGGCCTTGATCTTGCGCGCATACAGAGTGGATTTTCAGCCACTGTGGTGGGACGAGGGCTGGACGGTGTATTTCGCCACTGCCGACGTGCCCTCGATGATTGCTCGCACAGCCATTGACATCCACCCTCCGTTCTACTACCTGATTCTCCATCTCTGGACGCTGATCTTCGGGCCCAGTGCCGTCTCAGTTCGCCTGTTCTCTGTGGGGGTCGGCACGCTCTCTGTACCCCTGATGTTCCTGGTCGCCCGGCGCCTTTTCGGCCGGAGGACGGCTCTTGTCGCTGCCCTGATTCTGACGGTGGCCCCGTTTCACGTCTACTACTCACAGGAAGCCCGCATGTACGCCCTGGTCACGCTCCTCGTGCTCGCCTCCAGCTATCTCTTCCTCCTACTGCTGGAAGAGCAGGCATCGCGGACGAAGAGGTGCGTTCATTGGATCCTGTACGTCTTGGTCACCTCGATGGCTATGTACTCCCAGTACTATGCTGCCTTCCTGCCAGCAGCACAGACTCTGTTCCTCTTCCTTCGTTTCCGGCGCTACAAGAATGTCCTGCCCAGATGGATCGCTGCGCAGGCAGCACTGTTGCTCGCCTATCTGCCTTGGTTGCTGTACGCCGGGCCAAGACTCGTGGCCTACGTGGGCAACAAGCTAGTGAAAGAAGGCGACGTCCCCGCTCATCTGTGGGCGTACTTGTACGGTCATTTTATCGTCTTCTCGGTCGGGCACCTGAGCGCGGACAGACTCTTGCTGTCGCTCCTCGCTGTGATCTTCGCCGCCCTTGCACTGGTGGGTGCGATTGCCTGCTTTGTTGCTGGCCGCCGGATTGGGGACGCCGCGTGGCCGACATTCGACTCAGCGCTATATGCGGTGCTGTGTCTGTTCATCCCTCTCGCACTGGGATACGTGGTGAATCTACGGTTCCCATTCACCGCGGCGGCCATAGAGCGCCTGTTCCTGTTCTCAGTTCCGGCGTTCTACGTTCTGGTTGCCGCCGGGTTGTCGTGGCTGAAGGTACGGTTCCGGGTGCCTGGCGCGGTGGTCGTACTACTAGTGCTCGTAGTCAGCATTCCGCCTCTGTCGGACTTCTACTCGTTTGAGCGCTACGCAGGGGAAGACTATCGTCCGGTGGTGAAGAAGGTCCAGGCCCTGGCCCGGCCCGAAGATGTGATCGTATTCGTCCACCCCTGGCAGATTGGCTATTTCCAGGCCTACTACAGCGGGGAGCTTCCCGACCTGTACCTCAGTCCCAAGGACGCCCTGGATGTCACCAGCGAAAAGTGGGCCGCCGACCGTGGGCTAATGGTTCGCGACCTGGAGAGTCTCCTGGCGAAGCACCGCTTCTTGTGGTTTCCCGCCCACCAAGCACTGGGCAGGATCATCGAAAGCCAGGTGGAAGGGTACCTCTTCGAGCAGCACTACCCCATTCTGAACGAGTGGTTCAGTCAGAGCACAAGGCTAAGCTGCTACACAGCTACGCGCGAGATGACTCCGATTTCCGAGGGTACCAACTTTGGAGACAAGGTCTCGCTGCTGAAGTATGGACTGACCGCCAATCCGCACGAGGCCGGCTGGGGCGCAGCACTGGTGGAATTGCGCTGGAAGATGGAGGGGGAGCTACAGGGTAGGTACCAGATGGCGTTGCGCTTGGTGGATGACCAGGGCCGAGTGTGGGCTGCCGAGGATAGAGAGCCCCTGGGAGGACTGCGTCCCTTCCACCAGCAGCCTGTAGGGAGTGAGGTGGATGATCACCAGGCGCTCCTCATCCCGGCTGGCACTCCGCCCGGGTCCTATCGGCTCGAGTTGGGCCTGTACCGCCTGGAGAGCGGGGAGTGGTTGGATGTGCTGGATGAGGCGGGCACTCCTCAGGGCGTGGAAAAGCTCCTGGGCGAGGTCTCAGTGAGTATGGCCAGTGTGCCCCCGCCAGAGGAGGCCTTGTTCATTCAACATCCCCGCGCTGCCGACTTCTCTTCTGGAGTCCGGTTCTTGGGGTATTCCCTCGGAGGGGAGAGCTACCAGCCAGGCGATACTCTGGACTTGACCTTGTTCTGGAAGGCGCTGGCGGATCTGCACAAGGATTACCATTTCTCCCTTCGGCTGGAGGACGGCGACGGCACGGCGTGGGCCACCGTCGAAGACCAGCCGGCGGGCTCCGGATATCCCACCCGCCTGTGGATGCGGGGTCAGCTCTTCAGAGGCCTTCCCCGGCTGATAGTGCTGGCCAGCACGCCGTCTGGCCAGTACCGTCTCGTTCTCACCCTGCATGACCCGGTCGATGGAAGGCCGGTGCCACTGCGTCGGTGGCTCCTAAACGGGGGTCAGACCTTTGAGTTGGGGACAGTGGTGGTGCGGGGCAGGGCTCATCAGACCCAGCCTCCGCCATCCATCCAGCATCCCGTGTCCGCTCGGCTTGGTGAGAGCATCCAGTTGCTGGGATACGACCTGGACCAGCAGGAGGTGGCCGCCGGCGACACGCTGCGCCTGACCCTCTATTGGCAGGCCTTGTCGGAGATGGACACCTCCTACACTGTGTTCAACCACCTGATCGACGATGAGAACCGAACCTGGGGCCAGAGAGACGGCATCCCCGGCGATGGCGCACTGCCCACTAGTAGCTGGATCTCAGGCGAGTACGTAGTCGATGAGTACGAGATTCCGGTGCAACCGGATACTCCTCCTGGTGAGTACCTCCTGGAGGCGGGCATGTATGACCTGACGACCATGCTTCGCCTGCCAATTGTAGACTCCGAGGGAGCGGTGCTGGGCGACAGGATTCTCCTCGAGGCTACGCCTGTACGGGTGCGGTAGGCGCGGACGCTACGCAGGTGGAAAGGGTATGCAGGCGGTCCGGGCAATGGTCACCATCTTTGATATCTCGACGCGGGTGTTGCAGGGTGGCTACAGGGTCGTCAACCCACACTGTGCGCCGTTGCGGCCCGCCGGGCGGATTGACATAATGCGAGCAAACCGGCCGTGAGTGAGCGTGGGAGGGTGTTGACAGGCGTCAAAGGGCTTCGGGATGCGCCACGGTCTCCAGCGGTCTGGGAGGTGGCGGCCTTAATTGCCATCCTTCTCACAGCTACGTTCTTCCGGGCGAATCTCTTCGAGGCCGCGCCCCCAGGTCTGCAACACGACGAGATCTTCGGGGCCAACTTTGCCCAGGACATACTGGATGGAGGGTGGCCCGTTTTCTTCGATGCCAACGGCGGCGAAGAGGCCCTCTTCCCCTACCTGGCGGCAGTGTCCATTCTCCTAGTCGGTCCCAACTTCCTCGCCCTGCGACTGGTGTCTTTGGTGTGCGGCATCCTTACCGTCGCCCTCAGCTACCGCCTGACCAAGGAGCTGTTCGGCCGCAGAGTTGCGCTCTTGACCGCGGCCATGCTGGCCGTGTCTTTCTGGCACGTCTTCGACAGCAGGGTAGCACTGCGCCCCATCACTCTTCTGATGATGGCTCTGGCGAGCTTCTATTCATTCTGGGTGGGGATGCGGCGCGGGGGGATCTTGCCATTCCTCCTGACCGGCGTATTCCTGGGGGGCAGCTTCTACACCTACACCTCGGGCTTCCTAGTCCCCGTGACCGTCGTCCTCTTCATCGTGTTCTATCTACTGCCGTTCCGCAGAGCGCTGCTCCTCCAACACTGGCGGGGTATCCTCTTGGCCCTGGGCGTGGCGGTGATCATCTTCCTGCCCATGGGGTATCACGTATTGACGCATCCCCTGGCAGCCACCGCCCGCGCCAGGGATCTGAGTGACCACCTCAACCTGCTCCTCGCCGGCCACCCTGGACCTCTGCTCACGGACGTGCTCAACGTGTTGGGCATGTTCGGCTTCCGTGGAGATCCCGAGTGGCGGTACAACCTCGCCGGGAGGCCGGTGTTCGATCCCCTGACCTTCATCTTGTTCTGCGTGGGATTGGTCATCTGCCTGACCCGGATCCGAGCGCCCGAATATGTCTTCCTCCTGGTGTGGCTGGTCGTCAACATGGTGCCCAGCGCCATCACTCGGCACAGTCCGTCGACGTTGAGAGCGATTGGTTCGCTGACTGCCATCTACGTTCTTCCCTCCCTCGCGCTAGATGCCGCATGGGATCGCGTACGGTGCAAATGGGGCTCACGTGGCAGCCGCGCACTGCTGGCGGCGGCGGCTCTGCTGCTGGCATCGAACGCGGGCCTGACCTATCGGGACTATTTCTCCGTATGGGCAACCAACGCGGAGGTGCGCGACATCTATCGGGCTGATCTGAGCGCGGTCGCGAGGTTCTTGGAGGAGTCCGTCGAGAATGAGGTCGTCTGCGTCTCAGCTTCTTTCGCTGCCGATCTGGATCAGCAAGCGTTGAACTTCATGATGGGCGAGCGGCGGGCAATCAGGTGGTTCGACGGGCAACAAACGCTGATCTTTCCCTCAACAGAATCGTTCGAAGACGTGCTGTACGTCTTCCCAGCGACCGGACCTCTGCGTGACGACTTGGCCAGCCGGTTCTTCGCTGACCTTGCGGTCTTCCACACTGAACTGGATCCCCGGGGGAAGCCTGCCTTCGTTGCCTATCGCCTGAGTTCTCATGAGTTGTCAAGCCTTCGCGCCCTTCAGCCCACACGCGCGCTGTCAGTTGATCTAGGCGGCAGAGTGGAATTGACGGGTTACGAGCTCGCGTCGCAGGTGAGCGCCGGCGACACCTTGCCTCTGCTGCTCCACTGGCGAGTGTCGCAACCCATCAGGCCTGATCTGTTGTACTCTTTCTTCGCTCACCTCACTGACTTACGAGGCTATGTCTGGGACCAGGTGGACACTCTCGGCTACCCAGTGTCGAGCTGGATAGAGGGGGACATGGTTGTTCAGCTCTTCGACCTCGCTGTGCCCCCCGACGCACCGCCGTTGGAGTACGTGGTCAAGATGGGCCTGTACGATGAGGTGACAGGCAACCGTCTCACGGCAACGGAAGATGGTGCAACCCTGCCGGATGGGGTAGTGTCCACCGAGCCGATCTCTGTGGCCAAGGCCGCCGTGCCGCCCAGTATTGACGAACTGAATATCCCTCGGGTGCGCCAGGCGAACTTCGACGGCAAGTTGGAGCTTCTGGGCTGCGACCTCGGGACTCAGGCAGCCGAACGCGGGGAAGCTGTACACGTCGTGCTGTACTGGCAGGCCCTGGTGCAACCTGAACGGGACTACGTGGCCTCCGTACTTATCACTGATGAGTCCGGAGATGTTCTGGATGAGATCTTCCATGAGCCCATTGATAGTCTCTATCCCACGAGTCTGTGGTCGAAAGGAGAGGTCGTGCGGGATCGCTTCGACATCATCCTAGACAAGTCACTGCCCGAGGGTAGGCACCGTCTGTCGGTTGGACTGTGGGATCCAGCTAGTGGGAGTTTCCTTCGCCTTGTGGGCTTGGAGGAGGAGCGTGTACGGCTGGGCAAGGTGTATGTGGGGCCCGGGTCTTCGGAACAGCCTGCCGCGCAAGAGTAACGTGGGAGAGGCTCGCGGGGATGTGCGCCTCGTGTGGTCCGGCACCATCTCAGCGTCCTGATTCTTGTCGCCAACCTGTTCTTCCGACAGCTCAAGCCCAGGGACGTGGGGCTCTTCTGCGTGCTACTGCTGACCTCGCTGCTGTTCACCTACGTGGTGCCCGTGAGCGGCATCCTGGGACAGCACTTCGTCCTACGCGGGCCCCTCTCGGGCGTGGCGATGGCGCTGCCTCTGCTCTTTGCAGGTATCATCTTCGCTACATCGCTGCGCGGACCGGCGACTGTCGAAATCGCCTTTGGCTCCAACCTCCTGGGTTCGGTGGTGGAGGGTCTGCCGGAGTACTCTTGGCTGATACTCAGCATAGGCACTCTCTGTCTGATCGCGCCCCTCGCCTATGTCCTGTCGTGTCTCGGCCTGCGACAGAAGGCGCCGTAGCGTCGAGGTGCATGGCTCCGCGTCGTACAATCCCCTATAATCTCTTTGCGTTCCACTATGTTCGAGGGGAGAAACGACCCTCAGATCCCCGCCGTGCGCAGCAGTCTTAGTACGAGGAAGGCCCCAAGGTCCGGAGTGAAGTTGATACGAAGTCACAAGATCCCGAAGTGGCTTGGGGGGAGGTTCGATCTCGGTCTCCTGGTCGTACTCCTGCTGCCGAGCTTCGTGGCCATCACACTGCTTCAGCCTGGACTTCCGCGCACGGCGGATGGTTATCTGCACCTGTTGAGGGTGGTCGAAATCGATCAGGGCTGGCGCGACGGCGTCTTCTATCCGCGTTGGGCGCCCGACATGGCTTACGGGTACGGGTATCCTATCTTCAACTACTTCGCCCCATTGTTGTACCACCTGACGGAGGCGGTGCACGTTCTGGGGTTTGGCTTCGAGACTGCCTTCAAGTTGGTCTTGATTGGATCGCTGCTGCTGGCGGCCTGGGGCACATACGCTCTGACCAAGGACATCCTGAGCGCCAGGGCCGGGATCCTGGCTGCGGCAGCCTACATCTACGCACCCTTTATGCTCCGGGAGATCTTTGTCCGGGGCGGGTACGCGCAGTTCCTGGCGATGTGCGTCATGCCCGCCGCTCTCTGGTCTTACCACCGCCTGCTGAGGAAGGACCATCCCCTCTATCTAGTCACTACTCCCCTCCTGTGTGGAGCCGTACTTGTCAGCCACAATATCAGCGGCATGCTCTTCTTTCCCTTCCTGGTACTTTTCGGAATCTGGACCATCCTATCCTCGCGGAGATGGGACAAGGTCAAATGGGCGGTGGTGGCTCTTGTCGCGTCAGTGACTCTGGTGTCGCTCTTCCTGGTGCCGGCTCTAATGGACGCGCCCCTGGTCAAGCTCGACAGGCTCAGACAGGACTACTTCGACTTCCGCCAGCACTTTATCACTCTGCGTGAGATACTCTCCCCCTCTGCTGTGCCAGACAGCTCTTCCCTCAATCCGGTCTGGTTGCTGAATCTGGGCACGGTGTTGGTAGCGCTGGACTGTCTGGGCTTGGCGGGCCTGGCCCTCGGTGCAGTGACACGGGGCCTGAGGAGGCAAACTGCCTTCTTTGGGGTAATGCTCCTGGTGTCTGTGTTCATGACCCTGCCGATGTCGACATCCCTCTGGGAGCACATGCCGTTACTGGCCTTTGCGGAGTTCCCGTGGCGTTTTCTGGGCACGGCAATTCTGGGCGCTGCTGTGCTGGCCGGGGCCAGTACCTCTCTGTGGGCGAGGCTCCCCTGGCGCCGGTTGGAGGCGGCCATGGTGGCACTGTCGCTGCTCCTTATCGTGATGGCAGCCTTCGTGCATCTCTATGCTGTGTGGCCCCCAACCAACCTGCAGGAGCTGTCTCCGTCAGACGTTGTGATGCACGAGGTAAGGACTGGCATACTCGGCACCACCAGTGCCAGCGAGTGTCTGCCCACGTCGGTTGTGGAGGAGCCCAGCGGCTCACCTCTGGTGTCCCGATACCTCTCAGGACGTCCCATCTCCAAACTGGATGTGGAGAGTCTTCCCGACTCTGCGTGGGCCGAAGAGATGGAGCACACGGCGGTGCTTGACAAGTATCGCATCTCAACTTCCATCCCGTTCACGGCGCGATTCAATACCATCCACTTTGACGGCTGGCGGGCCTCGATAGATGGGGAGCCTGTGCCCATTAGCCCATCCTATCCGGAGGGGCTGATCACCTTTCAAGTGCCGGCCGGCGACCACGACATCGAGGTTCGTTTTGGAGACACCCCCGTGCGCACGGTGGCCACCCTCGTCTCAGCGGCTACGTTGCTGGCCTTGGTAGCCGCGGCGGCGTTCCTCGGGCGTAGAGCAAGAGCAGATGGTGCTGGGGAACGAGTGGTAGAAACGCGGCTCTCCGCTGGGGATGCGGGTCTCCTGGCAGCATGCCTCCTGGCACTGTTGCTGGTGAAGGAGGGATTCATCGATCCCCGCACGACCTGGTTCCGCAAGAGTTCGCCGCCGGGTCAGGTCCTGGGGGTAGAGCACCCAGCGCAGGTGAAACTGGGCGACGAGGCCTTGTTCCTGGGGTACGACCTCAGCAACGAGAGCGTAGTGGCTGGCGGCAGTCTTGAGGTGACGCTCTACTGGGGGGCACAGAGGAGGATGGACGACGACTACAGCGCTTTTGTTCACCTCGATGATCTGCGCCCCAACTACATCTCATGGAGCCTATCCGAGGAGCTGAGCCCGGCGGATATCCCTACCTCGACCTGGACCCGCGGGTTCTACGTCTCCGATCCTCATACACTGAGCGTGTCAGAGGAAACGCCCCCTGGGGTCTACGTGCTTCGGGCGGGGCTACATCTACCCGATACTGGAGAGAGGCTGGCCGTCGTCGATGAGCGGGGCAGGGAACTCTCCGACAGCATAGAGTTGGGCAGGGTGCAGGTCCGGCGATCGGAGCCGGTAGATCTATCAGAAACGGTCCCGGTGGGGCCTTTCGTCTTCGATCAGCAGATAGAACTGGTGGTCTACAGGCTTGCCAACAACACAGCAAGGCCGGGCAACTATTTCCGCCTGCTTCTCTACTGGCGGGGGCGGGCAGACGTATCCGGAGACTACTCTGTCTTTGTCCACCTCACTGATGAAGAGGGGCAAGTGCTGGCACAAGGGGACAGCGCTCCGGCCGGTGGCATCTATCCCACCTGGGCCTGGATACCCGGAGAAGTCGTGCAGGATGAGCATCTGGTTCCGCTGGAGATGGACGTACCTCCCGGCAACTACCACCTGGCAATAGGGTTGTACGAAGTGTACACCCTCAGAAGACTGGAGGTCACGAATTCGGAGGGCGTTTCGCTCGGCGACCGGATACTGCTACCGGCAACCGTGGAGGTCCTGGCTCCATAGCTCCCTGGGTCTGGCTGGGGAGCCGTCAACTGGACACGCCCAAGCGCTGCGCGATCAGACCACGGGCACAGGAGCGTAAACAGGGCTCACCCAGTGGCTGTACTCTTCTCTCTCTCCTCGAGCGATACTGAAGTACAGATCGCGCAATCCCGACACGATAGGGCCTATTCTGCCTGTCCCCACCGGTCGATGGTCGATCTCGCTTATGGCGGCGATCTGTACCCCGGTGCCGCAGAAGAAGGCCTCTTCGGCTACGTAGAGCTCCGTGCGGTCTATGGGGCGTTCGATGGTCTCCACGCCGAGCTCCTTGGAGGCCAGCTCAATGAGAGTGGTCCTGGTAATACCTTCCAGGATGTCGTCTGTGACGGGAGAGGTAACCAGCTTGCCATCTCTCACAATGAACAGGTTTTCTGCGCTTCCCTCAGAGACGTGGCCCTCCTGAGTGAGCACGATTGCCTCGTCGAAGCCATTCATCACGGCGTCAGTCTTGATCAGCGCCGAGTTGATGTACGCGCCTGTGATCTTCGCCCTCGCGGGGACGGAGTTGTCGTTGATTCGGCGCCAAGACGACACCCCGACCTTCGCGCCTTCCTCTCTCTCGAGGTACTTGCCGAAGGGAGTGGCGAAGATGGCGAACTCGGCTCGCAGGTCGTGCAGCCTGACGCCTACGCCGGAATCGGCCTTGTAGGCCAGGGGACGGATGTAGGTGTCCTCGCGGAAGCCCTCCTTCCGGAGCAGCTCCAGGGTGAAGCCACACAACTCGTCCACGGTATAGGGCAGGGAGATGAGGATAATCTTGCAGGAATGTAGAAGCCTTTCATAATGCTCTTTGAGCTTGAAAACGTAGAGCTGCTCCTGGGGTCCGTTCCAGTAGGCGCGAATACCCTCGAAGCAGCCCGTTCCGTAGTTGAAGGCATGGGTCATGATACTGACCTTTGCCTTTTCTATGGGCACGATTCTGCCCTCGAAGAATGCATACTTGGTTGCCATGGCAGCCTTTCTCCTTCTGTACTGTTCCCGATGATGGCTCGTCTCTCAGCGCAACGCCAATGATATCCGCAGTCCGCGTTCGCTGCAAAGTGGTTCCTCCTGGCCTAGTGGCGCGGAGCGAAAGGTCGCCGGTCAAGCCGTGCACTGGAAGGTCGGGGTGGCGGGCAGACAACTAGTCTATGGCTCTGACTACTGAGTCCAGGGGAAGACGATCTGTCTCGCGCCGGGGCTGTTCGGCCGGGTAACCGATGGGAACAATGGCCACCGGGCGCAGGTGTGAGGATAGGTCGAGGGCTTCCGCGGCTGCGTCCTCGTCGAAGGCGCCAACCCAGCAAGCGCCGAGACCCGAGGCCACAGCTGCTAACAACAGATTCTCAGTGGCCGCCGCGGTGTCCTGGAGGGAGTACAGATACCGTCCCCGGTCGCCATATCTGCGGGCCGACCGTTCGGGGTCTGCGCATACCACGATGACCACCGGGGCATCGCTGAGAAACCACTGATTGAGGGCGGCCCGCGCCAGGGTCTTCTTGGTCTCCTGGTCACGCACCACGAGAAAGTGCCAGGGCTGGCAGTTGCCGGCCGAAGGAGCGCGAGTGGCGGCGCTAAGGAGCCTGGTCACTGCATCTGGGGGGACATCGCGCTGGCGGTCGAACGCCCGCACACTCTGTCTTGCTTCCATCGCCTGCCAGAAGTCCACTGCTCTTGTCTCCGTGCTGACTGATTCAGTGCGGGTGGAGGACTGCGCGACGTTGGCAGACGATGGAGTCAGACGCGTATCCTCCAGGCCTTGAGTTCCTCGATAAAGCCCTGGTCGGTCATGTCCAGCTTAATAGGGGTCACGGAAACGCGATGGGAAGCCAGAGCCCAAATATCCGTGCCCTCCTCACCAGCGTCACCTGTGGGTCGGGGCCCGCCAATCCAGTAGTAGTCGCGCCCACGGGGGTCCTTTCGTCTTATCAACTTGTCCCGATAGAGCCTTTTGCCCAGCCTGGTGATCTCCACCCCGGCAATCTCCTCACGTGGTACGTTGGGCACATTGACGTTCAGAAGGACATTCCTGGGTAGGCCGTGGGCCAGGACTTTTCTTGCCAGCCTGGCGACAAAGCTCGCGGCGTAGGCGAAATCGCCCTCTTCGTAGGTGTTGAGAGAAGCAGCGATGGAGGGGATGCCAGACACGGTGCCTTCGAAGGCTGCCGCCAGGGTGCTAGAATAGGTGATGTCGTGACCCACGTTGGCGCCCAGGTTAATGCCCGATACCACGAGGTCGGGCTGCATGGGTAGGAAACCGAGAACGGCCAGGGCTACACAGTCGGAAGGAGCGCCGGTGCTGGCGTAGGCCGGGGAACCATCGGCCAGAGTGACCTGTTGCACGCGCAGCGGTTTGTGCATCGTCTTGGCATGGCCCGAGGCGCTCCATTGCCGATCGGGTGCGATGACGGTAACCTCCCCCAGGCGATGGAGGGCCCGCTTGAGTGGAAGCAGGCCCGGGCCATAAATCCCGTCATCGTTGCTGACCAGGATACTCGTCATGCCGGCACCGCGAGGTCCTCTTCCCTACGGACGAACGCCCACCTGGTCTCGTAGTACATGCCCCGGGTGGCCTCCGCCGCTTCTTCTTCTTCCTCCTGCTCGTGGATCACGTAGATCAGCACCGGTTCGCTCTTGGTCCGGTTGCCGGCGGCGTCCACGGCCTCAACGTGGATGGTGTGAGGCACAGTGATGCTGTTGGTTACCTCGAGGATGGGGTCCTCAGCAGTGGAGTACTGGGCGGGGAACTGCTCGATGGGCACATTCTCGGTGAGAAGCTTGCGGAGTGCCGCGTCTTGCTCCACAGTGGTGGTCATAACAATGGTCCAGCGTTGATTGTAGGGGCTGACCGTGTCATAGGTCAGCATCTCGTCGTCCAGAAAGAACTCGACTTTGCGCATGGAGAAGTTGTCCATAGCCTGGGCCTGGATGCTCACCCACTCATCCTTT
>Ga0299915_10003072_pt1 | contig 12099 bp, 11 predicted proteins | sample RVTome_13_FD_200263 | JGI IMG/M metagenome (GOLD analysis project Ga0299915, IMG submission 200263) | Soil microbial communities from uranium-contaminated site in the Upper Colorado River Basin, Wyoming, United States - RVT92D227 (version 2) ...
GAGGTCCAGGTTTATATTTTTCGAAAAAGATAGCGTCCCTCCGATGGTCAGCTGTACCGACCCAGCGTTCAGTTCTTCGAGTCCGCTATCCTTGTAAAACGAGGTGTGCCCATTGGCCTGGATCTTAAAAGCGATCCAGCGGGCAGGACTCCATCCAAGGCCTAAAACCCCAAACCCCACCCAATTACGCTGTTGATCTTTCAGAACGTCCCCGTCCGTCATGCCCATGACCCCGCCCGCCCCAAAGAGGGTCATATGGCCGATGCCCGGCCGGAAGTCTTCTCCGGCAGTCATCCATAGAGAAAGATCGGTGCTCCCGCTTCCATGGAGTTGTTGGCTGTCTCCGGTAGGCAGCTTGAGCGAGGCCCGCAGGGATATGGCCCGGGAGGGTTTGACTGCGCTTTGATAGAGTTGGAAGCCGCCCATAAGTTGGATATCTCCGATTCCATTGCTGGATTTGTTGACCTTGAGGAGAACCTGCCGGTCTTTTTGGTACTGGTAGAGCAAGCGATTCTTCGGCGCCTGATCCCGGCCCCCCGCGGAAAAGCCGAAGGTATTGTGATACCAGTCAATAAACCCATCCGTAAAGCCGCCCCCCTCGATGATGTAGGGAATCGCCAGCCCGAACTCAAAATTCTTGGAGATCCCGTATCGTGCATCCAGGCTGATGCGGGTCCTTTGTCCATCGAGGATGATGCTTTCCCGCTGATTCTGGTCTTCGATAAAATGATTCGTCAGGTCAACGATGAACCTCAGGTCTGCCTTTCGGGCGGGAACCAAGGAGGGTTCTCCGATCGAAGGCAAACCGAAGATCTGAATCACCGGGCTTTGGTTCTGGGTATAGAAAGGGGTGATTTCAGCAGCCGGAAGAGAAGAAGGAAAGAATAGGGCACCCCACCCCATGGCCACAGCAATATAAATTCGAAGACGCTTTGGCATGATTTTCATCCACCGGGAAAAATTTTGGAGTCATACTATCAACTGCACCCATTCTTGTCCAGGAAAATAGCGATGCGGCTTCAGGATTTAGGCCCTCAACGCCATATAAATCCTCCCTTATCGGTTATTCCATGTTAGAATTTAAATCCTGATTTTATTTACCTGTTGATTTCACCCCCACGGCACACGGAGTGATTATGAGAGCTTGCGCTTTTCTCCTCTTTTTCTTATGGGGAATGTTTCAGATGGGTGCGGATGGTTTTCGGGCGGCCACGGCTTCCGAAGGAGCCATGGAAAGGACGCAGGAGGTCGGACCTAATCTGCGGGAAACAGATCAAATGGAAAATACGGCCCATGCCACCCATCGCTCCTGGAACGTCTATCTCGAATGGAAAGAACCGGGCTATTTCGGGAGGCAGATCTTCAGGGAGATGGGAACAACCGAAGGTCCGGAAATTACCCCTACCTTCGGCCTGGGCTTTTGCCAGGTAATCGAGTCGGAAGGCAGGTACACGTTGCTGAATGAAGGGGAGACCCCTTTATTCCATGCGGGCCAGAAAGAGCGCAGCGAACCTCAGCGGGATTGGAGGGGCATCGGAAGGGATACGGCCTTTTTTATGGGTTACCAGGTTGTTTTTGCCGGATTCCTGTATCTTCTGCCGGAGAGTGTGACCAGTTGGACGAAGGAGCAGAAAAAAGCAACCGTGAAAAAATGGAAAGAAAACGTTAAAAATCCGGTCTGGGATAATGATAAATGGTGGATCAACTACCTCGCCCACCCCTATTTCGGCGCCACCTATTATATTCGGGCCCGCGAGCGGGGTTTCGGCGAATTCGGTTCCTTCGGGTACTCGGCCCTGCTTTCGGCTCTCTATGAATTCGGAATCGAGGCCTTTTTCGAACCCCCTTCCTACCAGGATCTGATCGTCACCCCGGTGGGGGGGTATCTCGTCGGAAAGTTTGTCTTCGAGCCCATTCGCGAGAACATCAAGGCCAAAACCCAACTGGCATGGTATGACCATGCCGCTTTGATCCTGACCGATCCCCTGGGGGCGGTGAACAGCGTATTCGAATGGGCACTGGGCATCCAGTCGGACATTCGAGTTCAATTCCATTCCCCCAATCGGAAGCACATGGCCGTTGCTCCCCCTGCGGGCACGTCTCTGGAGTGGCAGGAAGTAAGATTTTTCCGCCCCGATGGGGTGAGCATTCAGTTACAGGTGGAGTGGAAATAAAAGCCAAATTCGATGTGAAGGGCGTCATGAACGAAGGTAAGAGAATCGAAAAGCACCCGGGTTGGCGGTTTCTGAGTTGGGGTCGGACCGAGTTAACCATTTGATTTTGCCAATCAATATCGAAAAAATGGGACGGTTTGAGGGCTTAGGATTGCATTTTTAGTTGGGAAATTGCGTTTCTTAGTTATAACGGGATGCAGAGAACTCATCATTTTAATTTGAAAATGGTTACCTAAGCTCATAAACTCCCTATGATGAATGCGGCACAAAAAGCCGCGCCCCTTAACTTGATCGTTATGCCCACTTTCGAAGTGAAAGTTGGTTAACGATAAAATTACTTTCATTTTTTATACAAAAAGGCGTCAGGATGGCGCACATGGATAACTTAAAAGTGATGGAAATTAAAGGACTGGATAAAGATGAAAGGAAGGGCTGTCGCATTTTTACTTTAAAGGCGACAGCAGATTACTCTTCATTGCGATACCGAGGCGGCGACACTGGTCGGCGCTCTCACCCAGCGTGCACAGTCTTCCCCGGAGTTGGAAAATCTCGCTCAAGCCGCAATTCTCGCATTCTTGACTGACCGCAAACCCATGACGTAACCCTTTTTAACCCTTGTCCTTCCAGGAAACTTTTTACCAGGCCCAATTAATTCGTTTTGGATTATGGGGTAATCGCTACTTTGCCGACACCTTCTGATCCTGTCAGCTCGACTCCTTTCGAAAACTCATCGAGGGGCAATACATGGGTTACCACTTCTTCAACGGGCAGAATTGTACGCTCCAAGAAGGATATGGCGTCGCGGAAGATGAGCGCAGGGTATGCCCATGAGCCGTGGATGTCGACATCTTTAAAACAGACTGAGTCTTCGGCCACTTCAGGAATGTCGAACTTTTCGATTTCGATTTTGCCGGGTCCCACCAAAACACAAGCTCGACATTTCTCAGCCATGGGAAACCTCCTTAATCGAAATGAATTCATTTTTTATAATGACCTACTGATCTGCTTGCCTAATTCCTGACCTTCAACCATCGTTAGATAACCACGACAGTTTGATAATTCGGGATTTCGAAGCTGCCCCGACAGCGTGGGTTCGGGCAGGTCAGGATATCGTCTACCCTCACGAGATAGTCACGGGCTTTGGCGAACTTCGCGCGGTCGTAGTCGCTGGCCCCGGGCGGGATATTCTTCTTCTTCGTGCGCCGCAGCCACCGAATCTGGAACTCAGCTGACTGCCGGCACTTCGGACAACTGTAAGTGGCCTGTTTCGTCTCGGGTTTCTCAATGTAAAAGTCTCTCTCGTCCATTATCCGAGTGTAACCCCATACGGCTTGATTATGCCAACGAATATTTTCCACCAGAGCCTGCAATTAATTTAGACTCTTGAACCCTTGTCCCCTTGAACCCTTTTACTTCCGTTGCTTGATCTGCTTCCTTAACCAATCTGTCCAGTGATCCAAGCCTTCTCCGGTCCGGCAAGAAACCCGGAAAATGGTCAGTTGGGGGTTGATCTTTAAAGCTCTTTCTTCAATCAGGTCCGGGTTACAATCGCAAAAAGGCAGAAGGTCCATCTTGTTAATCAAGAGGACTTGGGACTCATGGAACATCAGGGGGTATTTCAAAGGTTTATCATCCCCCTCGGATACGCTCAGGATCATGGCCTTGAAATCCTCTCCCAGTTTGAACTCAGCCGGACAGACGAGGTTCCCCACGTTCTCGATAAAAAGAAGGTCCAGGTGAGTAAGGTCTAAGTCTTTCAGGGCTTCCTGGACCATATTGCTGTCAAGATGGCAGGCTCCTCCCGTGTTGATCTGGACCACCGGGGCTCCGGTCTGGCCGATCCGTTCGGCATCATAGGTAGACTGGATATCCCCTTCCACCACCCCGACGCGGAAATCCCCTTTTAAAGACTGGATGGTTTTCTCCAGAAGAGAAGTCTTGCCGGATCCGGGAGAACTCATGAGGTTGATAACCAGCACCCGATTTTGAGAAAACTGCCGGCGGTTTTCCTCAGCCAGGCGCTGGTTTGCCTCCATGATGTTTTTAACGACCGAGATTTTCACGCTATCCTCCGGATAGGTTCGGAGATTGTAGGGGCACGCAGCAGCGTGCCCCTACGGAGTTCGGAGTAGGGTTTTTTTCCACTTACCTCTCCCCCATCGCCGCCTTTTTTCTTATTCCGCAATCCACATTCCGAATTCCGCATTCAATTCATCGTACTTCAACGAAAAGTCCCTCGGGGCGTGTATACCCTTCTTCTTGGGCCAAATGGTCTAAGTGCAGGGTCAGGTAATCCTCAACTTCCCAATTCAGGTCCTCTACCCTTTCCCGGACATCAACGGTCTTGAGATAACGCTGGCACAATAGACAAATGTCTACTCGATTACCCGCTTCTCCTTCCACCTGGAAATAGGTGAGCTTTTCCTGGTCCTCATTCAGGCAGTAAGGGCATTTCATGCGGGGAAAATCCCATTCCATGGCGCAGAGCGGGCAATGAAGAATCCGTTTTCCTTCTTCCCGGATTTCCCCCATGCCCGGATATCCCCCGCAAAAAGGGCAATACCCATGAGCCCAGGAAAATTCTTTCTGCTCCTTCCGCCAGTATTCCGCATAAATTTCGAAGGCCGGTTTAAGGGATTGGAGAACGAAAAAAAACAACAGGCTTCCTTCTTCGCCGATTTCTTCCCCAAGGCGATCTTCCGTCAGGCGGTCTAATAGAAAACGCTTCAAAAAGGGAGTAAACTCAAAACCTTTTTCGGTGATGGAGTTCCTTAAAGCATCGTACTTTTTGGGGTTTTGTTCCTTAAGGATTCCCAAAAGGCGCTGAAAATATTCTTGAATTTGAGCTTGATCCAGGGGGATTTCACCTGGCCGAAAATAAGGGAATCCCTCCTGCATATGGATTCGCAGTTTAATGGGATCCATAGGGCTTGGTAAAAAAGCCCATTGCTTCTTCATCTGCTGCTTCACGACGATAAGTCTCTCGGCCAACTCCAGAACTTCACGGTAATTGGGCCTCTTTTCCTTCTGCCGGCGGAGCTTTTGCAAGTTCGTATCCATAAAGTAATATCCTTCTGGGACGCAGATGAACAGGAAAAACCGCTAAGCGCTTAGCGCTATGCGCATGGCGTTTTTTGGGAGGATCTGCGCCAATCTGCGTCCTGATTTATTCGGGGCTATTTTACAGCACTTCTTTAAGCGAGTCCAGGAAGAAACAACACACCATTGCGGATTGAAGATTTCAGATTGCAGATTTAAAAAAATCTTTTGCTTCAATCTGCCATCGAAAATCTGCAATCTACAATAAAAAAGGCTTACCCTGAAATTCAGAGTAAGCCTCTTTTGTCAGATTTACCTCAATTTTTAAACTGACCGCCTACCGGCTTCCACGTCCCGCAGCCATTTGGGGCGGTGCTTCTTCGCCCAACCCTTGGTCACAAATCCGTGGCCCATGACCTGGAAGGTTCCGGGGTTACCGTAGGTCCCCAGGTAAAAATGGATGACCAAAAACCCGCCCAGGACCAAAACACCGAGGGCGTGCAAGACATAAAGCCAACGGGTCAACTCCGGGGGAAAGAAGGGGAACCACATGAAAATTCCTGTTCCCATCATGATGAACCAGAAGAGGAAAAGCACCATGAAGAACATTTTCTGGCCGGCGTTGAACTTTCCGGCCTCGGGCACTTTTTCCACTTCCCACAGATAGCCCCCCAAAACGCGGAACCACTTCTTATCGTCTTCGTCAAAATACAGCGTATCCTTCCCCCAGGCCACGAGGGCGAAGAGGAAGGCAATGCCAAAGATAATCCCGTCGATGTTGTGGAGCAACTTCATAATATAGTATCCGCCGGGAAAGAAATTGGCAATGAAAGAGAGGGAGTGGAACATCAACCCAAAGCCCGTGAGGAATAGAAAGAGACAGCTCCCCGCCAGGACCCAGTGGACCACTCTCTCGAAAGCTGTGGAGCTGAGGATCAAGTTCTTTGGTTTAGCCATGTTCACTCACCCCCTTCTTCAGGGCGCTTGGGCCCTTTAATGATGTAATGGAAGAATGTTCCCACCAGCGCAGCCCCAATGGCTAATACAGAAAGCGGCTTGAGAAGATCCTTCCACAGATAAACCGAAATAGGCACTGAAGGGTTAACTACCATTTTTTCGTACATGCGCACCTTCTCCGGTAGCACGTAGACTACATGCGTTCCCTGGACGAACTTATCCCCGTATACCGTGGCATCCCCGCCCAGAGTTTTGGCGCGGGCATAGGCCTGGGCGATCATTTTGTCCTTAGAACCGAAAGTCACTGCTCCGGGGGCGCAGGTCTTGGCGCAAGCCGGGATCTGATCCTGGCTGATCCGGTCCCAGCAGAGCGTGCATTTATAGACTTTTTTCGTCACCGGATCGAACCGCGGAATCTCAAACGGGCAGACATTCACGCAGTATTCGCAACCGATGCATTTTTCCTGGTCGATGACCACCGCTCCTTCCGGAGTTTTGAAGATGCAGCCCGGAACCGGACAAGCCCTCTGGCAAGCCGGGTCCGTACAGTGCATACAATTGTCTTTGCGGAACAGCCAGCGAACCTCACCATCTTTCATGGGAATCTCGGTGTAGCGGACTAAGTTCCAGGTTTTCGGGGTCAGATCCGGGGGATTCTGATGGGTGCCCCGCTGCTCGGTTTTCTCTGCCGGAAGCTTGTTCCATTGCTTACAAGCCACCTGGCAGCCCCGGCAGGCGGTGCACTTGGAGACATCGATGAGCATGATTTTTTCTTCCATCTCACTTCCCCCCTTTCTTTTCCACATTCACCATGAAGGCCTTGGACTCCGGGATCATGGTGTTGGCATCGCCGATGGTGGGGGTGAGCAGGTTGGCGCTGTCCCCTCCATCTTTTGGGGTGACCCATCCGTAATGCCAGGGAATCCCCACCTGGTGAACCGTCTGCCCGGCGATTTTGAAGGGTTTCCACCGTTCGGTGACGATGGCCTTAGCTTCGAGCTCGCCGCGGGCTGATTTTACCATCACCCGCTCGCCGTTGCCGATGCCTTTTTCTTTGGCCAGCTCTTTCGACATCTCCACGAACATCTGGGGCTCCAGCTCGACAAGCCAGGGAGTCCAGCGGGTCATTACCCCCGTCTGCCAGTGTTCGGTTACCCGGTAGGTCGTACAGACCAAGGGGAACCGCGGGTCGCAGGAAAGAAACTTATCCGCCCCCGCGCCGATGCCGGGCTCTCCAAATATCTTGGCCGTGGGATTGAACTTCTGAGAAGACATGGGGTTCTTCTCGATGGGACACTCTAACGGCTCATAATGCTCGGGGAATGGACCTTCCGCCATGCCCAGTCCGAAGAGGCGTGCATGGCCTTCCGGCAGCATGATGAACGGGTAGATCGCTCCCGGAGGCGGCGGCCCGTCGGGAATGTCGCCCATCCATTTGCCGCCGTCCCACCATAGTAAGGCGCGTTTGGGATCCCAGGGTTTTCCTTCCCAATTCACGGAAGCGCGGTTGTATATGATTCTGCGGTTGACCGGCCAGCACCAGGCCCATCCGGGATAAAGCATAAGACCCGTGGGGTCTGCCTTACCCCTGCGGGCGGCCATGTTCCCGGCTTCCGTGTAGGATGCACAGTAAAGCCAGTTGCCGCAGGTGGTGGACCCGTCATCCTGGAGAAAAGCAAAACTTGGCACTTGCTGCCCGGATTTGACCACCACTGTTTTTACTTTTGTCTTTGGATCTTCGACTTCGATGTCCTTTTCCGCATACCCATTGATTTCCTTGGCCACATAGTGCGGGTTGGGGTGTTTGATCATCCCATCCAGGCCTTTGGGGCCATAATTCCAGGAAAGGTTCAGAATGGGTTCGGGGAAAGCGCCGCCCTTTTCCTTGTAAAGGTTGCGCACTTTCATGAAAAGCTCATGTATAATATCCAGGTCTGGTATGGCTTGCCCCGGAGGATTGACGGCCTTGTACCTCCATTGCATCCAGCGGCCGGAGTTGCTGAGGGAGCCTTCTTTTTCAAAAGAGGCCGCGCAGGGCAGCATAAAGACTTCGGTCTTGATCTTAGACGGGTCTTTCCCCGGTCCTTTCCAAAATGAGCCGGTTTCATTGTCGAAGAGATTTACGTTGACCAGCCAGTCCAGTTTCTCCATGGCCTTGCGTACCTTGCCGGCGTTGGCTCCGGAGCAGGCCGGGTTCTGGCCCCAGGCGAAGAAGCCCTTTATTTCCGCCTTGGCCATCCGGTCAAAGATCATCAACCAGGAAGCATTTTGAGTTGCATCCAGTTTGGGCAGCCAGGCGTAGCCGAAATCATTCTCTTTGGTCGCATTGGCTCCATACATGGCTTTTAGAAAGCTGGTGATGTATTTGGGGCGATTCTTCCACCAGTTGAAGCTCTTGGGATCCTTGGTCTGCGGTGTATACTTTTCGTTGTATTCTTTGAGGGTTTTATCCGCAGCTCGGGGGGTTGGATTGTAACCGGTTAAAATATGGAAGAGCAGCCCATAGTCCGTGGAACCCTGGACGTTGGATTCCCCGCGCAGCGCGTTCACTCCCCCGCCGGCCATCCCCATATTGCCGAGGAGCAACTGAATGATGGACATCGTCCGGATGTTTTGCGTTCCTACCGTGTGTTGGGTCCAGCCCATAGCGTACAAGATGGTTCCCACCTTGTCCGGTTTGCTGGTTTCCGTGTAAGCCTTATAGACCTTCAATAAATCTTCCTTGGAGGTGCCGGTGATACTGCAAACGGTATCCGGGTTGTAGCGGGAATAATGTTTTTTCAAGAGCTGGTAGACGCAATTGGAGTTTTCCAGGGTTTTGTCCTTTTTGGGAAGGCCCTGGGCATCCAGCTGGTACTTCCAGGTGGCCTTGTCGTAACTTCTCCCTTTGGCATTATAGCCGCTGAAGAGCCCGTCTGCAAAACCGAACTTTTCATCGATCAGGAAGGAGGCGTTGGTGTACTCGACCACGTACTCCTTCTGGATGAGGTTGTTGTCCAGGATGTATTTAATCATCCCGCCCAAGAAGGCAATGTCCGTTCCCGAACGCAGGCGGGCGAAAATGTGGGCTTTGGCCGAAGAATTCGTGAACCGCGGGTCCACGCTGATCAGCGTGGCCCCTTTCTCTATGGCCTTGTTGATCCACTTGAAGGAAATGGGATGGTTGGAAGCGGCGTTTGACCCCATGATGAGGATTACGTCCGCGTTCGCTAAATCATTCCAGTGATTGGTCATCGCCCCCCGTCCAAACGACTCTCCCAGAGCCGCTACAGTTGGGGAGTGTCATATCCTTGCCTGGTGTTCGATAGACACCAGGCCCAAACCACGGAGAAACTTTTGGTAGACGTAGCATTCCTCATTGTCTAAAGCCGCGCTACCCACTGAGGCGATGGCATCCGTGCGGTTGACCACCTCGCCTTTTTCGTTCTTCTGCATGAAGGAGGCATCGCGGTCTCTCTTGATATTCTCAGCAATTTTGTCCAGAGCCCATTCCCAGGTGACTTCCTTCCACTCTTTGGTGTTCGGAGCCCGGTATAAAGGCTTAGTCAAGCGATTGGCATTATCCGATAGCTGGTAGAGCGAAGATCCTTTGGGGCATAGGGAACCCTGGTTGATAGGATGGTCGGGATCTCCCTCCGTATTCACAACTTGGCCGTCTTGGGTATGCACGATAATCCCGCACCCGACGGCGCAGTAAGGACAGATGGTCGTGGTCTCTTTGGTGTACTTGATTTTCTGGGGTTTTGCCTGGGCTACTCGGGACATTCCTTCAAGACCCAAGCCACCGGCCAGTGCCGTTGCCCCAGAGATCTTCAAGAAACCCCTTCTGGTGACATCCATATTTTTTTCCTTCCTCCTTTCTTAAGCGATCAAAATCTTCCTCTTGGTTCCTGTCCTTTTTACCCCCTTTCTTTAAATTTGATAGGACGCAGATTTACGCAGATAACCACAGATAATGATTTTCGTTTTAGCTTATCCTGATAATCTGTGTACATCCGTGTCCAAAAAAAATTTCTTCCCTCAGCGTCCTATCCGTTCGCCGTGGGAGTAAATTCTCATCCCTTTCCCGCGCACATAGCCGATTAAGGTAACTCCCATCTCCCGGGCCATATTCACGGCCAAAGCTGTCGGCCCGGAGTAAGAGAGCAGAAAAGGAATCCTCCGTTTGACAGCCTTGACTAATATCTCCGAGGAAATCCGGCCGCTGGTCAGCAAAATCTTCCCGGAAGTGGAGAGACCTTGCAAAAAAGCCGCTCCAAAGATTTTGTCCACGGCATTGTGCCGGCCGATATCTTCACCGAAAGTTAGAATTCGCTGCCCGGTAGCCAATGCCGCTCCATGAACGGAACCACTTTTGCGGTAAAGGACCGAGCGCTGGTTCAGTTCCTGCATTAATTTGGATATTTGGGCCTGGGAGATTTTGGCCGAGGAGCGGATTTTTTTCGCTCCCAGCGAGTCCAGGACGTTATAAAAGATCGTACCCCTACCGCACCCGGACGTAATCGTTCGCCTCAAGAAAAGCTTCTCCGTCAGAGGGTTCCGGTACTTCACCCGAACCCGAACTATTCCCTGCGGATCCACTTCGATTTTCTCAACAGGCTTATCTTCTCGAAGCCAGCCCTCCGAGAGCAGAAAGCCAACAGCCAACTCTTTCAGGTTTTCAGGGGTAGCCAAAAGGGTAACAACTTCCTTACCGTTGAGGAACAAGGTTATTGGACTCTCAGCGATAATGAAGGTTTCTTCTTCTCCCCTTCCCTTTTCGCTAATTTTTTCAATCTGAAAACGTTTAAGGCTGTCTTTCATCCAGAGGGTATACGAGCGAATGAACGGCTACTCATCTATCGGCGCTTTGAATAACACTTTGGCGATTTTTTGTCAAGTTTTTTTGAACAAATTTCTAAAAATTCCTGTTAGGGTTTTTTGGGGGGGAGAGGTTCTTGCGAAGTGGTTTCTTCTTTTTTAGGCGTGATGTCAACGGCATCGGGTTCGTGCAGGCCCTTCTTGAAATTGCGGATGGAAAGCCCCAGCCCCCGGCTGAGCTCGGGAAGCTTCCGCCCCCCGAAAAATAAAAAGACGATGGCGAGAATAATTACCAGCTCTGTCAAACCTAAACCAAACACGCAAATCCCTCTATAAAGTCTATATCGTTAAACCCGTTAGATCCATTGCGGCCGTTAGTTCCGTTAATTCGTTTAACGTTCTAAACGATCTAACGGTCTTAACGAATCTACCATATTCCTCCCTGAAAGTCACATACAATCATTTCCATTTCTTTCCCAGGGCCACATCATTTAATTTTTTTTGCAAGGGGAAGTGAAGGATGGCCTTCCACCGCCAATAAACGATTTCTCCTGTCTTATTTCATTTCAAGCCCATATGGAGTTTATTTAGGCTGTCTTTTTTATGCTATATTTAAAAAACCTTACAATAAGGGAAGAAGGGTATGAACAACCGGGAAGAAATTCTGCTTAAGAAATCTAAAATCCTGCAAGTCGTTTATCGCCTGGCCCAAAAACGTAAGGAAAAAGTTTATCTGGTGGGAGGAGCTGTCCGCGATCTTCTGCTCCAAAAACCCTCCGGTAAAGATTTTGATTTTGTGACTGCCGGAAAAACCAGGGACCTGGCCAAAGAAGTGGCCGTGGAAGCGGGAGGGCATGTTTTTCCTCTGGATCAATCTTTAGGAACCTGGCGAGTGGTCATCCAAAAAAGAAAGAAGAAAAGCGAATTAGATTTTTCTACGATGCTGGGTCGGGATATTATGGATGACCTTAAGCAAAGAGATTTCACCATCAACTCCATGGCTTTCGCTCTGCAGAACTTCTTCCAAGCGGAGCCTCCCTCCCTGCTTGATCCTATGAATGGCCTTGCTGACCTCCGCCAAAAGGTCCTCCGGGCCAACTCGGAAGAATCTCTGCGCCAGGATCCTTTG
>Ga0299915_10003073_pt1 | contig 12098 bp, 9 predicted proteins | sample RVTome_13_FD_200263 | JGI IMG/M metagenome (GOLD analysis project Ga0299915, IMG submission 200263) | Soil microbial communities from uranium-contaminated site in the Upper Colorado River Basin, Wyoming, United States - RVT92D227 (version 2) ...
CGTCGGCTGGTCCGAGATGTCGTCGAGGACGGGGTCGCTCAGCCTCTTCCCCATGACCACGGCCAAGGGGAAGCGGTTCTTGGTCTCTTCGGAAAGGATGATTTCCGGACGCAGGGGGGTGACGTCCGCCACACCGACGACGGAGACGCCCAGCCCCTGCGCGAAATCCTTGAGCGCCCGCGTCCGGGTGGTGCTGTCCATGGCGGCCGTCATTGTAGCGGCGCGGTCGCCGGCCTGTCAAACCTGTCTTTCCGGCCAGGGTTGACGCCGCCGGACCGTTCGGGTATATCAGTCTGGAACCCAGCCTCAAAGGAGACGCAGCCATGCCCCAGCGGACCCTGGCCATCATCAAGCCCGACGCCACCAAGAAGCGGCTCGTCGGCCGCATCCTCCAGAAGATCGAGGACGAGGGGTTCACCGTCTCGGCCATGAAGATGCTCCACCTCAGCCGGGACGAGGCCAAGGGGTTCTACATCGTCCACAAGGACAAGAAGTTCTACGAGGACCTGTCCGGCTTCATGTCCTCGGGCCCGATCGTCGTCATGGTGCTCGAGGCCGAGGACGCCATCGCCCGCTGGCGCGAGGTCATGGGCGCCACGGACCCGGCCCAGGCCAAACCGGGGACCCTCAGGCGGCTCTACGGCTTCTCCATCGAGCGCAACGCCGTCCACGGCTCGGATTCCCCCGAGACGGCCGACTGGGAGATCAACTATTTCTTCAAGCCCGCAACCAAGGTCTGAGGGGACAGCGGGCGACTCCCGGTCCGCCTGATTTTCATTTAAAATCAATAATTTAAGCCCACGGCCGAGTCCCAAGTAACTGGGTGTCCAGTTATTGGACACTCCCACTTCCGCACCCTGTAAAACATTGACTTTTGATATTTCGGCGACTAAATTGAATGACACGCCTTGGATGAGGATGGTGCAGAGGGAATCCTCAAGGAGTTCGCCGCTCTAAGTCTCTCTTTGCGTCGCCTCTACCAGGGAGGATTGGTGAAGAGGAGGCTGGCGTGCGGAAGAGCCTTATTATCAAGTCCATCATTCTTGTCATCTGTCTGGGCTTTTTAGCCCTCCTGCCGCCCGCCACGGGCGACCTCCTCGGTAAAGACAACCCCCCCGGATCCCGATTCACAACCTTAGGACCGAACGGCCATCCCAGGCCGACCCTGGATATGGTCGCACTCCAAGTGCCGAGATAATTGGCAGTATTAAATAAGGAAAGCAAATAGGAGGCAGCTATGCGCAAGAACCTACTCAGAAGGGCGGTCGTGCTGGTGGTTTGCCTGGCGTTCCTGGGCATCTCCACGTCCACGGCGTTCGCCGCGAAGCCCAATCTCCGCTCCACGCTCATGAAGCCCTACACGTTCCTCGTCAGCATGTTCCCCGCTCTGGGCGACCTCTTCGGGAAAGCCAAGTCGGGCAACGGCCAGGGGGATCTCAGCTCCGGCGCCATCGTGAAGCCGACCGAGGTTATTCCGGAGGTTAAGCCCCCCCGTTGAGAGAAATCAAACAAGCATAGTCTGTTTTACTGCTTAATTCCGCAAAGAAGCGCATAATAGCGCTCATTTGCCATCCTTTGCATAGCCCTAGGAATTCTCCCTAGGTTTTTTGTGCCTCTTCATATAAAATGTATTAGATTGTAGGCTTATGGATGAAATCATACCTTAAGCCCTCGCCAGAAAGATCGACACAGGTGTCTTTCTTTATCCTAGCAGCTTTTTTTTTAGTTCTTGCAGCCGGTCTTGCCCCGGCGCAAAATAATCCCAGCCTTTCCTCGCTCGACCGCATTTTTCAAACCGCTGAACATTATAAAATAGATGGAGATTTTGAGAAGGCTATTTCCTATTATAAAGACGCTCTTCAATCCTCCCAAGTATCACGAGAAGAGCCAAAGGTAGTCCTGGCCCTCATTCAGCTGGGAGTGATCTATTGGAACGTTAATAATATTGATGATTCCAGCCGGTCATTTGCTACTGCCCACGCCCTTGCTCTCCGCACGGGAGATACCGCACAGGGCAATTTTGCAGCTGGAGCTCTCCGGGCCATAGAACTTTTTAACGAGGGCAGAGAATTCGACGCCAAGGGCAAGACTCCCGAAGCGATCGCTACCTTCAATAAGGCCGTTGAGGCAGCTAGAGCGATAACAAGTCCAGACCTCGAGGTCAAGTGCCTTAGGTGGTTATGTGTTCTCCTTTGGGATGCTAACCAACATGATTCAGTCTATCGGTACGCCAAAGAAGGCTTAAATATCGCTCGTAAAACTAGGAATAAATTTGAAGAAGGCCGCCTATTAGTCCTCCTCGGGATGTATTTCTGGAAAACAGAAAACTATTCAATTTCCAGAGAACATTATGAACAAGGGCTAACGATCTCTCAACAAATAGATGATCTTCAAAATATCAATTATTGCAAATCTAATCTAGCAGTCCTATATCTTGATCTTGGGAATTTCACCAAAGCCCTTGAATACTTTAATAATGTTCTGAATCAAGACATTGCTGCAAAAGATAGGCGAGCGATTGCCATTGATTACCTAAATATTGGCGCAACATATCGTAAAAGGGCCTTTCTCACAGGACCTAGTTCAGACTATGATAAGGCACTCAATGCTCTTAATCAGAGCCTACAAATAGCCCAGGACATCAACTATAAAAAGATAATAATTAAGATTCTAAACAACATTGGCACTGTTCATTCTGACCGCGGCCGTTATCTTGATGCCAGGAACTGTTTCAAAACCGCGCTAGAGATCGTTAAAGAGCTCAATGACACAGATACCGAGGGCAAGGTGCTTACCAATCTTGGCATAATCGAGTTTAGTCTAGGCAACTATGAAGTATCAACTGGTTATTATCAAAGTGCAATAGATATAGCGTTCAAGCTCGGCAGCGGGCAGGACCTTTGGGAAGCCTACCTGGAGCTTGGTAATGCTATGGCTAAACAACAAAAATATGAAGAGGCTTTAAAAAATTACCAGGCTTCTGTTTCCATTATTGAAGATATTCGGTCCACGATTAACCTAGAAGAATATAAGGCGAGCTTCCTTGGGACTAGCAAAAGGCTGGAAGCCTTCCAGAATCTCATTGCCCTTCTGATAAGACTAAACAAAGAGGAGCCCGATAAAGGCTATATTATTGAGGCCTTCAATTATCTGGAGCGCGGGAAAGCGCGGGCCTTCCTTGACAGCCTGGAAGTAACCGGTGTCGATATCACCTCTGGCATTGATTTCAAATTGGCCAATCAAGAGAAAGAGATCATGCATGAGATCTCATTAAGATATTCCGATCTCTTAGCGCCAGAACTCAAACAAGAAGAAAGACAAAAGCTGACTGCGGAAATCAAGGGCTATGAAGAAAGGCTCGAAGCCCTTAAGGCCGAGGTCCGCTCTACGAGTCCCGCCTATGCAAATCTGAAATACCCTGAGATCATTACTTACGACCGAGTCCGGAGAGAGCTAAACGACAGGCTAACGGCCTTCTTCGCTTATTCCGTAGGAAAAGACCAGTCCTTTTGTTTCGCTGTCGCCAAAAACCGAATCCGCGCTTTTTCCCTTCCTGGCAGGGCGGTCATCCAGCAACAGGTCGCTGATTATCGGAGGGCTATCTCCGACCGTGATAATCACGATTTTGGGCTCGGCAGGACGCTCTATAAGGAACTCATCGAACCCGGCCTCGCTGATATCGGCTCCATTCGACGTATTATCATTGTCCCCGACGATGTGCTCCACCTTCTCCCCTTCGAAACGCTAGTCGTCAACTCGGAAAATCCTGTCCGATGGCTGGTCGAGGACTACGAAATCGCTTACACCCCATCTCTTTCCTCACTTCGCTACCTCGAAAGGCGTAAAAGAAGCGGCCCCAGGCCGGGCCATGACCTGCTAGCCCTTGGCGACCCTTATTATGGACCTAACGAAGACTTATCCCAGAGCGCAAATCCGGAGGGCTTCTTCTCGGGGGATCCTATCTCTTTCGAGAGGCTACGTTATGCCGGCCAGGAAGTCCAGAGTTCCGCGGCTCTCTTCAAGCCGAGGAGAGAAACCGTCTTCCTCAGACGGGAGGCATCGGAAGAAAACGTTAAATCTTCCAACCTCCTCGATTATAAGATTATCCATTTCGCTACTCACGGCCTCATCGATGACCAGCGTCCTGGTCGTTCGGCGATTATTCTTGCCATCGACGAGGACCCCACCGAAGACGGCCTCCTACAAATGAGAGAAATATTTAACGTGAAGATGACGGCCGACCTAGTAGCTCTATCCGCCTGCCAGACCGGGCTTGGCCAGTCTATTCGGGGAGAGGGCATCGAGGGCCTAAGTCGAGCATTCTTCTACGCCGGAGCTTCCTCGGTTCTGATGAGCCTCTGGTCCGTAAACGACGAGGCCACATCTCAACTCATGGAGCGATTCTACTACCATCTGCTCAAGGGGAAAACCTCGATGAGCGCCCTGCAGCAGACCAAGCGAGAGTTGATCTCCTCCGATGTCCTTTCTCATCCCTTCTACTGGGCGGGTTTCATTCTCTCGGGCCGCGCCAGACAGCGCGTATTCGCTAGCGGCATCCCATTCGCAATTCCCACGGCTATTCTAGTCGCCGTCGCGGCAATCTTCCTTGGCTTGAGATTTAGAAGCCGCAGACGGCAGACTAGTTCGAGTTAACACCTATTCTTAATCAGTCCGTTCATCAGCGTGTCAGCCAAGACTGATTTTTGATAGTCAAAGCCGAAACTGGGACAATCCACCACTGCAAAAAAGCGGCCACGAACGCATAGGGGATCCCGTAAAGGAAAGACATGCCGCGCCGCGTGCGGAGATGGACGAGTGAAAAGAGAAAGGAGATCACCGTCAAGAAGGCAAGGGTCGGTAGGATAAAGACCGGGCTGACGACAAAAGCGTAGCCGACAACAGCTAGGGCAAGGAGCTGGAAGGGGTGCAGTAGATTCTCGAAAAAGAAGTCGAAGATCGGTAAGATGCGGTGCTTGTCCCTGTAAGGGAGGAACATGAACTTCGCGAATAGCGCGGATTCCCTCAGATAGCTTCGCGTCCAGCGCAGATACATCTTGTTAAGTTCCATGAAGCTCGTCGGAACCTTGGTATAGACTAGAGCATTTGACTGGTACTTCACGAGGTGACCCGATTTGAGGATAAGGGTAGTTAAGGCCCGGTCTTCGCCGTGGGCGCAAGCGACATTGAGGAATCTCTGGTTCACCAACGCCCGAATATTGTTCTCAACAAGGTCCCTGCGGAAGGCCGTCAGCGCTCCTGGGCAGCAAAAGACCCCGCCATAAACGCTCTGGTATCCGCGCCCAAAATCAAAGGCCAGCGCATAGCGCGTCGAGATCATCCGGGTCAGAAAATTCTCCTTCTCATTGAGAACCGTCACGCGCCCTGCGACGGCACCCACGCGTGAATCCCGAAGGAGGGGGACGATGATATTCCGAAGGGCGCTTCGGCCAATCTTGCCGTCCGCGTCAACACTGACAATAAAATCACCTTGAGCTTTCTTAACTCCTGCGCAGAAAGCAAGCCGCTTGCCACGGTTCTTCCGGAACCGGATGATGCTCAGCCGGTCTCCATATTTCTCCTTGGCCTTGAGCATCTCGGCTTGGGTTGCGTCTGTCGAGCCATCGTTTACGCAGATCACCTGAAGCTTTTGCGAGGGATAGGTTGAGCTGAAAACCGAATCGATCGCCTTCCCCACCAGCTCCTCTTCGTTCAGGGCGGCGATGATGACCGAAACCAGTGGCCAGTCTACTTTCTCACCCGAAGCTAGGACCTCCGGGCGGTAGTGGAGCCAGAGGACCGTCCTCAGAACGATCCCGATCAGGAGGGCTAGGGCCGAAATGGCCAGCGGATAGGTGATAATCCTCAACAGAGCCGTGCTGCTGAGAAGGTCCGCCCAGAACCCAAAAAGGCGGAAGCGCACCGCTAAAAACACACCCGCCCCGCCGGCCAGGATAATCAAGCTTATTACAATAGGGTCAGCCCGCCTTTTTAAAAAGGGCAGACGGATCATGATAGCCCGTGATTCGGGCCATGAAACGATACCGTTAAGCCTCCGGGATGGCCCATCATTCTATGCCCAATCATACTGAATGCGTTCTCGATAAATGATTTACGGAATCCGGGGGAAGAGAATTTCATTAATTCTTATATAATTCTATCTAGAAAGGGGCGTTAAGTCAAGGAACTCGAAGATCGAAGAACAATTTATGATCAGATGCCCATTCTTTGAGAAAAATATCCCATCTTTCTCCTCATTATATTAGAAACGTGGACGTGGAGCATACTTTCGGAGCATAATGAAGGTTCAAATGCCGCCGGAAAACAAGAAGGAAAGGGAATTCACTGCTTTACTCGACAATTTTGCCGGCTTCATTCGCTTCCATATTCTGAAATTCAACCTAGGCAGGTTTGGCCTTGACCCTGACGACATCAGCCAGGACGTCCGGCTCCGTCTCTGGAAGCTCCTCAACGCTGAGAAAAAAGTAGATAATTATGCGTCCTATATTAAGAAGATTGTGGATTCAGCCGTCATCGACCAGCTCCGGAGATGGAAAAGAGAAGAGGGGATTTTCCGGGCGGAAAAGAACAACAAAATCGCAGAACTCGAGCTGATCTATAATCCGGAGATCGAACGACTTGCCAGACTGAAAGAGATCATTTCTCGCAGCGTCGAAAGCCTGATCCCCTCACGCAAGCAGGTCGTCAAGCTTTATCTTCTCGGCATGAATACGGAGGAGATTGCGGCCTATCTGGGGTGGAGCCAGGATAAGACCAGGAATCTCCTCTACCGAGGATTGGCCGACCTGAAGAATCGACTGCGGGAAAGGGATATCGAATATGAAGGTTAATGAGCACGACCTGCGTCGTCTGTACCAGGAACATATCAAAGCCCAGGTCCCGCTGTCGCGCCAACGATGTCCGTCCTTCGACCGGCTCGCCCGCTTTTTCGAGGGACGGTTGTCCAAGAGAGCCAAACGTGTCGTCATCGATCATGTGACTTTGTGCGCCCCATGCTATCAGGAATTCAATTTCCTGAGCCAAGTGAGGAGATATGAAGACAGCCTCGCGCAGCAGATTTCTGGGGCTCACCCGGCCCCCCGCCGCGGCGTCTCCCTGCTTTCATTTGTTTACCACCAGGTGGCGGCTTTGGTTATCCTCGGACTACTCCTATCCGTAGCATTCATCTTCTGGCGAGGGACGCCGCGATCGGAGGAACGGGGAAAACCCCCGTCACTCTTGACCCTGGTGCAGCCGGCAGGCAGGTCGGCCCTCGTGGTCCCCTTCAATTTCCGCTGGAAAGACAACATATCGGCTCGAGAATATGTTGTCGAGCTCTTCGACGATTCCTTGAGATCGCTCTGGAAGAGCGATCGAGTTGCGGGAACGTCCGCCTCTCTTTCCCCCGAGAAGCTCAGGATCCTCGTCCCGGGTCACACTTATTTCTGGATGGTGACTGCGTATTCCGCCGGGGCAACCGTCGCGGAATCTGACCTCCAGGAGTTTATCATCACAGGAAGATAATCCCGCTCTGCATCCGGTGTCCGGGCTAGTGTGGATAGCTGGCCCGGTAATCCCCATTCAGCACATATGCGGCCCAGTAAGCCGGATGGGCATACTTTGACCGGATCATATCGAGCTTGGCTAGGCGGACAGCTTCGCTCTTCGAGAGGCCCTCAACCAAGTAACGATAGAACTTCTTCATGAAGACGGCCGAAGGCTTGTCGCTTACCGGCCATAGAGTCGACAAAACCGCCCTGGCCCCCGCATGAAAAAAGATCCGTGACAGTCCGAATACTCCCTCGCCCCTCTGCAGAATTCCCCGGGCTGTTTGACAGGCAGACAAGACGACCAAGTCCGCGTCCATTCTCAAGCCATAAATTTCGCTGACCTGGAGAAATCCATCTTCCTCGCCGGTCCCATCCGGCGCGAGAAGCAACGCCGAACGGAAAGCCGACTCGGGGTCGAGAACGGCGTGGCAGGCGAAATGGATAAGGCGATAATCCCCCAAAGCCATAGTCTTGACCGTCTTTTCTTGCGCGTTATCCCCGAGCAAGACATCCGATGATCCCGAAGGAAAGCGGCCTGCGAGGTCAACCGCTTCTTCTTCGCTGAAGGGGAGGTCGCCGAATTCCGGCCTGCCGCAAAAAAAGAACTCACTCCAAAGCCGGGAATGGACGACGGAGTCTCCTCCCTTCGCTGAGGGCGCTGCAGCCGGATTTCCAATCGCTAAGAATTCCTTCCGTCTCTCCTTCCCAGGCATTTGTTGAAGCAAGTAAAGCAGCGATGTCAAGGACGGAGCGTACGAAATCCTGTACTTCTCCACGGCATACGACAGCTTCCTAGATTGGTCGATGCTCGCGGCTTCAAAGGGAACATGATAAAGGAAACCGTCGGGGATAATAACGAGCGTCTCAATAGCGGTTAGGTCGGCGTCTCGCAGAGGAAACAGAAGCTCATCGTACAGGCGGTCCAAAGCTTTTCGATAAGACCGAACCCCAGCCTCGGCTTCTGCGATCTTCTTCACGACGGCTCTCAGTGATTTTCTAATGACGTCTCCCGGGGGGAGTTCGAAGAGCTTCAGACTTTTTTTGGTTATCAAAAAAAGAAAAGATCTCTCCTTCCCCAGATAATACTCTAAAACGGCCATTCGCCCGTCAGGCATGGACTTTTGTAGTCGTCCGACGATGTCTTCTTCAAAGAACATATTGCCGAGCCGCTTTTGCGGGCGACTTCGCCTAGACAATAAACCCCTTACAGCGGCATCTTCCTCCCTCTTGAGTTTCTCATTGATAGTTCGAGGCCCGACGTCCAAATCTTCAGCGATAGAAAGCTGGCCGCTAACCGGAACCGCCTTCTCGCTCGATGGCATCCCGCTGGGATTAACTTTCCTCAGACGGCCGTCCTCGTGCTCGCTTTTCTGCTCCGAAAGGCTTTCCAGAAACGTTCTTGCCTTAACCCTTTCCACGGCCATAAACAGCCGGAGCAGCTCTCCGGGGAGGATCTTGGCTTTATACTTCTTATAAAACAAGTCAATAATCCTCTCATACACCATCAACTTATCACGTTGGAACCCTGCCCTATAGAAATCAACGCTAATTTGCGTTCTCGCCTCATCAATCAGGGCGGCTGCTTTTTCATAGTAGCTAAGAGCCGCTTCATCATCGCCGGCCTTCTCTTCGCAGAGGCCCAGCCCGTAGTAGACTTCCCAAATATTCTTTTTAAAAAACTCTCCAACCCCTTCTACAGCTAACTTGCTGAGAATATCATATGCTCCCTGGGGGTTTCTTGTTTCCAATTTAACCATCGCTATATTGATCAAGGCAATTTTCTTGTCATCCGTGATGCCCATTTCTTTTTTCGCTAATTCAGCCACATCACAAGCGCGCTGTAGATATGAAAGGGCGGCGTCATATTCCCCTGTTCTGTAGTAATAGAAGCCGATCGCATTTAACATATGGGCTTCAGCGGATGCATCTTTTCGGGCTCTAGCCAAGTCTACGGCTTGATTCAGAATGGAGATTCCACGTCCCACTCCCTGCAGGTTATTATTCTCAAGGGATTGTCTAGCTAGACACATCCCCGCGTTACCGTAAGGTATATGAATCGTATCTATTTTGCCGAATTTTTCTAACAGCTCTTTTTCTTTACTTGCATAAAAATATGCCCGGCTAAAATCGCCCATTGCGAAGAAGATTATTTCGATCACGTTATAGCAGTCTGCCTCTAGTGATGGATCGTTCAATTCGCTCAGAATGGCCAAGTCCATTTCAATATACTTAAGCGCTTCGGAGTAAATCCCTTTCATACAAAGATTGACCCCGATGCCATGCAGGCAAAGACACGTTTCTCTTTTAAGCCCCAGACGCTGAGCGTAAGAGAGAGATCTCCTCGCCCAGGCATAGTGCCTCTCATAATCCGCTGCATACCAGAACGCCACGCTGGCCGATCGCAGGCATTTCTGTATTAGGTCGTCGGCTCCGATCGCTTCGGCCAGAAGGATGGCATGTTTGTAACTCTGTAAGGAAAGCTGTATCTTTCCCTCGTTCTTAAGTCGCTTTCCATCTTCATAAAAACGAATGGCGGCCAAGGCCATCCTGCAGTAACGAGAAGTCGTACGATTCTTAGATTTTTCTGCGATGTCTTTCCCCTTCTGAAAATACGCTCTTGCCTCCGGGACGGAGTTCAGGTTCCAGGAGATGAGCGCCAGCTTTATCAGGCCATCAGTTTCATCGACCGGGTTTTTCTGGCCCGGGCCAATCCGTATCGCTTGTTGGAGGCTCTGCCGGGCTTTTTCATACTCCCCGCGTATGAAGTGGCTTTTTCCGGACCTGATGAGATCCGCAAAAGAATCTGCCGGCCTCTGCGGAGCGCCGCCGAGGGATAGGGTCGCACAAATTAAGAGGAATACACCGAGAAGAGTCCAGAAAGGGGGGTTAGGGAAGGTCCTTCTCCCGTTCACAATTGGCCTCCTGAAATATGCCAGCGGATTATATTTCCGGGGCGACAGGGCGGTCAAGACTTTATGTGAAGCCTCAGCTCTCCCTTTAATAATCCCCTCTCTTCCCATATACTACCCTCCTTAACCCTATAAAAGGAGGCATTATGAAGCCAGACTCGATCCTCAGCCTCACCGGAGAGAAAGACGCTTGCGAGCCGGATAAAGTCTCACGCCGGAGGTTTTGCGGGCTATCAGCCGCCGGACTGGCGGGATTGGCCCTAACCCCTGGCCTCGCCGGCCAGGAGAAGGTGGACGATCAAAAGCCCAAGCCCCAGCCGCCGCCTGAGATCAAGACCAATATCGATGAGGTCCGCGCTATCCCCCGGACCGAGGCGTCGCTTCCTGGCCGGTACCCGGGGAAGGTCGTGCGTATCGCTATGGGGAAAGCATCGGCCGAGGGCAAGATCGACACGTCCAGCGTCAAGACGGCCATCGAGAAGGGCATGTTGGAGCTCACTGGTGAGAAAGACCTGGGGAAGGCCTTCCGTCAGTTCGTCTCGCCCAAGGACATTATCGGTCTTAAGGTCAATCCCATCGGCGGCAAGCTCCTCTCGACCAGGCCCGAGGTCGTGGACGTCGTTCTCGCCGGCCTCCTGGCCGCCGGGGTCCCCAAATCGAACATCGTCATCTGGGACCGCCGCCTCTTCCAGCTCCACGAGGCGGGCTTCACCGAAGAGCGCTTCCCCGGGATCCGCATCCTCGGCCCGGAGATGAAGGGCCCGAACGGCGAGTTCTATGACGAGAAGGGCGAGCTCTGGGCCAAGGACAACATCGACCGCGACGCGCCGGCCTACTTCGCCGACGTCGAGATGAAGTACGACCGCGAGACCTTCCCCTACATGCTCAACGAGGGGAAATACTCCTACTTCTCGAAGGTCGTCAGCCGGACGCTCACCAAGGTCATCAACATCCCCGTCCTCAAGAACGCCGGGCCGACCGTGACCTGCTGCTTCAAGAACCTCTCCTACGGCTCGCTCAGCAACACCTCGCGGCTCCACCGCCTGTGGATGAAGTCGGTGGTCGAGCCGTGCGCCTTCCCGGTGCTCAGGGACAAGGTGGTCCTCAACATCGTGGACGGGCTCCAGGCCTGCTACGACGGCGGGCCGGGCGCCAACCCGAAGTTCATCTACGACGCCAACGTCATGATGTTCGGCACCGACCCGGTGGCCGTGGACGCCGTCGCCCACGACTTCATCGTCAAGGAGCGGATAGCCCGCGGCGTGCAGCAGATGGACGACGGGAAGCGGAGCGCCTTCCTCGAGATCGGCGAGGCGCTGGGGTTGGGAGTAGCGGCGCGGAGCAAGATCCAGCTCAAGGACTTGACCCTGGCCTGAGGGGACCGCGCGGGCGTCATCGCCGGCCTGAAAGGCGAAGCGGTGGGAATAAGCATCATCGCCAAGCCGACGGGTGAAGCGGACGGGAGAAGGAAAAAGAGTATGGAGCAGTGGGCGATGCGGATGATGCGGGGGTTGCCGAGAGTGACAAGACTGATGAGAGCAGCCCCGACAGCCGCACGGACTATTTCAGCCTTCGTTCTCCTAGGCGCTCTCTCGACTGTCATTCTGGGGCTGCGTGCAGGACCCATCCTGGCTGCAGATCC
>Ga0299915_10003074_pt1 | contig 12098 bp, 7 predicted proteins | sample RVTome_13_FD_200263 | JGI IMG/M metagenome (GOLD analysis project Ga0299915, IMG submission 200263) | Soil microbial communities from uranium-contaminated site in the Upper Colorado River Basin, Wyoming, United States - RVT92D227 (version 2) ...
TATATTCCTCTGAGAGTGTACCTGGATCCAAAAGAATGGCCTTTCTGCCACTGTCCTCCGCCATATTTTTGGATTGGTTTTGTGAATAATAAAAGAATGTTTTAGCTTTTTGCCTTTTTTGCTTTTAAGGCTGAAGGAAAATCCGGCCCGGAAAGGATCAAACCCAATTGTCGAGAACGCCAGGGGCAAAGCATACCCCTTCTGGCTAAGTGTAGTTATCTTACTTCATCTGACAGTCACTGCCTGGCTAGGTTCCGCATAACACAAAGAGTGAAAAATGGATGATGATGAAAATTAATGATTATGAAAAGAAGTAACACCGCAATAACCCGCCGGGGTAACTACCTCGGACAAAACCAAACCAGGCTTATTCCCGTTCGGGTTGATTTTATTGTTGGCCAGCCTTATGCCGTAAAATCATTTGCAGCTAAGTATGCTTCACCTGTCTGTGACGCATGCCTTCGAATACGATCAATCACATCTGCCAAGCCCATAATACCGCCCAAAACCATGTAGATATGACTATGGTCGAGTAATAAAATAGGTGTTTTTGCGCCCGATGCTTCCTTCTTAGCGACTGGAGAATAACCAGAAATTGAAACCATTATTCCCATAGTATTGTCTGCCTTGCTTGTAACTTTTTTGAAGAAGGTATCTATATCGGTTACGTCAGCCTGCGATGTTGTAAATTTGAGTTCGGCGAGATATGTTGTCCCAGCCAATGTTAAAGAGCCATCAATTTGTCTTCCTTCATGAACGTAAGGTTTTCGGTTGGGTATTTCTGAGAAGTCTAAGAGATTGAAGAACCACGACTGGAAATCATAACCTGCCTGTTGCGTGCCAAGTTTCTTGCCTAAATCATTCAGTTCTGCACTCAATTTTTGTAGCGTCTCCTGTGAACGGTTGACTTCATCCTGTCTTTTTTGAAAAGCCTCTTGTGCTTTTATTTTTTCTTCTTCCGATTGGATCTCTTCTTCTTGTCGATCATGATATATCCTGAGTTTAGATACCGAGTCATGGACCTCTTTAATTTTTTTTGCAGAGTCTTCCCAATTTTGCAAGTCGGGAAAACTTCTTTGTTCAACAAGGTTATTGGCGATTCTCAGAAGACCTGTTCTGCCTCTGTCAGTTTTTGGAAGCTCCAAAAATAGGCGGTCAAGAAAGTCTCGTTTAGATTCCTCTGGTCCCCAGGTAGCAAGGAATGATTCGGATATGTTGCACCGCCGCAGGAATTTTGCAAGGGCCTGTTTCCGCCAAAATGATTTAAGACAGGCATCGTAAACAAGATCGATATAATACGGTGTCAATTTTGTCTTCATTTATTTATGGCCAACGAAAAAAATACCGCGCAGGCAACCGTCTATGTTAAATTCAAACAAGCTTTATTCTGCGACGGGTTGATTGGCTTGTTGTCCTATTTTTTAAATTTTGTTTTTTCATAACATAGTCAAAGTATTGAAGAGCATTGTAATATTTTTTATCAGTCTCGCCCGGCATAGTATATTGGCTAAGCAGTTTGAGTAAAGTCTCACGTTTGCTTTCTCCATGCTGACATGGCGTAAGCCCAGCAACCCAGAATACTTTTGGCCAGTTAACGGTTTTTAAGCTTCTTTCTCTACCATCTGACAGAGGCACGTCATAATTCAGAATTAGATGCTCTAAAGATTTTTGATGTTTTTCACGAAGATAATCAATATAAACAGAAGTCCGAGGTGTTGAAATAATTCCAAGCCAATCAGCTTTGTTATACCATGTTGCAGCATCTGCAACTGCTTCACCAAGTATAGTATTAGTATTTTCATCTTTATAAAATTCACCAACAGCGAATGCACCTCTGAACGGTATGTTATTGACAAGTGAGTCGACTAAAAATTTTCTAAGAATTATAAGAAATGCTTCGATTTCATCTGCAGAAGGCTGGTTGATATCAGATTCAAGAACAATAAGCACAGTGTCGTTGAATGTAAATGTAGTTACTTCGTTGATGCTCAGCCTTCGTGACATGCTCATGGATTTCTGTGTAAGCAGGGAGAGGACAATATCGCGTGATTGCATAAATCTTTTTATTTCTCTATCGCCATACGTTGATGCGCCTAAGGCATCGAGTATTGCAACAATGCCGTATTGTTTATCAATAGTTTTCATTTATTTTTCGAGCCAACGTATGAATCAGCGGTGCAGGTAACCACCTTTGCCAAAATCAAAAAGCAGCTTCACCGCATCCGCTGGATTTAATTGTTAGAATGTATTTAAAAAAGCTTTTTCGAAAGATCATATTTATCTTTTACTAAGTGCTCTCTCGCAATGATATCTGACCATTCCTCTTTTATGTTTTTTGAATTTATTGCCTTAGCAAGATCTTTCATGTTTATAAACTTACCACTTAAAGAAGTGCCTCTCCTTTCATAAAATTCTTCATGGCCGAGGACAATAGCTACTTCGTCAGTCTCTGCTGTCCATTCATAAATAATAGCGACATGTTTAGAAGTGCTTTTACCTAAATCAGCATAAATGGAACCTACTAATTTTATATCGTTTTCTTTAACGCATAAGCGTAATTCCTCATTCAATTCTCGAACCACGCATTGAATTATTGGGTTTCCATTAAAAGTATCTTCTTTTCTGACATGGCCTCCTGCCCAGATAACAAATTCATTATGCAGAATATTCTTTTCTGATTTTTCTCTTCTTTTCAGACGTAATACATCACCACTCTTATTTTTTATAATTGCAATTGGAAGTGCTTGAATTAAATTTTCATCTTTTTCTACTTTTTTTCTGGGTTTATAAGAGCCTTTATTAATGAACAAATTCACTAAATTACTTGCCTCATATTCTGAAATTATTTTCTTATCTTTAAAGAACGGCAATAAATTTTCTTTCGATAAACACAAAATATCCTCTTGAATAGCATCTTCAACAAGGGTTAAAACAAATTCAGCTACCAATTCTGCAGTTTTTTTAGGATTGTTTTTTGTATCACTAAGAGAAGTATCTATATGAAATATTTTAAAATCATTTTTCAACCTATCTATATTGTTTTTTGTTGTTTCAAGCATTTTTGCCAATACTTTATTGTTCATTATTGATCCTTCAGCACCCACAACCGGTAGGAATCCTTTTTCTCTTTCCATTGCATCTTCAGGAGTTGAAGTCATAACTATTACAGCAGAAATCCTCTTTCTCCAGTCTTTGATTCTCAAGAACTTATCTACAATATCAAAATCATCTTCTCTTAATCTTTCAAGTTTGACCATCATTTCAAGCCAACACAGAGAATCAAAGAGACCACGGTCTAAAATTAATATGTGAGGATCTTCTGATATAGGAGGGTCTTGCGTTTTCTCCAAAATATGTGACAATGTGGTGCATGCAGTCCAAACATTAAAATTTGCGTGCTTTTTATCTCTTATTGGACAGACAGAGGCTCTTTCAACTACTATTTCTGCTTTAAACCCACACCGTTTTAAGAATGCTTGTAATTGATTCAGTGTTGTTGTTTTCCCTGCTTTAGGGACTCCGGCAAATTCTATTACTATAGGTTTACAGCCAAGATTAATGAATTCATTAGCAGTTTTTTCAGCACGGATTTGTAATTCTGATTTGATTACTAAATTCCTTCTTGCATCAATCATTTATTTCCTTCTAACAATGATTATACCGATATGGTATTTTTCGGTTTTATGGCAAAATCATAGCACATCCAAAACGTAATTAAAAGTTTAGGATTAAATAATATCAATATGTTTTATCAGGCAGCATCCGGCATTTCGTGGTAATAAGGACTAAAAAACCGTTTCGGTATAACATAGGATTTTTGTCAACTTCTCATTATTCCCTTTTGTAATCAGCAGAATTATGTCATGTCCGGGATGTGCGGTGTTCAGGAAGGAAACATTGCTACCTTGGGCACTAATGCCGCCTATGCAACTTATGCCACAAAATATGCACGGCTATCTTGCCTTTGTACATAATAATCGTTGAAAAAGGAAATCCCCCCGCATCACACATGCATGAATTGCTCAGTCAATAGGGAATAGACAGGGAAAGCATTTTACAAATCTCCCCTCTTGTTATCGAGAGGCAAGGCTATTGCCATGTAGTAAAAGTACTACAGCCTTTCTTTATTCATTACCACAAGACTTCTTTGAGGGATACTACAGACATTATCAATAATTAGGTTTTTAAAAACCCGTTATATAAGTCTTTTTTTTGGTGCTCTCTGATAAGACTTCGATAATATTCCGTTAATCTCGATAACAAGAAATGCCGTTCCTTAAGAGATAGAGTGAAATAAAATGGCAATTCCATCAGTATTGAAATAAATGCCTTCTCTATTCTGTTATTCATAAGGAATACTTCCCTTATTTTTATTGTACGGATGCCGATGTGACAATCAATCCTACCCAAGTAGTAGAAACGATGTATCTTTATTTGATGGTCATCTTATTGCTATGGAGTTAAAGATTAAGACATCTCAGAAGAGGAAGGAGGTGAGACTTGTTCTGTCAGTATCTGGAAGATCGAGGTTTATCTTTAACAGCTCAAGCCGCCTTCTCAGCCCAATCCTTGGCGATCAGTGTTGCCTGCTCCAGCACAGTATCTGTGGCCTTCTTCTGCTTGTCCGGCGGATATCCGTATTTCTTGAGAATGCGCTTGACGCTTATCCTGAGCTTTGCCTGGACGCTTTCCCTCAGCGTCCAGTCGATTTTCACGTTTTTTCTGATTGTATCTGCAAGCTCCCTCGCTATCGCCCTTAACGTTTCATTCCCGAGCACCTTTACTGCGCTGTCATTCACCTCAAGCGCATCGTAAAAGGCAACCTCATCATCCGTGAGGTTAAGTTTTTCTCCCCTCTTGCTTGCCTCGCGCATGTCCTTTGCCAGCCTTATCAGTTCCTCGATTACCTTTGCAGTCTCAATGCTTTTGTTCTGGTATTTCCTGATGGATTTTTCCAGCATTTCAGCAAAGGACTTCGATTGCACAAGGTTTTTTCTTGACCTCGTTTTAATCTCGTCATTCAGCAGCTTTTTTAGGAGTTCGAAGGCGAGGTTCTTCTGCTTCAGTCCCTTGATTTCTTCAAGGAATTCGTCTGAAAGGATGGAGATGTCCGGCTTTTTCATTCCCAGGGAGTCGAAGATATCCACAACCTTGTCAGAGACAACAGCCCTTGAGATGATCTGCCTTATTGCGGAATCAAGCTCTTCCTGGGTCTTGCCGGGTGTTACTGTATTCTTTATGAACTGGGACTTCAGCGCCTGGAAGAAGCCGACATCATCCCTGAGCTTTAATGCTTCTTCATTCGGGACCGAAAGCGCAAAAGCCTTCAGAAGCTCTGTTGTATATTTTACGAACCTTTCCTTCCCGTCCTTTTGAGCCAGAATGTAATCCATTGCTGAGGCTATTAAGGACATCTTCTCCTTCGGTGCTGCCTTGAAGAAGCTCCTGTAATTGAATCCATGCAGGAGAGCAGTCACGATCTCGTATTTCTCAAGCATTACCGCCACGGCCTCTTCCTGCGGTATGCCTGTCTCTTTCCTGTCCCCTTCCGTGTATTCTGACAGGGCTTTTTTCAGCTCATCCGCTATCCCAATGTAGTCAACGACCAAACCTCCCGGTTTGTCCTTGAAGACGCGGTTCACCCTTGCTATGGCCTGCATTAAGCCGTGGCTGCGCATGGGCTTGTCTATGTACATTGTATGGAGGTTTTTAACGTCAAAACCTGTAAGCCACATGTCCCTGACAATAACAATCTTGAGGGGGTCACCAGTATCCTTCATCCTATCTCCGATATCCCTCCTTCTTTTCTTGTTCCTTATGTGCTCCTGCCAGGACGCAGGGTCGCTTGCAGAGCCTGTCATAACGACCTTTATAAAACCCTTGTCATCATCCTTGTGGTACCAATCAGGCCTCAGCTTTATGATCTCCTGGTGCAGATCGACACAGATTCTCCTGCTCATGCAGACAATCATTGCCTTGCCGTCGAGGACTTTCAGCCTTTCTTCAAAATGGTTGACAAGGTCTCTTGCAATATTCCTTATGCGCTTCTCGCTCCCCACCAATTGTTCAAGCCTGGACCATTTGCTCTTCAGCTTTTCCTTCTTTTCAACCTCTTCGCCCTCTGTGACCTCTTCAAATTCAGGGTCTATCTTTGGGCGTTCCTCCGGCTTTAGCTCAAGTTTGGCGAGCCTGCTTTCATAATAAATCCTTACTGTCGCTCCATCATTGACAGCTTTCTCAATGTCATAAATATCAATGTAATTCCCGAAAACTGCTGGGGTGTTCCTGTCCGCTTTTTCTATTGGCGTTCCGGTGAAGCCGATGAATGATGCATTAGGCAGGGCATCCCTCATATGCCTCGCAAACCCGTCTATAAAATCGTACTGGCTCCTGTGGGCCTCATCCGCTATGACTACTATGTTCCGCCTTTCCGAGAGCAGCGGGTAGGAGCCATTCTTTGCCTCTGGCAGGAATTTTTGGACTGTCGTAAAAACAATGCCGCCAGAAGCGACTTTGAGAAGCTCCTTGAGCTTTTCTCTTGTCTCTGCCTGGACGGGCTTCTGTCTCAGCAGCTCATGGCATCTGCCGAATGTCCCGAATAACTGGTCGTCCAGGTCATTCCTGTCCGTGAGGACAACGATGGTTGGGTTATCTAAGGCAAGGACGAGCTTGCCTGTGTAAAATGCCATTGTCAGGCTTTTCCCTGAGCCCTGGCTGTGCCAAACAACACCGCACCTCTTATCGCCTTTCGGGTTCGCTGCCCTGATTGTCGTTTCAAGCGCCTTGTTAACGGCATGATACTGGTGGTAGCCCGCTAATTTTTTGATAAGGGCTTTTTCCTCCTTTTCGAAAACAAGGAAGTGCCTCACTATATCAAGGAACCGGTCCTTGTGGAACATGCCTTTCAGAAGCACTTCCAATGATTTGCTTTTGATCTCCGACTTTATCTCCTCCCCTTCCGCCGTTCTCCAGAGCATGAACCATTCCTTGCCGGATGATATCGTGCCTGCCCTTGCTTCCATCCCGTCGCTGACAACCAGAATCTCATTAAAATTGAACAGCGAGGGGATCTCGTTTTTGTATGTCTCGAACTGATTGAAGGCTGACCAGACCGTGGCATTCTCGTCAGCAGGATTCTTAAGCTCAATTATTGCCAGGGGAAGGCCGTTTACAAATATGACAATATCAGGCCTGCGGTTGCAGTTATTCTCAATCACCGTGAACTGGTTGACTGCCAGGAACTCGTTATTGCCCGGATCATCAAAATCAAAGAGCCAGACCTTGTCCCCTGCAATACGACCGTCCTTTTTTCTGTACTCGACATCAACGCCATTGACCAGCATCCTGTGAAAGTTCTGGTTGTTGACAATAAGCTTCTGGCTTTCCACCCTTAAGACTTTCTTGAGTGCTTCCTCTCTTGCCTCTTTCGGGATGGTGGGGTTTAGCCTTTCAATTGCCTTGGATAATCTGTCTGCAAGAACGACATCTGAGTAACTCTTTCTCTCCGGTCTTACGCCTTCAGGCGGGGGAGCGATATCAGGACCGTAAAGAGTCTCGTAATCCAGCTCTTCGAGGATATCCAGAGCTGCCTGCTCGACTTCCGATTCAGTTATAACGTGAGACATAACGCTCCTATTGTGCCTTTATCGTGGAACATTAAATGCTAATACTGTTAATATCAGCTCCCTGTTTGTATCCTCGTTGTGGTGTAAAATGAAACGGAATCCTGTTTCCGATTTGTATTCTATTTGCCTTTTAAAATTCTTATGTTTCTTCACTACCTCAGGGATTTGAGAAAGAACCTTAGAGAATTCCACGTTCCTATTAAAAATCAAGATGGCAGTTTTTGTGTCTTTCCAAGAGGTATATCCTAATAGCTGTCCTATTTTCTCAAGCAAAGACTTCTCACCCTCCCAATACATACACTCTGCGATAAATATGTTCTTCCCATTATGCCTTATAAGAATATCGGTCTTGCCCTCATAATTGAAAGTTTCGCCGGTCGCTTCGCCTTCAAAATGGCCATTAAGCTGGACAAGGAAATGCTGCCTTAAATCTTCTTCTTTCATGTTCACAAAAGCCTTGGGACTCCTTTCCATGACAAGAACCATGTTAGAAATTATTTTTAAGATAGCCTCATAGTTCTCCAGGTCCAGAGCGGGCTCCGGAGTAAACGGAGCTGTCGTTGCTTCTGGCTTTCGGATTATCACTTTCTTTTTAATTTCCGGAACTGAATAGGTTGTTGGAATACCCGATGTCTGTTTTATGGGATAGCCTAATGCAGCGACAATGCCCTGATCTTTCAAAAGTTTTTGTCGCCTTGCCTCAATTTTATGCTTTATTATTGCCTTCAAACCATCATTAAACGGCTTTATGTCGTTTGTAACAAATCCTATATACTTTTCTATAGAATCTAGTCTATTTTCGAATTGTTTTTTTATGGTTTCGGGATCGGGATCAACCGCATTGAAGGTTATCAATATTTCCTTATCAGCGACATTAGCCCTTGGCGGATTAGATGTAAAAGTTGATGCATGACAAAAAAGCAATTCCTTGTCTCCTTCAAACGGGATTGCAAATGTGACTGAAGTTCCCTTCAGGTAAAACGGTTTTGATTTGTCAAATATGTCCCTGTTGAAATCATATCTGACATCTACATTTGCCTCGCCATGGCTCTGTATATGAATCCTGTTCCTATCTATAGATAGGGGATTGATCCGATATTTCGTTTCTAGATAAACTGCTAAATCATCAACGCTCACATTCAAGATATAATTCCTGTCATAACTGTCTATCTCCGCCTGGAGGTTCGCTTCTTGATTTTCCAGCACACCTCTCAAGTCGAATTTATTGAAAAGTAGCTCAGCCCTTTCGTTTCTCATAGGAAATCTCCGAATTTACTCTAATCCGGCCTGACATGAGTTTTGGAAGGAGGGAATCACGGATTATCGACAGCGTCCTTGATTGTTTTTCGTTAATGTTTATCTTTCCTTCCAGATCCTCAATTAACAAAGCAAACTTTGCCAGTAATGGTTTTGGCGGGATTACCACCTTGAAATCGTGGACATCTGATTTATTCACCGAACCGAAAACCGTCCCTTCTGCTTCAAACTTTTCCCATTCTGACCGCGTGGCACGGAGAAGATAATAAAGGAATCCGTTATGCTTCTCTTTCAACCGAAGCGCAGCGAGACCTCGCCCAATAGCACATCTTTCCTCAGCAACATTAAAAGCCCCTACAGGTGCGCGGACACTTAATAAGACATCTCCCTCTTCTGCAAAACGAGTCGGCGCAGTACAATATACTCGTCTGCTTGGGAACCTAAATCCAAAGTCAGCAATGCCTTGATAAAAGGGCAATCCGTCGCTATTCTCATTATAAGTATGTCCAGGAGGAGATTGTCCCATGGTGATATCACAAATATCCCCCAGTGTTCCAATCACCCACCCCTTTGGTATCTCCCCCAGCTCAGAATCAACCATCTCCCCACCGCTTGATTTGTAAGGCTCCCCCTTTTCGTTTGGGAACTCAAAATCAATGAACCAGCGCTTGAAGAGGGCCTGTCCGATTTTCTCAAGGGTTTTGTTCATCTGCTGGTTGAGTTCGATTTTATCGTCAAGGGAGGAGAGGATATCTGCTATGCTCTCTTGTTCCAAAATAGAGGGAAGAACTATAAAAATATGTCTAAATTCCTTTTGTTTAATTCCTTGTACCGTTGTGCCAGTAGCTCTGGAATGCAGTTCTTGCTGTCCCACCCTCGAAAATAAATAGTATTTCAGGTATGAATTATCAAGAAGCCCCTTCTTCCCTCTAATGGTTAATACTCTTTGCGCTAAGGCAACTTTTCTTCCATCTAATTGAGCCACTTCTCCTAGGGGGCCTTCTGTAGTTAACAAGACATCTCCCGACTTTGGTATTCCCCTTCGCATCCAATTCTTGTAATCCTCTTCCAGAATGTATTCACAATTTGAATAGTCTATATGACCATTCTTTATTATCTTGGCAGTAATTAATGGAGTACCAGACTCTGTTTTCTCAGGAGTTTTGCCCCTGTAATCAATAATTTGCTCTAATACTTGCTCAGCGGTCTTTACTTCCCAATCTTCAGGAATCATTCCTATCTCGGTTTGTTTGAATTTAGTTTGATGCTTCATCATTGAAAACCTCTACATTTTCCTCGATAGGTATTCCATCATGGAATATTGTCCATTTTGCTTGCAATCTTATCTTATGGACAGACAGATGGAATCCATAAACATATCCATATTGAGAAGTCAACACTCTCAAGTTATTTCTGTCTTTCTTAAATTCGTTCTTATTAGTGTTATTCCATTTTTTCATTTCAAAACAGATAAAATCGTTTTGAAATGAATTATAATCCCGTTTATGGACAATAATATCGATAAATCTTTTTGTAATAGTTCTATCTTCATTTTCTATGGGTTTCCCTTGCCTTTCTTCGCCTCTAATTTGTCCTTGTAAATCGATATATCCCTCAAAGGAGCTATTAAAATCGCAATCAACGAAGAAATCAGATATTGCATTTTGGAGATAATGCGCAAACCTAAAGACAATGGTTCTCTCAGAAACACCATTCCCTTTATTTCGTTGTAGAATAGAACCGTCTGTAGAATAGAACTGGTTAAGGCATTCTTTCACTACCTGCTTAATCTCTGGCAATGAAGAATTTCTAGAAATCATATCCGATACCCTTCAAATTCTTTCTTATCTCTCCGTCCAGTCTTCTTCCTTCTTCCATCTGCTTTGCCAGTTCTGCTGTTAGCCTCTTCATCTTCTTTTCGAATGCCTCATCATCCTCTTCAACATCCTCAGCCCCGACATAACGGCCAGGCGTGAGGATATGGCCATGCTTCCTTATGTCTTCAATGGTTGAGGATTTGCAGAAGCCCTTTATATCCTGGTATTTGCCGCCTTCTCCACGCCAGGCATGATAGATGGTAGCGATTTTCTGTACATCTTCGTCTGTGAGCTCCCTGTGCCTCCGGTCAACCATCACTCCCATTTTCCGTGCGTCGATAAAGAGAAGTTTACCTTTCCTGTCCTTGAATTTGTGGTTTTTCTTGTCTCTGGCCACGAACCAGAGACAGGCTGGAATCATGGTGTTATAAAAGAGCTGGCTTGGCAGCGTCACCATGCATTCCACCAGATCAGCCTCAACGATATTCTTCCGTATCTCCCCTTCTCCGGAAGTATTGGATGACATAGAACCGTTCGCCAATACGAACCCCGCTATGCCGTTTGGGGAAAGGTGGTGTATGAAGTGCTGGACCCAGGCGAAGTTCGCATTTCCAACAGGCGGTTTCCCGTATTTCCATCGGACATCGTCCCTCAAAATCTCTCCTTTCCAGTCGCTGTCATTGAAAGGGGGATTGGCAAGGATAAAGTGCGCCTTCAGGTCTTTGTGGGCGTCTTTCAGGAAGCTCCCTTCGTTGTTCCACTGGATATCCTCATCTATGCCCCGGATGGCAAGGTTCATTTTGCACAGCCGCCATGTGGTCTGGTTGGATTCCTGGCCGTAAATGGCTATGTCGCCTATCCTTCCGCCGTGGGCTTTGACGAACTTCTCGCTCTGGACGAACATCCCGCCTGAGCCGCAACACGGGTCAAACACCCTTCCTTTGTAAGGCTCAAGCATTTCCACAAGCAGCTTTACAATGCTCCTAGGAGTGTAGAATTGGCCGCCTTTTTTCCCTTCAGCGTCAGCAAACATTCCCAGGAAATACTCATACACCCTTCCAAGGATGTCCTTGCTCCGGCTTTCCTTGTCACCCAGTCCGATTGTTCCTATCAAGTCTATCAACTCACCAAGCCTTTGCTTGTCCAGGGCAGGCCTGGCGAAATTCTTTGGAAGGACGCCCTTCAGACGGGGATTGTCCCTTTCAATCGCATCCATTGCGTCATCCACAAGCTTACCGATTGTTGGCTTCTTCGCGTTGTTCTGTAGATACTCCCACCTGGCTTCCTTCGGAACCCAGAATACGTTTTCTGCCCGATATTCATCAGGGTCCTCAGGGTCAGCGCCCTTGCTTTTTTCTGCAGATAGCTTGGCGTGTAGTTCAGTAAACGCATCTGAGAT
>Ga0299915_10003075_pt1 | contig 12097 bp, 11 predicted proteins | sample RVTome_13_FD_200263 | JGI IMG/M metagenome (GOLD analysis project Ga0299915, IMG submission 200263) | Soil microbial communities from uranium-contaminated site in the Upper Colorado River Basin, Wyoming, United States - RVT92D227 (version 2) ...
TGAGCGGGCTACTCCCGGTGAGTTCAGACAATCCCAGAACTGGATTGGTCCCCCGGGGTGTACCCTAAATGACGCTACTTTTGTGCCTCCGCCCGTGGCAGAAATGAAGGAATCCCTTGACCAATTGGAAAAATTCCTGCACGCCGATACACAGTTACCGCCACTGGTCGAACTGGCTCTAATCCATTACCAGTTTGAGACTATTCATCCTTTCCTCGATGGTAATGGGCGTATCGGGCGGCTTCTCATCACCCTTTTTCTTTGCCAGCGCAGCATTCTCAACAAGCCCTTGCTCTATCTCAGCGCCTTCTTTGAGCGCTATCGCCAGGAATATTATGACCGTCTTTTGGAAGTCAGTCAGCGAGGTGCGTGGCGGCAGTGGTTGGAGTTCTTCCTGCAGGCAGTAGCTACGCAATCGGACGATGCTGTCGGGCGAGCTCGCCGTATCCTGGACCTTCACAGCACTTATTATCAAACCAGCCTGAGAAAACGTCTACCGCCCACGGCAGTAGCGCTTGTGGAACTCATCTTCGTGAAGCCAGTATTAAACGCCAGGGTTGCTCAAGAAGCTCTTAAAGTGACATATCCGGGCGCACAGAAGGCGATAAATGCTCTTGTGGAGCAGGGAATCCTGGCGGAGATTACCGGTGGCAAGCGGAATAAGGCCTACGCGGCGAAAAGAATCCTCGAGATCCTAGAGGAAACCCCATCCCCGATGGAGGAAGGCCGTGGCAGTGGAAAGAGATGACAATCGACAGATTACCACGCTGTAGGGCCTGAATACCTACGTCAAGGGAATCAGTTGCTGCGTATTCGCCATCCCTCCGCTTCAAGCCCCTAAAGTGCTTTCAATTGCAACAGGGGGTATTCTGGGGACATAATACCTGATTTGTAGTAGGTCTGATTGGTATGGTGTCTCTCGAATTCTCGTAAAAGGCTGTGTGAATAGCCTGCGATCTCCAGGACATGCCATGGAGTTAAAGAGTCACAAAACAGTACATTGTCGAGTAACAGCACAAGTCTTTAGCCCGACATGCGCAAAGCTAGTGGTTGCCTGAGTGCAATTTAGCCCGTATCTCATGTTCTCGTTGCTTCAGTGTATCCAATTGCTTGGCAGCTTCCGCCGCCTCAATCATCCGTTCCTTCCCAGCGATGAAGCTAGCTCCTGGCTTTCCCCTTGAACTTTCCGTCGGATGTCTTCGCAGGGCTTTCAATTCCCTTTCGGCCTTGTCTATTTTGGCCACTATATCCTCGAGTTGCTTATTGAGCTCTTCTTCTGTCTCCATGGTCTCAGCCTTTAGTCATCTCCCTTTGCCTATCTTATCCATAGTAAGCTAACCGGCGGTCACAGTCAACATCACTCTCTCACACAGAAGTCAGAATTGTTAAGCAACAAAAAGATGACTTGTGTCTCGGAACTTATCCCTCACTGCCATCCAGGCTTCCAATCGCCTGTCAATTCCTGGACCGATTATAGACGCATGGCTACCTGCCGTCCATTAGTGGGCTTTAGATTACTTGATAAACGTCGGTTGCCTGGGTAAGATAAGGAGAATCTGCCTGACCTAATTCATATTTGTCAGGAGGCAACCAAGCCACATGTATGCTTTGCTGGTGGCAACCCTTGCTGGCCTGTGCACAGGGATAGGCAGTGCCATTGCCTTTTTCATCAAGCGTCCCAAAGACTGGCAACTGGCACTCATCCTCGGTTTCTCAGCTGGTGTCATGACCTATGTCTCCTTTGCTGGTCTCCTCGCCCATGCCGTGGAACAGGGCGGTCTCCTACGGGCTAACATTGGCTTCTTCATTGGCTTCACCCTTATCGCCATGCTCGACCTGGCTATTCCCCACCAGTACAAGGCAGAGCGACTGGATTCTAAACACCCGCTACTTAAGAAGATTAGCAAGATGGGACAAAAGGCCGCAGCAGAGCCGGCAGATAATAGATCGTCTCAATATTCATCCCTGAAGCGCACAGGACTTTTCACTGCTCTCGGCATAGCCATCCACAATTTACCTGAGGGCCTCGCGGTGTTCGCTGGAGTTTCCACGGGCAATACAGGTCTGGGATTGCTAGTGGCCACGGCAATTGGCCTGCACAACATACCTGAGGGTATTACCGTCTCCGTACCCATCAAGGAAGCAACAGGCAGTTCTAAGATGGCTTTCTTTATTTCCTTCGCTTCAGGGATGGCAGAACCAGTCGGTGCCCTCCTGGGCTACCTGGTCCTCTCGCCCTTCCTGACGCCCTCGCTTATTGCAGGCCTGCTCGCCTTCGCCGCGGGCATTATGATATACATCAGTCTGGATGAACTGATACCCGCAGCGCTCCAGTACGGCACGGCGCACTTGATGATACTTGGCATCGGCCTGGGTATGATGGTCATGGCTACAAGCGCTGTACTGGTTACCTAGAGCACCTCAGGTGCGTATCGCTAGCGTGTTCACAGCCGATGCTTAATTCGACAACATGACGGCTTGTGTAGTCAGGTAACAAAACAGGCCTTCGTTTAATCAGGCAACAAACCGCCCTTCTGTTACGTCAAAGGTGGCAATTCAGGCTTTTGTTGCCCGTGCCAAACGGCATAGATTCTTGTTGGGCGGGGGTGACCACCCCCCTTTTGTACAGAAGTGCTATTCCTGTTTGCTGAATGACCATGTTGCGATTGACAGCAGCACAACGCCCAGAATTACCACGACCAGCACATCCTGAAGTATGGTCATGGTGTGTCCAAAGACTGTCACACCGATGGCATTACCAGCCTGACCCAGAAAGAGTTGACGGATGGCATCTACACCGTAAGTAAGCGGGTTAATTTTTGAGATGACCTCCATCCAGGTAGGCACATTGTTCACCGGGAAGAACACCCCAGATAGAAACATCGTAGGCATGATGATAATCTGTACTATTATCTGAAATCCCTGCTGAGACCGCATGCGTGAAGCTACCAGGACACCTAATCCAGAAAGGGATAGAGATATGATAATCAGCACTGGTATAAGCTCAATTACCATTAAAGGGCTGAGTGAAACACCCAGAAATGGCGCTAGTACCAGCATCACGATACCCTGTATCACCGCCACCGTAGCGCTGCCTGCAGCCTTGCCCAGTACGATGCCGCTTCGTCCAAGCGGGGCTACCAGAATTTCCTTTAAGAAACCAAACTCGCGATCCCAAACTATAGACAAGCCTGACATTACCGAACTCATGAGTACGGTCATGGCTATAATGCCAGGATACATGAACTGGATGTAGTTAACTCCAGGCGTCATTGCCCCTATAATTCGGTTAAAACCGGCGCCAAAGATCACCAGGAGCAGCAGCGGCATGGCAAAGGACGACACTATGCGGGACCGCTCCTGAACAAAACGAAGCAGTTCCCGGTATGCCACGACCCACATTCCCCGAAATACTTCTTCCATAGATTACCTCCCGTGCCCCCTTCTCATTACCATTCCTTTCATCTGGTCCTTTAAGCCTGCCTCTTCATCCCGAATGGCGCGACCAGTTAGTTTTATAAATACGTCATCAAGAGTAGGTCTACGTATACCGATGGAAAGGAGGTGACTCTGGAAGCTATCCATTAATTTGGGAAGGAACTTCTCTCCCTGAGGAACGCTGAAGGTGATTACACCATTCTGAACAACGGGTGATAGACTATACCTTTCTTTCAACTCAAGCGCTGCAGCGTTGTTGTCCCCAGCCTTCAACGTTATCACATCCCCCCCCAGGGCATCTTTGAGCTTATCCGGTGTATCAAGGGCAATAATGCGGCCATGATCAATAATGCTTATGTGGTCAGAATTTTCTGCTTCGTCCATGTAGTGAGTTGTTAAGAAGATGGTCAGGTTGTTTTCTTTGCGTAGGGCCAGGATATAGTCCCAGATAAGACGACGGGTCTGGGGATCCAAGCCCAGAGTAGGCTCATCCAGGAACAGGATTCGCGGGTTATGCAGTAGACCACGAGCGATCTCAAGTCTTCTTTTCATTCCCCCAGAAAAGGTGCGAACCTTGCTCTTGCGGCGGTCTGACAGCTCAACCAATTCCAGAAGTTTGCCAATACGCTTCTCTCTCAACTCCTTGGGGATCTTATAGGCGTATGCATGGAAGCGCAAATTTTGTTCGGCAGTTAGATACTCGTCGAGAGCGGGTTCCTGGAAGACAAGGCCGATAGAGTGCCGCACCTCACTCCGCTGCCTCACCACATCGTATCCGTTGACTATTGCCCTGCCGCCACTGAGTGCCAGCAAAGTGCAGAGCATATTGATAGTGGTTGTTTTACCCGCCCCGTTTGGTCCCAGAAAACCAAATATTTCACCCTCAGCTACCTGAAAGGAAACTCTATCAACAGCAACTAGCTGCCCAAAATTTCTTGACAGCCCCTCAACTTCTATTGTATTCATCTCTGTTTTTCTCCTTGTCGTATTCCGCTGCCCTGGAGAGCGCGGTAAAACCCTGAGCCAGAGCGGAAAGCTCCTCCAAACTCAATTGTGCCAGGATACCAGACATGAGGCTTATTTTTCTCTCTCTAAGTTTGGCTAGCAGCGCCTTCCCTTCGTCTGTAGTTTTAAGGACAAGCATACGACGGTCTTCAGGATTATCCTGACGACTCACCAGCCCTTGCCCCACCAGGCGGTCAACAATTGCGGTCATGTTTGGCGGAGTTACTCCCAGGGCAGTTGCCAGCTTCTTGAGGTTGGTGCTTCCCTCAAAATCAATAAAAATTAAGCTCTTCAACTGGCCGATAGTTAGACTTAAGTCCATCCAAGCCTCAGGTGCATATTGTCTCACAGCATAGCCTAGCTGCTGCTGAAGCTGGATTATTTCCTGGACTAGCTTTGCCCTGTCCATCCCTGTCAGTCGTGCCTATTGATTGTGCATTTTGTCTTTATTATTAATGTTATGATAATAATTTACAATAGTTTAACAATAATGTCAAGGATCAGAGGATGGCTTATGTTTAAAGTATAGAAGTCGTAAAGTTACAAAACGTTTCTTGTTGGCGAAGATATAGGATAACAAATCGCTAGAAGGTGTAATGGTATCTACCTTGCTCTGACCCAATTTGTCCCGTGTTGAACAAAAAGATGTTTTGTTTAGACAGGCTATTGACTAGTTATTATCTTGATGTTATGCTCAGAAGCAAATCTTACGCGCAAGGAGGTCCAAATGCAGGCATATTGCATGAAATGCAGAAAAAAGGTTGAGATCAAGAATCCAAGGGCTATCACAATGAAGAACAAACGCCCTGCGACCCAAGGTATATGTCCGAGGTGTGCGACCAAGGTATTTCGCATAGGTAAGTAGATCCGGCAATCCTGGAATAAGGGCATCACCGAGTAGCCCTCATACTATTTATTATTAATAAATAGAACCGGCTGCCGGCCGGCTAGGCGTTTTGGCTTTCTGTTCAGTCTTAGGCATCAACCTGCGATAATCAGTAACCGCAACATTCCCTTCATCCTTGTCGCAGCTGTTGGAGACAGATGACGGCCGACTGAGGTACATAGAGCCCGCCCAGAGCGGGCTCTTTTTGTTTTTCCAATATAGTTGTCAGACTGCCTTACTTGGACGATTCGGTACAAGAGACGCAATTTTTGAGGAAGGATGTGACTCCTGTAGAGAGGCTATCTGGTTCTGGCCGTAGATTTCCTCCACACAAAGTCGTCCAGCCGTTGTCCTTCACATTTTGAGTTCTTCTACCTGGACTATCGCGTCGTAGGGAAGATTCAGTCCTTTGCAAATCTTCTCTACTGCTTGGGCATTGGGAGCCTCCCAATCACATACCCCGACACCGTCCTTGTCTACAAATGTGCCCTTGTACTTGACTTGAGGGTTCTGTCTGAGCACCTTCTCGAAAGCTTCCTTAAACTGCTTCATCTGCTCTGGTGTCGCTGGCTTTTGAACTCTCCCTTTTGGCGTAAGGTGTAACTCTAGAATCCTTGCCATTTCTACCTCCTTGCTCGTGCCTGACTTTCTCCGTCCATGACGATGCCTCGTCGGTGACATACACGCTGCCCACTGACCGCCGCGGCTGTCTGAGCGGATGGTCCTTGAAGTTACCTTTGACAATAGCATAGTAGCATCAACAAACAGGGACGTCAACCTCTCCGAGTCACAGCCTTACTAGTGCCCTAATCTTAACTTGGGTAGTAGGAGCAGTTCAGCAGAGGACTGTAAGAAATGGCTAGTTGTTACTGGTCCGTCGATTTCGTACCGTGCGTCTTCGTAACGGTTGCGCAGAGCGGACGTATCCTCTGTCTGGCGCAGACACGTTATAATCAAAGCCTTGTAGCGTACGGCGCTCCAGTTTCACGTTAAGAATACGCTCAAGATCATCTACCATGGACGCGTCTACACTCGTCACGAATGTTAGCGCATCACCGTTTCTATTAACCCGTCCTGTGCGGCCGATGCGATTGGTGTAGGCATCTATACTCTCAGGCATGTCATAGTTGATGACGTGGGAAATACGCAAAACATCGATACCACGGGCGGCAATGTCGGTGGCCACCAGAATCTTAAACGCGCCAGAACGAAAACCATCAAGCGCTGCCTGACGCCTGGGTTGAGACAGATCGCCTTGCAGTGAGGTAGCCCTGAAGCCCGCTCTCTTAAGCTGCTGTGCAACGCGCTCGGTGCGATACTTGGTACGTGCAAAGACAAGTACTGATTTTGTTTCGGTACGGCGTAAGAGTTCTATCAATAGTGCAGTTTTGAGGTGTTGCTTAACCGGGTATAATGCGTGTGACACAGTGGTTGCCGGCATTATGCGGCCGATTTGCACTGTGACCGGATCATGCAGGATATCTTGTGCCAGATGACGGATATCGTCAGGCATGGTAGCCGAGAAAAGGAGTGTCTGTCGCTGCCCCAGCAGACACCTCAGAATACTCTGGATGTCCGGTAGAAAACCCATGTCTAACATCCGGTCCGCCTCGTCGATTACAAGGACTTCCAGATGTGATAAATCGATTGTGCCCCTCAGCATATGGTCGAACAGGCGACCCGGACAGGCAACTGCTATTTCGATCCCACTTCTCAGTCTCTGGATTTGTCGATCTATACTCACCCCACCATAAATGGCGATGCTCCGCAGCCCGGTTTTCTGCCCCAATTCGCTGAAAGCCTCCCATGTTTGCTCGGTCAATTCACGAGTGGGAGAGATTATGACAGCGCCGACCCGCCCCCTCTGACTATGCAGCAGGCGCTGCAAGATTGGCAGTGCGAAAGCAGCGGTTTTGCCGGTCCCGGTCTGAGCCAGACCAATGACATCACGTCCCTGCAGTATTGGCGGGATCGCTTTAAGCTGTATAGGGGTGGGCGTGGCATAGCCAATCGCCCGCACACCAGCCATGATGCTCGGATCAAAATTAAAGGTCTCGAAATTCATTAAATCTCCCTGGGAGACTCCCTGTTCATCGGCGCTGAACGTGAAGGCAGTCACGCAATCGCGACACCGGATTGACCTGTCGTTGAAAGTCATCGGATAACCTCATCTCTTCGATATTTTAGTTAGAGTTCAGGCTACCCAACACTTAAGATAAACCAGAGGCTATTCTAAGAAGCTTGTAACAACCTAAACTGGAACCATTTGCACTATACACCAAAGAGAGTCTCTCTGCAAATTGCTGTACTCGTTCATGTGATCAGTGACACTTTCTTGTCATTGCGAGGAACGAGATTCCTCGCTGACGTTTCGGAACAAGCGACGCAGTCTCGGCGGGGCTAAGAGATTGCCACGCCCCGACAGGTCGGGGCTCGCAATGACTGAGGAGGCTCTTACCTGGCGTTACGAAAGTATGAAGTGTCCCCCGTCCATCTGAACTAGATCAATTGTGTGCAGTTCCCCTGTACGCCGGTTACTTTCTACAGCGTGATTCTTCCCTCTGGAGTAACAAAGTGGCGCTTTGTTAGTCAACAAATCGTCAGAAAGTGCATCTGATGATGATGTTGCAGAATGGACTGGAGTTTCGTAAACTTACCCCAAGTTTGTAGTGATTCATGATTGGTTTCACGATTATCTAATGTTTGGAGGTGGGAGACAATGAGAGACCAGAAAAATCAAGCAGGAAAAGAGGCCAGGCGCGAAGAGAAACGCGTTGAGGAAGAACTTGCCCAACCAGCCAGAGAGCAGGCAAGAAGAGAAACTGATCTGGCTAGAGAGCAGGCGATTCAAAAAGAGCAAGCAGGAAAAGAGGCCAGGAGTAAAGAGAAACGCATTGAGGAAGAACCTGCGCAACTAGCCAGAGAGCAGGCAAGAAGAGAAACTGATTTGGCTAGAGAGCAAGCGATTCAGAAAGAGCAAGCAGGAAAAGAGGCCAGGCGTAAAGAGAAACGCATTGAGGAAGAACCTGCGCAACTGGCCAGAGAGCAGGCAAGAAGACAAACTGATCTGGCTAGAGAGCAAGTAATTGCCGAAGATCAGGAAGCGAGAAGGCGCAAAGCCAAAAATCAACCACCAGAGTAAGTTGAATAGGTGTGGGTAACGGGCAAGCCCGTACATCGTTTGCAGTTGTGTCCCATTTACAGCTGTGGACGGTTGAAATCATGCACAATCAGCCATTTTGTTTAGTTCCCCGTCTTGCATTGCCTGAGACAAGCGACCGTATAAAGCATCATATGCTTAACTCTGTTGCCCATGGCTAGCAAGTTAGGGAAATGACTCTTAGCGCTTGAAGGTGACTAAGAAAGCTGCACAATCCGTTAAAAAGCCCAACAGGCGCGATGTCCTCAGGCTTCAAGCAGATGCTCCTGCTAAAAAATACCGGCGAAGCAGGGAATAACAGGCGAAAGACCAGGCAACAGCCGTTCTTTTTTGTGAAGTCCACTACATATTGAGATATTTCCCCGCCTTTCTCTTCCTGGGCTCATCCGGCATGTCCTGCAAAACAGTCATTGACAACGGTATGAGAGATGCACATAATGGGTCTTTTGTAGATGAAACAGCAACTGTCTGTAATCCTGAACCTTTCACTGGTTTCCGGCTTCGTTATACTGGGTGTTAGCGTCATTTCACCTGTTCTTCCCCAGTATGCGCTCTCATTCTCCATTCCGGTAGCTCTCGTGGGATGGGCGGTATCGGCGTTTGCCCTCGCACGTGTGGTGATGGACATACCGGCGGGCTTTGTGGCAGACCGTTTCGGCAGGAAAAAAAACATGGTACTCGGATTGGTGTTGATAATTGTGTCATCAATCGCAGCGGGCACAGCCAGCAATTATGCCTGGCTAATCTTCGCGCGTATTATCGGAGGGATAGGCTCGGCTCTCTACATGATCTCAGCAGCAACCTGGATTGCCCAGATAAGTGCCGGCCCGTCCAGAGGCCGGTATATGTCGTTGTACTCGGGCCTTGTATTCGCAGGCACTGCTTTTGGCCCCACTATCGGTGGCTATACCGCTGCTCATTTTGGCCTGCGCGCGCCCTTCTTTGCGTACGCTGTGTTCTGCCTAGCCGGCCTGATTGCCACGTTGCCTTTGAAGGAGCCAACGGATTCCTCACGGGCACTAGGTTCAAAAATGAGCATGAAGGACGTCCTCAGTGTCCTGTCGAATGGCCCATTCATGCTCGTGAACACCGCGGTGCTGGCATTGTTTTTCCTCGCCACTGGTGTTCGTGCGACGCTTGTTCCACTCTATGCCTCTCTCAACCTGGGCTTGCCCGAGGAAAAAATTGGAATACTGCTGACGGTGGCGGCTGTCGGTACTGCTATATCCACTTTCCCTTCCGGCTGGCTCTCAGATAAAGTGGGCAGAAAAATACCTATGATGGCTTGCCTCTTCCTGACCGGTATTGCTTCGTTGTTGATTCCATCGCAGGAAAGCGTGGCTGGCCTTATGGGCATGATGGCTTTCTATGGTCTGGCTATGGGTCTCCATGGTTCGATCGCTGCCTGGCCTGCTGACGTGGCCCCCGAAGGCAAACTGGGCACATCTATGGGAGTCTACCGAGTTATGGGAGATATCGGAATGGTTCTCGGTCCCATAACCGTGACTTATATAGCTGACTACACGGGGAACTCAACCGTAACATTCACTCCCTTCTTAGTACCGGCGGTCATCACTTTTGTAGTGGGACTATTGATGATAAAAGCTAAGGACCCGGCCGCCAGAAGACATGCTGAAGAGTTTATGGCTGAGTAAGTTGGGCGTGCCCCGGCGTCTGCCCAGTTAACAGGCAAGTCCGGACAACCATAGCATCTTCGGGCTTCGAGCTGGTGCTACACGGAAGAAAACATCGGCAAAGCAGGGTATGATAGCCTGTGTGCTAGCGTAAAGGTGTTCTTCTCACGAAGTCCAGTATATGCTGGGCTATTTCCTGGCCTTTCTCTTCCTGAAGAAAGTGACCGGCGTCCTTGATGATAATCTCCGGCTGGTCTTTGGCCGTGGGTATGAGAGAGCGGAAGAACTTGTCACCGCCGCCTGTAATAGGGTCTTTATCGGAGAACATGACCAGGGCCGGCTTGTCCCACTTCGACAGGACCTGCCGGGCATGCCGCATTTCAGCGGAAGCGGGGTCATCAGGGCTGATGGGGACGAGGAGCGGCCACACCGCAGCCCCGGCTTTGTATCTAACGTCGGGAAACGGCGCTTCGTAGGCGGCAACGATTTCTTTGGTAATCTTCTCAGGGTGAGCCATGCCGCCGAGTATGGACTGCCCGATCTGCATGTCGGGATGGGTCTCGGCATACCTGCGCCAGGCCAGAAAAGCTTCGCTGGGCTTGCCCTTACCAGTGGGCAGGCCGGTATTCATGATAACCAGCCTGGCAAAACATTCCGGCATATGGGCGACCGCAGCCAGACCAATCAAGCCGCCCCAGTCCTGTACCACAACGGTTATCTGCTTGAGGTCCATGGCCTTGATGAAGCCCGTCAGCGTGCCCAGATGCATCCTGAAGGAATATGCCTCCCGCTCCGTGAATTTATCAGACCGGCCGAAGCCGATGAAGTCCATGGCTATAACACGGTGCTTCCCGGACATAGCGGCAATCATTTTGCGGTAGAGGAACGACCATGAGGGCTCACCGTGCAAACAGAGTATGGTCTCTCCCTTGCCCTCATCCACATAATGTATGCGCAGTCCGTTGACCTCGATGTAGTGCGGGGCAAAGGGGAAATCGGGCAATCTGGAATAACGTTCGTCTGGCGTACGGATAACCGGCATGTTTATATACCTCCTGTTCGATTACTGTACTGTGAAGATGATATATACCTGCGCTCTGGCCTGTCAACCTATTATGCTCCGGATGAGCCGGGTACCTCGTAGAAGTAGTACCTCGTTTGCAGCAGGCCTGTCCGGCAGGGTCTCGCTGTGGTGCACCCACGCTTGGCTATGTTCTTCCTGGTGGAAGGCAATCTGGGTTATAATGCTTGGCAATGCCGCACACGGGGTATATCGCGCCTTCGCACGAGGAGCCAAGCCTGTGTGAGCATTCGTATTCCGGAAAGGGGGGCAACACAAATGTCCAAGGTAGCAATCGGACCACGCACACTTCTGTACCCGTTACCGACCATTCTGGTCGGGGCCAATGTCGATGGGAAACCGAACTTCTCGGCATACGCCTGGTGCGGGATCGCCAACGGCGATCCACCCATGCTCTCTGTCGCCTTTCAGCATAAGCGACATACACTGAAGGGCATCAAGCAGAACGGCACGTTCTCGGCGAACATCCCCTCCATTGCTCTGGTGAAGGAGACTGACTACTGTGGGCTCGTCTCGGGCCGGGATACAGACAAGGTCGCCGACTGCAAATTCAGCGTCTTCTATGGCAAGCTAGGTAGTGCTCCCATGATCAGCCAGTGTCCCGTGAATCTCGAGTGCCGCGCCCTGCACATCCTGAACCTGGGAAGCCATGAATTGGTCGTGGGGCAAATCGAGGAAGTTCACGTTACAGATTCATGCCTGACCGATGGTGAGCCCGACGTAAACAAGATTGAGCCTTTCCTGTGGGTTACCCGTCCAGCAAACCGGTACTGCGGATTTGGCAGATCCATAGGGGAGGCATTCAGCATAGGAAAGCACCTAAAGGGGTAGGCCAGAGCGTCGAAAAGGCGGCACAAATTTCGAGGATGGCAGCCGAACTCACTCTGGTTCCC
>Ga0299915_10003077_pt1 | contig 12095 bp, 8 predicted proteins | sample RVTome_13_FD_200263 | JGI IMG/M metagenome (GOLD analysis project Ga0299915, IMG submission 200263) | Soil microbial communities from uranium-contaminated site in the Upper Colorado River Basin, Wyoming, United States - RVT92D227 (version 2) ...
GCTCAACCAGGTGAAGGCGCTCCCGGCCATCCTCGAGGCCCTCAACACCGCTCAGGGCAAGGTGCTGGAGGCGGCGGCCTACGCCCTCCGCCGCACCCACGGCGAGGAGGCGAACGCGGCGATCGTCGCCGCGGCCAGGACGGCGCCGCCCGCCGCCCTCGCGCCGATCCTCCAGATCCTGAGCCGGCGCGACGACCCGGCCGTGAAGGGCCTGCTGCTGGCCAGCGCGAAGCATGCCGACCCCGGCGTCCGAGCCGCGGCACTCGAGGGCCTGGTCAACGTGAAAGACCCGGCCGCCGTGCCGCTCATCATCGAGGCGGGCACGAAGGGCGAGGGCGCCGTCCGCGACGCCGCGGTCCGCGCCAGCCTCGCCTATGCCGCCGAGATCGTGAAGGCCGACAAGGCGGCCGCGGCGGCCCTCTTCGGCCTCGCCCTCGACCGCAAGATCGTGCCCGAGCCCGACGACCAGAAGGTGGCCCTCCGCGCCCTCGGCGAAGTGGGCGGACCCGAGGTCATCGACGCCCTCGCCCACGGCTTCCGCGACCGCCGCATCTCGGGCGACGCCCACGACGCCGTGCAGAAGATCGCCGACGGCCTCGCCAAGGCGGGCAAGAAGGAGGCCGCCGTCGAGACCTACACGAAGCTGGCCCGCCTGAGCAACGACCGCGGCCGCATCGGCCGCGCCCAGGGCGAGCTGCGCAAGCTCGGCGTCGAGGGCGACCTCGCCCGCCGCGTCGGCTTCGTCACCCGCTGGAGCGTCGCCGGCCCCTTCCCGAACCCCAACAACGCCCTATTCAACCAGAAGCTCGAGCCCGAGAAGGCAGGGGTGGACATGCTGCTGCCCGTGGAAGCCGCGGGCGCCTCGCGCGAGTGGAAGCCCCTCCAGGTCTCCGACCCGGCCGGGGTGATCGACCTGGGCAGCGTCGCGAAGGAGCCGAACACGGGCGCTCTGCTCTACGCGGAGTTCACGGTGCCAAAGGCAGAGGATGCCCTGCTGAAGCTCGGCTACGAGGAGGGCTGCATCGCCTACCTCAACGGCAAGCAGGTGCACTCCCGCGCCGGCAGCCGCCTCGAGGTGGACGACCAGCGGGTGAAGGTGAAGCTCAATGCTGGCGTGAACAAGCTTCTGCTCAAGGTGGTGCACCAGGACCGGGGCTGGGCCGTCGCTGTCCGCGTGACCGGCCTCGACGACAGCGTTGTCGAGTTCACCCAGGCGGAGAAGTGAGAAGAAGCCGCAAGCTCCAGAAAGGTTCGTAGTGCGGGCTTTAGCCCGTCGCAGCCGCTCAAGACACGGCCTGAAGGCCGCACTACAAACCCCCGCTTCATTCCGCTGACGTGTTACCAGAAGTCTTTGGGGGGAGGTGCGGAGGGGGACTTTCTCCAGAAAGTCCCCCTCCGCCTTTTTTTCATCCCGCGGGCGCGAAGGGCACGTCGCCGTGGGAGATCATGGTTTCGAGGGGGTTGTCGGAGATGTCGAGGGGGCAGTCGATGCGGGCGCGGCGGCGGCTCGACTCGTAGCAGGCGAAGATGATCTCGGTGGCGTTCATCGCGTGGCGGGCGCACAGCTCGCACTCGCGGCCCGTGAGGAGGCAGTCGACGGCGTCGGCGATGGCGCGGTCGATGTAGCCCGGGCCGTGGAGGTGCTCGCCGGCGCACTCGACGGCGATCCAGTCGGGCGAGCCCTGCTTCCAGTAGCGGAGCATCGGCCCGGGGTCGGGGCCCCAGGCGATCTCGATGACGCCCTTCGTGCCGTGGACGCGGAAGGGCACGCCGAGGGCGACGCGCATCTCGGGGCCGGTCACGACGAGGCCGTAGACGCCGTTGGCGTAGCGGACGTGGCAGACGCCCTGCCACTCGACGGCCGCGCCGAAGACCCGCTTCTCGGCCCTGGCGTCGATCTGGCCGATCACCCACTGCGGCGGCGACTCGTTGTTGAAGTAGTCGAGCATGTCCACCCAGTGGGTGCCGCCGTCGTAGAGGTCGCTGATGGCGGCCTCCATGCGGAGCACCTGGCCGATCTCGCCGGCGTCGATCAGCCGCTTCGTCTCGCGGAACGGTTTTCCATAGCGGCGCTGGTGGTTGAAGTTGAGCTGCATGCCGAACTGGGCGGCGACCTGGAGCATCCTGCGCGAGCCGCCGTAGGTGTAGTCCATCGGCTTCTCGCAGTGGCACATCCGCACGCCCGCCTGGGCGCAGGCGATGGCCATCTCGGCGTGGAGCTTCGGCCACGTGCAGATGCTCACCACGTCGGGCTCCTCCTTGGCGAGCATCTCGGGGTAGCTCGCGTAGGTGCGCTCGATGCCGAACTGGCTGGCGAAGGCGGCGGCGTTCTCCGGCACGATGTCGGCGCAGGCCACCATTTCGCACGAGGGGAGCTTCTTGTACGCTTCGCCGTGCTGGTAGGCCATGGCGTAGCCCATCGGCCCCGCCCGTTCGGGCTTGCGGCCCGTCCCGATGAACCCGACCCTGAGCTTTGCCATCCGTGTGGCTCCTTCGAGGGGTGGCAGAGGAGGCGATCCCGGCTACTTCTTCACGCCGCCCAGGATCTTCTGGGCGTCCTGGCGGGTGCGCCGGTTCTTGGTCTTCTCGACGACCGCGGCCAGGGCCTCGCGGACCAGCGGCTTGTTCCTGCCGGCGATGGCGCGGCCGACCTGGACGGCGGCGACGCAGGCCTCCTCGGCGAGCGCGGGCTCGTCGAGGTCGGCCATGATGCGCTTGAGCGCCTCGGGGGTGTGGACGCCGCCCAGGGCGCCCAGGATGAGCTTCTTCTCGGCGGGGCGCTTGGCCAGCGGCGACGCCGCGTCGATCATCTTCATCTTCGCGCCGTCGGACTTCTCGAGGTCGACGAGCCGCACGTATCCGCGCAGGGCGAGCACCTGGTGCGTGGTCTTCGCGGCCGACCTGGCGAGCTCGATCAACGGCTCGGCGGCGGCCAGGTCGGGCCAATCGGAGAGGGCGCGCACCGCGGCGTCCTGCACCGGCTCGTCCTTGTCGGCGACCGCGGCGCGGACGGCGGCGAGAGCCTTTGCGCCGCCGACCCGACCGAGGGCGTGGAGGAGCACGGCCCGCGTCGCGGCATCGGCGCCCTCCAGGCCGGCCAGGACGGCGTCGGCTGAGCCCTCGCGGGCGCGGCCGCAGACGGCCAGGAGCGTCTTCTCGGCGGCGGAGCGCTCGGCGTCGTCCTTCGCCGCCTTCAGGGCTTTGACGACGACGGCGGCCTGCTCGGCGCCGCCGAGCTCGGCAAGGGTCTCGAGCGCGGCGAGGCGGACGGGCTGGTCGGCATCGGCCAGCCGCTCGACGACCGCGCCAACGCAGCCCCTGGCGCTGCGGGCGGCGAGGCATCGGACCAGCTCGGCGCGGACGGCGGGCGCGGCGCCGCCCAGGGCGGCGACGATGGCCTCGTCGACGCCGTCGCCCTTGAGGCGTGCGAGGCTCAGGCGCGCCGCGGCGGCAGTCTCGGCCTCGCTGGAAGCGGCGAGAGCAGCAAGGAGCGGCACGTCGGCGGCGTTGCCCGTGGTGGCCAGCGCGGCGGCGGCAGCGGCGCGGACGGCGGCGTCCTTGCTCTTCGCGGCCTCGAGGATGGCGGGCCGGGCGGCGGCATCGCCGCGGGCGCCCAGGGCGCCGAGGAGGGCCACCTGCCCGCTCGGCGGCAGGCCGGCGAGGGCGTCGGCGAAGGCCTTCGTCGCCTCGGCGCCCCGCGTCTCGGCGACGAGCTGGGCCGCCTGGGTGCGGAGCACGGGGTCATCGCCGCCGAGCGCCTTGAGCAGCCTGGGCACGGCCTGGGCCGGGCGGGCCGCCACGAGGCCGCGGAAGGCGGCCAGGCGGACGCAGGCCGGCTGGCCCTGGGCATCGAGGGCCTCGTAGACCTTCGCCGCCTCCTCGCTCTCCCCCTTGGCGAGGAGCCGCTGGGCGACGTCGAGCGAGGCATCGACGGCGGCGACCTGGAGGGGCTTGGGCGCCTTGGCCCGGAAGTCGGCCAGGGCGGTCGCGCCCGCGGGCGTGCCGGACCGGCCGAGCGCCACGGCGGCCGCCGCCGCGGTCTCGGCGTCGGGGTCGTTGAGCAGGCCAGTGAGCGCCGCGACCGCGTCGAGGTCGCCGCGCATGCCGAGCGAGTTGATGATGCCGACGCGGACCAGGCCGCCCGTCGTGGCGAGCGCGTCGCGGAGGGCGTTGCCCGCTTCGGGGTAGGGCATCCGCTCGAGCGCATAGCGGGCCATGTGCGACAGGTCCTTGTCTGGCAGCAGCGCCGCGAGGGCGGGGACGGATTCGGCGAGGCCGATGAGCTGGAGCTTTCGGCAGGCGTAGTCCTTGGCGCCGCGGCTCGCCTTCGAGCCGAGGAGGGCGATGAGGCGCGACTCGATCTCCTTTCGGACCGCGGCGTCGCCTTTCGAGGCGTTGATGGCCGCGTCGATCTGGTCGAGGGCCGAGCGGTCCTGGCCATAGTCGAAGGCGCTCAGATTCTTGAGGGCGGCGTCGAGCGCCGCCTTGTCCACCGCGGCGGCCCCGATGGCAAGCGCGGCCACCGCGAGCACAGCGGCCACGACGGTTCCCACGCGCAAGCAGCGTCTCATCGTCGTATCTCCTTGGCAGGGGCTGGAAAGGCTCCGGACTGGCCAGCACTTCCCGCCGCCTGCGGCGGGAGATGCGGCAAATTCGAGATCCGAAATTCGAAACTCGAAACAATCTCGAAATCCGAATCTCCAATGGTCCAAACAAGACGTGCGCCGACGCGGTCTGTGACTCTTGTTTGGCTCCGTTGTCCTCATTCGACATTACTTCGGATTTCGGGTCTCGACATTCGGATTTCCCGCATTTCGCCAGAAATGCGGGCTAGAGCCTCCACGGCTCGCGCTTGGGGCGGTCGAGCCAGCGGTTCGCTTCGTCGTCGCCGATGAACTCCTCTTTGACGGGGTCCCACTTGAGCGGGCGCTCGAGCCAGTAGGCGATGTTGCCCAGGTGGCAGACGGTGGCGGCGCGGTGGGCGAACTCGACGTCGCGGAAGGGCTTCTCCCGCGAGCGGACGCAGTGGAGGAAGTCGCCCTGGATGCCGCCGGAGCCTCTGTAGCCCATCAGTGGGACGTCGCGGGGCGGCTTGCCCATCTTGCCGCGCGAGGCCTCGCCGAGGGTGCCCACGTAGGTGATGTCGGGGCCGCCCAGGTGGTGGATGCGGAAGCCGTTGGCGTAGACGTAGGTGAGGAGCTTGTGGTCCTTGGCGTCGGGCGGGCAGATTTCGGCGGGGCCGGTCTCCTGGAGGTCCATGGCGAAGATGACGGCGCCGAACTTGTGGCCGCCCCAGTCGGTCATGCCGCCGCCCGAGTAGTCGCGCCAGGGCCGGAAGTTGAGCCGGCCGCGGTTGAAAGGCGCCCAGGGCGCGGGGCCGAGCCAGAGGTCCCAGTCGATCCCAGGCGGGACGGGCTCGGGCGGGAGGTTGCAGGGCCTGGAGGGCCCGCCGACGCTGACGTAGGCTTCCTTGACCTCGCCGATGGCGCCGCTGCGGATATACTTGGCGAGGCCGCCGTAGTCGCCGAGGACGCGCTGGCTGCCCGAGGAGAAGACGCGGCCGTAGCGGCGGGCCGCCTCGACCATGGCGCGGCCCTCGCGGATGGTGAGCGAGAGCGGCTTCTCGCAGAAGACGTCCTTGCCGTTGCGGCACGCGGCGATGGTGACGAGGCCGTGCCAGTGGTCGGGCGTGGCGACGGAGACTGCATCAATGTCCGGGCGGGCCACGACCTCGCGGAAGTCGTTATACGCCTTGCAGTCCTTGTTGCCGTACTTCTGGTCGATGGCGTTCTTGGCCCCGTCGCGCTTGGCCTGGACGACGTCGCAGGCAGCGATCATCTGGACCTGGGCGAAGTTCATGAAGCCGCGCATGTTTCCGCTGCCGCGGCCGCCGATGCCGATGGCGGCCATGGCGATGCGGTCGTTGGCGGGGGCGCGGCCTTCGGCGCCGAGCGCGGCGGAGGTGAGCATGTACGGCGCTGCGGCGGCGGCGGTCGCCTTCAGAAACGCGCGGCGCGTGCGAAAGCCTGACCTTGCTCTCATCTCAACTCCTTTCTGCTCCTCCCTCGCTCTCCCTCGGGGAGCGGGTGCCTGCTTGCGGGCGCGGGGTGAGGGTGCTTCCCCTCCCGCCGCGCGGTCACTTCGCGCCAGCCGGGTCGGACCGCAGGCCGTCGAGGACCGAGCCATCGGCGTTGCGAACGCGGATGCAGAAGCCACAGCCCATGTTGTTCTGCGTGACCTTCAGCAGGAAGTCGTTCCAGCCCTGCTTGAGGACGGCTTCCGCCTTGTCCTGGCCCGGCACGAGGGGACGCATCACGTTGTGCGCGTGCACCAGCTTGCCGTTCACCCAGAGCTTCGCCCCGTCGTCGCTGCCGATCTCGAGCTTCGCTCTGGCTTCACGGGGCGACTCGACGCAGGTTTTCAGATAGACGACACACTGGTCGCCGGCGACCACGCTCCCGAGGTCCACCTGCCAGGCGAGCGAGGGGTCGGCGGGCTGAGGGGCGGGCTTCCAGGCCACCTTGGCCGCGTCGGCGGCGGTCTCGGGCGGGAAGGCGACGTCAAAGAGCGCGCCGCACTCCTTCCCCTGCTGGCGATAGGGGCCGGCCACCAGCCACGCGGCGGCGGGGATGTAGCCGACGAACTGGTCCATGGCGTCGAGGGCCTTCTGCGCCTCCGCGCGGACGGCATCGCTCCCGGTCGCGGCGGCGACGCGCTGGAGCGCGGCCCTGGCCTCGGCCGGATGGCTGCCGCCGAGCGAGGCGGCGATGCGGACGGCTGCCGCCTCCGCCTCGGCCTTGACCGCCTGGTCGACGGCCATGGACTCCGCGAGCTTCAGGGCGCCGAGGTGCGGCACCTTGGCCAGCTCGGTGAGGCCGAGCTTCTCGTCCTCGGGCCGCTTCGCGGCGGCGAGGCCGGCCGCGCAGAGGTTCCAGCGCTCCTCGGCGGGCCGGTCCGCCGCGAGGGCGGCCAGCCGCCAGTAGCCGCGGAGCGCGAGGACGCGGTGGGCGGGGCTGGCCGCCTCGCGGGCCAGCTTGAGCAGGTCGGGCGCCGCTTCGAGGCCGGCGGCATCGGCCATCGTGCGGACGGCGGCGTCCTGGATGGCGGGGTCCTTGTCCGCGACGGCGGCGCGGAGCGCCTTGAGCGCCTCGGCCCCGCCGATCCGCCCGGCGGCTCGCAGGAGCGCGCAGCGGACGGGGACGGCAGCGCCGCCCATCGCCACAAGGACGGGTGCGACGGTGGCCTCGGAACGCGCGCTCCGCCCGCAGGCGGCCACGAGCGCCTTCTCGGCCGCGTCGCGGTCGCCCTCGGTCTTCGCCTGAACCAGGAGCCTCACGAGGTCGGCTGCGGCGGCCTCGTCGGCCAGCAGCGCGAGCGAGCGGAGGGCGGCCGTCCTGGCCGATTCGTCGCCGCCGTCGGCCATCTTCAGCAGGGCGGGGACGGCGGCCGCGTCGCGGCGGAGTCCGAGGGCCCGCGCGAGCTCGAGCGGTGCCTCGGGCTTCGCCTTGGCCAGGTGCGCGAGGATGGCCTCCGTGATGCCTGCGCCGCGGAGGCGGGCGAGCGCGTGGCGCGCCGCGTCCTGCTCGGGGCCTTGCGCCTTCGCGGCAGCGTCGGCGAGGAGCGGGACAGCCGAGGCGTCGCCGAGGGCGACCAGCGCGCCGAGCGCCGCGAGCCGCACCGCAGGCTCGGGGCTGCCGACGGCCGCGGCGACGGCCGGGCCGGCCCCCTTATCACCCCGCTGGCTCATGCCTTCGAGCAGGGCGACCTGCATCTTCGGCTCCAGCTTGGGGAGCAGCGCCGCGAAGGCCCTGGTGGCCGCCTCGCCCTTGATCTCGCGGACGAGCTGGAGCGAGGCGAGCCGCGCCGCCCGGTCGCTGCCGGCCAGCCCCTTGGCCACGAGTGACGCCGCGTCGTCGCCGGCAGCCAGGACGAGGCCGCGGTAGGCGGCGGTGCGGATGTGCTCCGGAGCCTTGGAGTCGTATTGCTCCCTGTAGATGGCCGAGGCCGCCTTGGCGTCGCCCGCCGCGCGAAGCCGGTCGGCGCACAGCAGCAGCGCGTCGGCGACGGACAGGCGCACGGCGGCAGGCGCCTTCGGTTGGGCGGCCCTGAGCGCCTGGGCGGCTTCCGCGCCGCCGAGCTTGCCGAGCGCCGCCGCGGCGGACGAGGCGACCTGCGGGTCGGCGTCGCCCGCGAGCGGGGCGAGCAGGGGCACGGCCTCCTTGTCGCGCCGTTCGCCGATGGAGTCGATGATGCCCGCCTTCGTCAGGCCCGCGGCCTTTCCGAGCGCCTCGCGCAACGCGGCCCCCGCCTCGGGGCAGGGCATGGACTCCAGAGCGTAGCGGGCCGAGTGGGAGACCTCCTTGTCGGTCAAGAGCGCGGCCAGGGCGGGCACGGACTTGGCCGTCCCGACGGTCTTGAGGCTGCGGCATGCCGCTGCCTTCTCGCCCGGCCCCTTGTCCGACTGAAGCACGGCGACGAGAGCGTCCTCCTCGGGCGCCGCCTGGGCGGCGTGAGGCGCGAGCAGATTACAGACAAGGAGAAGCAAGGAGAGCGAGAGCCCGAGAGCGCCGCGCGCTTGTAGTGCGGCCTTCAGGCCGTAGTCTCTCGGGCAGGACGGACGGGCTGAAGCCCGCACTACGAACAGAAGGAACCTGCTCATTCCAGAATCCCTCGACTTGCGGTGTCAGACGCGCCACGGTTCGCGGCAGGCGGCCGAGAGCATCTCGTCGGCCTGGGGGTCGTTGAGGAACTGCTCGCGCTGCGGGTCCCACTTTAGCGGGCGATGGAGTTGTTCGGCGATGCCGCCGAGGAGGATGACGCTCATCGCGCGATGGGCGGTCTCGGCGTCGCAGATCGGGCGCTTGCGGGTGCGGACGCAGTCGAGGAAGTTGCCCGAATGGCTGTTGCTCTCGTAGAGATGCTCGTCGTTCGGGCCGAGGGGCTTCTCGAGGATGCTGGGGGGGTAGGCGACGAGGTTCTCGCGGTCCATGGCGATCCGCCCCTCAGTGCCCACGAAGGTGCAGCCGCCCGAGCCGCCGACCCGCTCGCCGGGATAGGGGCAGCCGTAGACGACCACGCCGTTGGCGTAGCGGTAGGCCAGCTTGCCGTCCTCCCAGCCGATCTCGACCGGCCCGGTGTCGTCGGAGCCGATGCCCCACTGGACGATGTCGTAGTGGTGCTGGCCCCAGTTGATGCTGCCCCAGCCGAAGCGGTGCGCATCGGCGTGGCCGTCGAAGGGGCGCCAGGGGGCGGGGCCGAGGTAGAGGTCCCAGTCGAATCCGTCTGGGATGGGCCGCCCCGGCCCCGAGTAGCCCCCGCCGGGGGTGTAGCCGCCGCCGGCGAGCATGGCGTAGACGCTCTTGAGCTGGCCGATCCGACCGCTGCGCACGTAGGCGCAGGCGCGGTGGAACTTGCCGCCGTACTCCGAGCGCTGCTGCGTGCCAGCCTGGTAGACGCGGCCGAAGCGCCGCACGGCGTCGGCCATCGCCCGCCCCTCGCGGATCGTGAGCGAGATGGGCTTCTCGCAGTAGACGTCCTTGCCGGCTCGGGCGGCCATGTTGGCCATCAGCGAGTGCCAGTGGACGGGCGTGCCGATGAGCACGGCGTCGATGTCGTCGCGGGCGATCAGGTCGCGGAAGTCGGCGTAGCCCTCGCAGGCCTTGTAGGTGCCCTTGCCGAGCCTGCTGGCGTAGTAGCTGTTGACGCGGGCGGTGCCGCCGTCGCGCTTGTTGCGCCACACGTCGCAGATGGCGAGCACCTGGACGTCGTCGCGTGCGAGGTAGCCGCCGGTCAGATAGGTCCAGGCCCCGCCGAAGAGGTGTCCGCCGCCCTGGCCTCCGATGCCGATGAAGCCCATGGCCACGCGGCCGCCGGGGGCGGGGCGCCCCTCGGCCCCCAGGGCCGAGGACGACACGATGGCGGGGCACCACGAGCTGGCGAGTGGTCCGGCGAGGCTGGCGGCGGCAGTCTTGAGAAACTCACGGCGGGAAGGGCGCGTCCCTATTCGGGGCATCTCTGGTTCCCTTCGCGGCTCGGCTCGAGATACAGGGCAATGGCTTCCTTGATGTTCCGTGTGGCTTCCTCCTCGGTTTCCCCGCACGAGGCGCACCCGGGGAGCTCAGGACACCAGGCGGCCCAGTCTCCTGTCTCGGCGTCCTGTTTCAGGACAATGAGCCATTTCATAGGGACGATCCTCCTTTCTCAGGCAAGCCTATTATATCCATTGCCCCGGGGTTTTCCACCGCGCGCCATCGTGCGCGCCGTTGACCTGCCCGGCAGGACGTGGTAACCTACTCGGAGACGGGCGGATCGAGACGGTCGTCCGGCGCTTGTTGGAGGTGAAAGAACGATGAGGGACGTCGACAGCCTGCGCGAGCGCTATCTGCGGGATACGGCGCAGGTGCGAATGGGCCACCTGGCCTCCGACCTGTTGCGCCTGGCGAACTGGGCGCGGATGCGCCGGAGCGATGAGGCCGTCCTCGATCTCATGGGGGAGATCGCCTGGCTCATGGAATGGAACGAGGAATTCGCCTGCGAGGAATTGGCCGACATGCAGCGCGAGATCTGTCACTGGCGCCGTATCTGGCCCGTCGAAGCGGCGTGTTCCCTCCTCACCTTCCGAGCCCAGCGCATGTCCGACCGCATTCTCGAATTGTCCGGGCTGCTCGAACAGCCGACCTCCGAGGCAGCGGTCTGAACTCCTGGGCAACCCCGACCGTCAGAGCTTCAGCCGGTACAGGGCCTTCGGGTTCTCGACGAACCACTTCGCCGCGAGGGCGAGGGCCTGGGCCTCGGCCATCTGGCCGCGCTCGATGCGGCGGGCGAGGACGCGGGCCACGTCCTCGCGGGCCATGACGAGGTGGCCGTAGACCTTTTCGACGGGGAGCGCGTAGTCGCCGCCGAAGGCGAGGAGCTTGTTCATCGGAATCAGGTCGATCGCCTCGTCGAGGGCGTCGGTGGCGAAGCGCTGCGAGATGATGTGGGTCCAGCAGAAGTTGAGCCAGACGTTGGGGAACCCCTTGCCGAGCATGAGCGCCTCGCGCACCCAGGGATAGCCGACGTGGTAGATGTCGAACCGCGCGGCGGGATGCCGCTGGAGGATGGGGATCATGTGCAGGGGGTCGAGGGTCCGGAAGTCGCCCCAGTAGCCGGTGTGGACGCAGATGACCAGGTCCTGCTCGGCGGCGCAGGCGATCGTCTGGTCGACCAGGTAGTCGCGCAGCGGATTCGGCACGGGCAGGCGGGCGGCGGAGCCGCTGCGGAGGCTCTCGAAGGCGCCCAGGGCCTCGGCCCGCCTGGGCTCCTTGTAGGGATTGGACATCATCTTGAGGCCGACGGCGCCCTCGGCCTTGACGCGGGCGACGTAGCGGCGGATGGCGTCGAGGCTATCGTCGAGCGTGCGGATGGCCGCGGCGGGATCGAAGGCCGGGCACCCGGAGCTGGCGATGGGTCGGGCGAGGGCCTGCCAGGTTTCCATCTCGTAGGCGAGTGGCATCACGGGGGTCAACAGCGGGGTGCCGCCGAGATCGGTCGAGCCGCACTGGGTGAGGGAGGTGCGGATGTTGCAGGCATCGCCGAGGACGCGCTGGTAGAGGCCGGGGGTGTTGGCCTTCTGCATCGCCTCGGAGAGGGCCTCGGCGGTGTCGGCGTTGATATCGGGCGCGCCGTAGAAGCGTTCGGCGGCGAGGAGTGCGGCGCGGGCGTAGGAGGCCCAGCGGATCTGCTCCCAGAAGGGCTCGAAGACGGCCCAGCGGCGGGCGAGCGGGATGTCGCGGTTGTACAGGCTCTGGTATTGCGCCTCGCTCATCCCCGCCACCGCCAGGTCGTGCCGCGTGTAGTGCGCGAAGAGGGTGAAGACGTCCACCTGGGCGGCCACGCGGCTCCTCTCCGGGCCGAGGTGCTCGTGGCAGTCGATGATCTCCAGTCTGGCCAGCTCTTCGACCAGCGTCTCTTCCAGCTTCGTGAGCCTCATGCACCGCCTCCTTTCGCGCCGATGTTCGTTCGGGCCATGGCAGCGTCCCCATTCTATCCCTTGCCCGAGCGGCGTCAAGGAGGGGACTGGCGTCGGCTCTCGCCCGGCGTGCGCCTTGCATTCC
>Ga0299915_10003078_pt1 | contig 12092 bp, 14 predicted proteins | sample RVTome_13_FD_200263 | JGI IMG/M metagenome (GOLD analysis project Ga0299915, IMG submission 200263) | Soil microbial communities from uranium-contaminated site in the Upper Colorado River Basin, Wyoming, United States - RVT92D227 (version 2) ...
CCTCTCGTATGTATGCAATATGACCTACATGTATCGGGTCAAAGGCTCCACTTATTGCCACAGTGATTAATTTCTTTTTCATTCTCGCCACTCTTCTTTATTTAATATAATTAATGATAAACCTTATGGGCAAGCTATTGCAAAATCGGATTGAAACGCCACGACCGGAAATTTCCGGTGGTTGTGCAGTCTATCTTCTGTATATCCCGAGCACCTCGTAGCCATCGGGGATGGCATGTGCCTTCGCCACCTGCGCCGGGTCGAACCCGGTCACCTGCCAGCTTCCGTTCCACCCCATCTCTTTAGCCGCCAGGAAGAAATGCGACATGGCGATGCCGGCGTCGAGACGATAGTAGTGCTTGCCATCGCGAACGCTGCTGTACCTGCCTCTGGCATCAGCCACAGCTATTATTTCACTTCCGGTTACCAAAAAGCGCCACGGCTGAGAGTTAACCCAGGATGGAGCCAAACGGGCACATTCCAGTGCTTCAAGAAGTTTCTTGTCCTCAGTCTCCAGCGGTGAGCCCCATTCAGCACCAAAGGCTATCTGCGACAGCGGCTTCCTCCGCCCGAAGTTCATCGCCCCCAGCTCGATGACATCGTGCGCCACCCGACCGTAAAACGAGTTGTCCGGGTAGCCGAGCGGCGTCAAGACGATAACGCGCTCACCTTTCTCTACCCCCAGAAAGTCGCCGATTCGTTCTTCGGTGAACATGCCGCCGACCCAGCAGGTGCCCAGACCTTGCTGGATAGCAAAGAGTATCATCTGCTCCATGCGGAAGCCCGTGTTCAGCATGAATAACGGCTTTTCCTCGGAAGTAGCGATAATGAAGTGCGGCGACGAGCCGAAAAGAAACCGTACGCCGGTTAAATAGGTCATCCGCGCCGCCACTGGCCTGCCTTCTTCAATTAGGTGAAAGCGTATTTTGATGCTTTCATCAAGAGCCACCGAGTTCTCACCTGATCTGACCACAGCCCGCAGGATTTCTTGCGGTACAGGTCGTGACTCGTAGTGGCGGATGCTAATTCGTTTGCGTATGGCTTCACGGATGTTCATGGGACAAATATCAAATCAGAGATTGCCACGTCCCGATTATATCGGGAGGACTCGCAATGACAGAACAACAAATGTAGCTGCGACCTTTTAAGGTCGCAGTGGGCGAGGCTGAAGCCTCGCCCCTACATTGGCAGACAACATCTCAGGCATCAAGTAATCAAGTTAGCTAGCTGAACAAATCCATCTTTTGTGACTTGTCGTCTTTATCGATATGTTCGATGCTTATAGGGAAGCCTTTGCCGGCAGCGGCTTTCACCTTTGTCTTGGCGAGCTCAAGCAGGTCCATGGGGTTGACACAGGCCTCGGGCGGCAAGACACCTTTTTCTTTAATCTTTCCTGCAGCCATAAGCATGCCACCTATAGCCACCGGTATGCCTGTACCTTCACCCATGCCTTGACCTCTCGAAGACATCGAGAAGATATAAGTGTTCTTTCCGCCGTCCTTGTAACCCTTGACCACGATCTTAAGACAACCCATAGGCTGGTTAATACCGGCATCCTTCATCAGCTTCCCCCTCTGCGAAAGTATGAAGGCGACGGCAAATTCCAGAGGAACAACCATATGATTATGGACCTCTATCGGTTTCTCGTCAGTAATATCCAGCCTGACCATCCCCTTTATCAGCTCGGCGTAAGCCGGCGGCAGCACCAGCCCCAGGTTGGTTACCCTCTTCAGGCCCTTAAGGTACTTCGGCAGAGTTATGGTCTCGGGATGCGGATAGGCATAGACGCTGTAGGTACCGACATCTTGAAACTCGGCCTCCTCTTCCAACGCCCTGCCGCTGTCTTCAAAGAGTTGAACCGTCGTTGGTTTGCCGTTGAGAAACACCGGTATGTCTATCTTCATGGAATGAATGCGGTGCTTCACCACCGCCGCCCCCTCCACCTTCTCGCCACCGTGGGCATGATATATATCCACCGACTCGATCTGGTCGAGCAAAGAATCAGCACAGAACCTGACCAGGACATTAGCCACGCCGGGAGAGCTTCCCATACCGATAAGCGCTGAAACACCAGCCTTCTTCGCCTTATCGTCCATGGCCAGAAGTTTCTCCGTGGCATCGAAATCATCGCAGACATCGACGTAATTTATTCTGGCTTCTATCACCGTTTTCATGATGGTAGGACCGTACTTGTAGAAAGGCCCGACGCAGTTCAGTACCACCGTTGAGCCGCTGATTGCCTTCCTTATGCTCTGGGGGTTTTCAGCATCGAGTTCAACGGCAGATACCTTGCTTCCCTTAAGCGACCTGGCCAGTTTTCTTGCCGCCATGATATTCATGTCGGCAAGCGTTATCTCGGAGAACTCACCGCTCGAAGCCAGCGTCTCCGCGGCTATGCTGCCCACCGCCCCGCTACCACCTAAGATTGTAACTTTAGACATCTTACAACTCCTTTCAAATCCTGACACCTTTGCTGAACGGGTCGACCCATTCCTTCAGCGAAATCGCCAATTCCTCATGGTCCTTGGCATATTCCGCCAGCGGAATACCTTTCATGGTGGCATCGATTGCCTGCCGGAATGCCTTTCCGCCGGCGATGGGACCTTGAGGATGAGCATGTATGCCGCCTCCGGAACCTATCACGATGTCATTGCCCAGAGCCATCATCACCTGCGGCACCATTGACGGTGTGATGCCGCCGGAAGCCATGGGTAATGTCGGCTTCAGGTTGTACAGCGGGAATGAGAGGTTCCGGGCAACATTCTTGAACTTATAATCTATCACCGGCGCCTTCCCGTACGGAGCCGGTATAACGACAACGTCGGCACCGGCCAGGCGGGGCAGCTTGCCCAGGACAAGATGAGAGCTCATGCCATGCCAGGGCGACATATATAGTGCGCCGGCAACATCCATGTGTGCAAGTATAGGTACATTTATTTTCGGGTCATCCGCCAGCGCCTGCAGCACCGGAAAACCGACCGCCAGGTAGTTAATCATCAGCGCGTTGCAGCCCAGCTCGACGGCACGCCTGGCATTTTCAAAGACCTTGGGTATGCCGTCCGTTACATTTACGGTATATAGAGTGTGCTCACCCGTCTCCTCATAGACCTGCTTCTCAACCTTCATATAGCTTTTGACACGCTCCAGCACCGAATTGAACGAAGCATCGGCTATCAGCTCATCGTCCTTGACGATGTCACAGCCGCCAGACGCCGCTTTTCTAAACAATTCGGCACCAACTTCACAGGTATAACCCGTGCACGGCTTTATCATGTTGTTAAGAAGAGGACGTTTTTTCACGCCCAATAATTTCCTCACACCCTGGATGCCGAACTTCGGCCCCTTGAAACCGGCAACATATTTCTCCGGGAAGCGCATGTCGACCAGCTTGATTTCTCCACCCATAGAGATATTGCCCACCACCGTAGTCAGCAGCATGGGTATCTGCTCTCCTATGTTAACTTCGGGATAAGCCACCTGCACGAACCACTGCCGGTTCTGCAGATTAGGCGGCACGGTGGACTCATAGTCAGGCATCTCATAAACACCGACCACCTTGGCGATATGCTGACGGCGGACTTCATCGGTCTCGCCGGGCACAGCCACCCACGTTCCCGTGCTCTGCTCTACGGCCAGGAAAGGCGCAATTATAGGAACGGGCAACGCGGCCGGATAAGAAACAATATAGGTGCCGATAATATAGTCACCGTAATCCACGCCGTCCGGCAAGGCTATGGGAAGTCCTAAAATCTCTTCCCTATCCATTTAGACACCTCCTTCATAATCGTGGTTAAATACCAAATCCGAATTTCTAAATTCCAAACATCCCGATTTCATCGGGACAAATTATAAATTCCAATTCTCTAAACCTCACACACTACCCTTTCAAACCTGTCCTTGTTCAGCTTCCTGTAGAAATTACGCAGATTGCCATAAACCTCTTTATAAGAATGGAATAACGAGTCGTAAATCTCCGAGTTCTCCGGCTGCGGTTCAAACGCCCTATCTACCTTGACCACCTTCCTCAGCGACTCGAAATCCGGATATATACCAAGACCTACTGCCGCCACCAACGCAGCTCCGACAGCGCCGGCTTCCTGAGGGTCGCAAACGGTCTCAATCTTCCTCTGAGTTACGTCAGCAAAAATCTGCATCCAGGGCTTGCCCTTGGCTCCACCGCCTATGATCCTGAGATGGGGCAGTGGAAATTTGAATTCTTTTTCCACTATTTCCACTATCCACCTGATATTATACGCCACACCTTCATATACAGCGCGCAGCAAGTCCTCACGTTTATGCTCGGCACTTATATTGAGAAAACTGGCGCGGACATAACAATCGTCCACAGGTGCCCTTTCACCGTAAATCCAGGGGGTGAAGAGCAGGTGATTGGAGCCAGGTGGAATCCTGGTAACCTCGTCATCCATAAGCGCATAGACATTGGGGATATTCGGGTCCTTTTTTTCGGCCTTGTAGAACTCGTCGGCAATCCACTGTATGCAACCGCCGGCGGCTTCCGTTTCAGCGAACAGGAATGCCTTATCAGGGTCGGCGGAATGAACCGTGGCGGCTCCGCATTTGCCCTGCGGCATCCGCTCCGTGACCACACCCACCCAGCCGGACGTCCCGAGGTACACATGGCCCTCGCCTTCACCGACGGCACCGGAACCTACCGCGGCACAGGGAGCATCGCCGGCACCGGCGATTACCGGCGTGCCCTCTAAAAGACCGTATTCTTTAGCCGCTTCAGACGTCAGTTCTCCGACCTTATCGATTGAACGCACTAAAGGAGGAAACTTATTAGGGTCAAGCCCGACGTAGCGAAAGATACCGCTAAGCCAGGTTTTCTTTTTCAGGTCGATTCCAAAGACAGAGCCGCCGGTCCACTCCATGACCATATTGCCCGTGCTGCGATATAAAAGATAACCGGCGACATCGAGGAAACAGCACATCTTGTTATAAATATCGGGTTCTTCTTTTTTCAGCCACAGCAGCTTGGGCATGCCATCCTTACCACACAAAGTAGTGCCGGCAACTAAAGCGAAGACACGCGGACCGAGAAACTTTCTCATCAGCTGCTCCGCTTGTTCGCAAGCCCGGTTATCCAGCCAGATTATGGCACGCCTCAGCACGCCTTCTTTCAAGTCCATGGGGATAATGCCGAGCATCTGCGTGCTGTAGGTAATACATAAAACATCTTTGGGTGATACGCCTGTCTGCTCCAGCAGAAGCCTCGTCGTCCGTGTAACCGCTTCCCACCAGTCCAGGGGCTCCTGCTCCGCCCAACCGGGGTTGGGGAAATAGGTCTTGTAAGGCTCAAAACATTTGCCGTGAACGGTCCCACCGGCATCCACCAAAACCGCCTTATTGCCGCTGGTACCTACGTCATGGGCGATTATGTATTTAGCCATTATCCGCGCGAAGCTTATTATATCACCTTTAACATTGGTAACGAACATGTTGCAGCGACCCCTCAAGACAATCCAGCTACATCGTCTTTACCTATTGACGAAACGGGACATTTTGTCTATAATAAACGATAGAATATATGAACATATGGTAATATAGTAAGGAGGCAAATTGGAAGAACTAGACAAAGCAGCCATTTATCAACTTCATGCCCAGTTCTGCAAGACGCTTTCCGACGCTAATCGCCTGCTGATGATTGCTGAGCTGGCAAAAGGTGAAGTATCGGTCAATGAGCTGGCACAACGGTTGCAACTGCGGCAGGCTAATGTGTCGAAACATTTGGGGCTGATGAGAGAACGAGGCCTGGTGGTGGCTCGCCGTGATGGGGCAAACGTTTACTACGCGCTTTCCGACCCCAGAATCATCGGGGCAATCAAGCTGCTGAAGGAGGTGCAAGCAGACCAGATTGAAAAACAGCACAGTCTTACTCAGGGGAGTCCTTAGCTCTCAACCACGGCACAACAGGCTTTCGCAGCCTGCAACATGCCACGTTTAACATACAAAATTTTTTTGAAGGAGATGGGGGAAAATGGAAAAAAACGATGGAGTAACTATAATCGTATTCAGCGGCGAGATGGATAAGGTCTTTGCTGCCTTCAGCATTGCCATTGGAGCCGCCGCAGCCGGCAAAGAGACCAACATGTTTTTCACCTTCTGGGGCGTAAAGGCAATCCAGAAGGGGAACCTGACAGGCAAGGGGTTCTTTGGCCGCATGATGGGGCTAATGAACCGGGGTGGCATCAATACCATCGGCCCGTCACGCTTCAACTTCGGCGGCATCGGCCGCTGGATGTTCAAGTATATGATGAAGTCGCATAAAGTAACGCTCCTTGAGGAGCTGCGGAAAACAGCTATTGACCTCGGGGTTAAGCTCCTGGCCTGCGAGGTGAGCATGCAAGTCATGGAGATAGATGCGGATGACCTGATTGACGAGGTCGAGAAGTCATGCGGAGTAGCTACCATGCTGGAGAAGGCTTTTCACTCCCAGGTAACGTTATTCATCTAAATCTAATGCATAAGGAGGCGCCAATGTCGCAAGAAATAAAGGCAGACGTAAAACTGAACCTGGAGGGATTACTGTGCCCGATTCCGGTAGTCAAGGTTAGTCAAGCGATAAAGAACCTGGCTGTCGGCGGCGTACTTGAGGCTACAGCGACCGACCCTGGCGTTCTCGCCGATATACCGGCTTGGGCAAAAAGTACCGGCAATGAGGTTCTGTCCATAGAGCGACAGAGCAAGGTCATCACCTTCTTAATAAAGAAGGTGAAATGAGCGCCTTCGAGATAGTCGGCGTGGCGGTGGCAATAGCCGGCGCCATCATCTTTGTCATTGGACTGATAAGGCTTATTCTGGCTACCCAGCACCGGCCTTACCAGGCTGAGCTGGCACCAATCAAAGGCTCTCCGGCGCAGGGTATTCTCTATGCTTTTACTCTGGGCATGGCGCCCTGGGCGAAGGAGAGCGCTCGGCGGCACTGGGTAGCTTACATACGCGGCATAATAGTTCACGTCAGCATCTTCGCAGCAGCGGCATTCCTCATAGCCAGCCCCTGGCTGGCACAGATGCCGTCACCGCTGCGTATCTTTCTGGAAGCTCTTTTTAGCATCGGCGCCATCCTGGGATTGGCAGGCTTCGGAATAAGATTGAGCGACCCCACTATGCGGCTGCTCAGCACCCCCGACGACTATTTCTCTCTGGCGCTGGTGACACTGTTCCTGGCATCAGGCGCTGTATCGGCTGCCCTGATAGAGTTCTTACCTGCCTTTTGGATTATTTCCGGCATAACCATGGCTTACACGCCGTTCGGCAAAATGAAACATTTCCTGTACTTTTTCTACGAGCGCGTTTTTGTAGGTCTGGTTTTTGGACGTCGCGGCGTATTGGTATGGAGACATGAATAGCACAGCGGAAAAAGAGAAAAGCAAGCTTACCACAGCCAGGGAAATGCTTGGCACTCTGGTTGACCGCAGGTTGTTGACTGCGCTGGATGCCTGTGTCCGCTGTGGCATATGTACAGAAAGCTGTCACTATTACCAATCCAATCCCCGGACGGAGCACACGCCCTACTACCGTGCGGAAATGGTGCGGCGATTATACCGGCGCTTCTTCGACCCCATAGGTCGCGTTTTCCCGCAATGGGTAGGCGCCAAAGAGTCAACCGACGAAATGTTATCCAAACTGGCTGAGATAGCTTTCTCCAGTTGTACCCTTTGCCAGCGGTGTACCTTCGCCTGCCCCTTTGGCGTAGAGACAGCCGAAATCATGCGGATTATGAGAGCTGTAGCTACAGCTACAGGCAATGCCCCGGAGATGCTTGTAGAGCTGGCAGACCTGGCTATCGCCAAAGAAGAAAATGTCGAACTATTCCGCGACATTTACCGGGAACAGGTGAAAGAACTGGAAAAGGAAGTCCAGGACCGCCTTGGCAGTTCCAAGGCCCGGATACCTGTGGGAGAGAAAGGCGCCCGTATTCTTTATGTACCCCTGGCCGGGTCCCACACCATCGTCCCTCAGGCTATACTTTTTAATGCAGTTAAGGAATCATGGACCCTGGGCTTATTCGAGTCATCCAACTACGCTGTTTTCCTGGCTGACGGTGTCAAGTCCAAGCGCATTGCCGAACGCGTTACAAAAGAGGCGGCGCAATTAGAGGCTGAGGAACTCATCATCACCGAGTGTGGCCATGGTTACACCACCATGCGGTGGGAGGCTCCCAAATGGTTTGGCGGTCACCTTCCGTTTGGGGTTCGCAGCATACTAGAAGTACTCGATGAATATGTGCGAGAGGGACGCCTGCATTTAGACTCCTCCAAAAACATTCTGCCGACCACGTACCATGACTCCTGCAATCTAGGACGCAAAGGCGGCATTTTTGAAGAACCCAGACGTGTAATACGAGCTGCTGCCAGCGATTACCGGGAGTTGACTCCAAATCGGCTGGACAGCTACTGCTGTGGCGCCGGTAGCGGACTGGTAGCCGAGCCGGAGTGGCTGGATATACGTATGCAAGCCGGTAAGGTCAAGGCAGAGCAGATTCAGCGCACCGGGGCTAAGCTGGTTATTACTTCCTGTGATAACTGCCGTCAGCAAATCGGAGACCTCAGTGAGCATTACGGTTTGAATGTCGAAGCCAGCAGTGTATCTGAGCTGGCGGTCAAAGCTCTAACTTAACCAAAGTAACACACATTTATTAGTTTAGGGAGTATCCAATATGCCAATTTATGAATATCAGTGCACAAACTGCGGCAAAAAGTTTGAAGCCTACCGCAAAATAACTGATAGCCACAGCGAAATAAAATGCCCCAGATGCGGCAAGAAACAAGCGCGGCGAATTTTCTCCACCTTCGGCACGGCTTCCTCAGGCAAAGCCTGCGTAAGCAGCTGGGGCTGAGGTGTCTCACATTGAGGCAGTTCGCCTCATGCAATGCCCACCTCTGCAATATATTCTTCCAAACAATTGTTCACGTCTAAAGGAGCATACCACTAAAAATCTTACACGATGCTCCGTTGAAACTTGCCAAAAACCGCGCCTAAAGCTAATATAGTAGAGCCATTTGTATTTCGAACCTTAGTCCTCAGAATTTGACACCAAATATTAAAAGGGGAGGAGCAGGACAGATGTATGAAAAAATACTTGTACCACTGGATGGCTCGGAACTTGCTGAACAGGCTATTCCCTATGTCGAATGGCTAGCCAAAAAATTCAATAGCGAAGTTATTTTCATCACCGTATGCTTTGCGGGCGACCCTCTGGAACGGGCTATGACGGAGTATATTGAAAGAAGAGCCGAGAAAATACAGTCTCTGGGAATGAAGGCACGGGCGGCATGCATCGAAGGTGAACCTGCCACTTCAATCATAGATTCCGCTGTGAAAAGCGATGTCAGTTTAATTGTCATCTCCAGCCACGGTCGCACGGGCGTCAGCCACTGGCCTCTGGGAAGTATCGCCAACAAAGTGGTGCAAAGGTCAAACATCCCCGTATTTCTGGTAAGGTCAGGCCAACCAGGAAAGACACCTGCCGATAAGGAGCTGCGGAAGATACTGGTAACCCTGGATGGCTCGCCCTTCTCCGAGGCTATAATCCCTTATGTAGAGAGGTTAGCCAAAGTAATGGGCAGTGAAGTAACCTTTCTCAGAGTCATCGAACCATCGAAGCTACCCCAGCTAGCAGCTTACATAGACCGGGAGAAATACGAGAAAGACTTCATAGCCAAGCTGGAGAGGGAAGCCAGACGTTATTTAGAGAAAAAGAAAACTGCCCTGGCAAGCAAAGGCATAAAAGTTAACTCGGCATTGCTGGAAGGAAAACCGGTTGAGACCATACTGCAATATGCCGAAGATAACTCGGTTAACCTGATAGCCCTGACAACCCATGGCTTTTCAGGTATCACCAAATGGGCCTATGGCAGCGTGGCATCTAGAGTTATCGAGGGATCACCAAAACCGACGCTGCTGGTGCGACCGCCTCTTCCCGCCCTAAAAACCTGATTATTGTTGCCGACATCAAGCCAAACTGAGATATGAACCCGTATACTTATCAGCGCAACGAACTTGCTTCCAATACGCATCTAAAAGAAACGACCCCACGGTGGTTGCGCTACACAGTCGACTTTCCCTCCGCTTGCATTACGTCATATAAAGAAAACAACAGTGTCTTCGGCGAATACTTTCAGCCACGGTATGCCGATTCTGCCCCGCTGGCTATTATAGTCCACGGCTGGGGTGACCGCAGCATAATGCCGTGCAGGCTTCTGGCACGAACTCTGGCAAAAAAGGGGATAGCTTCCTTCATCTTATATATGGTGTTTCATTCCAGCCGCATGCCGGAAGCTATAAGAAACCGCGCTCCTATATTCCTCACTCAGGAGGAATGGTTCGAAGGCTACAGGGCTTCGGTGATCGAAATAAGCCAGATAATAGACTGGGCAAGCAGCAGACCGGAGCTAGCCAGTGAACAGGTAGCGGTAATCGGAATAAGCCTTGGAGGATTTGTCTCTGCTATAGCCATGGGGCTGGATAAACGCATCAAAGCAGGGGTTTTCCTCGTCACCGGGGGGAATTCGGAGAAGATTACCTGGAATACCAGGAGTCAGTCTATAGTAGAAGGGCACGACTGCACTAAGGCGGAATGCCGTCAGGCCCACAGCCAATATCCACAATACCTTGCCGAGATAGCGGAGAAAGGCTTTGATAACGTTACCCCGGTCAAAGAGTGTTTTTTAACCGACACCTTGACCTTCGCCCCATACCTCAGGGGACGTTCGATATTGATGTTAAATGCGCTCTGGGACGAAACTATCCCGAAAGAGGCTACGCTAGATTTCTGGGAAGCCTGTCACAAACCTTCAATCGTGTGGCTCCCCGGCACTCATGTTACCTTCTGGCTTTGGTATCCCCTAATTGAGCGGAAAACCGCTGGTTTTCTGGCCTCAACCTTCGGCATTTCAACCAAACGACCGACATAAAGCCATCCATCACCCAACCAACGATTGCAAGTTAAGCAGCACCCTATATATAATTGAGCTGAGTTTAGAAAGAAAAAGTTCTATGAGCAAGGATAGGGTCATCGAACTAGCGACTTACATCGTTGTGGCTCTGGCTATATGGGTGGTGTCGCCATTGGTAGGTAAGTTTATCGACTCTTTCTACTTCCATTACCCAAACGTGTTAGCCAATTCAATTTTAATTATCCTGCTTGGGGCTTGCATCATGCTACTTGGGACAATCTTAGCTGCTTGGACTATTTTTCTGTTCAAAACTAAAGGCCAAGGCACACCAAATCCCAAACTGCCCCCTAAGCTGTTTGTCATCAGTGGCCCCTACAGAATTTCAAGAAATCCGATGGCCCTGGGAGGATTGCTGGTTCTGCTCGGTGAGGCTGCGCTCTATTACTCACCCTCTTTATTGGGAATCGCCATTTTGTATGGTGTAATCATTTACCTCTATGCTAAGTTCGTCGAAGAGCCGGAATTGAGAAAGCGTTTTGGCGAGCCATACGATAATTACTTTAAACAAGTTCCGCGGTTCTTTCCCAACCCCTGGAAATGGTACAAATAGCCCATGCTTAGGCCGGTGTCGTGATACAGGCATGAGTAGGTATCACCAGTGAATTTGAGAAGATAGCTTTCAGAAAATGCATAAAACAGCAAACAAAGCCTTAACTATCTTCCTGATTGTAGCCATAGTGGTTACGATAGGTTTTATCATCTACCTGGCGGTTACACCACAGAAAAGCGAAAAATTCACCGAGTTCTACATCCTGGGCACGGAGGGCCAAGCTCAGGACTATGCCAAACAAGTAGTCCTTGGTGAACCCGTTGATATATTAATCGGTGTAGTCAACCATGAATATCAACCAGCCAGCTATCGGGTAAAGATAAAGGTAGGTGACATCGAGACCGCTGAAGTAAACATAGGCACGCTGGCTAACGGGCAAAAATGGGAGGAGGTAATCAGTTTCACTCCCCAGTCCGCCGGGGAAGGGCAGAGAATCGATTTCTATCTGTACAAAAATGGCGAAGACGAGCCTTATTTGAAGCACCCACTGAGACTGTTTATCAATGTCGTTCCCCCATAATGGTTACATAGGAGATGCAGTTGTATGACACCGTCATAATCGG
>Ga0299915_10003079_pt1 | contig 12092 bp, 8 predicted proteins | sample RVTome_13_FD_200263 | JGI IMG/M metagenome (GOLD analysis project Ga0299915, IMG submission 200263) | Soil microbial communities from uranium-contaminated site in the Upper Colorado River Basin, Wyoming, United States - RVT92D227 (version 2) ...
AGGACACAAATCGCGTTTCATCGATGAGAAACAGCGACTGTCCCGCCTCGACCATCTGGCCCTCACGCACCAGGATTTCCGCCACCACCCCGCCGTCGACCGCCTGCACCACCTGTACCTGGCGCGACGGAATGACCTTGCCTGACCCGCGAGCGACCTCGTCCACCGTCGCGAACGTTGCCCACAGCAAGAAGGCGAGCAGGATGATCCCGATCGCGCGCAGCAGGTAACGCGCGCGCAGCGGTTGCTGGTCGAGCCGCGCCCAATCGGCGTCGGCCGTCCATCCCAGCGAGTCCTCGGGGCGCGGCGGGATCCACCGGGCAAACAGGCGATCCATCAGCGGGCGTGCATGTTTGGACCAGCCGGCGGAGCCGTCTGCGATGCGGGAAATCAGCGAGAACAGGCCGGCTTTCATGCTGCTTTCCCGATGCGGCCCTGGCGCAGGGCTTCGACCACTTGTGCCTTGGGACCATCCGCCACGATCTTGCCGGCATCGATCACGACGATGCGATCGACCAGATCCAGCAGGGACGTGCGGTGCGTCACCACGATCAGGGTTTTGCCGGCGGCAAAGGTGCGCAGCCGCTGCTTGATTTCCTCTTCGCTGGAATGGTCCATCGAGCCGGTCGGCTCATCCATCAGCAGGATCGGGGGCTCGTTGATGGCAGCGCGCGCGATGGCAACCGCCTGCCGCTGGCCGCCGGAGAGCGATTCGCCGCGTTCGCCCACGGTCATGTCGAAACCCTTGGGATGGTTGTTGACGAACTCGATGATGCCGCCCACCTGCGCGGCGTGCAGCACGGCAGCGTCGTCTGCGGTGGGGGCGGAGATGGTCAGGTTGTCGCGCAGGCTGCCATAGAACAGCGTGACGTCCTGCGGCACATAGCCGATGTTGCGGCGCAGCTCGGCCGGATCCAGCTGGCGCAGATCGATGTTGTCCACCAGCACCGCCCCTGCGGTGGGCTGGTACAAACCCAGTATGAGCTTTTCCAGGGTGGTCTTGCCGGAGCCCACGCGTCCGAGGATGCCCACGTGTTCGCCGGCGCGGATTTTCAGCGAGACATTGCGCAGCGCTGCAATGTCCTGGGCGGGATACGTGAAGTCGACGTCCTTGAATTCGATGTCGCCGTTGAAGTGCTGACGCGTCACAAAATTCGAATCCGCAGGCCGCTCGACCGGCTGCTGCAGAATATCGTCGAGCGACTTCAGGGCCGTTGCAGCGTTGTGATACTGGGTGAGCAGGCCGGCAACCTGGCCGATCGGCGCCATCGCCCGCGATGCCAGCATGGTGCAGGCAATCAGCCCGCCCAGCGTCAGTTTGCCGTCGGCAATCAGGTACACGCCGACCACGACGCTCAGCACATTCACGAATTGCTGGGACCACATTGCGCCGTTGATGGTGGACGACGACAACAGCCGCAGTTGCGCACCCACGCGCGACAGAAAGGCCGCGCTCAATTCCCACTTGCGCTGCATGACGCCTTCGGCCCCCAGCGCCTTGATCGCTTCCAGTCCGACCAGGCTCTCGATCAGGGTGGCGTTGCGGAGCGCGCCGGCGCGGTAGGTCGTTTCGGACAGCTCGTGCATCTTGCTGTGCACGATCAGGGCGTAGGCCACCACCATCAGCATGCCGAGCAGGATGGGAAATATCAGCGGCCACGCAATCCAGCCGATGACCACCAGAAAAATCAGGGCAAACGGCAAGTCGATGAAAGCGGTCACCGTGGCCGAGGTGATGAAATCGCGGATCGTTTCGAAGGAACGCAGATTGGCGGCGAAGGAACCCGCGGACAGCGGCCGGTTTTCCAGGCGCAGCCCCAGCACGCGCTCCATGATGTAGGCGGAAAGCCTGACATCCACCCGGCTGCTGGCCAGATCGAGGAAATAGCCCCGCATCGTGCGCAGCGCCACATCCGCCACCAGCACGATCATCACCCCGCCCGCCAGCATCCACAGCGTCTCGATCGCGTGGTTGGGAACCACGCGGTCGTATACGTTCATGGTGAACAGCGGTAGCGCGATGGCGAACAGGTTGACCATGAAGGCCGCCAGCATCACATCCCGGTACAGCGGCCGGTTCTCGGCCAGGGTTCCCCAGAACCAGTGCCGCTGCTTGACCCGACCGACTTCGGGGGTGCGCGCATCGAAGCGGAATTCCGGGCGCGCAAAAATGGTGAAACCGGCATAGCGGGCGGCCAGTTCATCCCGCGGCAGCGGGACTTCGGCCTTGCCCAGCTCGGGGAAGACCAAGCGGGCAGTTTGGCCCTCATCCTGCCAGCCCAGCAGGACGCAGGCCTCGTCATCGTTGAGCAGCAACACCGCCGGAAACAGGGCGGTGTTCAGCCCATCAAGCGGCTTGCGAACGACATTGCTGGTGAAGCCGGCGCGCTTGGCGGCGCGCCGGAACAGCGAAGGGGTGAGGCGGTTGTCGACCAGGGGCAGGCCATCGATGGCGCCCTGGCGGCTCAGCGTGCCGCCGTGCGCATGCACTACCACGAGCAGGCATTCGAGCAGGGTGTCGGGCGTTGCGGCAGACGATGGAAGGCGATCAGGGGGGTCCCTGTCAGGCGTGATGACGTCCGAATTGTCCTGAAGCGCTGGATTATTATTCAAGATAAGTCTTCGGCAAGCTCGGCTCGCGTCCTGAAATGATCGATTTGATAGCCTACTTTACGGTTTTTGCCCCGGCTTCTTTAACCGCCCTGGATTGCAGCGGCCAAAAGAAAAAAGCCCGGTCAAATGACCGGGCTTTTCATGTGTGGTGCGCCCGAAGAGATTCGAACTCCTGACCCCTTGGTTCGTAGCCAAGTACTCTATCCAGCTGAGCTACGGGCGCTTTGAAGGTTGCGCATTATACGCAGTTTTATTGATCTTGGACAGGTTTTAGGCCTATCCGGTATTTGGCGGAGACGGAGGGATTCGAACCCTCGATACAGGTTTAAGCCCGTATGCTCCCTTAGCAGGGGAGTACCTTCAACCTCTCGGCCACGTCTCCGAACCGCCGCGCATTGTATCGGAATGCGCGGCGGAAAGCCACCTCAGACGGTGGCCTTGTCGAGTTCGAAGGCCTGGTGCAGGGCGCGCACCGCGAGCTCCATGTATTTGTCCTCGACCACCACCGAGATCTTGATCTCCGAAGTGGAGATCATCTGCAGGTTGATGTTTTCCTTCGACAGGGTTTCGAACATCTTGCGCGCGATGCCGACGTGCGAGCGCATGCCGACGCCGACGATGGAGACCTTGGCGATCTTGTCGTCGCCGGTGATTTCGCGTGCGCCGATGCTGGCTGCCGTGGCCTTGACGATGTCCATTGCTCGGGCGAAATCGTTGCGGTGGACGGTGAAGGTGAAGTCGGTGGTTTTTTCGTGGCCGACGTTCTGCACGATCATGTCGACGTCGATGTTGGCGTCGGCGACCGGGCCGAGAATCTGGTAGGCGACGCCGGGTTGGTCGGGCACGCCGACCACGGTGATCTTGGCTTCGTCACGGTTGAACGCGATGCCGGAGATGACGGGTTGTTCCATGTTGTCGTTTTCCTCGAAGGTGATGAGCGTGCCGTCGCCTTCGTCCTGAAAGCTGGACAGCACGCGGAGTTTTACTTTGTATTTGCCTGCGAATTCGACCGAGCGGATCTGCAGCACCTTGGAACCCAGGCTCGCCATTTCGAGCATTTCCTCGAAGGTGATGGTCTTCAGCCGGCGCGCTTCGGGGACGATGCGCGGGTCGGTGGTGTAGACGCCGTCGACGTCGGTGTAGATCTGGCACTCGTCGGCCTTCAAGGCGGCGGCGAGCGCTACCCCGGTGGTATCGGAGCCGCCGCGTCCCAGGGTGGTGATGTTGCCCTGCTCGTCGACACCCTGGAATCCGGCAACCACGACCACGTGGCCGGAATCCAGATCTTGCCGCATGTTGGCTTCATCGATGCTGAGGATGCGTGCCTTGGTGTGGGCGTTGTCGGTGAGGATGCGGACCTGCGCCCCGGTGTAGCTCTTGGCCTTCAGGCCCAGGTCTTTCAGCGCCATCGCCAGGAGCGCGATGGTGACCTGCTCGCCGGTGGAGACCAGCATGTCCAGTTCGCGTGGATCGGGTTGCGCCTGGATGTTCTTGGCCAGCGCGATCAGGCGGTTGGTTTCGCCCGACATGGCGGAGAGCACCACCACCACCTGATGCCCCAGCATTTTGAATTTGGCGACGCGTTCCGCGACTGCGCGGATGCGTTCGACGTTGGCGACCGAGGTGCCGCCGTATTTTTGTACGATGAGTGCCATGATTGTTGAGAGTGAGTTAAGCGCGTGATTCTAAAGGATTAGCGCGTAAACAGCGCAATTGACTCCACATGCGCGGTATGCGGGAACATGTTGGCGACGCCGGCCGCTTCGAGCCGATAACCCTTGACGTGCACCAGCACTTCTGCGTCGCGCGCCAGCGTGGCGGGGTCGCACGAGACGTAGACGATGCGATGGGGTGCGCCGCTGTCCGGCAGGGATTTGACGACTTCGATGGCGCCGGAACGCGGCGGGTCGATCAGCAGCTTGTCGAAGGGGCCGAGCGCGGCGAATTTCTCCGGCGTCATCTCGAACAGGTTGTCGACCGCGAAGCGGGCGTTGGGAAGCGCGTTGTGCAGCGCGTTTTCGCGTGCACGGGCGACCAGTTCGGTGCTGCCTTCGATGCCGATCACCTCGGCACCGCTCCGGGCAATGGGCAGGGTGAAGTTGCCCAACCCGCAGAACAGGTCGGCGATGCGCTCGCCGGGTTGCGGATGCAACAGCCGTAGCGCGCGGCTGACCAGCGCGCGGTTGATGTCGGTGTTGATCTGGGTGAAGTCGGTGGGCTTGAACGGCATCACCAAGCCGAATTCGGGCAGGCTGTAGCTGAGCTCGGGGGCAATGTGGGGCCAGAAAGGGCGGACGGTGTCGGGGCCTTTGGCCTGTTCCCATATCTGTACACGATGACGGTCGGCAAACGCTCTTACCTGGGCGGCATCGTCGTCGGTCCAGGGGGCCAACAGGCGGAACACCAGCACGGTGACATGCTCGCCGACGGCAACCTCGATCTGCGGAATGCGGTCGGCGTTCGACAGCACGCCCATCAGTTCGCGCAGCGGCTGGATCAGCGCCGAGACATCCGGGGTGAGCACTTCGCAGCTCGCCATGTCGGCGACGAAGCTGGAACGCTTTTCGCGGAAGCCGACCAGCCCGCCGCCTTTCTTGTCGATCCACCGCGCGGACAGCCGAGCGCGGGTGCGGTAGCCCCAACTCGGGCCGTGCAGGGCGGACAGGATGGTGTCGGGGCGGACCTTGCCGATACGGGCGAGGTTCTCCTCCAGCACACGCTGCTTGGCGGCTACCTGCGCGCTGGCTTCCAGATGCTGCATCGAGCAGCCGCCGCAGCGGCCGAAATATTTGCAGCGCGGTTCGGTGCGTTGCGCGCTGGTCTTCAGAATGGCCACGGCATTGGCCGAGTTGTATTTGGCGTGCTTGCGGTAAATGGCGATTTCCGCACGTTCGCCCGCCAGCGCGCCGTCGACGAAGGTGACCTTGCCGTCGGCGCGCGCAACCCCATGGCCCTCGTGGTCGAGGGAGAGGATGTCGACAATGGGATTCATCCTAGAAACCATGGTTGGACGTGCCCGATGGTGCGTCTGGGCGCGTGGCTGGCGCGAAGCGAGGAGGCGGCAGGCCGGGGCCTGCAACGACGAGCGACAAAGTCAGGCGCGTGGCCAGGCGTGCCAGCGGGTACGTAGTGGACTCAGCCTTGCGGCAAACTTTGTCGAAGGCAGGCAAGCAGATGTTCATGGGAAATTCTTTATGGTGACGAACGGTCAACCATGGTTTTTAGGATCAGCCCAGGCCGCCAGGAATTCCTGCCAGTGGGCAGCGGGGTGGGTTTGCACGGTGCTGCGCGCGAGTTCGATTTCGGCGGCGTAGGCCGATTCGGAAAGCGTGCCGCGCATTTTCTGGAAGCGCAGGTAGACCAGCCAGGTGTTCATGACGTCGGTTTCGCAGTAGTTGCGGATGGCGTCGATTTCGCCTTTCTGAAAGGCGTCCAGCACTTTCGAGCCGTCCATCCCCAGCTTGCCGGGAAAACCGCACAGCTTGGCCATCTGGTCGAGCGGCGCATTGGCACGCGGCTGGTACATCGCCAGCACGTCCATCAGGTCGAGGTGGCGGGTGTGGTAGCGGCCCAGATAGTTATTCCACTTGAATTCCTTGTCGTCGTCGCCCCAGTCCCAGTAGCGCGCTGCTGCCACGCCGTGAATCAGGCTGCGGTAATGCAGCACCGGCAGGTCGAAGCCGCCGCCGTTCCACGAAACGAGTTGCGGGGTATAGCGCTCGATGCCGTCGTAGAAGCGCTGGATCAGTTCGGCCTCGGGGCTGTCGGGTTCGCCCAGCGACCACACCTTGAGCTGGTCAGCACTCCTGAGCACGCAGGAAATGGCGACGATGCGGTGCAAGTGATGCGGCATGAAGTCGCTGCCGGTTTTCTGGCGGCGGGCGAGCAGCGCCATTTCAGCAAGCTCGGCCTGCGGCAGCGAAGCCTCGTCGATGCCGTTGACTGCGGCGAACCCGGCGAGGTCGGGAATCGTTTCAATGTCGAAAACCAGGGTGGGATGCATGGGCGGGGATGCAGACAAAAACCGCCATTTTACGCTGTCAGTGCAGGGCTGCGTCGAGCTCCGAGGCTGCAATCAGGGCGTCCAGATAGGCGACGGAAATCTGGTGCAGCGGAATATTCAGTTGCTGCGCATACATGGCCAGGGTTTCGACGTCGTTCTTTTCGCAGGCATGCGTCAGCTTCAGCATGGCGCCTTCCGGCGTGGGATGTGCACTCAGCGCGCGCGCGCTGGTCGCCGGCAGCCCCAGCTTGCGGATGAGTTTTTCCACCGGCAGCGACAGGGCATGCGGGGCAATCGACAGCAGGCCGATTTCAAATGCGGCGGCCGAACTCTCGGCGGGCGCACCCAGGCGGGTGATTTTGCCCATGAACAAGGCCCGCGTGAGGGCGGTCACCGCGACCTGGCGCATCGCTTCGGTCGGATCGGTTCCGGCCAGTGCCAGGAGCGCCGCCACCCGGCTGGAACGTTGCGGGCCCAGCATGACCAGCGCGTGGGCGGCTGATTCGGCGGGGCGGCTCAAACCGCCGACCTGGGAATTGGCGATGGCGAGCAGACGCGGTGCCATGTCCGGATTCAGCCGGAAGAATTGCACCAGCGTATCGGTCGACCCGCGCAGGGCGATGGCCAGCAAATCCAGTTGCAGCGCCTGGTCGTGGCTGATTTCTGCGGGCTGGGTGTCGCCGGAAAAATAACTGCCCTTGAACCAGGTGCTTTCAGGCCAGCGTGCCTGGACGCGCGAGTGCCTCACCCCATCCACGATCAGTCGAGCCGCAACTTTGGGCGGGATGTCGTCGGCGTGGCAGCCCAGGTAGCGCCAGGCGGAAGCACTATCCTGCACGACGGGATTGTCGCCGTTGAGCGTGGGGCACAAGGTCAGGCTGGCCTCCTGCAGGGCGAGGGCACGTGCCAGATGCTGCTCGGTGTCGAGCGCCACGCACCAGATCAGCTTGCGGTGATTGATTTGTTGCGGGACGTCGCTGAACAGCACATCCGTGCTGATTTGGACCAGCAAGGGCAACTCGTTACTTAACCCGCCTTGCGTCAATGAGTAGAGTCCGGTGAGCAACATGTCTTCGTCCATTTGACGAAGTGCCGGTGGCGCATCGGCAGACATTGTGCGGCCGCGCAGCACCAGCTGATGGGCAACCAGGTTGGAGGCGGAGTCGAATAGCGGGTCAAACGACAAGAAGCGTGCGCGCAGGGCTTCCTCGCGAACCGGCGCACCACTGTCGATGCCCAGCATTTGGGTCACGACCACGGGCTGTTCGGATTCGCGGGTGTTGATGCCACCGCCGATGATGCGCGATGGATGGGGATCGTCTGAGGTCATTTCATTCACGGCGAGAGTAGTACGATCATTCTAGCGCGACGAACCCTTTTTGGTGTGGTTCGGTCATCATTCGGATTGGCCGGAAAATGTGGTGGAGACCGACATGTTGAAGAAGAAACTGCTGAATATGCTGATCGTCTGGCTGGTGGCGGGATCTCCCGCCGCTTGGGCCGCACCGCGCGATGAAGTCGTCAGCACGGCATCCGACCAGGAGAGCGTGGCGGGTCAGCTTGGGCCGCGGCCTCAACCAACTGGCGTGGCGCGAGGTGTCGGCGCAGTTGCGTCCCGAAACGGCCCAGCTGCGCAACCTGTCGAGTCCTGCCGGTTTCCGGCTGCAGGAACAGAATTTCGATTTCGATCTGCTGACGCCGGAAAAGTTGCTGGAAAAATATGTCGGACGGGAGGTCGGCGTCATTCGCACCCATCCCGCCACCGGCGCGGAAACCCGCGAAACTGCCACGGTTCTGGCAACCAACGGCGGCGTGGTGCTGAAGTTCGCCGACCGCGTCGAAACCGGCGTGCCGGGCCGGCTGGCGTTTGCCGGCGTGCCCGATACCCTGCGCGACAAGCCCACGCTGGTGATCTCGCTGATCAATCCGTCTGCAGGCCCGCAGAACCTGGGACTGTCCTACCTGACCGGCGGATTGTCGTGGCGTGCCGATTACGTGGCCGAACTGAATGCCGACGACGACCGGCTCGATCTCAACGGCTGGGTGACGCTCTCCAACCAGAGCGGCGCGGCCTATCCCAATGCCAGGCTGCAGCTGGTGGCGGGCGATCTCAACCGGGTGCGCGATGCCCAGCCGCGCGCAGGGATGACGATGGCGGCCAAGGCGGCCGACGCCGCCGAAATGCAGCAGGAGTCACTGTTCGAATACCATCTCTACACGCTGCAGCGCCCCACCACCCTGGCCGAAAACCAGACCAAGCAGGTGGCGCTGATGTCGGCGACCCGGGTGCCGGTGAGGAAGGAATTCCTGCTCGAGGGCGCGAATTATTACTACGTCGGGCAGCATGGCGAGCTGGGGCAGAAAATCAAGGTCGGGGTGTTCGTCGAATTCGACAACAAAGGCGAAGGCCTCGGCATTCCCTTGCCGCGCGGGGTGGTGCGGGTTTACAAGAAAGACGGCCAGGACAACGCACAGTTCGTCGGCGAGGACCGCATCGACCATACCCCGAAGAACGAAACCGTGCGCCTGAAGCTGGGCGATGCCTTCGACGTCACCGCCGACAAGAAGCAGACCGCCTTCCAGAAACTGGCCGGCACCGGCCGCACCAACTACGTGTTCGAGTCGGCGTATGAAATTGTTCTGAAGAATGCCAAGAAGGAAGCCGTCACGGTCACCGTGCGCGAGTCGATGCCGGGCGACTGGACGATGGTCTCCGAATCGCAGCCGCACGCCAAGGCGGCGTCCGGTATCGCCGAATGGAAGGTCAGGGTGCCTGCCGAGGGCAGGACTACGCTGATCTGGCGCGTGCGCGTTAAGAGCCTGATTCAGTAGAAATCATGCCCCGCGCCGCTTGCCTGCGGGATGCAGGGCGAGGCGCGGGGCGTGAAATTTGGTTATTCCAAAAGAACGGCCCGCAACGCGGCCATGCGCCCGCAGGCAACCGGCCCTTCGGGTTGAGACCAGGATCGGCGTCTGCGGCGTTGCAGCACTTGGCCATGGAATGACCATGGCCGGCGTCCCGCGCCTTGCATCCATCCGATCCTGGTCTCAACGCGGGGCATGATTTCTGCTGAATCAGGCTCTAAGTACTGAGCCCGCGCCGCCGGCGGATGTCGGCGATAAGGCCCTGGGTGGAGCCGTCGTGCTCGCCGATCACGCGCACTGAACTCAGCGCGGCGCGGATCGGCGGCGCCAGCTGCTTGCCGAGCTCGACCCCCCACTGGTCGAAGCTGTTGATCTGCCAGATCACCCCCTGCACGAACACCTTGTGCTCGTAGAGCGCGATCAACATGCCCAGCGTGTGCGGGTCGAGCTTCTGGTAGAGCAGGGTGTTGCTGGGGCGGTTGCCGGGGAAGACCTTGTGCGGGGCGAGTGCCTTTGCTTCCTCGCGGCTCATGCCTTGGGCGATCAGTTCGGCCTCGGTCACCGCGCGCGATTTCCCCTTCAAGAGTGCCTCGGTCTGCGCCAGGCAGTTGGCGAGCAGCCATTCGTGCTGGTCGGCCAGCGGCGTGGGGTTGACCGCCGCCACCAGGAAGTCGGTCGGGATCAGGCGCGTGCCTTGGTGCACCAGTTCGAAAAACGCGTGCTGGCCGTTGGTGCCGGGCGCGCCCCACACGATGGGGCCGGTGTTGTAGTTGACCAGCTTGTTGGCGCGGTTGACGTTCTTGCCGTTCGACTCCATGTCGAGCTGCTGCAGGAAGGGCACCAGCAGGCGAAGGCGCTGGTCGTAGGGAAACACGCCATAGGTGTCGGTGCCCCAGAAGTTGGCGTACCAGATGCCCAGCATGCCGAGGATGACCGGCATGTTGGTCTCCAGCGGCGCCTCCCTGAAATGGATGTCCATCGCGTGGGCGCCCGCCAGCAGCGCCTGGAAGTTTCCCCAGCCGATCTGCAGCGCGATCGACAGGCCGATGGCCGACCACAGCGAATAACGCCCGCCGACCCAGTCCCAGAAAATGAACATGTTTTCGGGGTCGATGCCGAACGCCTCGACCGCCTGCGCATTGGTCGACAGCGCCACGAAATGCCGCGCCACCGCTGCCGGCGCACGCAGTGCAGCCAGCAGCCAGGCCTTGGCCGAATTGGCGTTGGCCAGGGTTTCCAGCGTGGTGAAGGTCTTCGAGGCGACGATGAACAGCGTGGTTTCGGGGTCGAGATGCGCGAGCGTGCCGGCCAGATGTGCCGGGTCGAGGTTGGAGACGAAGTGCACCCGCACGCTTTCCACCGCGTAATGGTCGAGCGCCGCGCACACCATTGCAGGGCCGAGGTCCGAGCCGCCGATGCCGATGTTCACCACGTTGCGGATCGGCTTGCCGGTGTGCCCCAGCCAGCTGCCGTTGTGGATGGACTCGACGAAGCGCTGCATGCGGTTGAGCACCGCAGCGACCTCGCGCTCGATATCCACGCCTTCCACCACCAGCGGCGGGCGCACCGGTGCGCGCAGGGCGGTATGCAGCACGGCGCGCTTTTCGGTGAAGTTGATGCGCTCGCCGCTGAACATGGCGTTGCGCATGCCCTCCAGTTCGGATTCGCGCGCCAGCTGCATCAGATGCTGCATCGTTCCGGGCGTGACGCGATTCTTCGAGTAGTCGAGCAGCAGGTTGCCGCAACGCAGCGACAACTGGTCGAAACGTGTCGCATCCTCGCGGAATGCGGCGCGCATGTCGAAGCTGCGCATGGCCTTGAAATGCTGTTCCAGAACCTTCCAGGTGGGCAGGTGTTTGAGCGGTTTCATGGTCGAACGATGTGTGGGGCAGGCTTCGAAGGTATCATAAGCAGGCGGCGCCGACGCCACTGAGGCGATGGTGTCGCGCCTTTTTAGACGGTTCAGGATGAGACAGCATGGTCACCGTGACACAGAACACACTCGTATACATCACCTATTCCATTCTTGACTCGCGCGGCATGGTCGTCGAGCAGCACGACGTCCCGGTCGGCTATGTGCAGGGCGCCAACAGCGGCATTTTGCCGGCGATCGAGTCGGCGGTGGCGGGCCACAAGATCGGCGACCGGGTCGAAATCACGCTGTCGCCGGAAGAGGGCTACGGGCTGCGCGACGAGAGCCTGGTGTTCGTGGACGACATCGAGAACGTGCCGCCGGAATTCAGGCGCGTCGGGGCTGAAGTCATGTTCGAGAACGAGTCGGGCGAGACCAAGGTTTTTTACGTGACTGCGATCGGGGATGGCAAGGTGACGGTTGACGGCAACCCCTCGCTGGCCGGGCAGAGCGTGACCTGCCTGGTGAACGTGATGGACATCCGTGAAGCCACGCCCGAGGAAATCCGCAACGGGCGGCCGCTCGATGTCCAAACCGGAACGGTTCATTAGGCCGGGCACGGTTTTACTGGCGTAAAAAAAGCCGGGAATGCTCCCAATGCCAGTCAGTTAAGGCATTGACACCTGAAGCGGGTTGATAGAAACAGGCTCATGTTTTCCACATGAGCCTGTTTTTTTGTGTCCCTGCAAAGTTCCCTGC
>Ga0299915_10003081_pt1 | contig 12092 bp, 13 predicted proteins | sample RVTome_13_FD_200263 | JGI IMG/M metagenome (GOLD analysis project Ga0299915, IMG submission 200263) | Soil microbial communities from uranium-contaminated site in the Upper Colorado River Basin, Wyoming, United States - RVT92D227 (version 2) ...
GCGTTGACATTTTTCTTAAAAATCTTATATTCCTCCTTAAGGCTTAGGAATTCAAAATATGCAATTAAACACTTGACAGATGGGTTCTAAAATGTAATTATTGGATCATGAAAATGCAGACCAGTAAAATAGTATTTTCCATACTCTAAACCACCTTTTCGGGTGGTTTTTTATTTTATAAAAGAAAATTTAGAAGTGAAACCATCTTTCACTAAAGTTTCAGATGGCGAAGGGAGGTGAATAAAATGAAAATTAAAAAATTTTTAATCGGTGCAGCTGCAGGAGCAGTTCTATTTGGAAGCCTCGCTGTCTCCGCATTTGCGACACCCAACTGGACGCTTAATGCACCAAAGGGAATATCCTTTGGTTGTGGTGGTACATATAATCACACCTTAAACACAGTGAGTCAGGATGCCAACGGAGACTTTACTGGTGCAGGTACGTATAATTCAAACCCTGGATACACATGGAATATCACAGGCAATATAACCGATAATTCAATAAATTTTGCCCTTGTGTATACGGGTATTAATAGTGGCTATACTCTTAATGGTGTTGGAACAATTGTCGCAGGTGGATCTATTAGCGGAACAACCAATGGAAATTGTCAAACATTCAATATGTCAGCAGGGTCTGCAACTATTTTAAGACATGCAGTGATTACATCTCCGACTGCAGATTCAGATGTTTACGGAAATGTTAATTTCAATGCTTATCTTGTTGATGATGATGCAGATGCTATTCAATGGGCTGTTCGCAATGGAACATGTGCAGCAGGAACAAATACTGTATTTGGTAATGTAGACGGTCGTAATGACGTTGCAGTGATTGTCCAGAGCGACTTATCACACCAAACATTTTCCTTTATTGGAAACATGACGTCAATGAGCCCAGGGATGTATTGTTTCATCTATAATCCCGTTGAGGATAGCGGTGAATCAAACATTAGAAAAACTGTTGAATTTAATGTAGTGCAACTAGCGCCTACAGATATAAATCAGTGTAAGAAAGGTGGGTGGGAGACATTTGTCAATCCAACTTTCAAGAATCAAGGGGATTGTGTTAGCTGGATTCGGGCGAATCCAAACGCAGAAGGCAATAGAAAGAATAATTAATAAACTTTTCTTTGCTTAAGATTCTAAACAACCCATTCGGGGACGCCCGGTGGGTTGCTTTTTTAGTTGACAAGGTTCTATCAGTTCTATATCATTAAGATGTGAAGAAAATTTTATTGCTTGCTTTTCCTATTCTGTTTTTATTAATTGCTGTTAGTTCAGTCTTGGCACAAAACGCAAACTCAAATATTCCTGAGAAAAACGGTGATTATCCTGATCCTGCACATCCTAAAATAAGAGTAAGAGTTTTTGTCCATGAGCCGGCAAGAGGTAGAAAACCTAGTCCAAATCCAACTCCGACACTTTCCCCTGTACAGTGTTCTGACAATCCATCAAGTGAGGTAGACGGAACTACGGGATGGATACTCCCTTCAACTGTAAGCTATTACACTAACGAATCAAGTGTTCCTTCATCTGTAGGAACCAGCCTTACAGGCGAAGCGCAAAATGCTTTTGAAAGGTGGACAGAGCAAATTACCTCCGGTGCACCGGCAATGGATTACGTGAGTGCAACATCCGTAAACAAAAGCGCGTATGATAAAAAAAACATTATAACTTTTGGAAGAACGCAGGGTACAGCGCTTGCGGTTACCTACATTAGATACGACACCTCTTCACAGCCATACCGGGTAGTAGATGTTGATACTATAATGAACTTAAAATTTGCTTGGACTTCCGGGTGTTTTTCAAATACCTATGACGTCTCGGATATTCTAACCCATGAACTAGGGCATTGGTATGGATTGGATGATGAATATACATCTAATTATTCCGAGAATACAATGTACGGTTATGGGGCTACCGGTGAAAGAAAGAAAGTTACTCCTGAAGAAGGAGACAGAACTGCTATAAACTCAATATACTACTAGCTTTATGGCTATTTAAAACTTAAAACCCCATTGACACTTCTTAAAAAGTTTATATTCCTTCTAAAGGCTTAGGAATTCAGAATATTGTAATTAAACAGATATGAAGCTATGTAATTGTATGCGTAAACAAGATATGAAAAAATTTGAATATTTCAGTTGCACATTTTGTTTTTTATTGTTTTTATGCTATGATACTGGCAATTATAAACGTGCCAGATAAAAAAGAGCACTGAAAGGTAAATAAGAGAATGAGTAGCAAAGAGTCAGGAATAACTATTTCAACTTGGAAGACTGAAGCATTATTTAGTCTAAGACTTAAGGGTGGACTACCTCAAGTGGGTAAAGAACGAAAAATACGGCCTGTTCTTACTGATGGAAGAGGAAGAGTAATAGAAAGCGGAGAGTCTGTTAGTGAAGGACAGTCGTGGTATAACTTGTTCGGTAGAAGAGTAGAGGGACCGGGGCAAAATGATACCGCGCTTCTTGAAAAGTTTTACAAAATAAGAGAAACTACGGTATTTGCTACACTAGGTAGTAAATAAGTTAAAAGATAATTAAAAATGAGTTGGGTTGTATATGCGAGTTTGTCTGCTTTCTTCGCTGCCTTAACGGCAATTCTTGCCAAAATAGGAATAAAAAATGTTGATTCAAATTTAGCAACTGCAATCAGAACCGTTGTGATTCTTCTCTTTGCCTGGGGAATAGTCATGCTTCAGGGAACTTTCAAAGAACTTCAGTCAATTTCCCGCTTTTCCTTAGTTTTCCTGATTCTCTCAGGAGTCGCCACGGGAATTTCCTGGCTATTTTATTTTAAAGCGCTTCAGATCGGAAAAGCTTCACAAGTTTCCCCGATAGATAAAATGAGCTTGGTAATAACGATTATATTAGCCGCTTTTATTCTAAAAGAAAAAGTAACGTTTCCGATTGCCCTTGGTGCAGTTTTGATGTCAATAGGGGCAATATTAGTAACTCTTGGATAAGCTGTGTTGAAAAATATTACAATTGCGATTTTTGGAATTCTTACAGGAATTTTAGTTGGCTATCTTCTTTTTTTTCGTAGCCAAACGAAACCGATTATAAAACTTCCCGGGGTTTTCGTAAAGCAAAGTATCGGCTTTTTGCCGTACTGGCTTTTGGATAAAGCAGAAAAAGACTATTCGCAATATTTAAACGAAATCTGTTATTTTGGCTTGACAATTGGTAGTGACGGAAAACTTATCGAATTTTCCAATCCTCAGGAGAAAGAACCCGGTTGGTATGCTTTGGAGTCGGGAAGAGTCAATTCTTTCTTAGAAAAAGCTAAGGAAAATAACCAAACTCTTTCCCTTACTGTATTTAACGGAGAAAGCGGTTCAATTGGAGATCTGATGAGTAACCCCATAGAACATGCGGACAATTTAATATCGGATGTAGGGCCGATATTAAAAAAATACGGATTTTCCGATTTAAATCTTGATGTTGAATATGTTGGTACTGCATCGGAAGAAGCAAGAATGCATTTTACTGAATTTGTAAAAGAAATAAAAACCCGCCTGAAAGACGAAAATCTTGCAACGCTTTCTATTGATGTAAGCCCTACAATCTATGTAAAAAATTATTTAATTGATCCTGTTGCGATTTCTGAATACGTGGATTCAATAATTATCATGGGCTATGATTACCATTTCCAGGGATCATATGTGACAGGCCCGGTTGCACCGCTTTTCGGAGCAAATACTATTTCGGAGTATGACATTCAAACAGCGGTTGAGAAGGCATTGTTGATTTCTCCTTCTTCAAAAATAATTCTTGGCGCGCCTTTGTACGGATACGAATGGGAGACTATCGGAACCACCCCTCGTTCTCCTGTAATTCCCGGTACGGGTCTTATTGCCAGTAGTCAGCGGGTTGAAGAATTGTTAAATAAGTGTGTTAATTGCAGTGTTCAGCAGGATCAGGATGCTTTGGAAAATTACATAGTTTATAAAGATCCGGATAGAGGTTCATATCATCAAATTTTTTACCCTAACAGAAAAGTGATGTCAGACAAAATCAAATTTGTGCAAAAAAATAATTTGGGGGGAATAGCTCTGTGGGCTTTAGGATACGAAGATTCAGATATTCTTGGCCCCTTGAAAGATTATTGAATCGCAGCTAAGCTTATCCTTTTACTATTTGTATTGAAAATAAGACGATTTCCCGAAGAAATATTCATGACCTGAGTCAGATAATTGATATCATTATATGCCACAGTTATCTGTCCGCTTTTCACATCAATAGTAATTTGGGGTTGATTTTCGTTGACGGAGAACATAATCTCTCCCTGATTGATTTTTGCCAAGAGACTATTGCTTCGTATATTCAGTAAATTATCTTTTAGAGCTTTGTAATTCGCATCGCCGCTTTTTTGCTCAATTAAGATATTCTCAGGAAGCGTTTGAATAAAATTAACTTCGGTTTTAGGGTAAATCAATAAATTAGCAACGCTGGAAAAAACTATATTTGCCTGACCATTACCCTTGGTAACAAGATCCTCTCCTTGCTGAATTTGCTGAGGCTTCTTAATTGCAGCCGGAGTAGTCGCGATTCTCGATTGCCAAAGAACATCTCCTGACAGGTTGGCAATTGTTCCGCGCAAAGACTTACCGGGGGCAACATTCAAAGAGAATGGCGAAGAGGGAAGAGGTGATTTTAGCTGCTGTAAACCTATAATCTGATTAGCTTTTTCAAAAGATAGGATTAAACAAAATCCGAGAATAAAATAAAATATAAATATTGCCGTTTTTCTTAGGAAAACCACAATAGTATTTTATCATTTAAGCCCTAAAATAAAAACAACTTTTACTCCGGTTGTGTAATGGTATTGCATTTTTATTCATTTACGAGCTTGAACAAAGGTGCTTTTTGCGATAGAATTTAACTTATGCCTCAAGGAGATAAAGATTTAAAAGAAAAAAAGACCTCAAGAAGTACAGGATTTCAGCCTGTAAATCCCAATGTGAAATTTCCCGAGTTGGAAAAAGAAATTCTAGAATTTTGGAAAAAAAATAAAATTTTCGAAAAAACACTTGCCAAAAATGCCCCAAAAGGCAAATGGGCATTTCTGGACGGCCCGCCATTTATAACCGGTTTGCCTCATTATGGCAATTTGCTTTCCAGTCTTCCCAAAGATTTATTTCCGAGATATAAGACAATGCAGGGATATTCGGTCAGAAGAGTTTGGGGTTGGGATTGTCACGGATTACCGGCAGAAAATAAAGTTGAAGCGAAATTAGGAATCAAAAGTAAAAAAGAAATTATAGAAAAAGTCGGAATTAAAAAATTTATTGATGAATGCAAGCTTTATGTCAAAAATGTTTCAGGGGAATGGGAATGGTACATTGATCATATCGGACGCTGGGTTGATTTTAAAAATGCTTACAAAACCATGGACACTCAATATATGGAGTCGGTTATGTGGGTATTTAAACAAATGCATGACATGGGTTATGTTTACAAAGGTATTCGTGTTTCTTTGTATTGTCCTCATTGTGAAACGCCAATTTCTAATTTTGAAGTCGCAATGGATGCGGACAACTATAAAGATATTTCCGATTCCGCAACTACATACAAATATCGCCTGAAAGATAAAAAAGATACTTATGTTCTGGCCTGGTCAACAACGCCATGGAATAAAATTGTTACTTCCGCACTGGCTGTAAATCCTGACTTAACTTACGTCAAGGTGTTGCAGGGAAAAGAAAAATACATTTTGGCCAAGCAAACATTGAAAATGCTTGAAAAGAAAGGTAAATATGAAATTCTGGACGAATTTAAAGGCAAAAAATTAGTCGGTAAGAAATATGCCCCCGCCTATGATTATTACGAGATAGAAAAAGGTAAAAAAGCATTTGAGCTGGTTGGTGCAGATTTTGTTACGCCCGAAGAGGGGACAGGAATCGTAACGATTGCTCCTTACGGAGAAGAAGATCTAAAATTAATGCTTAAAGAAAATATCCATATTGAACTGCATGTTGATGAAGAAGGAACAATTAAAAAAGAAGTTCCCATTTTTGGTGGAATGTATTATCTCAAAGCAAATAAAGCGGTTAATGACGATCTGAGAAAAAGAAATTTTATTTACGAAGATAGCGTTGCTATTCACAGGGCACCTCTCTGCTGGAGGTGTCGCACGAGACTTTATTACTCTCCACAAGACGCCTGGTATGTCAATGTTCAAAAACTTAAAACTAAAATGAAAAAAACCAACGATTTAGTCAATTGGTTTCCGGACCATTTTAAACATGGCAGGTTTTTGAAAAGCATGGAAAATGCACCGGATTGGAATATCTCAAGAAGCAGATTTTGGGGATCTCCCATTCCTGTTTGGGAATGTTCTTGTGGTGAAAGATTTGTTCCGGGATCAATAAAAGAACTGGAAGAGTACTCGGGTGTTAAAATTAAAGATTTACATAAGCCGGAAATAGACGAAGTAACTGTTGTGTGTAAAAAATGTCACAAAAAGACAAGAAGAGTGCCGGAAGTTTTAGATAGCTGGATAGAGGCAGGTAGTGCTTCGTTTGGGGAAAGACACTACCCGTTCGAAGACAGCGAGGGGCTCGAAGATTTTTATCCTCCTGATTTTATCGGAGAATACACAGGGCAAATCAGAGCATGGTTTTATGTTATGCATGTAATAGCAAATGCACTGGATTTAAGAAAAGACGGATTAAATATTCTGGCCAAAAACGTTTTGGTTGAGGGGGTAATTATGGGAACGGATGGGCGCAAAATGAGTAAAAATTACGGCAATTATCCTGATCCTAAAGAGATGATTGAAAAATACGGTGGAGACGCTTTGAGGCTTTATTTACTGGGTAGTCCGGTGATGATTGGAGAAGACATATTAATCGCGGAAGATCCTTATAAGAATCAGGTGAGAGGAGTGCTTTTAATCTTGTGGAATGTTTACAATTTTTTTGTTTCCAATGCGCTTGTTGATAAATGGTCTAATAAAAGTGAAATCGTAAAGTCTGACAACGTTTTGGATAAGTGGATTTTGTCAAAACTTAATAAATTGGTTAAAAATGTTACATTTTCACTTGATAAATATAATACCGTTTCCGGAATTAGAGCTATTGAAAACTTTATTAATGATTTATCCCTTTGGTATGTGCGTAGATCCAGAGACAGAGTTGGTCCCACTTCGGAAAATGAAAAGAATAGAGACAACTGCTACGAAACTTTATGGGAGGTCCTAGTGAGTCTTTGTCAAGTTATGGCTCCTTTCACTCCGTTTATTGCGGAAGAGATCTACCGGAATTTAACAAATGACGAATCAGTGCATCTTTCAAATTGGCCAACTATGGGGAGCATAGATGAAGAATTGGAAAATGAGATGGAACTAGCTCGCAAAATTGTAGAAATGGGGCACTCGAAAAGAAAAGAGTTTATGATTAAAGTTAGACAACCGTTGCGGCAATTAAAGATTAAGAATTTACAGCGAACGATAAGAAATGAGATAGCTGAGCTAATTAAGGATGAGATGAATATAAAAAAGATCACATTTAAAAAGGGCAAAGGAGAAATGAGTGCAGATCTGGATATTAATATTACCAAGGAGTTAAAAGAAGAAGGGCAGGCAAGGGAAATCGTTAGGCAGATTCAAAAGCAAAGAAAGGTTTTAAAGACTAAGCTTAACGAAAAAGTGGACGTCGTGCTCAAGGATTGGCCTGAGGCATTTGAAGAGTATATTAAGCAAAAAGCATTGGTAGACTCTATTAAAAAAGGCAATGTATTCTCAGTTCTCCGCAAATGAAAAAAAGTTCGCTTTTCAATATCGACTGGGGACTTTTGGCTCCTGTTATCGTATTGGTAATTTTAAGTCTAACCACTCTTTTTTCCATAGATTTTGCTTTATTTAGGAGTCAGCTAATCTTTTTTTTGATCGGAATTTTTGTTTTTTTGTTCTTTTCTCAAACAAATAGTCGAACTCTGAAATTTTACGCCTTACCTTTATATATACTTTCAATTATCGTGCTGATTGTTGTCTTGGTTATCGGTGTTGAAACCAGAGGTTCTGTCAGATGGCTTGAATTGTTTGGGTTAAGAGTGCAATTCTCGGAGATTTTAAAACCGTTTCTGGCAATTTCGCTTGCTTCTTATTTGTCTGTCAAAAACAATTATTCATGGAAGAATTTTATGTTAGTACTTTTTTATATGTTGCCCATTATGTTTCTGGTTTTTTTGCAGCCCGATTTGGGCAACGCATTAATTTATGCGTCAGCGACAGTAATTAATTTAGTTGTTTTTGGATTTCCTTTCAGATTTTTTCTGGCGGGCTTATTTTTTTTAACAGTGCTTTTTCCGGTTTTTTGGAGATTTTTGCACACTTATCAAAAACAGAGGGTTTTAACTTTTTTAAATCCCAGTGATCCCCTGGGCTTATCGTACAACGCAATTCAGGCTGTTATAGCGGTGGGATCGGGCATGTTATTCGGCAGAGGGTTAGGGCAAGGAACTCAATCGGGTCTTAGGTTTTTACCTGAACGGCATACTGATTTTGTTTTTGCAACTCTATCCGAAGAGCTAGGATTAATAGGGGCGATATTGCTGATTGCAGCCTTTATCTTTCTCTTCTACAGAATTTTCAAACTTTTTCAAGAGCAGGAAGAACTGTTTGGCAAATTGCTTTGCTCGATTGCCTTCTCTCTGCTGTTTGTTCAATTTTTTGTAAATATCGGCATGAATATAGGCATTCTTCCAATTGTAGGAATAGCTCTTCCCTTTGTTTCCTACGGCGGAAGCTCGTTGCTTTCCAGTTTTATATTACTTGGAATACTGTCTTCAATGAACAAGAACAACTCATCCCGTAAAGTTCTGGAAATCGGCTAACTTTTTTGTTATAATGACATCTTATGGAGTGCGCGATTATCAAAACAGGTGGAAAACAACATAAGGTATCTAAGGATTCTACAATTGAGGTTGAAAGACTTGCTTTAAAACAGGGTGAGAATTTCTTTCTTGATGAAGTGCTTTTATACGTAAAGGACAAGAAGATTAAGTTAGGCAAGCCGACAATTAAAGGAGTTAGAGTTAAAGCAACTATTCTAGAACATACCAAAGGAAACAAACTTCGAATTGCCAAATTCAAAGCCAAAGTAAGACATAGAAGGATCACGGGTCACAGGCAGAAGCTAACAAAGATCAAAATTCTTGATATCTTGACAGCTGTGAAAAATTGAAGTAGGATTATTTTAATTTTCACAAAGACTAAAATGCTATGGCGCATACAAAAGCACAGGGAGCAGTTAAGGGCAACAGAGATTCCAGAGCGAAACGCTTAGGAGTTAAGATGTATGCCGGTCAAAAAGCAAAACCCGGAAATATTCTTGTCAGGCAAAAAGGAACAAAAATTTGCGCGGGCAAAGGAGTATCTACGGGAAAAGATTTCACTCTTTTTGCGGTGGATAAGGGGACAATAAATTTCAAAATAAAGCAGGGTAAAAAAATCGTTGAAGTTGTTAATTAAATTAGCAGTAAATTTTAGCTATGGATAATCCGGATACTCAAACAGCGGTATACGAGCTTGAAGTCAACATGATTCAGACTAATCCTCTTCAACCTCGGGGTGTAATTTCACCGGCTTCATTAAATGAGTTAATTGACTCAATTAGAGAGCAAGGAATATTGGAGCCTTTGGTAGTTGCTAAAACTCCTGCTGGATATCAGATTATAGCAGGGGAAAGGCGTTGGAGAGCGGCCAAATTGTTGGGTATGTCTAAAGTGCCGGTTGTAGTTAAGGAAACAACTCCTCAGGGAATGCTGGAAATGTCCATTGTTGAAAATGTTCAAAGGGAAGATCTTAATCCGATTGAAAGGGGATTAGCTTATAAAAGACTGATTGACGAGTTTGGCTTGGGGACAAATGAAGTCGCCAGAAAAGTAGGAAAAAGCGCTCCGACAATCTCGAATACGATCAGACTGCTGTCTCTTCCGGATGCGATTAAAGATGCACTTGTTGCAGGTGTAATTTCCGAAGGACATGTGCGCCCTTTAATTTCCCTGGGAGATCCGGAGCTAATGCTTGAGTTATTCAGAAAAATACTGCGCGAAAACTGCACGGTTAGACAAACCGAAGATGAAACAAGAAAAGTTAAAAGTGAAGTTCAAAAGAAAGAGCCGCGAACTGCTGAGGATAGACTGTGGGTTCCTGAGCTTGATGAAATGGCTAAAAAGATTGCGGAAAAACACAAGCTGGACAAGGTAAGTATTTTTCAGTCAAGTAAAAAAGCTAGGATTTTAATTGAAATTAAAGGAGATGTTAACGTAACAGGTCCTAAAATAAAAGCTATAAATAAAATTTTAGCAGGAGAATAGTTAATTATAAGGATTTTTAATAAACCCAAGTTTATTAATCGGCCAGTATGTCAACATTGATTGTCCAACAATGTTGCTAAGAGGCACAAAGCCCCATTCTCTAGAATCAGAACTTCCGGTTCTGTTATCTCCAAGGACGAAATAAGCATTATCGGGAACCGTTATAGCCATATGCTCCTTTAAAAATGAACCCCCATAGGTTTTAACTAAAGGGTCTAGGTATGAGTTTTGGTCAAGAGGTCTCTCGTTGATATAAACATTTCCATTTTCAATTTCAATTATGTCTCCTGGCAATCCGATTACACGCTTTATGTAGTCTTTCTGGGGATTATCAGGTGCCTTAAATACAATAACGTCTCCTAATTTTGGCTTATTAAACCGAAGAGTGATTACATTGGTTAGGACATATTCTTTATCAAAAAAATTCGGATACATAGAATTTCCGCTTACCTGAAACGGTCGGAATAAAAAAATGTAAATTACTGCAAAGACGGCAAAAGTTAAAACAAGTTGTTGTGTTGTGTCAATGGAGAACCGATATATTTTTCTTAAAATTCCCATAAAGTTATTGTGCTTCATTTAGCACGCTTTGTCAATTATATGTGCTGGTTGGCTAGATACCGTACAGTGCTCCTTTCTGCTGTTGCATCAGCATGTTAACATATTCTCCGGGCTTCTTGTAATCTAACGATCGATGGTATCTTCTGTAATTGTACTTTTCGTTGAAAATAAGACATTGATCTCTTAGTAATTCCAATTCAGGGAAAAGATTTTGGTAATTGAGATATTCATATTCCACAGTCTGATGTAGCCTCTCCACTCTGCCATTCTGCTTGGGACAATGAGGATTGGTAAAGAAGTGCGGGATACCCCATTCTTTTACCTCTTTGTGGAAATTTAAGAGATATTCACTGCCATTGTCAGTATTGACTGCCTGAATGGAAAAAGGAAAGTATTCCCTAACTCTTCTTAAGAAATCCTGCGCTGATTTAGAAGAGATAGTCGCATATGCATAGACATAGCCAAACCTTGATTTGCAATCAATGGCTGAAAATATGTAGTATTTGTCTCCCAGGATGGAGAGATGCTTGGTATCAATTTGAACGAGAGAACCAAGACTTTTCTCCCGAAGCTCTACAGCCGCTTTGACTCTGGCAATCTTAAATATCCTGTGTTTTCGTATACGCTTTCTATGTTGAATATTCTTAAGTTCAAGGTGTCGGTTAATTACGTGTTGTATCGCAGATTGCCCAACCATAACGCCTGCATCTTTTAACTCTGCCTGTATTTCATACTTTGATTTCTCCGGATCATTGAGACGAATGTCATAAATTCTTTTTTGTATTAAGAGTGGCGTTGTCATTTCCCGCACATGATGTGGTCTTCTGGTTTTGGGATCAAACTCAAGACTTTGTAAATACCGAGGATTAAATCTCTTTTTCCAGAGATAAAACGTATCCCTGGAAATCCCAAAATATCTGCAGGTCAGCGAGGCATTGTTGTTGTGGGAAAAATAGTAATCAAACCACAATAATCTTTTCTGCGCATCTTTGGATAAATTACTTGTTGCTACCTGAATCTTTGGAAACTGCTTAAATGCCCGCATGTACGAGCCATTATATGATCCTTTCAAAACTTATCAACTGTACGGTATGTATCCCAACCTGGACATTAGTGTTGTGCGGTGTCCAGGACATACTATACACTTTTTAAGATATGGTTATGCAGAGTATATTAAAACGGTGCTGGGATTTTTAAACATTAATCCTTC
>Ga0299915_10003082_pt1 | contig 12087 bp, 8 predicted proteins | sample RVTome_13_FD_200263 | JGI IMG/M metagenome (GOLD analysis project Ga0299915, IMG submission 200263) | Soil microbial communities from uranium-contaminated site in the Upper Colorado River Basin, Wyoming, United States - RVT92D227 (version 2) ...
ATAAAGAAAGAGGACCTCACGTCCAAATGTCTCCTGTAAATGCTTCTGGAGAAGTTTTCCCATCTCTGCAAACTGTGAAAAGACGAGGGCCCGGTCACCCACTTCCATCATTTCTTCCACCATTTCGGTCAAGCGGGCAAGTTTGCCCGATCGGCCAGGGATTGGGGAGTTGTCACCCAAAAACTGGGCTGGGTGATTACAGACTTGTTTTAGCTTTGAGAGGGTTGCCAAGACAACTCCCTTTCGCTGTATGCCTTCGGTTTCATCCAGTGTCTCCATGGTCTCTTTCACAACCGCTTCGTAAAGCGAGGCCTGTTCCTTCGTCAGTGTGCAGAAGACCTTCATCTCCATCTTTTCGGGAAGATCGGCAATAATCGCCTTATCGGTTTTAAGTCGACGAAGGATAAATGGTACGGTTAGACGCCTTAATGTTTTTGCCGCTTCAGGGTCACGGCCCGCCTGAATGGGGATGAAGAATCTATTCTTGAACTCCGTCTGGGTCCCCAGAAAACCGGAATTGAGAAATTCCATGATAGACCAGAGGTCACCGACGTTGTTCTCAACCGGTGTGCCGGTGAGTGCGATGCGGTAGTCTGCATGAATTGCCCTGGCTGCTTTTGCCTGTTTGGTTTCCGGATTCTTGATGTTCTGGGCCTCGTCGAGGACCACCCCAGCCCAATCGACCCCCTCAAATATCTCAAAATCCCGGGTCAATAGGGCGTAGCTGGAAATGACGATGGCATGTTTCGAAGCCTTTGTCTTAAATTTTTCCCCCTTCGTCCTTTCGATGCCGTGGTGGACCATGACAGGAACATCGGGGGTAAAGCGGCTGGCCTCCTTCTGCCAATTGGTAACAACGGATGTCGGGCAGATCAGAAGCACGGGACGTCGGTCGCCTGATAGCCAGTCTCGCTGGATGAGAACCAAGGTCTGGATTGTCTTTCCCAGCCCCATGTCATCGGCCAGACATGCTCCCAGGCCCCACTGCCGGAGAAAACTCAACCAGGAGTAGCCCCGTATCTGATAGGGACGTAGAGTTCCGTTAAAGCCTTGCGGGGGAAGTAATTCCTGAAAAGGGATTCGTCCGTCAAGCCCTTCCAAGAGATCCGCAATCCAACCCGTCGCCGCAATCTTTTCGATCGGAATATTTGCAGGAGTATTTCCTCCTCCCAGGGCCATTCGGATGATGTCACGCACGGTCGCCTGTTCCGTTGCCTTCTTTTTCCAGAATTGGAGCGCCGCCTGAATCTCCTCTGCATTCATCTGTACCCACTGGCCCCGCACTTTAATCAGTGGAGCCTTGAGCTTTGCCAGTCTCTGAAGCTCTTCAAAGGAGAGCCTTTCGCCGCCGAGAGCTACTTCCCAATCGAATTGAAGGATCTGGCCGAGAGAAAGCCCGCTGACACCCTGCATCTCCGGTGTCTTCACATTGGCCCGGGCCGTCATGCGTAACTTCGTTCCCTTCCGAGTCCACCATGAAGGCAGCATCACACCAAAACCCGACTGCTCAAGTATCAATGCCTTCTGTGAGAGGAACTCGTATGCACCGGTGGCGTCGAGTCTGTAACCCGATGGTGTGGATGTCCTCAGGCTGGTTTCGATGCGAGGACAGATCCCCGATGCCTGCCCGAGACTGAGCAGAAGATATTCACGAGGGTTGAAATTCCTGTCCACGAATGTTCCGATATTTTTGCTTTTCCAAACGTTTTCAGCCGGAATAAGGAGGCTGGGATCATGATTGCCCTGAAGCAGGTATCGGACGTACCAATGATCCTGCTGAAGCTTCGTAATCCCCTTCAGATCTACTCCGCTCACGGGTTCCTCAATGCGGAAACAGAGGCGAAATGGCGCTGCGGTGGAGACTGATATCGGCCGTACCCACTCTTTCACATGGGTCGCAAGATGCCGAAGCTGTGTTGCATCTGCCTCCATCACAACGTTCGTTGAGCGCAATGCGTGCAGCCACTGGTCATGGATACTGTCATAGGCGGTGGGTTTCTTCGAGAGTTTACGCTCCCGAGCAGGGATGGGTTTAAACTCCGCTGTGATTGAAGACCGGACGAGCTGATCTACTATCACGTTCGTAAAAGCGGAAAGTATAGAAATGGGATGGATGTCGGGAGGTGATGATGCTCTGTAGGTCAATGCCCGTCCAACTGCCGGCATAGCCCTGACAAGTCTTGAAAACCTCTCGTTATCTACTCCCATAAAGACAGGTTTCCAACAGGCGAAATAGACGCCATCGACTTCACCCACGTCTGGAAGAAACTGCTGCTTCGCCACGAGGGCCCCTGCGAAGCGCATGGCCGTTGCCCAAAAGGAGAGATCGCTTCCAACAATAATACCTTGTCCAAGAGTTTGCCTGCCGACGCAGCGGCATAGAAATTCCACTGTCTTTTCGAGGGGCATCCGAAGCACAGTGACTTTCCAGGGAGTGAGGGTAGCTGTGGCAACAGATTCCGGAGGTTCAGCGATCAGTGCGCTGGAAGGAACAGGCCGGTTGCCCACGGTAGGAAGCCAGATTGTCATTGCCTGCAGCGATCTTTTATGGACCTTGAGATCGAGGCCTATTTCTTCGAGGGCAGCGAGTAGATTCTCTGCACCGGCGTCATAATCAAAAGGTGGTGGAACCGATGAACCGGTTCGAGGATTAGATTTATGTCTGGGCTTTTTAACCGTGATGGTATCAGGTTCCTTGATGTTGGTTTCCGCCCATAGAAGAAGCTTCCCATCGAGAACCCCTGCATGAAGGATGATCATTTTTGGATAGACTCCTTTGAAAATTCAATCTGGTACAGTATAATTGAAATTATGAGAAATGGAAATATTCATCCGCCTACGCAGAAGACCACAGGCTTTGCCCGTGGATGAAAGCATAAACTGTGCCAGAATTAATCATGGGCTGAAGTATTGCTGCTTCGGCGGATTTCGCTGAAGGTGGATAACCTTCCGAAGCCTTGGTGTAGGAGGGTACTTTATGGAGGTACCACGGGCTTTGCCCGTGGGGCTCCATCATATAGGGAGGCTATGATGTTCTTGAAGGAGATGGGGAGACGAAAATTCATGAAGAACATTTTTTCAGCCTTTTTGGGAGCGTTGGGAAGTCAAGCCTGGAGAGGTCTAGGATTAGCCAAAACAGAAAAGTCGCCAACCCTTGAATATCGGACCTTGGGCAAGACGGGGATGAAGGTAACAGTTGTGAGTATGGGGGTGATGAATTGCACCGACCCATCTGTGATTCATAAGGCCTTTGACCTTGGAATCAATTTTTACGATACGGCACCCAGCTACACGCGGGGTACCAATGAAGAGATGGTAGGGACGGTCTTAAAAGGCAAACGAGAAAAAGTTTTTATCCAGACAAAAGTCCGCGTTCAGGGAGAGAAAACAATGCGGGCTTCTGTGGAACGGAGTCTACAGCGACTCCAAACAGATTATGTCGATGTACTGGTATGGCATGGTCTAGACTCTCCCAAGGAGATCTCAGATCCTGAGTTGTTTGATTTCATGTCAAAGGTGAAAAAGGAAGGAAAGGCCCGTTTCACAGGTTTTTCTGCGCATAGCAATATGGCTTCTGTTTTAAGAGAGGCGGCAAAGGGTAACTATCATGATGTCGCTTTGGTCTCCTATAATTTTACCTATTCAAAAGATTTGAAAGAGGCTGTCGCGTTAGCCGCAAAATCAGGAATAGGAATAGTGGCGATGAAGACACAGGCAGGCGGGTATAAAAAAGAGAAGATGGGAGGCCTCAGCCCTCACCAGGCTGCCCTCAAATATGTGCTGACGGATCAGAATGTGTCTTTGGCTATTCCAGGAGTGACCACAATCGAACAGATTGAAGAATGTGCTGTTGTCATGGGGGCTTCATTTTCAAAAGGAGATTTAAATGAGCTGAAGCAGTACCAGTCCTTCCTCCAAGGAAGGATCTGCACGATGTGTGGAGGCTGTGTTGGAGAATGTCCTTATGGGGTGTCTCATGCTGATCTTTTAAGAACAGTGATGTATTACGATGGGTATGAGAATGATTATCTTGTCAGAGAATCATTAAAAACAATTGCTGGACAGAATGTTAAATACTGCTCAGAGTGTCCTTCCTGCTCTGTGGTCTGTAGGCGAGGGCTTGATATTAAGGCTCAGATAAAGTTAGTGCACCACATGGTGTCATAAATAGTAGCCGCAACCTTTAGGTTGCGTTCTTTACTGGAATGATCTTATGACAGGCCATAAGAGGTTCATCGTTTTATCTGTTTTGTTATCCATGCTTATTTGTTGGAATGCATTTTCTGCACCGCTCCCCATCGAATCCCTGCTTCCAAAAGATATACCTTACGGATGGGCTCTGATAGACGGCCCGCATCTATATACGAAAAAGAACCTCTTTGAACATATTGATGGTCAGGCCGAGCTTTTCTTTAAATACGGATTTCAAAAGTCGGCCTTCGCAATCTATCAAAACAAAAAGAACCATGAAGATCAGATCGAATTGGACATCTACGATATGGGGAATGTACTTCAGGCCTTCGGGATATTTTCAAGGTTTAGAAATGAGTACCGGCCTGCGGGGATTGGGTTGGATTCCTATCTTGACGATCGTTCTGCTCTTTTTTATAAGGGCAAGTATTTTGTCATGCTCTATGCTACCGAATCCAATTCCCCCACTCTGAAACAATGGGCAACGAAGATTGCGTCAAGGATCGTTGATTCTTCACTCGCGCCCAAAGAGATTGGCTATTTCCCCCAAAATGGACTTAAACCGGGTTCAATTCAATACTTTCCTGAAGGGCTTTTGGGTCATCAATTCTTAAAGAGAGGCTTCAAAGGAACCTATCTAGAGAAGAATGAGTCAAAGGAAAAGGTTGAGACCAAGATTAAGGAAAAAGAAAAAGTAAAAACTGAGGATAAAGAGTTTCAACTCTTTATGGCCATATTTAAGGATTCTCGGGAAGCCATGAGTGCACTAAAGGTTTATAAAGATGATCTCTCCAAGAAAGGAAAGGTTTCTTCAGGAAGTATTATTGAATTGAAAACCTGGGCTTTGAAGGGAGAAGACCCCTACCAGGGGAACGTCATCGTCCTCCAGAAAGGGTTTTACCTTCTGGGGGTGGTAGGTTTTGAAAAAGAGGAAGAGGGTGAACATCTTTTGACCAACTTTATGAAGAACGTAAGATAAGAAACCTATGAGTCTCCCATTTTAGAGCATCCTTTTTTATATCAAAATATAATATTTCCATTCTGCCAAGGATTTTCGCAATTACTAATCAGTCCATAATTGTGTGGACACTGAAGACTGAATTTCCTAGCCGTTCGTGCTGAGCTTGTCGAAGCATGAATGGCGTGACAACGTCCTTAAAGAACCTGTAGGATCAAACCTTCAAAATTCGATTGGCGTGGATTTCAAAGGGAATAGAATAAGGGGTTAAGAGGCAATTCAGTAAAGATTAGAAAATATTTTTTTCTAACATATCCTGTCGACAGGAAACCAGATGGTATTTTAAGATTAAATCACAAATAGTGGAAGGAGTCATAGAAAGGGGCAGAGGGATGCCTGGAGGAGGAGATTAAGAAAGGAACGACATGAACGTCGATACATGCATCAAACAATCTTTTGCCTCAACTTCAAGCTACGCACCGCACTATCCGCAGAGTTGCGATGAGGCGCTTGGCGAAGCATTATTTTCCACGCAGGCATACAATGCCTGGCGCATGTTGGACCCAGGGCCTGCTTTGCCCATTTTCTCTCGCTTTGCGGCGTTGCCGGCGTTGACCAAACGAGATCTGCGCACACGCGGCCCACAGGGGTTCGTACCTCATGATCACGATATCGCCAAGGGACTGACCACCCATGAGATCGAGTTGGGCACAACGAGTGGCGCAACGGGAGATCAGGTTACGAACGTCTGGTATCAACCCTGGTGGAACGCTTCCGAGGCGGCATCCTGGCAATTGAATGCTCACGCTCGTACCGTGGCCACCGGAGTGCACCGCGAGGCGATCCTCACGAGCCCTTGGTGCGCCGGGTTTCCCTGTGAATACGGTTACCTGACGATGGAGCAGCGCACCTTGGGCCGTTTCCTCTACCTGAGCGAGCGCTTCGACCCGAGTTCTTGGAACAGTGACCTGATGGACCGAATGGTAAACGAGCTCAATACCTTCAGACCAGTCGTCCTTGAGGCCAACCCTTCATTTCTAGCCAGGCTCTCACGCCATATCGTCAGGCGCCGAATGCGTGTGCATTCACCGGCCCTCATTGTACTGACGTACGAGAATCCCTCGGTCCTGCATCGCCGCCAGATCAGTCGGGCGTTTGATGCGCCCATCGCCAGCTCTTATGGTGCGACCGAGGCAGGCTACGTGTTCATGGAGTGCGAGGCCGGGCGCTTGCACCAGGTGACCGCATCCTGTCATGTGGATTTCCTGCCCTTTGGGCCTGAGCATGGCGGGCCGGATGTAGGACGCATCCTGGTCACCATCTTTGACAACCCCTGGCGCTCCCTGCTGCGCTTCGATATCGGCGATGTCGTGCGGTTGGACGGACATGCTCCCTGCCCCTGTGGCCGACATGAGGGACTGGTCTTGAAGTCGGTGGAGGGCCGTACAGTGCACCTTACATCGACGTCAGAGGGCCGGGCAGTGACGCAAGGCACCGTGGATCATGCCCTCGGCTCCGTCTCGGGACTGGTAGAATATCAAATCCTCCAGGTAGGCCTCTCGGCCTACCATCTGCGCTTCGTGGCCGAGGGAGTCGCGTCTCGGTCCGTTGCTGGGGCAGCCAGCGAAGCACTGCAGGAAGTATACGGGGTGGAGGCGGCCATCACGGCGGATCCCGTTGAAGCGATTGCTCCCGACCCGCCGGGTAAGTACTGCCTGACGAGGATGCTCGATCCCATCGATCCCCACGAGCTGCTCGACGACAAGTATGCTCCAAGAATACCCTGAGGAAGAAGACGTATGGACAGAACTCCAGGACCAATGCCCAGCTATCTACTAGCAGGCGGACGCAGCTCGCTCCGCAAGCACGGAGACCCGCTTTTGACGCGGGTTCTGGCGAGCTGTGACGTCCCCCACCCATCGATCGCTTATGTCGGTGCTGCTAGTGGCGACAACCAGCCTTTCTTCTTGATGATCTCCCGCTATTTGCGTGCGTGCGGTGCAGGGCATGTTACCCTCACCCCGCTGGCTGGCAAGCGAGCAAAGCTCGACAAGGCCAGAGTAATCCTGGAGTCGGCCGATATGGTTTTTATCAGCGGCGGCGACGTCGAAATGGGGATGGAGGTTTTAGAGGAGCGGCAGATCCTGCCTTTCCTCCGCGAGCTATTCGAGAGGGGCAAACCTTTCTTCGGCACCTCGGCGGGGAGCATCATGCTCGCTTGTCAGTGGGTGCGTTGGGAGGACCCCGACGATGACGCGACGGTAAGTATATTTCCCTGCATGGGGCTTGCACCGATCGTCTGCGATACGCACGGCGAAGCAGAAGGGTGGGAGGAACTGCGCACTCTGCTACGGTTGTCCCCAGAGGGCGCACTTGGTTATGGTATACCGGCAGGGGCCGGGCTGTGTGTCCACCCCGACGGCAAGATAGAGGCGCTCAGCGCTCCGGTGCACTGCTATACCAATAGCGGCGGCGCAGTGCTGCGCAGCACTGACCTACTGCCAATAGTGTTGTAGCATGAAAGAGAAAGCTTGAGGAGGCTTACTGTTACAAACTCCCTGAGCCGGGGAAGGAGTTCGGGGACGTTCTTAAGTTATTTAAGTAACTTTAATGTGGCGCGACGGAGGCTCTGAAGGATTTTAAGATATTTCTTCAAATCTGCCGCTTCTTCAAAAACCGCCAACCGATTGACAGAAGAAGTTGTAACCTCAAGGTAACGAGCCGCTTCGGCACCCGGGTAGCCCATCTTCGGGACAGTTAACTGGTAAAATGTCTTTTTCTCATTCGCCATTTTTCTCTTCCATGTCCCCGACCGCAACTCCTATTCTACTATTCTCTCTCCTTTTATCCAGCACCTTTCCCTAATACCTCGCAGCTCGTAGAGTCGAGTCTCCGACTTGCTGCGGGGATGAATCCAGCACCTCTTAAGATGTCGGTTTAATTTCAAATTTTTAATAAACTTACCATTTATGGCGGGAATATTATTGACTTTTGAGCAAAGAATGGATACATCGTAGATCAGTAGTAAGCCGCCACCAATAAATAAAATTTTACCTGCTTGTCAGTAGACAAGCAAGGGGCTGACGAAAGATTGACTAAAGATGAAAAATATTCTAACGGTGGATGTTGAGGATTGGTATCACATCTGTGATATTGAACACATTCTCCCACGTTCTTCTTGGGATCGATGTGAGAGTAGGATCTTAGTCAATGTTGAAAAGATTCTAAAACTCTTTCATCGGTTTAAAGTGCAGGGCACCTTTTTCATTCTCGGATACCTTGCAGAGAAAACACCGGAGGTGGTTAAGATGATTTATGCCGAGGGCCATGAGATTGCCTCACATGGCTATGGCCATGTTCAAGTTTACAAGCAGAGGAAAGAGGAATTTCTCCAGGACCTCCTCCGATCTAAGACTTTGATTGAAGGGATTTTTGGAGAGAAGGTAATAGGTTATCGCGCACCGGAGTGGTCAATCTGCAAGGGGAAGAGGGATTCCTTTTGGGCCCTCGATCTCTTAGTTCAAAACGGATTCAAATACGATTCGAGCATTGCTCCGCTCCGGTTTATCGGGATTCCAGATGCCTCCAAGACACCTTATACTCTTTCCACCCCTCATGGCGAAATCAGAGAATTTCCACCTCTAGTCATGCGGTCTCCTTTGGGGAATCTACCCGCGGGGGGCGGATGGGGATTGCGTATATTGCCCTATCAAAGCATTCGGAAAACGGTTGAACAGTTGAATCGGCTTGGTCATCCTGCTCTCATCTTCTGTCACCCCTCGGATTTTGATGCCTTTCCTCCCAAGATCGCACTTCCATGGATTAAGCGTTTCGTCTGTTACGGGAAAATCAGAACGACAGAGGAGCGAATGACTCGGCTTCTGAGTGATTTTGAGTTCTCAACAATAAAATCCCAAATACCAATTCCAACTCCCCTCACCCTTTCCCTCTCCTCTGAGGGGAAAGGGATGCCTGCCTGCCCCTGCCTGCGGCAGGCGGAGTAGGCAGGAGGTGAAAGAATGGTTAATCCGATGCAAAACTCAGAAAAAGTTTGTATCCTGATTCCAGCCTTTAATGCTCAAGGAACCCTTGGTCAGGTCCTAAAAAAGATTCACCCTCTCGAAATCGATACGATCGTCGTGGATGACGGCTCCAAAGATGAAACGAGAATAGTTGCTGGAGCAAATGGGGCATCTGTCTTGGAACACCCCTTCAATCTGGGGAAAGGTTCTGCCCTTCAGACAGGGTTCCAATATGCTCTTAAGAAGGGTTATCAGGTTGTCATCACCCTCGATGCCGATGGCCAACACGATCCTTCGGAGATTCCATTCCTTCTGGGGATATTTCAAAATGTTAAGCCCGATATCCTTATCGCCTCCAGGGCCGGTGAGTTTGGAAAGATGACCTTCCTTCGTCGATTCTGGAATCGTTTGGGGGCCAAAGCAGTCGGTCGGCTTTGCCATTCAGATATCACGGATAGCCAGTCCGGTTTTCGGCTGATTCGGGCTGAGGTTCTGAAGGAGGTTGATCTCGTCACTTCCGGGTTTGAGATGGAACTGGAACTCCTGATTAAGGCTTGCAAAAAAGGGTTTAGTGTGTTATCTGTTCCTACTACAACTCAAATGATTGACGGAACAGAGTCGAGCCACTTCAGACCGGTGGCCGATACGTGGCAAGTATGTAAAATCTTTCTTCGAGGTCTCTTTTGATGAGGATGGTTGAATGGATTTCTATCAAAGGGTCAAGCGATACTCCGTAGAAAAATTTACAGCGAGTTCCCTTTCACTTTTAGCCAATGCGTCCAAAGAGAATTTGATTCGCCTCACCTACCTGGCGGAGAAGATTCCTCAAAAAGAATCCTATCGGGAGAAGATCCGATGGATTCGTACACTCTTCCAAACTGATCATCCTGGCCTGACGATTGCGAGAAGGGTCATCAGAGAAACGAACCCTAGCCATCGAAAGAAGCTCATCTCCAACTTCATCGTCAACCAACTCCTGGTGGGCACGAACCGGAGAAAGGCATTTGAGGCAGAGAAAGGGTTCTATCCTCCGGATGCCATGTTGATCAGCCCGACGATGCGATGCAATCTCCAATGTTATGGATGCTACGCAAACGCCTATTCCCAGGAAGATCTTCCTTATGAGGTGATCGATCGGTTGGTAGGAGAATGTAAAGAGATGGGAATTCACCTGGTGATCATGACAGGCGGAGAACCGTTCCTGAGGGAGGATCTTTTTGACCTCTTCGAAAAGCATGGGGACACTATTTTCCAAATATATACGAATGGCACATTGATCAATGAAAAGATGGTTGAACGGTTTGTCGCCTTGGGAAATGTTATCCCGGCGATCAGTCTTGAGGGTTTCAAAGAGGAGACCGATGCAAGAAGAGGAAAAGGACAATTTGATCGAATCCTAAATGTTATGGACTGGCTCAAAGAAGCCGGGATCTTTTTTGCTGCCTCAACTACTCAGACCTCCAAAAATACAGATATCCTCACCAGCGATGCCTTTATCGATTTTCTTGTAGAAAAAGGATGTATTCTCCTCTGGAACTTTCATTACGTTCCTGTTGGAAAAGATCCAGACCTCAGCCTGATGGCTACTCCAGAACAGAGGAGCCAGATAAGGGAACGGCTCGCCTATTTTCGGGCCACCAAACCCATGCTCTTTGTTGACTTCTGGAATGATGGCTGTCTCACCCAGGGATGCATTGCAGCGGGGAAGAAATACTTTCATGTCAATGCCCGAGGAGATGTAGAGCCCTGCATCTTTTGCCATTTTGCCTCTGACAATATCAAAGAGAAATCTCTTGCGGAAGCTCTCAATTCTCCCCTCTTTCGGGAGATCCGATCTCGCCAACCCTTCTCAGACAACTTATTTCGGCCCTGTCCTCTCATCGATCACCCTGAACAGGGGAAGGAGATTGCCCTTCAACATGCCAAGTACTTTACCCATGAAGGGGCGGAGCATCTCTTTACCGATTTTGCTCAAGCCATCAATGCCTACGCCAAGACTTACGGAGAGATCGCTGAGGCCGCTTGGAAGGAGAGGATTGAAAGTCGGGATGCCCAGTCTCTCACAGCGGACAAGAAGGTAATGGGAAGACATGGATGAAGGTGACCTTCCCTCATCTGGGCACAATGCACATCTTCTGCAAGGCCATTGCAGAAACCGCCGAGATTCCTTATATCGTACCTCCTGAAACAAGCCGTAAAACCCTATCTCTAGGCGTACTTAATTCTAACGAATGCATCTGCCTCCCTTTCAAAATCATCTTGGGAAATTTTATCGAGGCCCTTCAGATGGGTGCAGATACGATTGTGATGGTAGGAAGCGGCCCTCCCTGTCGTTTGGGTCTCTATGATCTCGTTCAGAAGGTCATCCTCGAAGATCTCGGTTTTCACTACCGTTGGCTGACAATCCCACCCCGATTGACCTGGAGAGCTCTCTGGAAGAATTATGAGGAGACCAAAGAGCTGAAGAGGGAGTTAAGCCCGAAGAACATCCTTCTCTTTCCATATGGGCTTTGGATGGGATGGAAAAAGATGATGGCCTGTGAAGCTTTGGAACGTTTGGCCATGAAGGTGAGGCCAAGGGAAATTCAGAAAGGTGAGACACAAAAGAGGTTGAAGAAGGCCCTTTTCTGGGTGGATGAGGCCAAAACCCCGAGGGCGCTTGAGGGGGCGGTTCAAAGGGGAAAGGTTTTTCTCCGGGAGACGGAGCAGGACCAATCTCGAATTCCATTCCGGATCGCAATGGTTGGCGAACTCTATACAGTGATGGATTCCCATATCAACCGAGGAGTGGAACAGAGATTGGGAGAGTTGGGAGTGGAGGTAACACGCACGTCCTGGTTCTCAACTCACATTTTAAGAAGCCTCAGGAGGGGTAAAGGCCATCAAGCGGCAGAACGGCTTCGTTTTTTCGAAGCC
>Ga0299915_10003083_pt1 | contig 12086 bp, 13 predicted proteins | sample RVTome_13_FD_200263 | JGI IMG/M metagenome (GOLD analysis project Ga0299915, IMG submission 200263) | Soil microbial communities from uranium-contaminated site in the Upper Colorado River Basin, Wyoming, United States - RVT92D227 (version 2) ...
GCCTTCGCCTCGTTGAACGACAGGACGAGGAACGGGCGGTAGAGCAGCGTGATGCCGGCGAGCGCGAGCGCGGCGGCCGCGGCCTGGATGAGCAGATCCGACGATCGAACGCCGAGGATGTCGCCGAACAGGAAGGTCGTGAGGCTCGTGGTGAACGACGGCAGCCGCGAGACGATGATCACGCCCAGGGCCAGCATGCCCACGAACAGCAGACCGATGCCGGTGTCCTCGCGAAGGCGGGCCTTGCGGTGCACGAACGCGATGCCGGCGACCATGACGAGCGCTCCGAGGATGGCGCCGAGGGTCAGGTCAAGGCCCAGGACGAACGCGAGCGCAATGCCGGGCAGAACGCCGTGAGCGAGCGCATCACCCATGAAGGCCATGCCCCGAATGACCACCCAGGTCCCGATGAGCGAGGTGGTCACCGCTGCCAGCAGACCGCCGAGGAGCGCCTGCTGCATGAAGTGGACCGAAAAGGGGTCCGTCAACCAGTCGAACACGACGGTCAGCCTAGGGCGTCGGCGATCCGCTCGGCGTTCGTGCGGAGCATGCCGACGTAGGTGTCGGCGCCCGAGCCAGGTTCGCCGAGCGAGCCGGTGTAGAGGACGACGACTCGGACCTTACCGCCGACCTCGTCGGCGAGCGCATCGGCCACGTTGGTCGGCAGGGTCGTCTCGCCGAAGATCGCTCGCACGTCCTCGGCGCGGATCACCGCCGCCAGCTCGGCGAGCTGCTTCGGGTCGGGCTGGGCCTGGGTCGAGCCGCCCGGAATCAGGACTCCGATGACCTTGAAGTCGTAGCGCTCCGCGAAGTAGCCGAACGCATCATGGCCCGTGATGAGGGTACGTTGCGCGGTTGGAATGACGCTCAGGATGGACCGAACCTCGCCATCGAGCGCCTCCAGATCGTTGGCGTAGCTCTCGGCCCGCGACGCCCAGTCCCCTGGGGCGATCTCGCCCAGGCGCTGGCCGATGAGGCGCACCGCCTGCGCCGCCCGGAGCGGGTCGAGCCACCAGTGCGGGTCGGGCACGCCAGGGTCGTCGGCGAGCGGCCGCGGATCGAGCGAGGGACCGAGCTCGAGGATCGGCGTGCCCTCCTCCGCTGCCGCCTCGAGAGCGTCCGCCAACCCGACCTCGAGGCCGAGACCGCTGCTCACGACGAGGTCGGCCTCGCGCAGGCCGGCCGCCTGGCGCGCGGATGGCTCGAAGTCGTGCGGATCGGCGCCGATCGGCATCAGGATCTCGACACGAGCCTGGTCGCCCGCGACGTGTACGGCGAGCTCGCCGACGATCGTCGTCGTCGCGACGATCAACGGACGCCCATCGTTCGCTGGCCCGTCGCCACAGCCGGTGGCCCCGAGCACGGCTGACAGGAGCGCCACGGCGACGCCCGACCGAGTCAGGCGCATCGGCTACAGCCGCTCCGCAGCCAGGTGATCGAGGCCCCGCGCGAGCGCCGCCTCCTGCGCAGGCGTCAGGCGATCCTCGAGGATCGGGATGTACAGCTCCTCCTCGGACAGGTGGGTCTTGAGCAGAACATAGAGCCGAAGCAGGACGCGCCGCAGGGCGAGCACGGCCATCCGATCGGGGTGGACCGCGGGGTCGTCGTCGGTGAACCTGCCGAGCGCGCCGACGAGGCGCCGGATCTCGGCGTGCTCAGCCGCCATCGGAATGGTCGCTTCACGGTCAGCCAGGAGCCGCTCGAGCGTCGGGTAGACCGCGGCCTCGACGGCCTCCATGTGGGGCATGAGCCGCTCGGTCAGCCCGGCGTGGACCTCGCGCAGCTGGGGCAGCTGGCTGATGAGCCGGGAGCTGTCGAGGCAGTCACAGTCCAGGCAGTCGGCCAGATCGTTGAGCTGGTTCACGTATCGCCAGAGCAGCTCGTGGTGCTCGTGCGAGACCCGTGTGAGGGGCAGCATCGTCAGCTCGATCCGGCGGGCTGCACGGTCGCCCGAAGCATCCAGAGCGCCTTCTCGTGGACGGCGATCCTACGGGTGGCAAGGTCGAGCGACGCTGCGTCCTGAGCCTCCTCGGCAGCCTTGACGACCGCCTGCGCCGCCCTGACCAGGGTCTCGTGGCCTTCGATCAGGCGCCGGACCATCTCCATGGCCACGGGCGCACCCTCCTCATCGGTCACCGAGGCGAGGCGTCCCATCTCGCGATAGGAACCGGGGGCAAGCGGTCCGAGGGCGCGGATCCGCTCGGCGATCTCGTCGACGGCATCGCGCATCTCCAGGTACTGCTCCTCGAACATGAGGTGGAGCGAGCGGAACTGCGGTCCGGTCACGTTCCAGTGATACCCGTGAGTCTTCAGATAGAGCGTGTAGGTGTCGGCCAGCAGGCGGGCGAGGGCGTCCGTGACGCTGGCACGCTGAACGGGCATGGTCTGGGTCGAGGCGATCATCTAGGCACCTCCATGGATGACCGGCGACCTTCGGGGCGGCCGCCAGGCAGGTGACAGTCGGATCAGCAAACCGCCAAGACGCCAGCAAAGGCACGGATCGCGGCCGGGCAGTCGATCGGTCACGGCGCGAAGCCGTGCCATGCGGGTCATCGGATTGATCACGCGTGCACCTCCTCCTCCGACCAGCCAGGCGGCCGGTGTTTCGCCAGCCACAGCTCGTGGTGCCGGGAGCCAACGCGGAGCATTCGGCTACCGCAAAGCGGGCAGTGCTCGTCGGCGCAGTGCACTCCGCGCTGATGCGGAACGCGCGCCTCGCACCTCGGGCAGATGCACTCGCCGCCGGACCCCAGCTCGTGCCGGCGCTCGTTCTGGGTCATGTGCTCACCTCCGCCTTCGCTCGGGCTCACCAGCGTGCTCTTCCCGCTGCCACCCTTCCCGATCACGCCGATCCGAAGGCCGGCGAGCGGATGCGTCGAGCGCGAGGCTGCCATTTGCCATCACCTCGAGGCTCGCAAGTAGGTTCGTCCGTCGTGCTCGACTCGTACCATCCGCCCGACATCCAGCAGGGCCTGAGCAACGGACCAGTCGGCCCCGGCCCGCGCGAGGTAGTCCCGGACGGCCGATTCGGTCATCGGGTGAACGGCGACGATCCCGAGCAGGCCCTCGCGCGGATCGGCGGAGACGGCGAACGGCGTCTGGCTCTCGTCGATCTCTTCGACCAGGCACGACGTCGGGACCTCGAACGAGCGAAAGATCTCGGCGGCATGACGGACAGCCTCGATCGTTGGGACCTGCACCCACCGTTCGGCCGGCGGTCGGGTGGGGATCGCGACGTAGGCGCGGAGGGGTTCGAGCGTGCTCACGAAGGCGGCTGTCCGCTCGATCGCGGCCTGCTCGTCGTTGAGCCCGGCGACGAGCATTGTCTCGGTCACGAGCTCGCCGCCGTATTCGGCGGCGAAGCGGCGCATGCCGTCCAGGACCGTCTCGAGGCGAAGGTTCCCGATGGGGCGGTTCAGGCGCCGCCAGATCGCCTCGTCGACGGTGTCGACTTTGAGCGACACCCAGTCGGCGGGCGCGAGCTCCGCCCGCACCTCGTCGCGCCAGAGCAGGCTGCCGTTGGTCAGCACGGCGACCTTGACGCCGAGCGCCGAGATGTCCCGGATCGCCTCACCCAGGCCGAGGTCCAGGGTCGGCTCGCCATCCGGCACGAAGGTTGCGTAGTCGACGGGCTGGCCGGCGGCCTGGCATGCCGCGAGGCTCTCGCTGACCGCCTCTACGATCGCCCCGGGTTCGAAGAACTCCTCGCGCTCGAGGCGCGCCTGGTCAGTCGCGCCGACCTGACAGTAGACGCACGAGTAGGTACAGGTCTTGGGTGGGACGTTGTTGATCCCCAGGCTCCAGCCCAGACGGCGGGACCGGACCGGACCGAACGCGATCGGCAGGTCCGGCCGCCGCCAGCCCGTGGCCTCGCGTGCGGAGACCGCCGCCGGACGACGGCCTCCCCGTCGCACGTCACCCGGCATCGCCGGCGTCGGCGTCCTCGTCGACACGCGGATCAGGGACCAACGCCTCCCCATCCCCGACCGCCGCCTACGGTCGCTCGGCGGCCTCTTCGTCCGAGCCACGCAAGCTCGCGAGATCGGCCTCAATCCGACGGACCTCGTCGCGTAGCTCGGCCAGCCGCTCCTCGAGGTCCTCGCTCGCGGTCTCGCGGTCCATCCGCCGGTAGCGCCGGGAGCGCCGGCGGATCGGCCACTCCTCTGCCCCATACCACTCGACCGGGTCGTACCAGCCTCGGCCGTACGGCCCGCCGTACGACGGCCCGCAGCCGTGGTAGCCATGCCAGCAACTCATCTCAACCTCCTTCGCCTCGCGTGAGGCGATCGGTTCCCTCGAGGAACGCATCGATCAGCCGGGCCCGCTCGCGCATGACCGCGATCCACTCGTCGAGCGCCCGCCCGCCGGCATCGGTCAGCCGGTAGGTGCGTCGCGGCGGGCCGTCATTCGTCATCCACGCCGAGTCCACCAATCCCTCGGCCTCGAATTCCCGCAGCGTGCGGTACGCCATTCCCACGTCGACCCCGTCGGGCGCCAGGCAGAGCTCGTTCAGGCGGGCGATCAGCGCCCCGCCGTGCGCCTCGCCCTCTGCGACGAGCCGCAGCAGGAACGGCTCGAGCCAGCGGCCACGCCGGCCGCCCGGACGGACCCAGCCTCGGTAGCCGTCGTGGTGGTGGTGCGGATCGGGGCGGTGGCGGAGGGAGGCATCGGCATTCATATGCCAATAGCATGCATATGCCTCAGGCGAACGCCTAGGGCCGAACGGCACGTTTGGCGAGGTGAAGCGGCGAGAGCGGACTCCGGCTACCCCGACCCGGCGAGCAGGCCGAGGGCGAGCACGACCCCGCCCAGCAGCCCGACAGCTGCTTCGCGTGCGTACGAATGGCTGAAGGCCTCGGGGATCAGTTCGACCGCCGCCAGGACGATCATGGCGCCCGCCGCCAGCGCGCCACCGATCCCCGGCGGCACTGTGGTGCTGAGCACAGCTGTGGCCAGCAACGCGCCGAGCGGCTCGCCCAGGCCCGACAGCGCGGCCAGCCCGACACAGCGCCAGCCCGGCACGCCCCCGCGCCGGAGCGGTTCGGCGATCGCGAGGCCCTCGGGGACGTTGTGCGCCGCGATCGCCACTGCGACGCCCAGCCCGACGGTGGTCCCCGACCGGGCGTAGGTGGCGATGACCATCAGTCCCTCGACGAGGTTGTGGAGGGTCACCACCAGCGCAATGCGCGGACCGCGGCCGAACCGGCGGGCGGCGGCCGATCCCATGAAGCGTGGAAGGGCTCGGACGCCGACGACGAAGAGACCGCCGAGGCTGGCGGCTGACAAGGTAACGACGCGCTCGTCCGCGAGGCCCTCGCTGATCTCATAGCCGCTGATCGCGATCATCACGCCGGCGGCGAAGCCCACCAGCCCGTCGAATACGCGATGCGACAACCGACGGCCGAGCAGGACCGGGATCCCGCCGATCCCGGTCGCCAGCCCGGCCAGCAGGCTCGCGAGCAGACCTTGTTCGTATGGAGACATGAGTTTGCCTCATCGACCCGCCTCGAGGCGGTGCGCACGGGCTCGATCGTGTGCACTTGGAGAACAGGTCGCCGGACGCGGCAATCGTATCGGACTCGGCCGTTCGTCCGGACCCGGTGTCAAGCCGACCACTGGCGAGTGGCCAAGCGGTAAGGCGCCTGACTCTGGATCAGGGGATTGAAGGTTCGAATCCTTCCTCGCCAGCCAAGTCCTCAAGATGTGGCGACAGACGAAACGCTGAACCACCACATCTTGTGGGCTGAGAGGTCCCGGACCTCGAGCGAGCGTATGATCGCCGGCGTGCTCGCGTGTCGTGAACTCCGGGTGGCCAAGCTCGTACTGGTGTTCGGGAACGAGGACCCATCACGTGTGCCGGCTGCCGTGGTTGCCGTTCATCGGGCGGTGATCGAGCCGACGGCGGCCGCCGCAACGTCCCGGAACGGGGCATAGTGGCCGCGAAGGTCGCACCCTTTCGCGTCAGCGTTTCTGAGGACGAAGTCGAGGACCTCCGCTCGCGACTGCGCGCCACGCGATACATCGCGGAGCCGCCGGTGCCGGACTGGCGCTCCGGGGTCCCGGTCGGGTATCTGCGCGACCTGCTCCGCTACTGGCGGGAAGGATTCGATTGGCATGCGGTCGAAGACAGGATCAACAGCTTCACAAACGTGCGCGTCGATCTCGATGGGCTCGCCCTTCACTGTCTTCGCGTCCCTGGGCGTGGCCCGAGCCCGATCCCTATCGTTCTTGTCCACGGTTGGCCGGGCTCGTTCGTCGAGATGCTCGATCTCGCGGTCCTTCTCTCCGACCCGGCCGCCACCGGCGCCGATCCGATCGATTCGTTCGATGTCGTGATCCCGTCGCTGCCGGGCTTCGGCCATTCGGATGCCCCGCGGTCCCCGACATGGGGCAGGACACAGACTGCCGAAGCCGTCGCGCGACTGATGACCTTCCTCGGCTACGAGCGGTTCGGGATCCACACGTACGACATCGGGGCCAGCATCATGTCTGCCCTGTGCCTGTCCGATCCGGACCGCGTGATCGGCTACCACACCACCGAGCCGGGGATCCCGGGCCCGGAACCCCGTCCCGACCCCGATTCGATCCGCGACGACGAGCGCATCTACCTCGACTACGCCAGGGAATGGGAAGCCCAGGAGGGCGGCTACTTCGGCATCCTGGCGACGCGTCCCCAGACGCTCGGCCACGCACTCAATGACTCGCCGGCCGGGCTCGCCGCCTGGATCGTGGAGAAGTGGTGGTCGTGGACCGTCCCAGAGGGGAGCGGCGCCAGCCTCCATGACTTCCTGTCGATGGACCAGGTCCTCTCGAACATCACACTCTACTGGCATACGCGGTCGATCAACTCGGCGAACTGGACCTACTTCGTCACCGCCGGACGCACGAGAGTCGCCGGCGAGCGGGCGATCGTCCCGGTCGGTGTCGCCCTGACCACGCAACGGATCGAGCGAGCGCCTCGGGCGTGGGCGGAACGCTTCTTTCCCGACATCCGGCGGTGGGAGGATCTTGGAGCGGGAGGGCACTTCGTGACCATGGAGCGCCCGGATCTCGTGGCCCGTGCGATTCGTGCATTCTTCCGCTCGCTTCGGTGAGGGTGCGACGGCCTCTGCCTGCCCTCCTCGCGACCCTCCAGGTATGGCACGTCGGTCTCCCGGACCCGTCCCGCGGCGCGCCCGGCGGCAACGCGACTGGACGACTGGGGCTACCTCGCCTCACTGTATCGCGGTAGAGTCGCCCCTGGGCGCGACGGCGACCGGCGCATCGGAGAGGCGTGGTGGCGACGACGTTCTGTCACAGGTGCGGGACCCCGCGGGTCGACTCGGCCCGCTACTGCCAGACCTGCCTCTACGACTTCGAGGCCAGGGGCGCACCACCTCGCGCCGGTTTGCCGTCCGCCCGCGATCTCTCGTTGGGGCCGCAGGCTTCGGAGCCACCACGTCTGCAGAAGCTCGCGGGGTCGACGAACCGGACCAAGAGATACCGCCTTACGGCCCCAGATTGGGGGATCCGCGGTGACGTTGCGACGCTCATGCTCCTCGTCGGCATGGCGATCGGTGTCACCGTGCCCATCGGCATCGCGGTGCTGTCAGGGGCACCGCTCTTCGGTACGACGGATCGGGCGTCGGCCGAGCCGACGTCCGCGCCACCGCCTGGGGCGGTCGTGTCGCCGCCGCCCGTCGCCGGCGGTCTCGCGCGATCGACGCCGACGCCCAAGCCGACGCCCAAGCCGACGCCCAAGCCGACGCCCAAGCCGACGCCAGACACGCGGCGTCCGACGATCACCGGCCGCAGCCCTGGCCCGAATGCCGTCGACGTCCCCGGTGGCAGCACCATCCGGATTGTCTTCTCGGAGCCTGTCCAGAACGTCTCGAGCGCCTCGATCCAGCTCATCAACGTGCAGGGCGGGTGGCTCGTCCGTTCGACGGTGGTCTACGACGCCGCGAAGCGCACGGCCACGCTTAATCCCGCTCTTGGGATGTACCCGGGCACGGAGTACGGCGTGACGATCCTGCCCGGGATCACGGACCGGGCCGGCAATCGCCTGGCACCGACGAGCTGGACGTTCCGGGTCGGGTCGCGCTGATCCCTGCCAAGCGAAAGAACGCGCCGAAGATCCCGTGCGAGTCCCGCTGCCCGCGCGCGATCATAGTTTGACAGTCATCAAATCGTCCTGCCAGACTGCGCGGACCATGGACGAAGACCTGCTCGCCACCCTGAAGGCCCTCTCCGACGCGTCCCGCCTCCGGATCGTCGGCCTCCTGGCCGCGCGCCCGTACGCCGTGGAGGAGCTCGCCGCCGCCGTGGAGCTCACCCCGGGAACGGTCGTTCACCACCTGAGACGTCTCGAGGCCGTGGGCCTGGTGGAGTCGAAGCCCCGCCACCCGTACGTCGAGTACTCCCTCCGGGCCGAACGCCTCAACGCGCTCGGGCGCCAGCTGGGTGCGCTCGAGCGGGTCCGCGAAGAGCCGGCAGTCCTCCCCGGGCCGGACGGGCGGTCGCTGCCGGCCTTCGACGCGAAGGTGCTGCGCACCTTCGTCGAGGGGGACCGCCTCGTCTCGATCCCCGCCCAGGAGAAGAAGAAGCTCGTCGTGCTGCGCTATCTCCTGGAGCGCTACCTTCCCGAGGACCGCCCCTACCCGGAGAAGGAGGTCAACCGGCGGCTGGCCCTCTTCCACCCGGACGTGGCGTCGCTGCGCCGCTACCTGGTGGCGTACGGCCTGGTCACGCGCGAGGCGGGCGTCTACCGGCGAGCTCCACGTTCCTCGTCGTGACCGATGGCCCTGGTGGGGCACACGGGGGCGGCTCGTCGCAGCGCTGTCCGTTGCCGCGGACCTCGCGATGGGCGAGCCAGGCGACCCGCTTCAGGCTCGTCAGGGCGGGGCTGCACCGCCGCCGGCCCAGACGCTATAGGCATCGACGTCGATCACCGCCGGACCGCCCACCGCCCAGACTGCGAGGCCAACGCCCATCGTCGACAGGGTGGCCCGCGCGGACGCCACCTGGATGCCGTCGACGGCGACGGCTGCGGTGCCGGCGCTGAGCGACAGCGTGAGCTCCACCGCTCCCGAGGGCGGGGAGACGGACCCCGACGCCAGCAGATCGAGCGATTCGATTGAATCCCGGAGGAGGGTCACGCGGCCGTCCCGCGACACCATCGCCAGGAGCCGGGCGCCGGCTGCGTCCTCGAGGGCGAGGCCGGCGCCGGTCGCCGGGTCGGCGTCTGCGCCAATTGCCAGCAGGGCCGTCACCCGGACCGTCGGGCCCGGGGAGCCTTCGCCGGCGGCGGCCATCACGAAGACCGGGAGGTCCGTCGGCCGGGCGACAATGTGGTACTGCCCGCCGGCGACGTCGGCGGTGAGCCAGTCGAGCGCGCCGACCGGCCAGGCGGCGATGGCGTCGAAGTCGTCGGCAAACCATTGAGTCCCGGCCTCGGGCGCGGGCGTTGGCGTGGGCGTCGGCGTGGGCGGCACGGTCGGCGGGGCCGCCGTCGCTGCTGTCGCCGTCGGCGCGAGAGTGGCTTGTGGCACACGCGAGGCGAGCGCGCCGGCCGGCGTCGCGCCCGGACCGCCGCTCGCGAGACTCCCGCTCGGCTGCGGACCACCGGATCCGCCGCCGAAGTTGATCGGGATGACTCCGATCCTGATCCCCAGGCCGGCCGCCATGACAGTCGCCCCGAGCACCATCGAGAGATGCCCGAGCGTCGCCCGTCGGCCCCTGCTCACGGCCGCCAACCCGGCGCGTTGATGGTCCGACAGTGTGCCAGCCGCTCGGCCGCGAAGCGCTGGTCGCCGAGGGCGTCCTCCAGCTTGATCTCGAGGTCCACCCGCCTGTCGGCGATTCGATCGCGGAGCGCCCGAAGCTTGTCGAGCCGCTCCTTCAGCTCGAACGCGCCGGTCACCCCCTCGTAGAGGTCGAAGATCGCGCCCAGTCCCTCCTTGATCGGCCCGGCGACATCGTGCGCGTAGCCCTCGAGCTCTTTCGTGAACCCGGCATACTCGCCGGCATTGCGGAACACCCGGGTCGGCGCGGTCGGGTGGAACGAGTCGAAGAAGTGGCGATTGATGATCGCCTCCTCGATCGCCTCGAGGATCGACTGCTTGATGGCGCTCTTCGACCCCTCGGCCCGGAGCTTCCCGCCGTCGAGCCCGCCGCCGGCGCTGCCCAGCGCCTGCTTGCCGAGCTCCTTCACGAGGTCCTTCACGACGGCCTCGCCGACTGCGGCCCGGAACGTCTCCGAGGCGATGAGCTTCCGGCCGAGGACACCGGACAGGCCCCCGGAAAGTCCACCGGCAACGAACCCGAGGTCGAGCAGGACGCTGCCCGGGAGGACGAGGTTGGCGAGGATGTCGATCTGCTCCTGGAGAAGTGCCTCGTGTCGGCGACACGACGCGAGGAGGTCGTTGAGGTAGCGGCCGGTCGCGCTGGCCCGGGCAACCGCCTCGGCCTCCGCGGCGCAGGGATCGGCCGCCGGCTCCTCCGGCCGCGACGTGTCGACGTCCGACCTGGAGCCCGGACCGAAGTCCACCGCGGGAACCGTCCGCGTCCCCGTTCCGAGGCCCAGCAGGGCACCGCCCCCGAAGAGGAGGAACCCGATCAGCGCGACGGCCAGTCCGAGCGACTCGGGATCGACGTCTGCGTCGCCGCCGGCCTCGCCTTCCGTCTTGCCGCCCGGTCCGCCGCTGGCCGTCTCCCCGCCCGGAGCGGTGGCTCCGGCGGTCGGCGCAGGTGAGTCCGTCGCCAGGTAGCGCGAGCAGTCGGCGATCTGGGCCTCCTCCCCGGCTGCCACGATCCACGCCTGGAGGCTGGTGACGCCGACGGCCAGCATCACGGGGCAGGCGTCGGCCTCGCCCGTGAAGGGCCCGCCGACGAGGCGGCCCGTGTAGTGCCAGACCGTCCCGTCCCCGGCCGGCACGACGAAGTTGCCGTCCGCGTCGGGCGGCGCGATGTACAGCCAGTAGGCCTTGTCCTCCACGGGTCCGTTGTACGTCGAGTGGCCATCCATCCAGACGAGGTACTGCGGAGTGTGGAAGACGAGCGGGCTGGGCTCGGGCGACGGATCCGCGGCGAGCGCCGCGCGTGGCGGCGCGGCAGCGATCAGCGCGAGCGCGAGGACCAGGGCCGACCCGCTGATGGCGGCGGTGACGGCGAACGGCACGGCGTGAACGCGGGCCGGTCGACCCGACCTGGTGAGGCGGAGCTGCATCGGCATCGCGGTCACAGGGTGCCCGCGGTCCGCGTCCGGGTCAGCGCCTCAGAGGTCACGTCCGCCGGGTACTTCCGCCGGACGGCGAGAGCGCGAGGCGGTCGTCTACCGAAGAGCCCCACGTTCACCGTTGTGACCGGCGGCCCCAGTGGCGCACACTGGGGCGGCCGATCCTGCCGGCGTTCAGTCCATCACCGGAGGGCAGCGTGGCCGACCTGACGACCGTCTTCACGGGGATCCACTTCGAGAACCCGTTCCTGCTGGCGTCGGCCCCGCCGACGGAGTCCGAGAGCAACATCAACCGGGCGTACGAGGCGGGCTGGGGCGGGGTGGTCACCAAGACCATCGGCCTCCACCCGGTCGTCAACGTCCGGGGCCCCAAGACCAAGTTCCTCCGCGCCGACAACGGCGGAACCCGGCTCTCCATGGCCAAGCGACCGGACTCCACGCTCATGGCCTCGTGGAACTGGGAGCTGATCTCGGACAAGCCGCTCGATTGGTGGGTCCCCCGCCTGGAGGCGATCAAGACGGCCTGGCCGAACCGGGTTCTGGTCGCCTCGATCATGGCCGGCTCCGGCAACGACAGGGAGCTCGAGAACTGGCAGGTCCTGGTACGGGGCGTCCAGGATGCCGGCGTCGACGCCATCGAGCTCAACTTCTCGTGCCCGCACATGGACCGGGTCGACATGGGGTCGAACGTCGGCAAGGACCCCGTCCTCTGCTCCGTCTCGACGCAGGCGGCCAAGGAGGTGGCGCGCGTCCCGGTCTGGGTGAAGCTGACCCCGGCAACGGCGAACATCGTGGAGGAGGCCGGTGCGACGTTCCTCGGGGGCGCCGACGCGATCTCTTCCTCGAACACGTTCCCGTCCCTGCCGCTCAT
>Ga0299915_10003084_pt1 | contig 12085 bp, 9 predicted proteins | sample RVTome_13_FD_200263 | JGI IMG/M metagenome (GOLD analysis project Ga0299915, IMG submission 200263) | Soil microbial communities from uranium-contaminated site in the Upper Colorado River Basin, Wyoming, United States - RVT92D227 (version 2) ...
CTTTTTGGGTGGTCATCGGACTATAAAAAGGCTTACTGAACGATGTTTCAGACGCCTCTTGTACGGTAATCTTTAAAAAATAGAGGTCAAAGATGTTCACTCAAGGCTTCATTTCGGGATGAAGCTGTAAAAGGATTATTATGGGAAGGTTGAAGATGTTATTTAGAGGGGGTAATTGGATGGGTATTTTCATTAAAATGAAAATTAGGCTTCATTCCTTCCCATTTACCTACAATCCAATTAATAAAACAGGCTTTTAAGTATATTTTTCGCAGTCGAATATGTAAATAGATATGCAGGTCATATATTATATACATTAAATAGGAAAAAATTAGTTATATTCATCCCAACTTTTAATTTTTAAATCACCAAGCTTAGTTCTTTGGATTGCTTCTACAAATCTTTTTGCAAGCTGAAGATTAGTAATAAGTGGGACATCAAAATCTACTGCTTTACGCCGTATAAGATAATCATTATCTAATTCTTCTTTTTCTATGTTTTTTGGGATATTTATCACAAAATCTATTTTGCCATCAGCAATATATGTAAGCGTGTTTGGTTCTTTTTCCTCTGATGGCCAGTAGAGAATTTCAACAGGGATATTGTTTGATTTCATAAAATTGGCAGTTCCACCTGTTGCATAAAAACGATAACCCATATGATTTAATATTTTAGTGGATTCTAAAAATTCTGCTTTGCTATCGATGGGGCCTGTTGATAATAAAATTGTTTTACTAGGTATTTTAAAACCTGTTGATATAAGGCTTTTTAAAAATGCTTCATTAAAATCATCACCTAGACAGGCAACTTCGCCAGTTGATGCCATTTCAACTCCTAATATAGGATCAGATCCTTTCAGACGCATAAATGAAAATTGCGGGGCTTTAACACCTACATAATCCAAATCAAAAGAAGACCTGCCAATTGGTTTAATATTTTTACCCATGATGTTTTTTGTTGCAATATCTACAAAATTGATCTTAAAAACTTTTGATACAAACGGAAAACTACGAGATGCACGAAGATTACACTCAATAACTTTGACATCGTTTTCTTTTGCGATATATTGTATGTTAAAAGGACCTGTTATATTAAGTTCTTTTGCAATTTGTTTTGAAATAGTTTTTACACGTCTCATTGTCTCCAGATAAGTTCTCTGAGGTGGTAGAACTATTGTTGCGTCTCCGGAGTGGACACCTGCATTTTCTACATGCTCAGATATAGCATAACAAAAAAGTTTTCCTTTTTTAGCAACTGCATCTATTTCTATTTCTTTTGCACCTGTTATGAATTTACTTATTACAACTGGATGTTCTTTGTTTATCTCTGATGCTTTTTTTAGATATGTTTTAAGCTCATTTTTACTAAGTGCTATACTCATTGCAGCACCACTTAAAACATAACTGGGACGGATCAATACAGGATAACCTACCTTTTCTGCAAAAACTTCAGCTTGCTCAAGACTAATAAGCTCCTTCCATTCCGGTTGATCGATACCAAGTTCATCAAGAAGCTTTGAAAACGTATGCCTATTTTCTGCACGATCGATATCCTTAGGTGATGTTCCCAAGATACATACACCGTTATCATGAAGAGGCATCGCTAGATTATTTGGAATCTGACCACCCATAGAAATAATTACACCGAGTGGTTTTTCTTTTTCATATATGTCAAATACTCTTTCAAATGTTAATTCATCAAAATAAAGTTTATCACATATATCATAATCAGTACTAACTGTCTCCGGATTACAGTTAATTAAAATCGTTTTATATTTTAGATTTCTTAGGGTTGAAATAGCATTTACACAACACCAGTCAAACTCTACTGATGAGCCAATACGATAAGCTCCGCTACCAAGGACTATAATTTGATTTTTACTTTTAAAATCTATATCATCTTCTGATGCATTATATGTTAAATAAACATAATTTGTCTTAGCAGGGTACTCTGCTGCAAGTGTATCAATCTGTTTAACATAGGGAACAATACATTGTTTTTTCCTTTTTTGTCTAACATTAAACTCATTAGAATCTGTAATTATTGCAATTTGAATATCTGAAAAACCTTTTTGTTTAGCCTCTTTTAAAAGATTATAAGGTAAAGTGCTAAGTTTATATTTCATTAATTTTTTCTCAATATCTACTATGTTTTTAATTTTGTATAAAAACCATGGGTTTACTTTTGTAAGGCTATTTATTTTCTCAATTGTATAACCTTTTTTAAAGGCTTCAGCGATTGCAAACATTCTCTTATCAGTTGGCTGACTTAGTTCTTTATCTAAATCATCAAAAGATAAATTATTACAGACAAGACCATTCATTCCAAGATCAAGCATTCTTATTGATTTCTGAAGAGCCTCCTCAAAATTCCGCGCAATAGCCATTATTTCTCCTACAGACTTCATCTCAGAACCAATATTAAGACTCACCCTCCTGAATTTTTGCAGGTCCCAACGAGGGTATTTAACTACAATGTAATCCAGAGCTGGTTCAAAACAAGCAGAAGTTTCACCTGTTATAATATTTTGAATATCTGTTAAATTATAACCAAGTGCTAGTTTAGCTGCAATAAAAGCCAAGGGATAACCTGTTGCTTTTGAAGCAAGAGCAGAGCTTCTAGAAAGTCTTGCATTAACTTCTATAATCCTGTAATCCTCAGAGTTTGGATCAAGTGCAAACTGAATATTACATTCACCTATTATACCAAGATGACGTATCACTTTTATCGAAATTGCTCTAAGTTTAAAAATCTCAGATGCTGTAAGGGTTTGAACAGGAGCAACGACAATGCTTTCCCCTGTGTGTATACCCATAGGATCAATGTTTTCCATTGAGCAAACAACGATGCAGTTGTTGTATTTATCTCTCACAACCTCACATTCAATTTCTTTCCAACCACCGCAATACTCCTCAATAAGAATTTGTTTTGTAAAAGAAAACGCTTTTTTTGTTAGATCAGTTAGTTGTTTTCTATCATATGCAACTCCAGATCCCAGACCACCCAATGCATATGCAATACGACACATAACTGGAAATCCTATTTCTTCAGCTACTTTTAATGCATCATCAACATTTTTTACTGCTTTGCTCATCGGTACTTTTAAACCTAATTCTTTTATTTTTTTTACAAAAAGATCACGATCTTCTGTATCTATAATAGACTCAATAGGTGTACCAAGAACTTTAACATTATATTTTTTAAGGATATTTTTTTCATAAAGTGTTATACCTACGTTAAGTGCTGTTTGACCACCAAAACTAAGTAAAACTCCTTCTGGTTTTTCTTTTTTAATGACTTGCTCAACAAAATCAGATCTCAAAGGAAGAAAATACACTTTATCTGCAAGGTAGTCAGATGTTTGAATAGTTGCAATATTAGGATTAATAAGAATAGTTTTAACACTTTCTTCTTTTAATGCTTTAATTGCTTGACTTCCTGAATAATCAAACTCTCCAGCTTGTCCAATTCTGATAGCTCCCGAACCAAGAATTAAAACCTTTTTTAACTTGTTATTCTTTTTTTGTATCATTTTATCGCCCTTATGAACATATCAAACAAAAATTCAGTATCATCAGGACCAGGTGATGCCTCAGGATGAAACTGTGCACCAAAAAATGGTTTTGAAATATGTATAATTCCTTCATTTGTTCTATCATTATTGTTGAAAAACCATTCCCGCCAATCCTGAGGCAATGTATCTGCATCAATTGCGTATCCATGGTTTTGAGAAGTAATATAACAACGATTTGTTCCAGATTCTATACAAGGTTGGTTTTGACTACGATGACCAAATTTAAGCTTATATGTTTTAGCACCTGCAGCTAACCCAAGAATTTGAGAGCCAAGACAAATTCCAAGAATAGGTGTGTCTTCGGATAAAGCTTCTTTTATATTATCTATTGTTTTAGTACATTTTTTTGGATCACCTGGACCATTTGAAATAACTATACCATTTGGTCTTTCATCTAAAAAAGGATAATCCCAAGGGACTCTAATGACTGTAAAGTTTCTCCTGAAAAATGCTCTTATTATGTTATTTTTAGTACCGCAATCAACTAGTATAATTTTTTTATTTCCTCTTTTATAGATGACAGGTTTTTGTATACTTACTTCTTTTGCTAAATTTCTTTTATTAGGATCATCAAAATTTATTTTTTCATCTTTGTAAGTTATTTTTCCAAGCATTGTTCCTTTTTGTCTTAGTTTTTTAGTAAGCTTTCTTGTATCAATACCATATATTCCAGGTATATCGTGTTGTCTCATCCATTCTGAAAGTGATTTTTTTGCATTCCAATGTGAATAATTGTATGAATAATCTGAGATTATTATGGCTTGAACTTGTATTTTGCTTGATTCAAAATATTTTGATAAACCGTATTGTTTTTCATCAACAGGAATTCCATAGTTTCCAATCAAAGGGTAAGTAAATGTTAAAATCTGTCCGTGATATGAAGGATCTGTAAGAGTTTCAGGATAACCAACCATACCTGTGTTAAATACAACTTCTCCAGATACTATTTTTTTAGCACCAAAAAAATATCCTTCAAAAATTGTTTTGTCTTCCAGTTCTAATTTACATTTATCTGATAACAAACGAAAAATTCTCCCTTCATACTTTTTTGAAAAAAATTTATTTTAATCACTTAAAAAAGTGAAATAGAAAAACAACTATTTAAAACACTTTAAAAAATTAAAAAAAGACCAAGTTTTCGTTATTGATAACAGTTGTAAAGAAACATTTAATAATAAACAGTTATAAATATTTATATAAAAATATAAAAAAATATGCTGATGTGAAATGAGTTACAACTTCAAAAAAATCGATGCGATAATCATTGTAATCCTAATAATCATTGCTGGAGCTGTTTTATTTAGTGTAGGATATGTAAAACCACCAATAAGTCCAATAACACCAGAAATAAGATTTATTCAGGATGATGCACAAAAAATCTTAAAAGTTACTTATGTAGATTCTGAAGTTTTATGGGAGAATATTATAATAAATGGGGATAATTTTGATAGAAGTAAATTAGGTCCAAAAGTAGTTGTCGGTGATGAAATCATAAACTGCCAAGGAACAGTAACAATTATTTTTGATATAACAAGTGAATCACTTGGTAGTTGGACTTTTACACCTAAAGAAGTATTACCTGCAAGTATTATACTTCCTTCAGACCGAACTATTAAACCAGAAGATGAAGGAGAACATTATAAAGACCTAGTAGTAAACAGAGAATGGTGGTACTACTCTACAGTTTTTTCAAATGACTGTGAACTTGCGGGTTGGACACTCTTGGTTAGTTTTAATCGTATGGCACGTAATGATTTAGGATGGACCGAACCAGATATGTTATTTGTTGTTTTAACCAGTCCACAAGGGGCAAGATATGGTGGAGTTTCAGAAAGAGAAAGACCAATTCTTGGCGAATACTCATTTTTAAAAGATCCTGTTTTACAGGTAACAAGTTCTGATTCAGGTTTTAGAATTACATTTGAAGATTCATATGTTCAAGGCAGATCACCAAATTGGCATTTACATGTTGAAGGAGATAATATAGATATCAATAATCACGAGTTAATAATTAATCTTCAATTTTTTGCACCTTCTTCAGGATATTGGACATATAATAACCGCATTTTAGATAATTCACAAGCTAAAATTGCAAGTTATGTATACCTTGAATGCAAAGTTAGTGGTACTATTGAAATAGATGGTTTTTCTTATGATGTACAAGGTATTGGATATCACGAGCATACATGGTCCACAGGTTTTATTTTATCTAAGGTTCTAATAAGAGGTTGGGACTGGTGCCAGATAACAATGGAGAATGGATGGAATATCTATTATAGTAAATATTATTTAACATCTCAGTTAGAATCAAGCAAGGAATCCAATACAAATGTTCTTACAAACTTGATAATTACAACAGATCAAGGAAAAACACTTACTATTTTAGAAGATGTGGATATTAAAATAATACTATCAGATGATGTATTATTAACTTTAAAAATACCTGTTGAAACACAGGTTAAAGCAACTACTAGTTTAACACAAATAGTTCTAGGTAGTTACAATATAAATCTTGATTTTAATATCAAATCAGAAAACGTTTTTGATAAAACTTGGAAAAAGATATCACCAGTTAGCATGAGAATAGGTAGAACTAGTGCTACTGGTACAATCACATGGTCTGATGATTATGGAGATCACGAAGTAGCGTTAAACGGCGTTGGAACTATCTGGAATATGAGACATTAAAAAATTATTTTTTGATATCGACTGTTGCTTTAGTTGCATCAAGAACTAATTTATCGCCTGTTTTGATTTTTGATATATCAATGTGATCAACACATGGTATTCCTGCAAGAATTACTCCAGTGGCTACAATTGTTTCTGTTTCTTTATTTATAATTCCTGCTGGTGCAACACAGTTCTTTTTTAAACCATAAATAACATATGAACCAACAGTTGAACCTTTACCATAGGGAAATACAAGTATTTTATCCTTAACAGATTTTCCTTCTAGTGGATGACTTTTTTCAATTACTATTCCTGTTTTAGCATCTATTCCTCCATAAAATCCAATTGGTTCATTAGAAACAATAGCAATTCCTTCTATTTTACCTGGTGAAATTGTTCGTCCTTTCATTTATAATGCCTCCTTTATCAGATCGTTAACATTTGCAAAACATACATTTTGCTTACAGAAACCAGGTAAATAACTTGCAGCTTTGCCAGAGTTTACGCCTGTTGTTTTGTATCCCATTTCTTCAATTGGTGATACTACCATACATGTATCTGCGACAACACTTCCCCCGGCATTTTTTATAATTTTATTATAACCCATGCGTTCTGCTGCTTCTTTTACCATACGACTAGTACAAATCCATACTGGTTTTTTCAATTTCTTTCCAAATAGTTTATCAGCTAAGTTTGAAATCTCATGAAGTGATGCATGTGGACAACCAAAGATAATAATATCTGGTTTTTTTCCTGTGTTTAATTTTTCATATGTTTCTTTTAGTTCTTTTTTACCAACATTTATTGTTTCAAGTCCTTTGGTTTTAACAAGGTCTGCCTCAGGAGTAAGTCCCTCAATGTGATAAAGTGCTACGGCACCACTTGCTGCCATTGCAGCACCTAGTGCTTTAAGTTGATCTGTATTTGCATCTTTTATTCCTGTAAAATATGGTATTTTATTTTTTACTTGTTTACCAACATACCAACCAAGTGCACCAAAATCAGAGCTAAAAGTAAGTTCTGTATCAACCTTTATTTTTATTTCTGGTTGACGGTTTTCCCAGATATGTAGACCATAGTTGGATGTAACACCACAAATTGCAGAAGCAAGAGCTGAAGGACCTCCTTCACGATTTGTTCTTGCGCCAATTACTGAATTTGAAAAACTTATTGCACTTGATTCAGACCAGGCGATATGTTCTCTAAATCTTGGAAGATTACCAGCAAGATAAGGTGTACAAGTAGATGTGACTACTATCCCCATTTTTTTGAATGCATCCATTATGCGTAGTTGGTTTTTTGCAAAATCTTTTGGAAAACCTAGTTCTTTCCAGTTTTCAAGATCCATTCCTGCAGGGTTTAAGTATGTTAAAACCTTTACTTTAGCGCCTTTATTTGCAATATCCTCTAAAAATTCTGTACCAGGATCCCCAATTGATTTATATGATACACCTGCAACTTGAACGGAACCAACTGGAATCATTTTATCAGCATTATAAATATCACCGAGTTTTACTAAGAGTCTGAACATTCTTTCTATTACTTCGCCTTTTTCACCATTTAGATATTTTTCTTCATCTTTTGTTAAATACATTTTATTAACTCCTTACAGTTATTTACAATAGTTTGGATTTCTTCTTTTGTGGCTTTATCAATATGTATGCCACCGATTGCAATAACCGTTTTATTATATTTTTTACAAGCAGCTTTTGCAATTGGTGTTAAAACTATGTGATCATGATGATTTAAATAAGTTAAAACATATGGTTTTTGCTTTGGTTGACATATTACAGCACCACCAACATGAGATTTCTCACCGCCACCAAGAATAAAAATAAGGTCGTCGCCATGCTCTTTTTTTTCAAGAAAAACCTTATATTTTCCTTCACCTGATGTAATCATCAATATTCACTTTTTTATATCTAACAATTTCATATTTTTTCTTATCAACATCGAATGGTATTGTAGCATCTATACCAACTTTACATGTTAATGCTTTTTTACCAGGTTCTTGTCTAGATGAAGGATCAAGACTGCTACCTGGTTGATCAGTTTTAACAACAAGGTCTTTATCTCCCTGAAAACGTGTAGCAATTGCCCATTCAACAGCATTTGGACTGTAGATATCAACATCATCGTCTATGATTATCACATGTTTCATACTCTTATGGCTATTAAATGCTGCGTCTATTGCTTTTTTACCATCATCAGAATTTTTCTTTTTGATTTGAACTATTCCGTGAAGCCAGCTCCCACCACCAATTGTAACAAGGACATTTTTACACTCACAAACCTTGCTGACTTCATCATAAATAGTCGGTTCTTTTGGCATACCCATAAGAATCTTATGCTCAAATCTACCAGGGATAAGAGCCTGATACATAGCATCCTTTCTGTGAGTAATACAATCAACGACAAAAACTGGTTCCCGACGTTCAAAATCCCGAGTTTCAGTAAGATCAACAAAAGGTCCTTCTTTATCTAAATCTTTAGTAAGCCTGCCCTCAAGGACTATTTCTGAATCAACAGGAACCTCAAGATCTTTTGTCACACATTTTACAAGATCAGTTTTGTCAAGAGCATTTGCTATTGCAAACTCATCAACACCACTAGGAGGACCTAGGCTTGCTGCAACCATAACCGCAACACTGTTACCTATACATACTGCCATTTCCAAATCTCCTTTAATTTTATCATAAGTAGTACGAGTTTGTCTTTTTGCAATAAGACGTGCAGTAAACTTGTTTTTACCTATTTGCATTAGACGATGATAAGATACGTTTCTACCAGTATCAGGGTCTTTAATCGTACAAACAGTTGCAGATGCATAATGACCACCATCACCATCTAGATGAAACAAAATAGGAAGCTTGTTAAGATCAGGATTTTTAACTATTACCTCCTGACAAGCAGCCTTATCAACAACTTTTGGAGTCGAAGGATTACGAAGTGCCTCAACAAGTTTAAACAAAAGTTTATCCTTTGTAGTACCAAGTCCTTCTGCAATTATATCACGGCTACTTGTTATACCCGCAAAAACAGGAAAATCGTAACCTTTTATTTTTTCAAAAATAACAGGTTTTTCATCCAGAGAATAAATAATATTAGCAATTTCTTTTTTAACATTTACTTCTTTTTTAATACGTGTTAGTTTTTCCTCTGCTTCAAGTTTAGAAAGAAAAGTTCGAAGTTTCATAAAAACTCCTCGTTAAATTTTTTTTATTCTCCACCGCGAGTAACTCCAATACTTGTTTTAAGAGATTGGAATCCTTCTTTTTCAAAAGCATTAGCCACTCTTTCTTGAATATCATTATTTGGAGTAAGTGCTATCATATTACCCCCTAGACCTCCACCCGTAAGTTTTGCACCATATGCGCCTTGATCACGTGCAAGTTTAACAAGAAAATCAAGTTCACGAGAAGATACCTCTATCTGTTTGAGGAGCTTATGATTCTCATTCATAAGTTTACCAAGTTCCTTTAAATCTTCATCCTGAAGTGCATCACGAGCTAGATATGCTATATTTTCTGCTCTATCAAAAATTTCAGCATATTTTTGGGGGTATTTCTCTCTACGTTCCTTTACTCCTGCAACAGCGGCAGTAGTATTTGCAACCTTACCGGTGTTGCCAATAACAATTTCTACAGGGTTCTGAAGATTTATTTTATCCATAACATTTTCTTCTCCTTTTTCAAACCAGATGAGTCCTCCAAATGTAGATGCAGTGTTATCAATACCTGAAGGTGTTCCATGATATCCTTTTTCACCCTCGTAGGCTATCTCGTTGATTTCATCATTTGAATAATCGAGTTGAAAATGCTTTGATAGTGCTCTTGTAATAGCAACACAGCTTGCGGCACTAGCTCCTATTCCACTTGCAACATAAAGGTTGCCCTCTAGTGTTATCTCAACACCATTTTTTGATAAATCTAAACCCATTTTTTTAATCATGCGATTTATAGAGTCTTTTTGTTGATCTATTTTATCTTCTTTATATTTAGGTGTTGCCTTACGATTATCTACAATAGTCCAACCTGCTTTTTCCTTAGGTTCGACCTTGGCCCGTGTATACTTAGCAATTGCAGAAACAATCGCAGGTATACCATATAATACAAAGTGTTCATTAAATAATATAGCTTTTCCAAAACCAATGCCCTCTCCAGACATGTCAATCACATAAATGTCCTTGTTTCATGTTTCTTTTATTCCAAAATAATTTTTTATACTAAATACCGTAATTCGTTTATATTTTTTATGATTATCGTTAAAACATTTAAATATAATATCTACTTATGTTGTTTCATAAAGCTATCTATATAAAAATATTCCTAAAAAGGTTGAAACAATAAATATGGAAAAACAAAAAACTACTACTAAATATTCAACTTCAGATTATGAAAGAATCAATTTAAAAATAAAAAACCTTTTTTGGTATATAGCGGAAAGACTCTCAGGCATTTCTAATTTTATTGAAGAACTTTATGAAAAAACAGTTGGAATTGAATATAGAAAAGAAATAGATAAATTCAACTTATCAAAATCCAAAAAAATATTACATATAGGTTGTGGATCCTATCCTATTACAGCATTAATACTTGCAGAAATGAATGGTATAAGAATCGTGGCAATCGATCATAATGAAAAATGTGTAAAAATCGCAAGGAAAGTATTAGAACAAAAAAATATGAATGGAAAAATATCTGCTGAATTAGGAGAAGGCTTAAACTATCCACTAAAAGGTTTTGATACAATTATTGCTTCAGGAGGGGTACAACCAAATATACAAGTTATAAATCATATTTTGGAAAATTCAGATAAAAAAAGCAAGATAATCATTAGGGAAGCTTATTACAAAGATAAAATAATAAAAGATATTATAAAAAACTTTGGTGATGTTGAACTAATAACAAAAATAAATAATCATGCTTTTAGAACATCAAACTGGGAATCTTATTACATAATTAAAAAATAACTCTAATTATGTTTTAATGCTTTAATAAAACTTTTTTTATCAATTGTCTCCGTAAGAGATAATAGAAATCCTACAAAACCTGTTACAATATCAGTTATTATAAAACCCAATAGTGATACTACAAGAATTTCTTCTTTTGTAACATTGTAAATTGTAGTAAAAATTGTAATTGCAGTTATTTCTCTTATCCCAAGTCCTGCAATTGTTATTGGTATATAACCTGCTACATTTGCAATAGGATATAGAAACAAAAAGGCAATATATGGTATTTGCAAACCCAGTGCTATAACAAAAATATAATATTGTGTAAATATCAAAAACCAAGTAATTACTGAGAGTAAAACGGGGAGTACTAATACTTTAATACGAGGGAAATCATTATAAAAAGTGCTTATAAAACTATTTAAACTAATTTTAAATCTTTTAGGAATAAAATATTTTACAAAGAAATAAAAAATTTTTTCTCCGCTCTCCTTTTTAATAAAATAAAAAAATACTGATGAAAAAATTATGAACCAAACAAGTATAACATAAAATATCTCTTTTATAGATGATAAAAAGATAAGTGCACCTATTAATATCATCAAAAATATTGAAAAACTCCTCATTGTAATTTCAATAAACGTGCTTACAAAAAGTTTACCATAAGGTTGTCCAGTCTTTTCCTTAAGATATTGTATCCTTATTAATTGCCCATAAAAACCTGGCGTAAAACTACCATAAAAATAACCTATAAGAAATACTTTAAGTACACCTTCTAACTAATAATAGTATATTAAATTTGACACTACATTCTATTATTAATCTAATTAACTCACATCATATAAATATATAAATTACGATACATTTATGTAGTGCCTAAATTATAT